>Ga0326760_1000553_pt1 | contig 19031 bp, 22 predicted proteins | sample GCREP_S_FD_207668 | JGI IMG/M metagenome (GOLD analysis project Ga0326760, IMG submission 207668) | Hot spring sediment microbial communities from Geyser Creek Basin, Yellowstone National Park, WY, United States - GCR.EP_S | ecosystem: Environmental > Aquatic > Thermal springs > Near-boiling... | reverse complement strand
CCATACAGGCCTATGAGCCAGGTATTTCCGTGTACTATTATGGGTATTTGTGAGAGCATTATGTATGATGCTGAGACCAGGAGAGCTAGTATTAACACGTGTAACGCGTAGAGACGTGTCTTCTCCTTGACGAGTATTCGCGTACTCATTAACTCCTCAATAAAGACATTTACCGCCGACAAATATGCTACACCAGTATAACCGTATTTCAGCGGGTTAAAGAGAAGCGTTAACACTTTAAGTGGTAGTTGCGGCAATTTAAGCTTACCGAGAACCTCATGGCCCTCAAGACCACGTATAAGGCCTGTGCCAATAGCTCTTAAAACCTCTAATTGAGACTTTCTCAGAGAATCTAGAAGAGCTAAGTCTAGTGACCTGCCAAGTAGCACTGCGCTGTGTGTCTCCCTGAAAATTCTAATAGCTTCTACTTCTAGGTTAAATAGGCCTCTCATAAATCTCCGTGTTGACAAGTGCAGTACTACTAGTATTATTAGATTAAGTAAGCCGAGTTGAGATATAGTAGTGAAAACTGGTAAAGTGAGTATGTATAGTACATCAACTACTAATAGGGCATTGTGTACTGGATAATAGAGCTTTCTCGCAATCTTAAAGGCGAGCATGTAGCTGAGTAAGCCGCTAAGCTGAATAGTCAGTAGACTAATCCACGCTGAAAAACCCCATATAGGCATTACAACTAGTAGTGACAATGTGAGTATTAAAGCTATATTTGACTCGTAGAGTGTCTCTAAGACCCTTAGTGAGCCCTCAATTTTAGCCTTCATAGCCGAGAGCTCTGAGCGGAGAGAGCTATTAACATATGTCCCTGTATCTCCACTCGTCACTAAGACATCACTATAACCCCTTAGAAAGCCAGCTAACTTAGTTGCCCTAAGCCCCCTGCTCAGCTCCTGCAAAGCTACACGTGGGTCTCCAAGAGACTTCTCTAGTATAGTATATAGTCTCGCCACGTGCTCATAGCACTCAGCTACTCTAATCTCTCCCCTATAAACCGCTGTGAAGAGATCGTATACTCGAAGTCCCGTAGACTCGAAAGCTGAGAGTGCTGTGAGGAAATCTACAAGGTACTCGTCAAGGCATTTATTAAAACTACTGTGAAAAACCCTCTTCAACACTGTAAACACTCACCTCGCGTGTACTGCTAAGTTCCCGGTTGAAGTAGTACTCTGATATCTTCCCAGATAACTCCCAGTGTGAGAAGACGCCTCTCGAGACGAGCTTCTCGAGAAAGAGAGCCCTCTCTGCTAGCGCCTCCTGCAGTCTACTACCATGATAGTATTGTCTTAGCCTCTCACACCGCGAAGCTATATCTTCAAGTTCGAGGTGTTCTTGACTACTAGAGTCAAAGATGTCAACTAGAGAACCACTATTTGACACCTCTGACACTCTTATAACACGCCTCTTACTACCTTGAACACTCATTAACACGATCGTCCAGATGTTGTTTAAAAGGTTCTTAGGTATGGATATAGGTGGCGCTGTAAGCCTCTGTATAACAGACTCTGAGCTATCAGCGTGAATGGTGTTTAAGACACCGTGTCCAAGCCTCGAAGCCTGTACTAGTAAGCGAGCCTCAACACCCCTAACCTCCCCGATAACAATGTAGTCTGGTCTCCGCCTCAGAGCAAACTTTAAGAGCACATAGCTATCTATTGGAGACACCTGGGAGAATACCTCTGCACGCTCCGCGAAGACGTCCCATAAGTCACTAGTAGCTACGAGCTCAGGTGTATCCTCAATTATGATGACTTTTCTACTTGGAGGTATTAGCGTTAACATTGCCTGAAGTAGCGTGGTTTTACCAGCACTTACAGGGCCTGCTACTATAATCCAGCCACGCCTCTCTAGGATAAGCCAGAGGTAAGACGCTAGCTCAGTTGTAATAGTGCCCTCATTTATGAGCCTTGTAATAGTCCAGAGTTCCCCGGGCTTTTTTCTTATAACAATACTCGTTCCCTGAGAGGAGATCGTGTCACCGTAGACTACGCTAACCCTTACTAACCCCTTAATAGACCCCTCCGCGAGGGGCTGCGTCATAGAGAGGTGTTTACCCGTCTTCCTAGAGATAGTCATCGCAAGCCTGTCTACTAACCCTGGGTCTATGACCACGTTGCTTCTAATCCACCCATACCACGAGAAGTCGCTGTGTACAATGTAAACTCTACCACTACTTCTACTCAGAGAAATGTCTTCGATTTTCTCGTCAATTATAAATGGTAAGAGAGGGCCTAGTCCACTGTAAATTTTAAGATAATTGTAGTCACTTGCGCTCAGTGAGCTCCGCGTATTCAAGTAGTCTAAGTCATCCTCAACACGGCTATTTACGCTACTCAAATAGCTCTCTACTGCTACGTGAATATCGCTTCGTGTAAGTCGTGGCTCGCTGACTACATAGTATAGTTCTCCATTACTAGTACCAATAGCTACGTCGACAATGCCTAGTAATCTGTATTGTTCTAGTACCTCTGCTAGTTGTATCTCCTCACACCTGTAACTCCTAACATAGAGGTCAAATATGAGCTCAACTATGCTTCTAGTAAAATCACTACCGCCAATACCTTGAGCCTTTAGAAGCTTTATAAAAGCACTAAGAAATGAGGGAAAAGCAAAAAAACGTCTTATATTTAGTGAGAGGGCTCTTCGCATACTATACACTAAATTAGCCTATTATTCTAACTACTGCCGGCTCAGTCTTACGTGTATTATCAAAGTATACAATGACATATAGTGGTCTATCTATATTGGTTATACTTATTGTCCGGGTTTCCCCAGGCGAGATCATCGTGTTTCCACTAATAGAGCTAGTTATTGAGGAACTGTTTGCGAATATAACCTCTATACTCGTTATGTTTGCAGTGTTCATTCCAATATTTCTCACTGTTACTTCGAGTCTTCTTAGTGGTGTTAAGTAATAGGCACTATCAATTACTACCTCGCTTGACTGTATAGATGACGTGAGATACCGAGATATATACGCGTAGAGGAGTAGCCCCCCAGCTATTGTTAGTGCTAATAGTATTGATGTCGCAACTATGCCTGAAACCCCCTCCATGTTTAACACCTACTATTTACTAGTGGCTTTTAACGCGAAGGCGTTGACAGGTTTTTTAAGGGGTTTTAGATAGAGTAAACCGATAGTATTACCGCCGCAGGTTCACTCTCATACATGTTCATATAGCACGTAGTTTCATAGCCATTACTTTATTCCTCACCCCAAAGTAGACGCGATCTCAAGCAGTAGTAAAGACCCTGCGAAGACCCTACATCTTAAGTTACTCTTGAGACCCTGCCTCCTACGGCCTTCATAAGTCACTATGAAGTTTAAACAGCGCGTTGAGGTTTATCTGGTCACTTATAATCCGATTATATAGAAGAAGGTTATGGTGTATGTGGGTGTAGTGCTTATGACTGCTATTATCGAGGAGAAATACGCGAGTATTAGTCCAGCAGAGTTCTTCTATAAGTACCGTGAAGTAGCCGGCTTCTCAAACCCTGTGAAGGCGTTCTACCAGGCTATTAAAGAGCTTGTTGATAATGCTCTCGACGCTACTGATATGCACGGTATTCTACCAGATGTGAAGATCTCTATTGAGAGGGCGGATGAAGTCCAAGAGTTCTATAAGATCACTGTTGAAGATAACGGTATTGGCATACCACCAGATATTGTTCCCTACGCTTTTGGAAAAGTGCTCTTTAGTAGTAAATACTCTATGAAGCAGTCTCGTGGAATGTATGGTCTAGGCGTGAAAATGGTTGTCCTCTACGCGCAAATGACTACTGGGAGGCCAGTAGAGGTAACTACTAGTAGAGAAAACTACAGAATGATATATTACTTCAAGCTCAGAATAGACGTTAATAAAAATGAGCCAGTTATAATTGAGAGAGGAGCTTGGAGAAAAACCCGAGACTGGCATGGAACAGTGGTCTCAGTTACTATTGAGGGAGACTGGAATAGGGCTAAGCAGAGAATTCTAGAGTATCTCCATAGAACATCAATTATTACACCATACGCAAATATGACCCTTATTACACCGGAAAACGAGATAGTATACTACCCTAGAGTAACCACGGCAATACCCAGGCCACCACGTGAGACAAAGCCTCACCCACAGGGAATAGACCTGGAAATGTTGAAAATTCTCTTAAACAACAATGGAGACAAAACCCTCGAAGAGTTTCTAGCGAGTAGCTTTCAGAGCATAGGTCCATCAACAGCTAGAATACTCATAAACACCGCTGGTATTAACCCCTCTAAAAAACCACAAGAACTCACAGAGGAGGAGGTACAGAGATTATTCAATACAATTAAAAACTACGACAAGTATAGGCCACCACTTGCAAGTTCACTCTCGCCACTCGGCAGAGATGTATTAGAATCCGGGTTAAAGAGGGTTTTTGAGCCAGAGTTCCTCTACGTTGTGAGCAGAAGCCCACGCTCCTATGAAGGCCACCCATTCATAGTAGAGGCTGGTGTAAGCTATGGTGGCAAGACCCCTATGAGCCCACAGGATCAGCCATTTATATTGAGATATGCAAATAGAGTTCCTCTTATATACGATGAGAGCACAGACGTAATAACCCAAGTCGTGAGAGAGGACATAAACTGGGATCACTACATGATCTCTTTTCCAACACAGCTCACTATACTAGTTCACTTGTGTAGCACGAAGATACCGTTCAGAGGCGTTGGAAAAGAGAGCATAGCAGACGTCCCCGAGATCAGGAGGGAAATAAGACTAGCTATTATGGAGGCCGCCCGAGAACTCAAACGCTACCTTGCGAGGAAAGCTAGAGAAAAGGAAACTATGCGTAGAGTTGAAACAATAGCGAAGTACATTCCTGAAATCGCTAGATCTCTCTCCGTGATACTTGGAGACGAGAGTAGTAGAAGTAGTGTGGAGAAGGCCTTAACTAATAAACTAGTAACGCTATTGTCGAGGAGATCAGGAATACCATTTAACATTGTAGACTCTATTGTAAAATCAGTAGAGATAGGTGTATGAGTGTGGCTAGTTCTGAAATAGATGTTAAAACTCGTGTGAAAGCTCTGGAGCTAATAAGATCTCACTTCAAGAAGTTGATAGAGGAGGTAGAGAAGAGCCATAAACTACAGCTAGTATTCCCGAAGAGAACACTCTTAAACACTATTTATGATCAAAAGGCTAAAATGCTCCTCTTAGGACCCGACGTACAATACCGGTCTTTTACTGATATCAATGAGGTTAAGAAGTTTATGCAGACGCTACTCATGGCCTCAATAATATATAGCTCACTCAGAAATAACGAGTATCCTACTATTCGTGACCTATTTTATAGGGGAAAACACAGTATTAGCTACACTAGTATAGATGGGAAGAAGATTTCTGAGAACAGCTGGGATGAGCAGAGAGAATCTGACAGCGTAATTAGAGACCTAGAGGTGCTGCTCAATATTCTACGTGAAGATCTCCTTATACTCAGTAAAGAAAAGGGGAAAGTAGTTGGCAACTTAATTATAAGAAGTGGTAATGACGTGGTAGATCTCAGTAAAATGGGTCACGGAGCCTACGCTATTGAACCGACACCTGATCTCATAGAGTTCATAGACGTTGACGCTGAGTATGTCCTAGTAGTGGAGAAAGATGCCGTATTTCAGCAGCTTCATAGGTATGGCTTCTGGAAGAAGAATAAAGCAATACTGGTTACTAGTGCTGGTCAGCCGGACAGAGCCACGAGGAGATTTGTGAGAAGACTAAGTGAGGAGTTCAAATTGCCTGTGTATGTGCTCTGTGATAGTGACCCATACGGGTTCTACATTTACAGTGTGTTTAAAGTTGGAAGTATAACACTTTCCTATGAGAGCGAGAGGTTATCCACCTCCACAGCGAAGTTTATAGGTGTAACACTCACAGATATTTTCGGCACAGAGATCTTCAGAGAAGTGCTCAAAAAACCAGGGGTAAAAGAGGCTCTTGAAGAGGTTGCTAAGGGTATTTCAAAGCTGAAGAGTAAACAGCCGTACCTAAGCCCTGATGAGAGAAAGAACTTTGTAATTAAAGCTAAGTTGAGAGACGTTGAGAGAGCCGTTGAGCTCGTAGGATATAGAGTCGCCGAGGCGTGTTTAGAGTCCAGTGACTATAAAAGTAAAATTAGGAAGAAGGAGGGTGTGAGTGGTTATCCGTGGTTTCTCTCACCTGAGTGGGTTCGCGAGCTCTGTATATTCTTCTATACTACAAGTAAGCTCGAAATAGAAGCTATTACAGGGAAGGGCTTAAAGTTCCTCGCGGACATCTACATTCCGAGAAAGATCGAGAGTGGCGACTGGATAGAGTAGTCAGCTGAGACAGGTCTCCACACACTTAACGGTTATGGGGACTCATCATCATGAGTAATTTATAGACACGCACTTAATATTTTACTCTTCAACGTAGTCAATAATCCTGTGAAAAGTGTTCTTGTTACAATATGGGCAGTAGTGGTAGATCTTTGAGAACTCCCTCTTAAGTGGGAAACTAACATATAGCTTCCACTCTAACTTACACTCAGAGCACTGTAATAGCCAGTAACCCAAATCTCACACCCTCACACGTGTAGATTAAAAATCTCACTTACTTATTATCTTCACTCTCCTCAGATCTCTTAATTAGACCTTTCTCAACGAGTATTCTGAGTGCTTTTTTAATAATTTTCCTTATAACTGCGCGCTTATTAACATCTCCTAGTACTCTCATAGCTGTTGCTCTAATGCTATTTGTCCTAGTTAAATCAATTAATACTTTGATCTCGAAGTCTCTGAGTTCATCTTTGATGTATCTAAGGGCTATTCTAGCAATATCTACTGGTTTGAGACCGAGATAGGGTTCTTCAGGTGGAAGCTTATTAAGCCTTTGCGTGACCTCGAATTCTATTACTGTGACGTACTCATCGTCTCTAATACCTTTATACACTCTCTTAAGCTCCCTTATGAGCTCTTCTCGGGAGCTGTAGCCCTCGAGCTTAGCCTCGTAGTCGCCTAATTCACATAACTTCTTATAGTAGACTCTGCTGATCCTCGCCTTAGCCACGGGCCTTCCTCCAGCGTGTATGGTGATCTCGTTGTATTTAGGCTTTACTATACCTCTCCTAATAGTAGCCCTCTTCTCTCCGCAGAGTATTTTCTCGACATAAGCTCCTTTAAGCATAAGATGTCTGCCAATAAACTTAGCCCTAGTCCCCGCCGGCATCTTGCCTAGATCACTCTTAAGAGGACTGTGTTTTACGAGATAAACAGTGGCTGCCTAGATAGGCTCATGGGGAAGTAGGGCTCGACTCTCGGATATCCTTCACACTCTCTCTTTAACATGTCTATAAACTCGTCTAATCTCAGCGTGATTTGCTTATTGGCTACTCGAATTCTCACATTAAGCGTCTGAGTCTCCTGCTCTCTCTTGCCTAAGACCACTATGTATGGTATCCAGAGAACCCCTGATTCTCTGATCTTCTTTCCGAGTGTTATGTCTCTATCATCAACGTCTACTCTAAATCCTTCGTCTAAAATGCGTCTTGCTACACTATATGCGTAGTCATTGTGTTCACGAGACACTGGGATTACTCTGACTTGAATAGGTGTAAGCCACACAGGTAAAGTGGGTACTTGACCAGCTCTCTCCATGTTCGCTGCCGTGTCTAAAACCATGTAAATGTATCTCTCAATACTACCTATAATAGCAGTGTGTATTATAACAGGGTATTTTTTATCGCCTTTCTCATCTACATATGTAATACCAAATCTCTTACTATTACCAATATCTATCTGAAACGTAGCTATTTCCCTCGGCCTATTCAGGTTGTCTATTATGTGGTACTCCACATTGAGAACCCAGTAGTAAATTCCAGGCGGAATCACGGCTACTAGTGCAGGGTAGTCATCGCTCTTAATAAACTCCACGAGGACATCTCTATTATTCTCAAAGAAATCGCGCGTTACATTGTATAGGGCAATATACCTCCTACCGGCTTTATGAGCTTCACTGTGTATTTGCCTCTGAACAGTCTTTGATACCTCTATGGCTTCTTTAAGGTCTTTAGTGAGTATGTGGAGATCTGGCATGTAGAACTTCCTAAGCCTAAAACACAGGTTCAACTCTCCGCGCTGTTCAAGCCTATAACTGTCTGCTACCTCGAACACCCCGAAGGGAAGGTCCTTGTAGCTTATTACCCAGTCTTTTAACATAGCAAACTGCTGGTGACACGCAGCATATCTCAACACATACTTCTCACTATCTACTTCAACCTCGTAAAGCCTGTCGCCAAAGAGCACTGCGTGCTCGTAGACAGGTTTTTCTTTTAAGTTAAACATGTTAGTGCCCATAATTCTAAACACAGGTATTCCTAGTGACTGTGCTACTTGCCATGAATACCTAGATACCGCCTCAACTATTACAGCTGCGTAAGGCGAGTAGCGCATGTGCCCGTGATCGCTCATAGGCTCCCATTCAAGGCCAAACTTCTTGCAGTAATAGTTGACTCTGTTTTCTCCACCCTCGAGCTCTCTCCCATAAACCTCCTTGTCTACTAGCACTTTAAGCTCTCTGTAGTTAGCGTAGTCAAATTTATCTGGGGTGTAGACCTCACCCGTAGGCGTTACAATGTAAAACTCCTTCTCTACTACAAGCTTTCTAGTGGGCTGCGTCTTCTTGACTATTGTTCTTGATAGCTCACTTAGAGGGTGACCGTAACACTCAAGTTTAAAAGACTTATACCAGCCAAAAGGTGCCTTGTAGACTTGTACCTCTGATTTCTGCTTGAGCGTACTGTAGAGAGCGTTTAGTACTTCAATAGCTTTATGTGGTGGAGCTAATTGAGATGATAAGTGAGCATATGGATATAGGACTATACTAGATGGTTTAACCTGCCTTGAGACGTTAATTATCTCGGATGAGGCATCCTCCACAATGTCAGCTGAGTCCTCGGCTTCAACGGTAACAAAAACTACGAGAGTGTTCTCAAATACGCCCTCACTATTGGCCTGGTCCACCGGTTCCGGCTCCTCAATAGCTCTCTCTAAAACCCTATAGCTGAAACTACGAGCGTGTATAGTAAGTACTCTCACGTAGACACACCTACTCTTAACTGTGTAATGTCCCCTCGTATATTAAACGTTTTAAAAGTATTGATAAAAAATAGGTGGGTGAGTAATTTGTCTGAGAAGAGCTCAGAGAGCGTATTTGTATCTGTCAGGGATATTCCAGGGGTTAACCCAGCAATAGCTGAGAAGTTAGAGGCCGCTGGGTATGTATCAGCGTGGAGTATTGTTGTTGTGAGGCCCGAGGAGCTCGCCGAGAAGACGGGTATTCCTGTACCAGTAGCAGCGAAGATCGTTGAGAATGCTAGAAAGATGCTCGGTATTAGATTTAAAACGGCTAAAGAAGTTAAAACTGAGAGATTAAACGTGAAGAAGATCACAACTGGTAGTAGAGGGCTCGACGAGTTACTCGGTGGCGGCATTGAGACCAAGACTATAACCGAGTTCTATGGGGAGTATGGTAGTGGTAAGACGCAGATTTGTCATCAGCTAAGTGTAAATGTCCAATTACCACAGGAGAAGGGAGGTTTACTTGGGAAAGCCGTGTACATAGACACTGAGGGCACTTTTAGGTGGGAGCGAATTGAGGCCATGGCTAGAGCCCTCGGCCTAGATCCAGATTCAGTCATGGACAATATTTATTACATTAGGGCGTACAACAGTGACCACCAGATCTCCACTGTTGATGACCTTTTCTCCTTCGTCCCAAAGAATAGCATTAAACTCGTAGTAATAGACAGCGTTACAAGTCATTTTAGAGCCGAGTACCCTGGGAGAGAGCACCTCGCTGAGAGACAACAAAAACTAAATGCCCACTTACACCAGTTAATGAGACTAGCTGAGGCGTACAATATCGCAGTTGTAGTCACAAACCAGGTAATGGCTAGACCTGACATATTCTACGGAGACCCTACTATGGCTGTTGGGGGACATGTACTAGCACATGTACCGGGTGTTAGAGTCTACCTCAAAAAGGCTAAGGGTAATAAGAGAATAGCTAGAGTAGTTGATGCTCCTCACCTACCAGAGGGAGAAGCCGTATTTGCTATTACAGAGGAGGGTATTAGAGACGTAGAAGAGTGAGTAGTATTTTCTGTAACAGCAACACTACCTAGTAATAGTGGTTGATTAGAGTGAAAATACTCTGGAACCCTTGGAGATACGAGTATGTAAAAAGCACTACTAGACCTCAGAGTGGCAAAGACTGCCTTTTTTGTAGACTTCAGGGTCTAAGCGACGAGGAGGCGTTAATTATACATAGGGGAAAACACTCCTATGTCGTGTTAAACGCTTATCCTTACAACACTGGACATCTAATGATCGCCCCATATAAGCACGTCGCTGAGCCCTCAGAGTTACAAGAAAATGAACTAATTGAACTAGTACTATTAATAAAGAAGTCTCTCAGCGTGCTGAAAAAAGCCCTTATGGCTGAGGGCTTCAATGTAGGCTCAAATATAGGAAGAGCTGCTGGTGCCGGTGTTCCAGAGCACTTCCACGTACACGTCGTCCCTAGATGGGTTGGAGACGCAAACTTCTTAGCAGTAATTTCAGGTGTAAAGCCACTACCCTTAGGGCTTAGAGAGGCTTACGAGTTAATTAAAAAGAGTTGGAGTGAGAGTGCTTAGTATGGTCTCAAAGAACGATTTAAGCGTCCTCGAGGAGTACGTTTTCCAGGGGGAGAAGAGGTATAGAGTCTGTGTTAAGGGCACGAACATAGTAGTCAACGTGAAAGCAGGCGACGAGAAAGATGCTATTATGAAAGCGTTACAAATACTAGTACAAGTTGGCTTAACGGATGATTCACTGAGAGAGCTTAGGAGTATTGTGGGAGAAAAAGCGCTCTGTAAGTAGTCAGGCCGCGGTAACTTCTTCACCCCCTCACGGGTCTAAGAGGGCAAGTATCATCATTCATAAGTACGCTTTGCTGTGACTTCTTTAAATAATTTGAAGGCCGTAGCTGATATATCATATTCTCTTGGATCGCAATTTCGCCCTCTGGGAGAGGATCTCTTCATATTCCTCTAGTAGTCTCTTAGCGTACCCTTTGACATCTCCCTGAGGCATTCTCTTTAAGAGCTCACGTGCGAACTTCGCAAAACACCTGTTACTGTGAAACTCCAGTACTAAGTCCTCAATAGCTATAATAATACCTTGTCCCCGTGGAAAAACCCTACCACATACTGCACACTTATATTGCTCTTTCTCAGCACTCATTTAAACCGACCTCTCGCATTTTTGAGTAAAGCTTAGAGATCTCCAGGGTGTATAGCCTTATTACATATGGGAGTTTTTCACCATGTATCTCTATAAATCTCCTATCGCGGTTTTCTTCTATGCACATGTCTCTACTATATTCAAGAAACCTTCCATCTAAAACTATTCCAGACTTGTAAACAGTAAAAGAGCGCGGTATAATCAGCTGTTTAGGCTGTTTCACCAACTTCGTAATCACGACCCTAAGAGCCTGAAGTACACCTGTAAGAAATAAGTACATTACTATGAAGTAGATAAACCGCACTAACACCTCATTACCCAGAGCTCCAGCTAACTCCTGGACATAAGGCCCTATATATCCATAGTACAGTGGAATTAGCACTAGTACAAGTAGTGGGAGTACTAAGTATATTGTAGTCGACTTAATTTGACTTTTAAACTCATTAACAACGAGGGAGTCATACATCATTACTTGAGCAGCCGCGTTTTCCTTAAAGAGCACAGGGCCGATTAAGTCCTCAGCTCTCTTAAAGCCTCTAGAGCCCATTTTTACGCTTAGGAGCATGATAACCAGGAAGTATAGTATAAATACTAGGAAAAAATACTGAGGTATAAGTGCTGCTATTAGAGCAAACATCACTATTGATAATGCTTGAATTAGTATCATTATCCTTCTACTAAACATAGCTATAACTAACACCCTCTAAGCTGTAATTCAATTTGTAGAAAGGATTAATAAGCTGGAGTGTATATGTCAATAACACGGTGATGAATCGCCACTTGTCAGAGAAGTGAAGAAGGTCCGTGTTACTGACCAATAGCAATTATGTTACTTAGCTATGAGGAGCAATGGGAACCCTGACAGGTGAGGAGATTGTCCCCAACTGAGTGCTCTTACCTTCTACTTTACTCATAGTGATTCTACGGGAATAGTGGTAGTACTTTTGAGAGAATAATCACTATGACTACCAGTACTATACAGATAGCTATTAGAAGATGTGGCTTTATAGTGATCACAGCGTCTGTCTCTTCGTAGAACCTAATTAAGCCGGCCGCGGACATCACACCCGGTGTATCTCTCTTACCTTTACGCTTACTCATAAATGTCACCTACACTACTTATCATAAAAATTCCAGGGATTAATATTTGCAGAGGACTCGTTTTCGGGGAGATGAGGGGTGGATTTAAGACAAGTCCAGAGACTCATACGGGAGAAGTACTATGAGAGAGACTCTATAAGGGGGCTCTACGCGACGTTTACATGGTTTATTGAAGAAGTAGGTGAACTCGCAGACGCTATTATTAAAGCAGATAGAGTCGCCACAGAGGAAGAGCTCGCAGATGTTTTTGCGTGGCTTTTAAGTATCGCGAATTTACTAAACATAGACTTAGAAGAGGCATTTAAGAACAAGTATATTACTCAAAAACCTGAGTAATTGAGTTGCCTATCTACTATTCTTTAATAGCACGTATAATTTTTTGCGCGAGGTCCACGCTTTCCTCCACAATTGTTCCCGTGACAATTATATCAGCACCATGCCTAGTTAACTCTCTAGCTACTTCAGCCGACCTTATTCCACCACCTACAATAGTCAGTAGCTTAGTGTACTTTTTCACAGATTGAGGGAAAAGAGGTGAGAGCGGCTCTTTAGCTCCGCTTCCAGCCTCTAGATACATGTATTTGAGACCCAGCATCTCAGCTGCTAGAGCATAAGCTACTACTATTTCTGGCTTATTTCGTGGAATAGGGTGAACTCTTCCAACATGTGCTACAGCAGTATCTACGCCTATAACCAAGTATGCTGTAGGTAGTGGTTCAAGTCTATATTTTGCAATAATAGGGGCTGCCTGTACGTGTGCCTGTATTAAGTAATATGGTTCTAGGCTGTTCATTAAGATCATGAATAAAACCGCGTCTGCTTGTGGAGTTAGACAGTTGAGGTTTCCAGGAAATACTATTACTGGTAATCCGTGTTCTCTTAGAATTCTAGCTGCTAGAGAAGCCTCCTCAGGTGTCACAGCTAAGCTACCACCAATCATGAAGGCATCTGTTCCAGCTTCAACGAGAATTTTAGATACTTTTTCCAGGCTACTGGAATTAACCTTATCTGGGTCTACTAGAGTAAAATGTAATTTCTCTCCTCTCTCTATTTTAGACATAATGTACTCGTGAACCTTACCCAAATTATTCACCTGCATACCTACTCTTTAGATCCCCCCATGCTAGTAGTGCTAGAAGCAAACTTCACGTGGGCTTCTCCACGCTCATAAAGATCTATGAACTTCGCGTACACATCAACAGGCTGGTAAATAGCCGGTATATCCGTGAAGTCCTCGTCGTCGATTAGACCACAGTTGCCACACATGATTACGGCCTGAGCTCTATCCCCGCGTTTCCTTATAGCGATAGATAGAGCTGTAAGTGAGCAATTAGGACACTGAAACACCTTCGGTATTCTCACTACGCGTTTGGGTATTACTCTTCTCCTCTTTCTACGGCGACCCATTTTAACCTCCAGTATTCACTTATAGCTCGTGTACTTTAAATTTACGCTGTGTATATTACTTGTATAGCTTTCTGCGAAGCGTTGGTGAGAAGCCTTTTTCGAGGATTTCATTGACGATCACATATAGTTCCTCGAGCGTTACGCTGAGAGTTCTATACATTTTCCTCTTTATTGCTACTAGTAGCCCTAACTGGTGTTTACAGTGTGTTCTAGTCCTCGTGAAAATAGTCCTTATTATGAAGTCCATACAGCTACAGTACACGTAGGGTACTAAAATGTGGTCACGTTCTCTACCAGCATAAATCCATAGAGACCAGGGATTTCCATTTCTACCTAGAGTAGCCCTCAACTCGACAAATCTACTTTCATATATATCTGCTAAGGGGTACTCTACACCCTTCTCTAGAATACTAGTCAACATCTTTTTCGTCTCGTCAACACTCATAGTGAGACTTCTCTCCTAGTGGGCCCGCGGGGATTTGAACCCCGGGTCACGGGGACTCCCGCCTATGGACCCGAACCCCGCATCCTAACCAGGCTAGACGACGGGCCCTCAACTTTAACCTTTTAACTCGGGGTTTATAAAAACACTTCGAGAGCTCGTGTCCTCTTAGGTATTAAAGTGCATTGTAAACTCCTCTATGAGTTCAAAAGCCTTTCTAAGCGATTGTACGTCTTTGCCTTGTATACAGTGCCTAGTCATACTCTCGGGTAAGTTGATCAACCCAGCTGAACCCTTATGCTGAGACCATATGATTTTATAGTACACTCTGCTCTTACTCCCCGGTTTAAAATATACTGGAATACTCCCAATTAGTACTGTACTGCTCGATTTAGCCTCTTGAAGCCTGTTTACATAGGTCTCTATCCACGCCTCAATGCACAGCTCTCTCCAAGAGCCTGCTTGTCTCTCTAGGAGTTCACGTAGCTTGCCTAGAGCACCTGAGGTCTCGTTTAACTCTATTTTGCAGTGTACTCTTACGTAGTCGTAACTCACCTGCCTTGGATTTAATCCAGCTGTTTTTAGAGCGTTGAATAGTCTAGATGTAAATCCCATATCACAGAGAAAATCCAACTGTATGTGTAAATACCCTCTACTAGTCTTCTCCTCAGTCAAGTTCTACTTCACTCTACTGTAAGTAGCGCTTTACCCAGCTCCAGTTACCTTCAATATACTCACTAATACTACTTACAAGCTCTGATGTAATACTCCTATAGCGTCCCTGTAGTTTCAGGTACTCTTCAATAGGTCTCCTCTTAGAGGGGTCTAGTAGTGGCCTACTAGGGCCTGATAGCGTTATCTTTCCATTATAATACTCGTAGAGAATCCAGAACCCGGTTTCAACAGCTAACTTAGCTATTCTCGCAGTGTACTTAGGGTCAAATCTCCAGCCCGGTGGGCAGGGGGCGTGAATCTGAATAAACCTAAAGCCCCTAATACTTCTTGCCCGCTGAAGCTTACTATAGAGATCATGCGGATACCCTACACTAGCAGTAGCGACGTAAGGGGCATTGTGTGCTATTAGTATCTTAGCGACATCTTTCTTGTGTTCACTCTTCCCAGTAATAGGGGTAGTTGTTGTCCACGCACCCAGAGGCGTTGAGGAACTCCTCTGAATACCTGTGTTCATATATGCCTCGTTATCGTACATTATATAGATTAAGTCCTCATTCCTCTCAGCAGCACCACTCAGAGTAGCCATACCAATATCAGCTGTGCCACCGTCACCAGCCCACGCAATGACTTGTACATCATTAATACCCCTCATTTTGAGGGCCTGTGCTACTCCAGACGCAACCGCAGCGGCAGACGCGAAGGGCACGTGTATAATACTAGCTCTCAGTGACTGCCACGGGTACATGCCCACTATTACTGATGTACAGCATGCTGGGACAACTAGGATCATTTTCTCGCCGAACACCGCTGAGAGGACTTTTAGTGCTATTGGAATTGGACATCCGTGGCAAGCTGCATCTCCTGGTAACACGACGTCACGAGCATTATACGGTAATGGAAGCTTAACTTGGCTTTTACTCATAGAGATCACCTCCTAACTCTCACCCACTCAAAATAGCTGTGTTCAAGACCACTCTCAACTCGACTCACAAGGGACTTCAATATCTCGTAGAAATCCTCTGACCCCACGTGGACACCCGCTATTCCCGCAACGATGTTTACTACTGGTGGCAACTTACTAGTATACTGTGAGAGCCCAGCCACGAGGTCTGTAAATATTGGACCCCACGCTCCGAAACTTATAGCCCTATCAAACACGAAAATCCCCCTTGCACCCCTCAGAGCACTCCACAGGTCTTCATGGGGAAATGGCCTGTAGAATCTGACTCTAATTACTCCCAGGGAATACCCCTCATCTCTAAGCTTACTGGCAGCTTCAATTAAATCTCCACTCCAGCTACCCATAGCAATGGCAAAGTACTTTGCGTCACTACAGTTGTAGCAAGATATCAACCCCCCATACTCCCTGCCAAATAACTTACCATATTCTCTATCAACTCTCCTAATAGTCTCCTTCGACTTCTCCATTGCAACCTGAATACCGTAAAACATGTCCTCTGTGTCCTCTGGTGACGTTAAGCCTCCAAGGCCCAGCGGCTCTGAGCCGTCCACTATGTAGGGTTGTGCTCTCTCACCAAGCCACTCGTCTACCTGTTTCTCCTCGGGAATCTCAACTGGCATAGCTGTGTGACTGAGAATAAAGCCCTCAATACCAATCATTACTGGCAAGTACACGGATGGATCTTCACTGATCTTGAACGCCTGAAGCGTGAGGTCAAATGCCTCTTGGTTATCCATAGCGTACGCCATAACCCACCCAGCATCCCTCTGATCCACGAAGTCGCTGTGATCAGGCCATATATTCCACGGCGTGTTAATAGTTCTAGACACTATAGCCATAACCATTGGTATTCTCGCTCTAGAGGCCCAGTGGACGACTTCGTGCATATATAGTAAGCCCTGACTACTAGTAGCTGTAAATACGCGTGCTCCAGCCACAGCCGCGCCAAAACACGCTGCTAACGCAGAGTGCTCAGATTCTACTCTAATCATAGATGACTTAAGTTCTCCTGACTCAACCATCTCTGAGAGCTTCTCTACTATAGGTGACTGAGGTGTAATAGGATATGCAGCGATGACGTCTGGCTTAGCCAGCTTCACAGCGTAGGCTACTGCGTGGTTTCCCGTTAGCGCGATCCTCTTTGGCACTCTACTCACCCGGCTCAGGCACCATTATTATCGCGTTTCTAGGACAGACATCTTCGCATAAACCACAGCCCTTACAGTACTCATAGTCTATAGTAACTCCCACCTCAGGCTCAACACGTATGACATTTACTGGGCAGTATATCTCACACTGATAACACCGAGTGCACTTCTCGTTGTCTACTACAGGCCTTGTAGTTCTCCACAGCCCAGTTTTACCTGCAACGCCTATTGTAGGCTTAGTGAGAGGTAGCTTGCAGTTCTCCTCAGGCTTTATGACTTTAACCACTACTTTACACCTCTCCTAGATATCTGAGCTCCTTGTAGGCTCTAGTAGCCGCCTCGCTGTTGACTTTGCCAGCTTTAGGTCCAAAATACTCAAGTATAGCTCTCTCAATGCTCTCTAGTGAGACTACTGGCAGTGCTTTAACGAGAGCACCGAGCATTGCTGTGTTTACAAGAGGCCACCCCGCTACTACAAGTCTTAAATCCTCAGCTATCTTAGTAGCATCTACAGCATAAACGCGAACTCTCCCCTCAGCGTTAATGAGGTCTCTCCCAATACTCGCACTACTACTCGCGTTGACTACTAGTGCACCATTCTTCTTCACCGGGATTTTCTTGAGTAAACCCAGCTGTATTAGCCTGTGATCAAACACGACTACGAGGTCAGCTCTACTGAAGACACCCCGCCTCAATATGGGCTTATCGCTAATCCTAGCATACGCTGTTACAGGTGCACCTCTCCTCTCAGCGCCGAAAAACGGGAAACCCTGCCCATACTTGTTCTCATATATAGCCGCTTGAACCAATATGTGAGAAGCTGTTACAGCCCCTTGACCACCCCTCCCATAAAACAATATCTCGTAAAGCACTCAAAAACACCGAATACTAATATGACAACAAGAGGTAAAAAACGGTAATACTTTGACCCTTAAGAGCCAATGTGTTTACGCAGCACCACACATGTACGTGTAGAGTGTCGAGGAGGGTTTCCCCGAGGCAGTCATTTGTAGTTAGTTGTAAATAGTTGTGAATGCTTCTTGCCTCGGGGTTCCCGGGCTCTGCTCGGGTTTTCACTGCATCACTACCCGGGCTATCAGGGCTCCACATAACCCAAAAGCCCCTCATCTGCGTTGAGAGCTGTAATTCAAGCAGCAAAACTCATCATTCACAACCAAGTACACGTAGAGAAGCTAATAAATTCAAACCAGTCACACATAATCATCCTCAACTAATCACAAGTAATCATAGATCGGTCATAGGCTTACGTATTCACACTTTACAGCTCTAAGAGAACTCAAACACCAGTAAAAGCAAAACACTACAAGTAAGTATAAAACTAAAAGGACTTCTCGAATTAGAAGAGTAAAACAATTATTAACCTCTACTAGAAGAGGAAACCTAGAGGGCCCGTCGCCTAGCTAGGATAGGGCGCCGGCCTTCTAAGCCGGAGGTCCCGGGTTCAAATCCCGGCGGGCCCGCAGCTCCTTTTAGGATAGCTCTATGCTCTGATCTCTATTGCCTTTATAACCCAGTAGAATAATAATATTCTTAGTTTAGCTGATGCTACATCTCCGGATGGTAACTTATGGTTACTAAACTTAAACTCTTAGTTGTTGGTGGAGGAGACACCTCTGAGGCCTTACTCTCTGACCCGGTTTTCAAGGAGATCGCAGAAGAGGTTATAGTAGTTGATAGAGATCCCAGTAGGCGCCCTGTCTTTGAGAGGCTTGGAGACGTGTTCTTTATTGAGGGAGATATAACTACTCTACCTTTACACGAGTATGTTAATTTAAAAGAAGTAAACGCGATGTTAGCGTTAACTGGTAGAGATGAGGTAAACTTCCTCGCCCTCGCTATAGCACACTCCCACGAGATACCTATTAGAATAGGGTTATTTAGAAATAAACACATAGCAGATATAGTTAAGCGACTACACCTGGGAATACCTATTATTAAGCCTAGTCTCATTGGGAAAATGCTTAAACAAGTAACCATGTCAATGGTTTCTACTAGAGA
>Ga0326760_1000552_pt1 | contig 19096 bp, 20 predicted proteins | sample GCREP_S_FD_207668 | JGI IMG/M metagenome (GOLD analysis project Ga0326760, IMG submission 207668) | Hot spring sediment microbial communities from Geyser Creek Basin, Yellowstone National Park, WY, United States - GCR.EP_S | ecosystem: Environmental > Aquatic > Thermal springs > Near-boiling... | reverse complement strand
CTAATACTAAAAGAGGGCACTAAGAGAACTGTTGGACGTGATGCTCTAAGAGCGAATATTGCCGCTGCTAAAGCACTAGCAGAAGTGCTCAAGACGAGTTTAGGTCCCCGTGGACTAGACAAAATGCTCGTTGACAGCTTTGGAGACATTACTGTAACAAATGATGGAGCAACTATTCTTAAAGAAATGGAGGTTCAACACCCAGCTGCTAAGCTACTAGTAGAAGTTGCTAAGGCTCAGGACGCCGAGGTTGGAGACGGCACAACAAGCGCGGTTGTTCTAGCTGGGACGCTCTTAGCTAAGGCTGAGGAGCTACTAGACCAGGACATACATCCCAGTATTATTATTGAAGGCTACACTAAGGCTTTACGAGAGGCTATTAAAATACTCCATGAGACCTCCTCACCAGTTGACATTGAAAAGAGAGAAGAACTCGCAAAGGTTGTGAGAACAGCTATTGCAAGTAAATATATTGGCGGAGACGTCATATCAAGCAAGCTCACAGACATAGCAATAGACGCTGCACTCACCGTCTCCGAGAAGAAGCCGGATGGAACAAGAGACTTTAAAGTTGATGATGTAAAAATCGAGAAAAAGAAAGGAGGAAATGTTCTAGACTCGCAGCTGGTTTACGGTATAGTAATCGACAAGGAGGTCGTCCACCCGGGTATGCCTAGGAGAGTTGAAAACGCGAAAATAGCACTACTAGACGCCGCGCTTGAAGTAGAGAAGCCGGAGATAACCGCTAAGATAAACATAACAAGCCCGGAGATGATAAAAGCTTTCCTCGACGAAGAAGCGAGAATACTCAAAGAAATGGTTGACAAAATAGCTGAGGTTGGAGCTAACGTAGTAATATGCCAGAAGGGTATTGATGAGGTTGCTCAGCACTTTCTCGCTAAGAAGGGTATTTTGGCTGTGAGGAGAGTTAAGAGAAGTGATCTCGAGAAGCTCGAGAGAGCGACAGGTGGGAAAATAGTTAGTAGTATCAGGGACTTAAAGCCTGAAGACCTAGGTTACGCAGCCCTAGTAGAAGAGAGAAAAGTCGGCAATGATAAAATGGTCTTTGTCGAAGGATGCAAGAACCCGAAAGCCATCACTATACTTGTGCGCGGAGCGAGCGACATGGTGCTTGACGAGGTCGAGAGGAGTCTAAAAGACGCACTTAACGTTCTGAGAAACGTGTTTAGAGAGCCAAAGATATGCCCCGGTGGCGGAGCAGTTGAGCTAGAAGTAGCTATGAAGCTCCGTGAATACGCTACTAAAGTTGGTGGAAAAGAGCAATTAGCCATAGAGGCCTTCGCGTCCGCCCTCGAAGAAATACCAATGATACTGGCTTCTACTACGGGTAAAGACCCACTAGAGGCGTTGATGAAGCTTAGACAGTACCACAGTGAGGGGTATATTCACGCTGGCATAAATGTAGTAACTGGCGAGATCTCGAAGAACATGATCGAGGAGAACGTCATTGAGCCACTACTAGTAAAGGAATCCATGATTAAAACCGCCGCGGAGGCCGCACTAGCCATTATGAAAATTGACGATATAATCGCGGCTAGTCCAGCTAAGAAAGAGAAGGAGAAAGAGAAGAAGGAAAAAGAAGAAGAGGAGAAAGAGAGCTTTAAGCCGCCTTCAGAGTTCTAGGAGTACAGATAACTTAGACTAGTCGCTACTAGTAACCGCTTTTTAACCCCAATTACCTCTCATCCTAAAAACCGTATTTGGTCTTGGTGTTTATTGTGAGTGAAATTAGAGAGAGTAGTGTGTGGAATATTAGAGAAGTGTATAAGAGCACCATTAAATCCAAGATCACGAGATTCGAGCTCGCGAGAGTTATCGGGGCAAGGGCCCTGCAATTAGCCCTTGGCGCACCACCACTTGTAGACGTAAACTCCTTACCCGTGAAAGACCCGGTTTACATAGCTATAGTTGAACTATTAAATGGTCAACTGCCTATGTCTGTTCAGAGGCCAGTAGAAGGTGGAGGCTATGAGCTCATACCAGTCAGTAAGCTCATTACACCAGAAACTAGGAGATATCTTAGCTCTCTTCTCGAGAGCTGGGATATCAGTAGTAGAGTCTAGGATTTACCCAGGCTTCGTAGACCTCGTGATATCTTCGCCAATAGAGAGCAAGGTCTTCGAGAAGCTGTATAGAGATCTCCTAAGAGAATACGGACTACTAGCGTTTCAGTTGAAAGGAGTATCGCCCATAGTTAGAATCACAGAGTATCGCCCAACCACGTCCGGGTTAACGCGATATAAGTGGATTTTAGCAATTATTACCGTTATAACGGTCTTCTTCACTGGTCTCGGGTTGAGTGAGGGCCTCGAGAGTGTACAAGACATTTACGGCACGCTATACCTGGGCAAGTACGCTACAGCACTACTCTTCACCGCACTCTTCTTAACAGTACTGCTGTCACACGAGTTGGGACACGTCTATGTAAACAGGCGCTCGGGTATTCTCTGCGAGGGGCCTATTTTAATACCCGCTCCCCCTATTCAGCTTGGATTTATTGGAACATTTGGCGCTGTGATACTCACAAAGACCCCTCCTTGTAGTAGAAGAGACTTGGCGAAAATGGGTATTAGTGGCCCGCTCGCGGGGTTTATCGCCGGCACAATAGTGGGTATTATAGGAGTTTACCTCTCACCAGTAGTACCGCATGAGGCTGTTAAAGCGCTTACAGAAAGGGGTTTTGAGCCTATTCCAGCAACTAGTATAGCCCTCGAACTACTACTAAGGCTTCGCTCAGCGAGCGGAGTTGTAGTCATGCACCCACTTCTCTTCATAGCCTACGTGATCTACATGGTTACATTTCTCAATCTCCTACCTATAGGGCAGTTAGACGGCGGCCACGTATTGAGAAGTTTTATAAGTGCACGTACTCACCAAGCCATTGGCTTAATTGCCCCAATAATACTACTAGTACTAGGGGGCATTCTACTCGCAACTACGGGCACTGGATTTCTCTACTTAGGCCTCGGGGTTTTAACTACAATTTTACGCCTTACTATAGGCAAGAACCCCCACCCGGGTGTGGCAAACCAGTATGATAAGTCGCGATGTCCAGTGTGCCTCTTAATTTACGCTCTACTACTAGTACTGACTACTCCAATACCTCTGCTTTAATGACTACAATATTGTATCTTAATCGTGGTAAGGAGTAGGCATGTACAAGCACAGTGACCGAGTCGATATGGAATTACTGGGTAGCCACAAAACAAGGGCGACAAAGGTTAGTATCTGGGCGCTCACAGGGCCCGTCTTAGTAATAGCCGAGAAGCCAAAAGCCGCTAGGAAAATCGCTGAGGCGCTATCTCACAAGCTAATTACCAGAAAATACGGGAAGATACCGTATTTTGAAATCAGGTCTTCACCCCTAGTAGTATACGTCGCCAGCACTGCTGGCCACCTCTACACTCTACACACAGAGTTAAAGGGATATCCTGTTTTCGAGTACAAGTGGGTTCCCGCACACGTTGTTGAAGAAGAGAAAAAGTACACTAGACAGTACCTCGAGCTTCTGAGTAAACTAGCCAGGGAGTGCAAGTACTACGTTAATGCCTGTGACTACGACATAGAGGGAAGCGTTATAGGCTACCTCGTAATAAAGTTCCATGGAGATGAAAATAGGGCTTTCAGAGCAAAGTTCTCGAGCCTAGTGCACGATGAGCTGAAAAAGTCGTTTGAAAGCCTCGCGCCTCTAGACTACGACATGGTGGAGTCAGGACTGTGTAGACACGAGCTAGACTGGATTTGGGGCATTAATGTCAGTAGAGCACTCATGAGCGCTATTTACCAGGCTACGGGTAAAAAGGTCATATTGAGCGCGGGTAGAGTTCAAACACCCACTTTAAAATACGTCGCAGACAGGGAAATTGAGAGAGGGTTGTTTACACCTCTACCACAGTACACAATTAAAGTTAAACTCAAAAAAGCAGGCATAGATTTCACAGCTGAATTCACAGAAAACCCTGTTCCAGAAGCCGACAGGGCAAGTAGAATTAAGAGCTCTGTTCTGAGAGAAAAACACCTAGTTGTCAGTGACTACACTGTTGAGAGGAGAGAGATCAGCCCGCTACCTCCGTTTAATCTCAGTGATCTTCAGTACGAGGCGTCGAGAATACTCGGTTTTAGCCCTATGAAAACACAAAAAATAGCCGAAGAACTTTACTTAGAAGCCCTCATAAGTTACCCAAGGACAAATAGCCAGAAGCTCCCACCTAGCCTTAACTACCGGGAGATACTTCACAAACTCTCAGACATATATAAGTACGGCGCCCTCGTATCACAGCTACTAAGAGAAACTAAGGGCATATTGAGGCCTGTAGAGGGTGAGAAAGAAGACCCTGCTCACCCAGCAATATACCCAACTGGTAATACTCCGCGTAATTTAACGAGAGACCAGTGGGCCCTCTATGACCTCATAGTCAGGCGCTTCATAGCTGTTTTTGCCCCGAAAGCAGTAATATCCTACACTAGAGCTACTCTAGTAGCCCCATTAACGAGTTATAGGTTTACTTGCAGCGGCATTACCGTTGAGTACCCTGGGTGGCTGGCTTACTACCCGTTTCACGCACCGTCATCTAAAACTATTCCTCATTTAACGAGGGGGGAAAGAGTAGAGATTTTAAGTGTCATTGTAAGGGAATCTTACACTAAACCACCTCCCAAGTTGAAAAAAGTAGATATTTTGAAGTGGATGGAGAGTGTAGAGGTGGGAACAGAGGCCACTAGAGCACCAATAATTGAAAAGCTATTCGAGAGAAAGTACTTAGAAAACACTAAGAGCGGTGTTAAAATAACAGACCTTGGATTAGGCGTAGTGGAGGTTATCACCGGGTTCTTCCCAGAGCTCACAAGCGTTGATCTCACAAGAGCGTTCGAGAAACTCGTAAACGAAGTTAAAACCGGGGTTAAGAAGAGGGAACATGTAATTGAGGAGGCAAAGAGTGTTTTAAAGAGGCTAATGGAGGGTTTCAATAAGCATATTAGTGATATAGGTGTACTACTATCTAGTAGACTCGGCATAGTTGACAATTACCCTAAGTGCTCTGTACCGGGGTGTCGTAGAGAGATCTATGTAAACACTCTTTGCAGGTATCACTATGAAGCCTATAAAAAGCTCCGAGAAGCCTACAACGAGTGGAGTAGACGTAAAAACACGTCTTACGAGGAGTACTTGCGGAAGCTTAAAGAAATGAATAGCACTGGAGCACTCATTCGAGACGTTATAGAGCACTTTGAGTTAAAAGCACTCCGTGAGAAGCAGTAAGCTTAACTCCCTCTGAGAATTAGTGCTAAATTACCTATATATGGTATCTTAAACACGTAGTTATTAATAGATAAGACTTTCCCCACAACTCTAGTTTGCTTCACGCCATATACATCATCAAACTCGCTGTAATCGGGAAAAGCGTTGTTATCTCCTTGAGTGACATAGTAGTATACTCCCTCATTCTCATTGTATTTAACTTCTATTACTCTGTGAACCACAAGTTTTCCTCCAAGTTTACTCCTATAGATGATTATGTCTCCAACACTGATCTCGCTGGGACTGCACTTAATAGTGAACACTATATCCCCCTCTCTCAATAAAGGGAGCATACTACGTCCTTTAACAATAGCCGCCGGAGCCTCTTGCGATAGCATCACAACAGATACTACAACGAGTATACAGAGCAGTGCGAGCACTAGGATTTTAAGAACCATTTCCTTCGCTAACACAACTCTACCCCACTACTCTCCCAGAACTTCGTCAAGGTCTATAATAATCTCTTTTGGCGGTCTCTCCTCAACAACTGTTTCTTCTCCCTTACCGCCCTCTATTTCTACTCGAGCACCAACTTTTAGTTTACTCACAACACCCCTCCAAGAGTAGCCGCACTCTTTACACTTTAAAACACCCATAACCGTCACTGTTACCCTCCCCTCTCTATCTGGTAGTGGGGATACTAGGTTCCATGTCTTTACTACATTAATGTTTTTCGAGTCGCACTTAGGGCACGTTAAGCCTTGCTTAGGTTTTTTCAAAGAGCTACACCAGTAGTAAATACGTAGATACCAGTATAATAGGTAGGGGTATTAAGGCTACCTGCAAGAAGCTCTTTCCGCGGAGTGCTACTACTAGTACAAATGTTAGTAGAACTGGTAGGAGAGCTAATGCTATTCCGTAAACTATTGCGTAGTACACTGGTATTGTAGAGTAAAGCGTTGAAACGAAAGCTACATATATTAACTTGTTCTTTATTCTAGCATAAAGCATTTTCGTGAAGAGTATCCACACTATATACGACGCTATTATATTAGTAACTAGCACTATATTAGCCATAACTCAGACCCGGGTGACTAGCGTGTCCAATCTCGATATAGTAGAAGACCCGTTTATAATAAGAGACGTTAAAGCTAGAATGATCCTTGACAGCAGGGGGAATCCAACTGTACAAGTGAGAGTTGTAACTGAGAGCTATGGAGTGGGAGTAGCTAATGCCCCAAGCGGCGCATCTGTGGGTAAACACGAGGCTGTGGAGCTGCGTGATGGTGGTAAAGAGTTCTTTGGTAAGGGGGTTAGTAGAGCGGTTGAGAGCGTTAATAAAGTTATTGGGCCAGCAATAATTGGCGTGAGCGCTCTACGTCAAAGATATATAGATGAGAAAATGATAGAGCTTGATGGAACACCAAATAAGAGCAGGCTTGGAGGCAACGCTATAGTGGCTACAAGCCTCGCTGTAGCAAAGGCTGCGGCCTCAACACTCGGGGTTCCACTATACGTGTACTTAGGAGGAGTTTACGCAGACTTATTGCCAGTTCCCATGTTGAATATAATTAATGGCGGTGTACACGCTGGAAATAAACTAGATTTTCAGGAGTTCATGATTGTCCCAGCCGGTTTCAACGATTTCCTAGACGCACTTAGAGCATCCGTGGAGGTATATCACGCGCTGAGAGCTATTCTAAAAGAGAATTTTGAACCTAGTGCTGTCAACGTGGGAGATGAGGGGGGTTTTGCTCCACCTCTTGAAAAAACCCGTGACGCGCTAAACTTGCTCATAAAAGCAATAGAGAAAGCAGGGTATGAGCCGGGTGGACAGGTCGCCTTAGCGATAGACGCCGCCATTTCTAGGCTATATAGAGCGGATAAGGGTGTGTACATTGTTGAGGGGAGGGAGCTATCTAGAGAAGAGTTGATCTCGATGTATGAAGCGCTCGTCGAGGAGTACCCACTAGTCAGTATTGAAGACCCGCTCTACGAGGAGGACTTTGAGGGGTTCTCTGAGTTAACGGGGCGATTAGGCTCAAAGTGTCTAATTGTGGGCGATGACTTATTTACTACAAACTACAAGAGAGTTAAACTAGGTATTGAGAAGAAAAGCGCTAGCGCCGTACTAGTTAAAGTTAACCAGGCTGGAACTCTCACCGAGACTTTAGACGTAGTAAAGCTCTCTGTGGAGAGCAATTTGAGAGCTATAATAAGTCACAGGAGCGGTGAAACCGAGGACACAACCATAGCAGACATAGCTGTAGCCCTCCAAACAGGCCTTATAAAAACCGGGGCACCTGCCCGCGGAGAGAGGACATGTAAGTACAATCGGCTACTAGAAATATACAGTGAACTCGAAAAACCAAGGTTTCCAGGTTTTAGAGTCTTTCCGCGTAAGCCGTAGTTTTTAGACTACGACCTCTTCGCTCATTCTTCTTATGGAATAAAGAGCCCAACTACTACTAGTATAATTCCAGCTGCTAGTATAAATCTCAAGAATTGACTAGTAGTCATGTTTGGTATTAGCTTTATTAAGTTTACGAGTACTCTAACCAAGAACGCGGCGGCTATTAGCAATATTAACGTAAATCCTACTAGAAATAGCCAAAAACCGATTCCACTCACACTACTAAACACGCTTGCGAGTTTCTCTAAAAACGCTATTACAGCAGACGACCCGCCCATAACTAATCCCTACTAGAAATGCCGAGTAAGCAGTATTTTAAGGGAGAGGCCCAGTAGTACTATAGGGCTAGGAGTAAACAGTGATGATGGTTAAAAGCGCTGAGCAATCGCAATGGTGAACACCAGGCTTCTGACAACTTAATTACAGTGGCTTCTGAATCGCTCACCCCCTGTTTTTTAAACATAAAAATATTGCAGTTTAGAGTGGTGTGAATTAATGGTGTGCGAGACTATTGATAAAGTGTCTGAGTGTATTAATAAGCCGGTTGTAGATCCGTATGGTAGGAGACTAGGGTACATTGTAGGCTACTACAGCAATTCCGATGGAAAGGTCTACGCGCTAGAAGTAAACTTCAACGATGTGGACTACAAGGAGATGCCAATAGAGAGATTCACCACGTCTGTAGAGGGAATTGTGCTTATACCAGAACACGAGTACAACGCCTCGCTTATTGAGAATAGACTTAGAATAGTGAAAGCTAGGATAGCTTCACTAGAAGATCTCTACTCTAAAAAAGAAATTCCAGTACACGTATACGAGCAGTTTAAGAAGAGACTTGAGGAAGAACTAGCCAAGTTGAAAGGTAGTGCTCGCGAAGTTAAAGAGGCATTAAGGAAAAGAATACATGAAGTTGAGAGCTTAATAGCCGAAGTAGAAAAGACTATGGGAGTACTAAAAACAAGTTACTTATCAGGTGAACTACCAGAAAAGCCATACTTAGACGCGATTGGATCTATGAAAAAGACCCTGGAAATACTCACCAGGGAGAAGAACGCTCTTAAAAAACACATTGACACTATAGAGTCATTAGAGGCACTGCCTCTCACGCCGGCAATAAGTGTAAAGCAAACCGAGAAAACACCAACTACACAGCAGAGCCAGCCTATTCAAGTAGTCCTTGTCGAGTAGGGGATCCTAGCCATTTTTTAATATTTCAGGCTTCAGGTCTTGTGAGCCGTAATTTTGACACAATTATATATGGCGCTCTTGTAGGTATTCTAACCTCCCACCACTGTACGTCAAATCTCTCCTTGGAGATGCCTTTAATGCCACTTAGTAGTTTATTGAAAGTGGAGGTTACTCTAATTCTCCCAACATGGCCGACGATCTCGCCGTTCTTAACGAGAAGCGCTGCGTCTCTTGAAACCGTAGAGAACAATCCCTCGTAGTAGTTTTGAAGCCTAGTATACCAGTTATTAGTTATAAAGACGCCGTCACGTAGTTCCCTGACTAGCTCCTCCTCCCTAATTAGGCCTCCGGGCACATCCAGGTTCCAGGGCTGAGGGTTTACCCAGCCAGCGTTACCAGTGCTTTTAGTGTTCATTTTAGACGCGGTAGCATTGTTGTGAAGGAGTGTTACTAGTACTCCCTTCTCGATAATTGGCTTATTATGCGTTTCTACACCCTCTGCGTCAAATCCCACTACTCCGGGTAAAGAGGTGTCTCGAGGAGCATCGTACACTGAGAAGCTCTCTACCGCCACTTTATCACCCGGCTTATACTTGGCAAAGATCGAGAAGCCCATTAAGACCATTAACGCGGAGGACATCCACGCTACGTACTCAAGTAGGTTTCCCATAACGAGCGGTGATAGTACCACGTCGTATTCTCCCGGAGTAAAGTCAACTCTGTTTTTAGTTATAGTAGCGTAGTAGCCGGCTCTCCTCCCAACGTCTCTCACGGCATCTAGTGATACGCGCGTTGAACCGTGTGCCCAGTGACCTGTAAGCTCCCCTTTAAAGGCTCTAGCATACACCTCGAATGTTGTTTTCGCCTCACTACACTCGTAGCCCTTACTAGTCACTAGTATTCTTTCTACTTGACCCAGTGAAATAGTACCAGATACTCTGTCAACACCTGTACTCAGCGTTTCTGTAATTAAGCTGTCTACCAGTTTATCTGGGTTTTTCGTGTAGAACTCTACATTATTATCGAAGGCGCCGGTTATCGGTTTACACGTAGCATATTCTGGTAATGAAGCGTAGAGCTCGGCCTCAGATATCCTATTAGCTACCTTTAGTATATCTTCAGCGTGACTAACGAGAGCCTCAGGTTCGTGAGTATGGTAGGTTAAGACCCAGAGCCTGCCAGATTTAGCTAACCTGAGATTTAACCCTACTCGGCTCCACAGCTGTACAACTGACGGCTCACTGTTCCATATTTTCACCATTGTTTCCTTACTCGACACCGCGAGAACAGCTACTTCATCAAAATTCCTCGACAACCTCTCCACTAATTTGCTTACTGTGTCTTGTAAGTCCTTCCTCATGAGAGAACACCTATTTTCATTCTAGATAACTTAACATTTGGGCCTCCAAACCACACTGGGACACCCTGTGACGGCTCACCTTTTCCACACGTACCAGGATAAAACTCCAGGTTTTTGTCAACGCCGAGTATACTACTGTAAAACCACCCAGTAGTAAACTCTAGTACAGGGTTTCTCACAGGTTCATCTAGCTCTCCCTTTCTAATCGTGTAGGCTTCTAATCCCACATATCTCTGATTCCACCTAACATCGTCAATATTCCACTCCATGTAGGACTTAACGTAAACGCCGAGATCAATGTCCTCTATGAGCTCGTCGAAGTCCATGTCACCTGGAGCTATGTACGTGTTGCTCATTCTGATAATAGGCTCGGACGCGTAATCCATACTCCTCGCCGCGCCATTACTCTTCGTGTTAAAGATCCTGGCAGTGTGCCTGTTGTGCAGAGGCTCGTTTATTAATCCCTCCTTGTAGAGAAAACGAGGACGAGCCTTAACACCCTCGTCGTCGTATAGGAAGAAGCCATAACTATTCGGTATTGTTGGGTCATCTATTACTGTCGCGTATCTATTTCCCACTCTAAAGCTACCTATATACTCGGGTTTCACGTAGGACTCTCCAGCCTGCGCTGCCTCTCTACCCAAAATCCTATCAGCCTCCATTGGATGGCCCGCCGACTCGTGAGCAATTAACCCCACCACCTCTGGGCCTAGAACCACTGGAACCTTCTCGCTGGGTGGGGCAACACCCCTTAATAGGACTCTTTCTAGTCTAGCCTGCTCCTCTGAGATGGTTTTCACGGGATTCCACTTCTCAACGAGCTCCGCTCCACCGGAGCCCCCAAACTCTATTGATCTCTGAAGCGTGCCTTTCTGGGGGTGCATTATTGTTAGTGAAGATGTAATGTAAAGTCTCGGTACTCTCGACTCTACACGTGCCCCATCACTTGTAACTACTAGCTTCTCCTGTATGTGGAGTCTGATGTCAGTTACGAAGAACGGTAACTTTGCTTCCTTAACTGACGATTTAGCCGCCCTATATATTTCCATTGCGAGCTTAATCATCTCCTCTACATTTAAGCCTAGAAGACTCCTCTTCTCGTCGACACTGTACTTTCCATCTCCCAGCTTCTCATCAGAGAACTCAATAGGCTTTTTCCTGAGTTTACTAGTAGCCTTAGCCTGTGAAACAGCTAACTCGACGACTTCTAGTATGTCACTGAGAGTGGTCGAATTCGTTGACGCGAAGCCTAAAGACCCATTAACAAGAACTCTGATCCCGACGCCGCTACTTCTACTACTAGTAACCGCTAGAACCTTATCGTTCCTTGTACTAACGCTTACTCTATAGTCGTCTTGAAACCTGGCCTCTACGTACTGTGCCCCGAGCTCTCTGCCACGGTCTACTACACGGTGTAGAGTTATGGGGTCTATTTTCAAGTAGAGCACCATATTCAAGTATGTGGGTGGTTTAAAGTATTTATGTGTAACTCACCTGCTGAGAAGTCCTGATATTAAGCCAATTACTGCCGATACACCTATAACCACGATTGGATGAGTCTTTAAGACCACTAGTAGTACTAGGGAGAGTAGAAAGACCGCTAATGGAACGGCGTCTAGTGCGAGAGTACCCTTTACTAGAAGTGCTGTCTTAGCTAGCCTGAGGAAAGCGTAGAGAATTAGTGCTACAACAGCTGCATTAATACCTCTAAACATGGCTTTTGCCACATTGCTCTCTAAGTGTGGTCGAAGAGCTATCACCGCGCTAAGTATAATCAGGTAGGCTGGTAGAACAACACCCATGGTAGCTAGGATCGAGCCGGGTATTCCCCCAAGCTCGTAGCCTATCCACGTAGCTGAGTTTATAGCTATGGGTCCCGGTGTGCTCTCCGCGATTGCGAGGATCCTCAGAAATTCCTCCTCGGAAATCCACTTCTTACCCTCTACGAGCTCTCTGTACAGTAGAGCTATTCCACCATAACCGCCTCCAAACATGAAAAGCCCTATTTTAACGAACTCCACGAAGATCTCTAGTAGAGACGCCATACAGTACTCACCACTGGTTTAGCCAATATTGTATAGGCCTTAATTTAAAAATTACACGGTTATAGTGAAATACGGTGCTGATTTTGAATACTAGTCTCGAGAAGCTATTTAATCCAGCGAGTGTTGCAATTGTAGGAGCTACTCCGAAAGAGGGTAAAGTTGGGAGAGCTATACTAGAGAACTTTATTAACAGGTTTCGTGGGAGAATTTACCCTGTTAACCCTAGTTACAGCGAAGTACTTGGACTTAAGTGCTATAAGAGTATATCAGAGCTGCCCGAGACGCCGGACCTCGTGGTTATCGCTATACCAGCCCCCGGAGTTCCCGCAGTCCTGCGAGAAGCCGCGGCTAGGGGAGTTTCAGCCGCTATTGTTATTAGTGGGGGCTTCAGAGAGACGGGTACACCTGAGGGAGAGAGGCTGGAGAGGGAGCTCGAGGAGATCTCTAGAACTTACGGTATAAGAATCGTGGGGCCCAATTGCATTGGTATTTACGATAACTGGAGTGGTGTAGACACGTACTTCGTGTCTAAGATGAAGAGGCCCCCGCGCGGATACGTGGGTTTTATAAGTCAAAGCGGCGCATTCGCAGCCGCTCTCATGGATTGGATGGCCTATCATAATCTAGGTGTTTCAAGAGCTATTAGTTACGGAAACAAGGTAGATGTCGATGACGTTGATCTCTTAGACTACCTCGGCGATGACGACAAGACGAGAGTAATACTCATTTACATTGAGGGCTTAAAGCCTGGTCGCGGCAGGAAGTTTATTGAAGTAGCGAAGAAGGTGGTAAAGAAGAAACCTATACTAGTCTACAAAGCCGGTAAAACTAGTAGAGGTGGCCTCGCCGCCGCCAGCCACACAGCCGCTATGGCTGGCGAGTACGGAGTGTATAGGGCTGCGTTTAAACAAGCTGGAGTAATTGAGGTTGAGAGCTTCGACGAGATGATGGATGCTGTGAGAATATTCCTCCACCAGCCCTCCATGAGGGGTAATAGAGTCTATATTTTAACAGATGCTGGGGGTATTGGCGTCATGTTAACAGATGCTTTAACTAGTGTTGGACTAGAAGTTCCCAGGACTCCGAGTGACTTAAAAGAGGAGCTTAAAAGAATACTTCCACCTCACTGTATAGTTGAAAACCCAATAGACCTCACGGGAGACACTGACGACGAGAGATATATACGCGTACTCGATGTACTTGTCGAGAAGCCTTACGTGGACGCCATAGTCGTAGTAGCACTACCACAAGTCCCCGGTATTAAGGGGACCTTTGTTGACCACGTTGTGAAGCTCAAGAGTGAGTACGAGAAGACCATTGTTGCGTTAACAATAGGTAGTGAAGCTTCACTTGAAGTAGCGAGGAGACTTGAAGAGAATAGTGTAACGGTATTTGAGTCCCCCGAGAGACTCGCAAAAGCGTTAAAAGCTCTCTACACTTATAGTATGATTAAATCACGCGGTGATTAGCGTGACGCCGCCAAAGGAGATCATTAAGCGCGCGCTCAGCGAGGATAGACTCAAGCTCTTAGAACACGAGGCATTTGAACTAGCTAGACACTATGGAATACCAATTCCAGACGTATACTTAGTGAAAACCCCTAAAGAGGCCTATGATCTCGCTGACTCCATAGGCTATCCAATAGCGCTGAAAATAGTCTCTCCCGACATTGTCCACAAGAGTGATGTGGGGGGAGTAAAACTCCACTTAAATAGTAGAGAAGAAGTCGCCCGCGCCTTTAATGAAATGCTGAAAACAGTGTCTTCAAGGGTTCCGAGTGCTAGAATAGTAGGAGTTTTAATGTACCGGGAGGCTCGACAAGGCTTAGAGGTAATTGTAGGCGGGCTCAGAGACAGCGTCTTCGGAGCCGCAGTCATGTTTGGTCTCGGTGGAGTCTTCGTGGAGGTGTTTAGAGATGTCTCGTTTAGAATAGCGCCTATTACTCTCGATGACGCTCTAGAAATGATAAGCGAGATCCAGTCGAAGCAGATACTAGAGGGCTACCGAGGGCAAAAGCCCGTAGATAAGAGGGCTTTAGCTGACATAGTAGTTAAGACCTCGAAAATAATGCTTGAAAACGAAGAAATAGACTCCATAGACTTGAACCCGGTAATGGCTTATGATAACGGCGCAATGGTTGTAGATGTGCGGGCTATTCTTCGCAAGGTGCCTTATTAAATGGAAAATAGCATTAAGGAGCTAGAAAAACGCGCTGAAGACTTATCAAGAGAGATTCAGCAGGCTAGAGAGACTATTAAAGCCCTCAAAGAGAGAAGACACCGACTACTAAGTGAACTCAAGGAGATTAGAGGTAAGAGAGCCGCTCTCCTAGAGGATTTGAGGAGAGCAAAGTCTAAGTTAAGAGAGAGCATAGAAGAGCGGAGAAAACTAGTAAGTGAAGTTAAGAGCCTAATAGAGGAGCGGAGAAAACTACTCGGCGAGTTAAAGGCTATTAAAGAGCTAGCTCAGAGTAAAAAAGCAGCCTTTCAGGCTCTCTCCGAGGAGATCAGGGTCCCTATTTCAGCATTGAAGCGAAAAATAGAGGAATTAGAGTGGTATATGCAAACACACGTACTCACACTTGAAGAAGAGAAACAAGTAGTTAGAAAGCTACAAGCATACAACTCGCTTTTAAAGAGAGCGCTTAGTGCTCAAAGAGAGAAAGAGGAGTACCTAGAGCTTCGCGCACTACACTTATCTCTGAAAAGCCGTGTTGCAGAGTTAACCAGTAAAATAAGTGAGCTTAGATCAGCAATTACCGCGAAGACAAGGGAAATAGAGGAGCTGAGAAGTAGCGTTAACGCTCGCCTATCAGAGTACATGAACGCTAAAACTCTACTTGAAAACAAGAAAAAAGAAATTGAGGCTTGTAATAATGACTTAGCACAGAACACGGCGAGGCTAAATGCCCTTAGACAAGAGTACAACAATGTCTTAAAGAGCATTGCGAGAGAAAGAGAGAAATCCCTTATAGAGCTTAAGAAACGTGACTTGCTGAATAAGATCAGCGAGAATGGAAAGAAGAGATTTAGCCTCGAAGAACTCAAAATTCTATATGGATTCTCCGAGAGCGAGGAGTAGTAGCTACCGCCCAAACCTCCTTTCTCTCTTCTGAAATGTCCTAATGGCTCTCCACAAGTCTATTTTCCTAAATTCAGGCCAGTAAACATCACAGAAATAGAGTTCACTGTATGCTGACTGCCAGAGTAGGAAATTACTTATTCTCTCCTCGCCACTAGTTCTAATAATCAGATCAACGTCTGGGATACCACGCGTGTAGAGGTATTTGGAAAACGTGTCTTCACTTACCTCCTCGGGGTTTAATCGACCCAAGTATATGTCTCTCCCAATCGCCTTAACCGCGTCTACTATTTCCTGTCTACCACCATAGCACAGGGCAACTGTGAGGTGGTGATCACTGTAGTTAGCAGTACTCTCTTCTAACTTCTTCACGAGGTCTCTGATATCACCTGGAACCAGTTCTAGCTTCCCTATTACTGCTACTCTAACCCTGTTCTCGTGTACTTCCTTTAAATTTAGGAGCTCCCATAGTCCCTGCTTAATGATTTTAAAGAGGTTTTCAACTTCTTCGCGACTCCTATAGAGACAGTTCTCAGTGCTCATGGCGAACACTGTAACGTAGGGTATTTTCAGCTCCCACAACCACTTTAAAACGTCTTTTAGTTTCTCGTATCCATAGTAATGACCCTCATATGTTGATAGCCCTTTTTCTCTTGCCCATCGTCTATTACCATCTGGTATAATACCCACATGCCTTGGTAAAGGACCTCCCTCGATTTGAAGCAACAGGTACTTTTCATATATCCTGTATACTGGTTTAAGTAAACGGGGAAATACACTGAGAGCAATTCTTCTTGAAAGCCTCTTTAACGTCTCCACGAGTCACTAACACCTAGCCTACGATGCTAAATTAAATCCATGTTTTCCCTATTTAGTCGCGTTTTTAAAGACGTTTCAAGTATAATGAATCGTACTGGTACTTACCGGTGAGATCGTGTCTTACTACCAAGGTAAAGACCTGCAAAAGCCTAGTGGTGGAGTTAGAGGCAGGCATAGAAAAGTCAAGAGAAAGTACGAGCTAGGATCCCCGCCAACTCTAACTAGAATAAGCAACGAGGAAGTTAGAAAAATTGAGCGCGTTTACGGTGGTGGAGTTAAAGTTCGACTAAAAGAGGCAATGTACGTAAACGTAGCCCTACCAGACGGCGTCATAAAAAGAGTAAAAGTAGTCGAGGTTGTTGAAACACCGGAAAACCCGCAGTATGCAAAATCCGGTATAGTATCTAGGGGATCACTGGTGAAAACAGAACTAGGCTTAGTTAAGATCACGTCGAGACCTGGACAAGACGGCGTACTAAACGGTGTACTAGTTACAAAGTAATACTGCTTCACTATTTTCAAAACTCAGAGCTACAGGGTCTTTAGATTTGAGTAGAGAATACCGTGACAAGAGAGTTGTAATTTACCCAGTTTACTTCGACTACGGTAAGAGCAGGAGAGAGGGCAGACGTATTCCGAAGTCACTAGCTATTCCAAACCCCAGTATCGACGAGATCGCGTCTGTCGCGGAGGAGCTGGGATTAAATCCAGAGGTTTCTAGGGAGACCAAGTATCCGAGAAACCCTATAAGTAGGGGAAGAGTAGTAGTTGACAAGTATATTAGTAAACACAAGACAATGCTACTTATAGCTAAATCCCTTAAAGAGAAAAGAGCAAAAAGCAATAAGTAAATTCTGTCACTTGTACTATGTTAAGAGTTATAGTATAGCATCTAGAAAATCTACACTCAAAAACATCTGTATTACTCTTAAAGTTACAAGATTATTTAAAAATAAGCGTATTACATACTTCGGAATTGATTTTTTGTATAAGTGGGCTTCTAATTTAACTAATTCCCTATAAGAAAAAGCCTATTTCGGGTGCTGTTTTTGAGACTGCTCGGATTCCCGGAGACTTGGACTAAAGACGGCTTACTCGTCGTTAAGCCATATGTTAAAAACGTTCTAGGGTGCCTGGGGTCTGTTGTTCTAAGCGACTCTGGTATTAAAATTGGTGTTGTAACGGATGTTATTGGCCGAGTAGATGACCCGAGACTAGTTGTTAAGCTGTATAACAGAGAAATTGGTGAAATGCTAGTAACTAGGCGTGAACGACTATACTTTGAGAAAAGAACGAGTAGAAAGTGAGATCTATGAGTGTATCCTGCCCTCAGTGTAATAGTAACAACATTGTGTTAGACCCCCAGTTCTGCATATACGTCTGCGCTAACTGTGGGCTAGTAGTAGACGACCACCCTATTTTCGACAGCGATGAAAAAGTAGGAGAAGACAGCTTACCAAGATATAGTGGAGCTTACACTAGTAGAGTTCACGACAGGGGTGTTGGTAGCACAGAGATCTCGGGTAGCCTGAAACGGCACGTAAAAGAGGGACGTATATGGGCGATTAGAAATCTCGACGCTAAAATAAGTAAAAACGAGAGGAGGCTAGCTAAGGCTCTTAAAGAGCTAAATGAGCTCGTTAAAGTGCTAAACATACCTAAAGTGGTGTCGGAGACCGCGGGGGAGATATTGCACAAGATAATGAGAAACTGTAACTTCAAAGAGATCACGATCAAGAAAATAGTGATAGCAGCCCTATACGTCGCATATAAGATGTGTGGTTATCCTAAACCAGCTAAGGTCTTCGTTAAAGAGCTTGGAGTTCGGGAGAGAGACCTGTGGGAGGGTTTAAGGAAAATAAGAGAGCTGGAGAAGCCCGATAAGCCTATTGGTGAAGCAAGTGATCCCAGGTACTATGTCAACTTTATTTCATGGAGCCTTAATTTAAAACCACAAAGCGCGACACTAGCAAGCGAGATTCTTGCCGGCGTTAAGGACAGTTTTAAGATTAGTGGTAAAAGCCCAGCTAGCCTTGCAGCCGCTGCTGTCTATTTATCGTGTATTCTACTCAACGATAGGCGTAGTCAGCTGGAAGTTGGACGCACAGTAGGCTTAACAGACGTAGCTGTTAGAAACGCGTATGGAGCTCTAATAGACTCCCTCGACGTTGATGTTTTAATATAGTACGATTAAACTGAAAATTCAAGTAGAAACATTATGTTGCACTAAGTAGCGGGGATTGTAGTATAAAGTATAATACTCCTTAAAACAAGGAGTATACTGGTACCTAACATAACTAGTAGTACGAGGCTCTCCAAATGTCGAGTAATCTCAGCAGTAACGATATCATCGTATTAAAATGGATACTAAGACGGAGTAGAGAAGGCGAAGAAGTGATTCAGAGTACTATTCCAGGTAAAATTAAACTAAGTTCTAAACTGGTCTCTAAAGTACTCAATAAACTAGAGAAAATGGGGCTTATAGAGAGAACTCCCACTATGTACAATAAGCGGAAAACCTACATTGTGAAACCTAATGTTGAAACGGCTACTAAAGTACTTAGAGAGATCGGAGAGGACTTCATAAGCCTTGAAGACGTGATTAAGGAAATAATCAATATACCTTGTGTTAAGTGCCCACAAACTGAGAGGTGTTATGAAGGAGGCTTCTACGATCCCGCATTCTGCCCTCTGCTAGGCGAGTACATTGAAAACAAAATAAACAACTACAATAAGAACTCCCAGTGATAGAATATTACACTGAAAGTAGATTTCCAATCGCATTAATCAGGTACTGAAATGGCTTTTCCTTAAGAAAACATATAAAGAGGAGTATTCTCATTATAGCTCTCTGGGATGACCACGTGAACCCCAGACTGAAGAACTGATGACACCGGGCGCTTTCGACCGCTACGTGGACGGGCTGTTTC
>Ga0326760_1000551_pt1 | contig 19103 bp, 16 predicted proteins | sample GCREP_S_FD_207668 | JGI IMG/M metagenome (GOLD analysis project Ga0326760, IMG submission 207668) | Hot spring sediment microbial communities from Geyser Creek Basin, Yellowstone National Park, WY, United States - GCR.EP_S | ecosystem: Environmental > Aquatic > Thermal springs > Near-boiling... | reverse complement strand
AATCGTCAAATCTCTTATCAACATATCCCCTTAAACCGTCAAACCTCCTCATCATCAAACTCATAAACAACATTGTAACCTCCCTATCACTAAGCTTCTTACCCTCAGAAGCCTTCCTAACAATCCTAGAAACAGCCTCCTCCAAAACCCTAGAAACCAACTGCTCAACAGGCATCGTCGTAGACATCAAAACCACATCCAAGATATAATGCCTAAAAAAGCATTATAAATGTTGCCCATACTTAACCTTCTCCAATTACAAAGCTCCTCAGAACATGCAAACAATTCGACTCCTCCTCAACGTAAATATAGTTAGTTATTGGAAGAGTCAGTAATAACAATTTAAAGAAAGTATACCAATAATTTCATCATAGAAGTTCCTCAGTCCTTTAAGTAGTACTGCATAATCCCTTCAATTCTTAGATTTCGAGGATTAACTCTTCCATTCAATTACGAAAGAGCATCTTCCTTCTCTCATACATCCTCTTTATAACACCACCCACACCTGCAAATAATATGGTGCTCAGAGCAGTGCTCGTTGAGAAGAGGATGATGAAGTAAGATAATATGCCAACACCCTCCTCCTGAATCCAAAAATAGAATAGATCAATGAGTGCTCCTAAAAGGTAGCATATCGAGGAGAAGAATATGTATCCAAATACACGTCTAAGGGAGAAGTAGAACGTGAAGGGGAATAAATAGTACGTATACATCTTTTCCTCAACTTCCTCAGCGCTCCTCATAAAACCTGGTAAAGCGAGGAGGATTGTAAAACCTATGGAAGCGAAGATGAGGAGGGAAGGGTAAGGGATATTCAAATCTCCACCACCATGCTATACTCATTTCTCCAATGAATTCCATAATCTATTAAATATCAAGTTATATTTTGGGCCCAACTCAACACTATTATAAACTATTATGGCTTTAGTGCCCTTTTGGCTACCCCTAGGATGCCTTTCCTCCAAACGGATATGCTGACCCCCATCAGCCACCATAAAGTGGGGGGAATAATCTTCCAATAATCTTCGTACCTCAATCTTCCTCTCATCAATCCACCCCCTTAACTTTGGAACTCTCCCAAGGTCAGCTTCAGGTCCACAGAGAATCTTTATTTCAACTCCACGCGCTATAGCTCTTTCAAACGCCTTCAAAATAGGCTCAGCATTATAAAAATCAGGATACAAAGTTCCACTAAGAATCTTCAATTCATGTTTAGCCCTATCAATAAACTTAGAAGCCTCAATCAATGCACTTTCAAAATTTTCATTCGATACCAATTTGAAGGGCCATAAAGCTCGAACAACAACTAAAAAGCTCAACAATACCCCCACCAACGAAACAATAATAGGCTCCAACCCCACCCACCATTACACCTCAAAATACACCCATACATCCACCTACACATCTCCATATACACACATACATATTTAAACACTCTGCACAAAACCACATTAAAACAAAAGTCTCAATGCATTCAACAACTACATATTATATTTATTTAATGTATATTATACCAATCTTGCCTTACCTATTGAATACGAATAATACGTTACCCTTTTCAAACGAAAGTTTAGGGCTTCAATACATTAATTCCCCCAAGGAAAGTGGCAATCCTCAACGAAAACATCAAACTCCCCCTCAGCACGGGCAAACCCTCTACACTTCACAAGATCCGTTATATGAGTGTTACCAAACCCATATTTCTCAAGAAGACCATAAAATTTCAAATCCAAATCATCAGGAGCAACACCACCCCTCATAGAAGGCCTCTCACAAACAAAAATCACATCTCCCGTCCCAAGAAAGCCCTTAACATCACCATCTTCTCGAGGCGGAAAGAACCAAGGCTCCTCATGACACCACCTCCTAATCCTAACCCTATCCCCATCACCATAACCCCTAAACTTACCATAACACCTCAAACAATTCTCAACCCTAGAAAGAAGCTCCCGCAACCTCACCTCAACATCCACATCCCATAAATTCAAACAAAACCACCAAAGAAACTCCATCCACAAATTTATAACAGCCCACTTAAATTAATAGCTTCAGTTAACACTCTATACACGCTCAGAGCTATTGATTGTATGTGAGTAAAATGAGTATTCACATATTGTTTCTGGAAATGGCGAGAAGTAATTTGGAAGCATCAAGAATACTACTTCCCAGCAAACATTACCCACAAGCAATCCTCCTCCTCGAACAAGACTCTTAACGTATAAGTAAAGATAATAATTGAGGAAAATGTGAAAGTAATCAAAGCAAGGCATCGAAATGTTTATAAAAAAAGCGCGCCAAGAATTTTTTTAAGGAATGGAAAATGTCTGAGATTAAACTTTATTCATGTACATCTTTTATGGGTCATGGGGTGAATGCAGAATCTTTGAAGACAGCGGTGAAGTGGGAGCCTGATGCCCTAGTTGCCCAGGGAACTACAACTGATGCTGGCCCATACTTTCTAGGTTCAGGGAAGTTGCTCATGGCTAGGGAGGCCCTTAAGAGGGATTTAGATTTGATGATAAGTGCCGCTAAAGAGGCGAACATACCATTTATAACATCAGTTGGAGGGGCTGGAGGAGATGCTCATCTTGAAGAATCCTTAAGGCTTATTGATGAAATATGTAGGGAGAAGGGATTTCGCCTCCGACTTGCCGTGATCAGTGGTGAAATAGATAAGGAGTGGCTTAAGGAGAAACTTAAAAAGTTTAAAGCTGAGAGAATATATGATTACCCAAGATTCTCCAAATACTTAACTCCAGAAGATGTAGACCGAAGTAAAGTTATTGTAGCTCAAATGGGTCCCGAACCAGTCATGAAGGCTTTGGATCTAGATGTGGATGGCGTTGTGACTGGTAGAGCTTTAGATGTAGGTTTATATGCTGCCCTACCATTAAAACGGGGCTTCGACAAAGCATTAACCATGCATATGGCTAAATGTATGGAGTGCGGAGCTTTAGCATGCACTCCCAGTTCAGGTACTGACGGCATTTTTGGCATATTGAGGAAAGATCACTTTATACTGAAATCACCAAACCCCAAGAGGAAGGTTACTGTCCTCAGCGTTGCAGCACATGCATTCTATGAGAGAGCCGATCCGAGTTTAGAAGAGAATCCAGGTGGAATTCTAGATGTGAGCACAGCTCAATATGAGCAAATTGATGAGAGATCTGTGAAGGTTTATGGTGCAAAATGGATACCAACAAAATACACGATTAAACTCGAGGGAGTTATGCTTGTAGGCTACAGATCAATATGTATAGCTGGAGTTAGAGATCCATCCTTCATAGAGAAAACCGATATAATACTTCAAGAGGTTGCCGATGAAGTTAAACATTACTTCTCCTTCCTACCCGAGGGAAGCTTCAAACTAGCCTTCAAAGTCTATGGCAAAAACGCCATCCTAGGGGATGCTGAACCAAACAAAACAATAACCTCACATGAAATATGCATACTAGTGGACGTTGTAGGTAAAACCCAAGAAATAGCCGACGCTGTATGCTCATTCACCAGCTCAACCCTCTCCCACCACGGCTTCCCAGGCAGAAAAAGCACTGCTGGAAACATCGCCTACCCATTTTCGCCAACACGATACATATCAGTGGGTGAAGTATACATGTGGAGTATTTGGCATAAATTAGAGCTAGATGACCCCTGCGAACCATTCAAAATTAGAATTATGGAATTCCCGAGGTGAGAAGCATGAAACTTAAAGATTTAGCAACAGTTATAAGGTCAAAGAATGCTTCTCCATTCGTTTTAACAATAGACATATTCTTTGACGACGATGAAAAGTATAATCTAGTGAAAAAATCAGGAGTCATAAATGCTGAAACCATTTCAAAGCTTTACAAAGTTCCAAAAGAGAAGATTCTAGGAATATTCTTCGTAGACTCTGTTAAAGCAATCAAAATATCATTCATCAAACCCATAGCAACAGATGAAATAGAATATTCAGACGTCTACGGCGCCCAACAAAGCATACCACTCTTCGATTTGGAGGTGGGATAAATATGGATACGATTATACCTATTATAGCTTTCATAGTGTATTTCATTGTGATAATTCTATGGTGTTGGAAGGGTAGGGAAATATCTGAGGCCATGTTGGTTGCATTCATCGTGGTTGCATTGTTTGGTGGAAATAAATGTTTAGACCTAATAGTGCGTGGCATAAATTTCGCAGCTCAACAAGATGCTGTATATGCAGCCATGGCCTTCGCTCTTATGGCTTATCTAATGGACGCTACTGGATGCATTGAAAGGTTAATAAACATGTTAAACTCAGTATTAGGCAAATTTAAGGGTGGCGCAGGCTACGTCTCCACTTTGGGTAGTGCACTCTTCGGCTTGGTTTCAGGTTCCGGATCTGGGAATGCTGCTACCGTAGGTGGTATAACCATACCATGGATGAAGAAGTCTAATTGGCCTCCTGAAGCAGCCGCAACACTAGTTGCTGGCAATGCTGGTCTCGGAATATCCATACCACCATCTGCCACAATGTTCATATTACTAGGAATGGCTGCGGTTAAACCATATGTTGATCCAGCTAAGTTTTACATAGCGCTTCTCGTAGCTGGCATGTATACTGTCGTCCAGAGACTATTGTTATGTTATTGGATGATCAGAAAATATAAGGTTACACCAGTACCTAAAGAACTCATACCCCCAAAGAAAGAAGCCTTCAAAACTGGCTGGCCCACATTGTTCATCATAATAAGCATTATTGTTCCAGTAGCATTAACTACAGGTCCCATAGCAGACTATCTAACATCTATTAAACCATTTGGAAGCACTGGGGTGAAGGCACTTAGCTCTGCCATCCTATACTGGATTCCAATAGTGGCAAGTATTGTCACTATTATCGTGGGATGGAATAAACTTCCAAAGGATGCTAAAGGGCTATACAAGTTTCTTGCAAATGCCACTAAAAGGTATTACGTTATAGGTGCAACCATATTCTTCGCCTTTGCTGCAAGCCAAGTTCTTACAGATTTAGGTCTATCAAAGGCATTAATGGATATACTTTCAGGCCTCTACCTACCTAAATTTGTTTGGCCAATAATTGTTGGCATCATAATAGTCTTAGCAGCAGCACCACTAACATCTACAGCTACAGTTACAGCTCTCGGAGCAATCTGCTGGCAACTCCTATATTCCGCCGGCTACAACCCAGTACTTGCTGCAGTTTTAATATTGCTATTCAGCTCAACTGAAGGTATGAGTCCGCCAAACAGTGCCCCAATATTCATAGCGGCATCCATAGCCGACTGCAACCCAGTCTCAACATTTAAACCACTAGTATTCTACTACATTCCAACAACAATGCTAATAGCGCTACTAATAGCATGGGGGATACTCCCGATACCACTATAAGAGGTGAGAGAATGAGCATCTTAGTGAAGGTATTACGCCCTATATTCACATTATGCCTAATACTCATGTTCATATTGGGAGTAATCATAGTGATAGGTCAAACGATAGCCATAATAACCTTAAATGGTACACTTGCAACTGATACATTCAAAATACTAGGACCATATGCAACAATATTCGCATCCTTAACAGGCCTAATAGGGTACATTTTATCATACGTTGAACCCAAAAAGAAAAAGAGCTCAAGCTCCTAACACAAGAAAGTCGCTTAAGCTCACAGCGTTCACAATGACAATTACAACCATCATAACCTTTTTTTTTAAAAAATTAATTATTTTATAAGAATCACTCCACGAAATAAAAGACAAAGTCACACTAGTAAACATAAACGAAATCGAAGAATTCTACAAATTCAAAGGAAAAATATGAATGGCTAGAAAGAAAATTCGGACTAAGACCAACCTAAACCCATGAAAACCACTCAACAGCACTACATCATGCCTTTACAAATCCCTTTCCTTTCTCTAGCTTTAGTACGAAGCTAAGTTTACCACTCTTATCATAGTATTCCCGATACTGCATCCCACAATTGCCACAAATATACGCTTGAACCGTAAAAACACCATACCTCCAATTCTTCACAGGACTAGGATTAACAAACCCACAATTCGGACACTTACTCATGATATTACTTTTGACTGCTAAAACATAAAAATTTAATTGATTACAATACTTTTTATTAATGATGAATAAATGGAGGATGCTAAAGCTAAATTTAAAGAGGAGGAGTTCTACGAGCCTTTGAAAAAATGGCTTGAATCCGAAGGATATAGTGCTTTGGTTACTGCAGGTAAGAAGCAAATTCTCCTTATCACTGGCCCCCTATTAGGTGTAGGTTATTTAGAACCGGATGTTATAGGGTATAAAAAGGAGGGCTATGAAGAATATCTGACTATAATTGAAGCGAAGGCAGATCCCATGTATATCTTTGATGGTCTAGGGAGGTGCTATGTGTACCAAACGGTTGCGGACTATGTTTATCTAGCTTTGCCTAAGAAACTTGCGGAAAAGATAGGACCTGGATCTTTCTTTGAAAGAGAATTTAGAATCGGAATTTTGTCGGTAAATAAAGTGAACGATAAAATAGATGTTGAAGTGAAAATTAGAGCTCAAAGAATATATTCGCATCGCCACGAAATGCGTATGGTTTTAATGGATATGGTAAAAGCTGCGCTAAACATAAGAAGGTGAAAGATTTAGATTTATAAAATTAATTCCTCCACAGATACCGAAGAAAATCGCTAAATAGATTAAGGAAAGTATCATTTTTAATTTTAATGTTGTAATGTTACTTAAAGTCATGGCAAACTTAGAAAACTAGAAATGTAAGTTAAAAAGCTGTTTTTCATAATTTTGATGGTTTTATCTTTTAGTAAGGCTTAATAGCATCCGCGGCATCTTTTACTCTAAGGAATTCATGAAGTTCCAAAATAAAGTGGCGATGCCCGCACTTGTCACATTCAATCTCCATAAACTTTTGAGTTAATTTGTATACTTTTTTATTTTCTTCCAGTACTGGTTCTTCAATCCACCATTTCTTGCCAGTAGGACACATTATTCCTTCACCACATACATTACATTTGTCTCCAATATTTGGGCCACTCATATTATCACCCATACTAAAGATGTTAATAGTATGCGTATGCTAATAAATTTTACTTTAATTAAATAAAAATACAAGATTAAAAGCTATAACATAAAGACAATCACACTACAATTGTTGGGATTTTTAAAGTATTATAAAGTAAACGATTAAAAGTTAAAAGAGGCATCCGTCTCGCCCAGTTCCTCATATACATAGTACTTCTTGCCGTTAACTATGATTGCCTGGTCTTTAGTGAGCGGTCTTAACTTACCTCTAATAAATGGATTTAAGTAACCCCTAATTTCCTTATTCGCTAAGTCTACTACGTAAAGCCAATACTTATATCCATCCGATACTCTTCTCACGAATTCCTTTTCGTTCTCAGTATAGATTATGAACTTTTGTTTTCTAAGAGTCTTTAGCTCTATGAACATAGTTTCTTTAGTATCGCGTTTCCTTGCTATATAGTCAAATGGCGCTTTCGTATCACCAATATACAACAACTCATATTTCTCAGCTAGAGCTTTTTCGAGAATCTTCCTACCCAAACTTTCTACTTCAAGCTTTTCCTCTGTGATATCGCCTATCAAAATGATCTCTTCCACTTCCTTTACAGCATCGCTTTTAGCTTCCTCCTCCATTTTTGTTATTGCGCTTTCAGGTATCATGACGATTACTGGATAAACATTCACTTCAACTTCATCCACACTAGTAGGTTTCACGATAAACACGTCTTTTTGAAGACCTTTATCCTTAGCGTACTCTAAATACTCAAAATGTTCTTTAAGAACTTTTTCAAGAACCTTTCTCTTCAAATAGTTACATGCATCTACCTTAACCTTTTCGATGAGATCATTGTAATATTTTAATGCTACATCAGCTAATCCTATACCTATCTCTTCACACTTATACTTATCAAGTTTTCCAGCAATATCAATTAAGTCCTTTATCTGCTTTCTCTCACCACCATGATACGCATATAACCAACACACTCCACTCTTTTCACCTGGTACTTTAGCGCAGGCTTTTAATACGATTATTGGTTCATTGATATTGCTACTATATGTGTATAGCGTTCCTGAGGGTGTAGAATATTTAGTTGCTCTTTTCAGTACTCTGTCTAATAAGTATTCATCGCATTTTTCATAACTAATTCCGCTAAGCTTAGATGCAATATTACAAAGGAAGTCTTGAAGATCTTTTCGATTAGTTAATACAGCTATTTCCCTTAGGTACGTTTCAATGAAACTTGTAACAAAGTGGCTTGATAATTTTTCGTCATATAGCTTTATTTTCCTCAGCCTTTCGCTTAGCTTTTTTAGCTTCCCTAAGTATTTTTCAACGAGATTTGCAACTCCTTCATATCTATGAGTTTTATATGAGTACCATAGCTCGTATAGCGATAAATCTTCGAGCATTCCTGAAGCAGGTAGTTCTAGTCCTTCACGGCTTCTTAGAGCGACAAGAGTACTGGGGATTATGCGTGCTCTAACTGATTCTGTAAACTTCCTGTAAAGTGCATCAAAAATTATCTTCTCGAAACCATGATTTAATACCATGAGATATATCTTAACATCATTGTATTGCCCAAGCCTCCAAACTCTTCCAGTTCTTTGTTCTAATTTCACAAGTGACCATGGTAGCTCAAAGTTTACTACTACGTTAGCGTATTGTAAATTGAGGCCTTCTGATGCTACATCTGTAGAAATTAAGACACGAGGTTCTGGTTTGGAAAGCCATTTTTTAACTTTTTCTATTACTTCTGTCTCACCACTAGATTTAAGATCTTCCCCTGTAAGTTTCATCATTTCGCAGTTAAGCGTCTTATTTAGTTTATCGTAAATATAGTTGGCTGTATCAGCGAATTCTGTGAACACTATGACCTTTTCTCCCTTCTCTAAGTGCTTTGCTAGTATTTCTTGTAAACAATTGAGTTTACTATCAATTTTCTGAGCTTCGCTAGCTAGGTTAATTAAATCTTTAAGGTCATCTTTAAACTCTGCTATTATGTTTCTTATTTCCGTTCTTATCATATGCTCTCTTATTGCACTTTTTACTACATCATCTGGATCCTTCTCACTCACATAGTCCTCGTCTACGTATCCTTTTAATTCCTCGATAATTTCTTTATTTTCACGTGTTTTCGCAAGAACATCTATATGAGTTACTGATTCGAAAATTGTATTGAATGTAAGTAGCCCAGCGTGGGGGCTTGAAAGTCCGCGTTTATCTATTACAATACCAAGAAGCCCTATTGCACGCCTTAATTTCTCGTTTGGGCATTTGGATATAAGTTTTCGTGTAAGTTCGTCGAGTTTTTCAATATATTTTTTCTCATCAGAAGTGGGCTCTACATTTTGCGTTATAAGTTCTGCATTAACAAATATTCTGTCTTTTTCATAAATTTCATTAACTTCCTTCTTACTCCTCCGGAATACTAGTACATCAGAAATTTTATCATAAAATTCGTCTCCAAGCTTTCTTGCGACACTTTTATCTATTGGATCCAGTAGAGTTAATAATTCTAAGTATTGCTCATCATCACCTCTATGTGGAGTAGCTGATAGAAATATTATTGAAGCTTGTGGATTTGCTTTAACAAGTTCTTTTACCAATTTAAGCCTCTTAGTATCTAATCCCAGTTTGTGCGCCTCATCTATAACTATAGCATCCCAATTATGCTTCAACAGCTTTTTCTTGTATTCATCTTCCTTAGCTGTATCGATTTTGAATATGAATATAGTGTTATCGCTAGGTTGCTCAGATATTTGTTCTTCAAAATGTTTTATGTTAGTCATAGGGTATAGGTCCATGCGCATTGCTTCTATTTTCCATTGCCCTATAAGATTTCGAGGTACTAGTATAAGCACTCTTTTATTGGGGAACTTCCCTTTACGAAGACCCCAACTAATTAGTAGGAGAGTTTCTATTGTCTTCCCAAGTCCTATCTCATCTGCTATTAAAGCTCTAATGGGTTGCTTAACGGCAAGCTTATAGAAAAGCTCTGCTTGATGAATATATCCTTCATAACCGAGGTACTTAAGTCTGAAGAGTGGATGTTCTTCAATGAAATTCTTCAATAAAACGTTTAATACCTTTTCTAGACCTCTATTTGTCGACGCCATATAAGACTCGTAAGGACTTTGAAACACGTCTTACACCTCTCAAACCCTTTTGTTTAAACATTGAAACAGCTTCAGTGTACCAGAAATGTAGTGAGTAGTCATCAAGTTTGTTGATAGCCTCAGATAATCTCAAGATTCTAAGCGGATTTCTCTTTCGAATACCGCTTAAGGCTATTGAGTAAACTAGTAGCCGCTTGTAGAGTATTTCATCGTCAACTCGAATGCTACCCTTCGTTATCTTGATTTTTGCTGGTGTATTTGTATTTTTCACAAATTCTATTAAATCTCCCTTTTCAACCTTAAGCTTACTAACCTCGCTTTTAGCAAAAAGTTCTCGTTTAAAGCTAGCCTTATAACCTCTAAAGAGTATGAAACCCTTAAATTGTGTGCTCACACGCGCCCCCTACCAATAGTATTCTATTTTAACTGGTCTCTGCTTAATATTTTTATCAGCCGATAATATATCACTCATATCTATAACCTTACCTTCACCTATCACTTCAAGTTGTAATTGTTCACATTTAATGCTCGCAGTTACTCCAAATGCACTCTTTAAGGCTCTTGCTACCGTAGCAACATCATCTATTGTTACGTTTTTGAATCGTATGTTAATAGATTTTTCAGGCTCGCTTGGTTTCTTTTCAAAGAATTCAGTTCTCATACTACATTGCCTGATGACCTTTGAACCTTGTACACTTCTACCTACGGATCTTAAGAAATCAATCAATGCTGCCGCCTCTACGTCACCTTCTATTCTTATTTCCGAAATCTTCTCTGGAGGCTCCGGCTTACATCGTAATCCTCTCTTGAGTATAAGTTTGATTTCAACACTTCTTATGAGATCAGTACCTTTAGCATTTCCCGAAAGCACATATGTGTACTCACCTGGTTCTTTTGGTACAGGTATCGTCCATACAGCTTCGAAATCAGGTATTCCGCTTGAAGGCTTAATTTCACCAATTTGGGGTTTAAGAATAATTTCATTTTCAAACGTGCCAACGCGTTTAATAAGCACTTTAGTACTAATACTTTCTGGTGCTTCCTCAAGCTTCAGTTCCATTTCCTTACGTTCTACTTCAAGGTCAAAACCGCGACGCATCTTCTCTTCACGGAGCTCTACGCTTGAATCCACGAAGATTTTAACGTAATTGTCAGGATACTTTGATTTGAGCTCTTTAACTGGTATTTCTCTTCCCCCATAGACTGCTACATAATAACGTCTCACTATGAGGTCTCCTACGACTTCCTCTTCAATTTTGCTTAGTTCCCCAATTTGTTCTTCAGCAGCTTCTTCTTGCGGTATTACAATATCGGTATCTTCTAATTCCGATAGAACTTTAACACCACGCACCCCCTTAAAGTAAACCTTTCCATCTCTAACCACACCCACCTTAAGGTCCTTCAACCCGGATAATATCGCTTCCCTAATATTTTGTGGAGGAATCATTGGAAATGCAGAATTCTCAAAGAATGCATTTATAACATCGGAAACCTTCATCTTTTTAGTCCATTTAACTTCTTGCCTACGACCTTCCAAAATACTCACTAAAACCTCAAATTGCTTTGCATACTTTTCCTCGAGAATTTTACCAGCCCTCTTTAGAGCCCCCTCAGCTAGCTCAATGAGAGTTCTGCCAGCAACGTCAACACGCTCTACTTGAACGATATTCGCCCCCTTCTCTACAGTTGGATAGGCTATGAGGTTAAAGTACCTTGCAACTAACTTGTATTTAAGATTTTTACTCAATCCATTCTTCATATCTCTTAATTCATCTCTAAGGATTTTAACTACCCTTTCATCTGTATACTCACGCCTAATAGCATCCATCAGTTTTTCACATGCTATAATCATTTTGGCCGTTTTAATGATATCTTTCCACATATTCATTCTATTAGAGAACAAGACAGCCACAGTGTTTGCATATCTACGTATAGCTTTCTGTCTACCAGACAACTTGTAGTACACAGTATCGTACATATCCCCACTAGCATAAGCACCTTCCTTCAAATCTTCAAGCGGTGTAACTATTACAATAAGTGTGTACTCTGCCGCATCTTTTTCAAGTAGAGCAGGTTTCAGCAATGCCATTGGTTTTGGACTGAAAACTGTTGCCTTAACTTCTTCACGGCCTTCATATGGCTTCATGTATAGTGCTTCGACTTCCTCAAGGATACATTGCATAGCACTTGTTTCCTCCACTTTTTCAGCCTCCTTTTCAACACGTTCCCTAATATCGAGTAGCCTTGTAACCCAGTAGTAGCCATCCCTACCATAGAGGTGGGGTACCCTATATTCAATATTACCACTACTCAATTTGTCAAGTAGCTCGGAAACCACTACTGGACTTATGAGGTATTGTTCATATCTTGCAGGATCATACACTCCAGTTATCACTTCACTCTTGCTTGGAAATTCACTCCTAGGTTCAAGATGAGGGTCATATACATAAGTCCTCAAGAAAACGTATAATGCTAATTTATAAGCAAGGTTTCTATAAACATCAGGATTCATGCCTTCCTCTACTGGGATCTCCTTTGCCTTGTTAATGATTTTACTCACTACAATATCGAATCCCGAATACCTTTCTGTTATTATCTTCACCCTTACCTCTTCTATACGTAAATCTATATCCATTGGCATTATGAGTGAAATTTCATGTGCTTTCCCGTAAAGATTTCTCACAACCTTTCTCGCTATTCTTAAAGCATCCCTTGTTTTTTGAAGATCTTTATTCTTCTCCACTACTTCCCTAAGGGTGGCTATGAAAAGTGGATGAAATGGATAATATCTTTCCAATTCATCGTAAACATCTTTAATTAAACTTGGGTGTTCAGCATACAAATTCTTCAATCTTCTACCCACTAATCGTAGACCTGTTGAGTCTATTTTGTTAAACAATCTTTTCTTAAGAACGCTTGCAAAATCCTCGTTAGTCGCTATGGGTTTTTCGGCCCTAATAGCTAGCCTCGGAATTTCACGTTCAATTTTCCTCACAAAATCCTCATAACCTGGTTCAGCTTCAAGTTCTCTCTCCGTAGGCTCTGCTGGTATGCTTATAATGACAACAACATTATTTTCTTTAGCACTCTCTGAGAGCATCCTCAGAAATATTATCACTTGATCTGCATATTTCCTCAACACTTCAGCACTTTCTGGTTGTGGAACCCTTGATAAACGGTTATAGTATACACTCAGCTCATCTATCAAAACAAGAACCTTCTTACCTGAAAGAACCTCCGATAGAGTCCTCTTTTCAGGTGATGTTAATGCATTATCGTATTCCCGCACTTTCTCGTAAGCATTAAGCTTATGCGCCAAATACCCCCATAAAGTCTTAATTTTAACGCCGCCTTCTTCAAGAATTTCAGTTGGTAATGGCGATGGAGCCGTCCTCTTGTCCATACCATCAATAACAATAATGTTAACATCCTCTAGAGCGCGTTGCCTAACTTCCGCTTGCTCACCCAAGATTCTAGAGAGCAAGTTTGGCTTTTTAATCAAATGATAGAGCAATATCATGGCATGCGTTTTACCGCCTCCAAACATTGATGGTAGCATTATCACCTTCCCAGTTCTCGTAACAAAAGCCTCAGTAACTTCATTAACGAGCTTCTTGAGAGTATCCGCTAAATGAGTTATATTGATAAATTCTTCAGGATCCACGTAGATTTTATTAGCTGTTCCAAACATTACCTCTGAAAGAGATGGCGCTACAGCCTCATCTAATGTCTTATCAAAAACATCATCTCTAATTGAAACATACTTCCACAGGCTCATTTATGACCACCAAAACCAAGTAAATTCAGATGTTGAAGTATACGCCTACAACAGATTTTCTCAGGATCGTTATCAGACAATACTGAGTAAAGAGCTTTAGCAAGACTTACAGCTTCAGCGGCCCTCGGATCTCTAATTTCGGAATCCTCATATAACTTCCTAAACTGATCAGAAGTTAATTGAAGCGCTTTTAATTCCAAGTAATGTAAAATATCAATAGACGTTCTGAAAGTCTCAGGCTTTGAAGGATCCAAACCCTTCTCATGCAACAATGCTTCTAATGCATTTTTAATGGCTGAATCCGTCAAAGCCTCAACCTCAGGTTCCAATAACTCAAGATCCTCTTTCCCCCTAGCCAAAACTCTACTTGCTATTAAGCTGTCAACACCAATGCCACCAAAGACACCTAAAAGTGATGCAAATGTCCTATCAACACGTCCTCTCCTAAATTCCTCCTTTCCACTAGTCCTCGTAATGAGCTTTAGTGCAAGGTATGCGGATGTATGAGGCTCAAATGGCTTTTCAAGACCCACATACCTATATACACCTTCCACAAGCCCCCTTAAAGCTAATGGGAAAGCCTCTTTGGAGACAAGTTCACTGGTACTAACATCTGGTATTAACTTAGAGTAGGATGTGTAAACATTTAACACTGCACTAAGAGACCTCAAGAATAAGTTAATGTCAAGAGTGGCGCCTCGCATTTTAATAGCCTCTTCCACAATTTTCGAAGCCTCTTCAAGAGCTTTACGTCTTGCCTCATGAAAGAGTGCCGTATAGCCAGCTCCCTTCCTCCAAACAACAACTACAGAAGCATCTAACGCTACTTTACCACGAGCCGTAACGCGTTGCTCACTCTCAGTAGCTATAACATAAGCTGAAGTAACATTCAAATTAGCTCTCTTCCATCCAGCTTCAATCAAGGCCTCCCACGCAGAAGGATCTGTATGAGCATAGTAAGTGACTATTAAGCCATCATCTTTAAGTAGCTCAGCCATTCTTCTAAACGCTTTACCAAGCTTTTCCACAAAGTCCATTTCAGAACCAGTCTCGACGCCAATTATCTTCTTGAAGAATTCGGCTCTTCCTAAACTAACACTTATCTCCAACGGTGCAAACTTCTCCCACTGAGTCCTAACTTCAGCAAAAGCTGTAGACTTTTCATCTATACATTCAAAGAAGGCCTCCGGGTAAAACCTTGGCTTTAACACTCCACTTTCAACATCACTTAAAGCCCTCTTGAGCCAAACATAATAGAAGTCGCTGAGCTCAGCATAAGCAACGTCATCTCTGTAAGGTGGATCCGTAACCACGACATCAAACTTTTCATCGGTGAGCTTACTTAAACTGGTGGCATCATCAAGTAAAATTCTGACCCTACTAGGGCTACTAGAAACAGCAGAAACAAGATACGATAAAGCATCTATAGCATTTTCTAAGTTTCTAGACCATGTACCAGTAAATGGAGCAAAGGGTGATGAATCACTCCAATTCCATATCATAGCAATTCCTCTGAACGATATAGTATGACCTGGAATTAATGAAGGATTCCAAACGGATCCAAGACAACTATAATCATGATATTTATTTAACGCTATTACAAGGTATGTTGCTATTGCTTCCGCATATTTAAACGCATCTTCTTCGCTTAATCCTTCTTTAATTTTTTCTTGCTCTATTTGTTTGCCTGCTTCACGTATTAGCTTAACTAGCTTTACCAGAGTTAAGAGTTGGCGTGGATTGAAAAGTTTGTAAAATTTGTCATATCCCCATACCCATATACTTAGTTGGCCAGCCGTTCCCATATGGTACTTCCATAACTCTTCTATTGGTATGTCTGGATCTCCCCACATTGTTTTTAGCTTTTCGAGTGCTTTCCAGAGTTTTTCATTTTCTTCCATTGCAACAGGCTCAAACACTAACTCTTTGTTTACTATTTTAACTTTAACTAAAAGTCTAGGTCTTATGGGAGAGTGTACTAATTCTTCAAGTGATATTTCGCCTCGCAGATATTTCTCGAGTTTATCATTCCAGCATCGTAGAGTTTGCTTAACATACCATTGATCTCTTTTACCAGGCATTACTCGATTACAGTGTAAACATCTTGCTAGGTCACTACGGGCATTAACATTTGCTTCTGGTACTCTGTACGAACCTCTATTCGTTTCAACACTGTTTTCAGAAACTTTAGCTATTATCTTTGCCGATCCGAATTCTCTGTTGAGGTCTACTACTTTGACTTCAACTTTATCGCTAATAATCACAGGTTCCATCCATGCAAGTCTTTCGTACTTTCCCGTTCCTTCTTTAACTCTAGCTAGCCAGTAGTTGCCTATGAGCGGCGTGTACTTGTTGCAGAAGGGGCACTTGACTTCCCAAGTTCCAATGTATACAGCAACATCCTCATCATATAGCTCTTTTATATCAGGATCTTCTTTCAATCTTTTTGTAATCCATTCACCCCACCTCTTAACGTCTTCTATTAGTTTCTCGCCAAGACCTTTATCCACAGCCCATTTCGGTATCTCGAGAACAGCTTTCAAGAACACGTATGCCGTTGGGAGAAATTCAACTGCAACTACTTCACCTACACCTAGCCTTATAGCCTCGAGCGGTATGGAGCCGAAGCCAGCAAAGGGGTCTAATAACCTGATTTTACTGAATTTCTCTCTTAGATGGGAGACTCGTGGATTCTCCCTATGTGGAACTTTCTCCGAATCTAGCCTAACAATTTTGTAGAAGTCATGGAGGTCTGTATTTTCATCGAGTAGGGCACCTGCGATAATGGATCGAGCACCAATTAGAGGCTTCCTAGTCCACCAAAAGACCATTTCCCAGAATTCTGGACGACCTCCACCCATCTTTTCACGAGCGGATTCCTCACTTATTCGTGTTGCTGGAAAACGTAATGATTCCAGGAAACTAAGCAAAACAGTCTCCCTATTAATATTAAGATAGAAGCGAACATTTATAGTTCACTATTCCTTATTCAATGCCGAAGTCAATAATGTTTTCTTAGAACTCTCTTGTCATATTTACGTTCACGACTTAGTGCGGAAAAATGTTAAAATGTTTGAGGGAGGATTGTTATTTTTGGGTGGCTGTTTTTGTATTGGAAGTTTGTTTGTACTGTTAAGACTGAGGCTGAGTGTTTTCAGAGGGCTCTTTTTGGCGATACTATGGATTTATAGAAGAGGGATGTTAAAGATGTGAGGAAGGGTGATATTCTCTTCCTATACAACATTGATACGGATGTGCTTTTCGGCCCTTTTATTGCTGAAAGTGATGGTGCATTGAACATTGAACCAGATGCTTGGGGTGGGCATTTTCCTGCTCAAGTGAGGATTAAGTGGGAAGCTATATCAATTATGAGAAATGCTTCGGCAAAGTTTGGTTATTTAAAAACTTCCTCTTTTAAGCCGCCTTACACTCTCAGGCTTTCTGAGGAGCAAGGTAGGGAGCTTCTTAAAGCATTAACTCCTGCACGTATTATGATACCAGACCAGCTTAAGTCTGAAATTCAGCAATTAGATTTGGAGATTCATACTTTAGCTCATAGGATGGAGGAGATTATGTGTATTAAGGGTCATCTTGCGGATAGGGAGATAAATCTTGATATGGTTAAAAGTGAGTTTGTAGCTAAAATGAGGGATTTCGTTTGGGCTGTAAGGAAATTGGATAAGCAAACTGGAATCTTGGAATTGCCATCAAATAAGTAAGGTGAGGGTATGATGAGCATGGTAGATGATTAGCTCTATTGCATGTTCGTAACTAAAAAAGAAAGGTTATGGTATTTTGAGGTCGCTTATTAATTCTCCTTTTTCCTTTTCATTTTTAGTTTCATGTCTCTTTCTCTTTGTACGTTGATGAAGTATTCGAATAGATTTTCTGCGAATTTGAGGTTATCGTTTTCTATGAGAGTAATTATTTGGTCGTCAAATAGGTATCCTGTGATGAGTATGTAAAATCCGCCTTTCTCATTTACTTTTCCAAATTCAAGTATTCTATCGTTAACAATGTAATCTGTTTTGCTTACTAACTGGGTTGTAGGGTTACCTGTGAGTAGGGTTTTGCAAGCTAAATCAAATTTCTGGTGGATGGGGTCACTGACGGCGAGTTTTTCTACACCAGTAAATATTTCTGGGTATGCTGTTCTTCTAGCTCTATATTCCCTTCCGACTTCTATTATAAACTCTTTACTGTCTCCAAATTTGTATTTTTCATCAAAGCCAACTATTATGTCATCTTCATATAGGAAGGTATCTATACCTAAACCCAAGTTGAGATTTTTAAAGAAATTATTAATTTTTGGGACGCTAGTAATGTTAAAGTCTCCGACACCGATGAGATGAAGTATTATCCCGTCATTATTAAAGAATTCCTTGATTATTTTGACATAAATTTTCGGAATTTCATCTTCAGGTTGCGGGCTTCCCTCTATTATTAAAACGTCATATCCATTTTTATAAAATTCTGAAAGTGGAATAAGTTCATTTCTAAATTTCTCATTAGTTGCTTTGTTATATACAGTATCATTCACTACTGCAAAGTAGCTATCAATTATGTATTTTTGTTTTAGTAGAGAAATGAGTTTTCTAAGTTGCGTGTAACGGGAAGTGAAGATCATCGGTCGTCTATATATGTGCAAAATTCTCGTTTCCATTTATTTCACCCTGCTTACAATTTGTCATATCAAAAATAATATATGATTTAGAGCTCCATAAATTTTGTTTAATTTGAATTAACATTTGTCAAAATAATAGAGGAAAGAAGTTATGAACATGTCCATAGAGTTTATGAATATTGCTCCAATCCTCTTCTTTTCTTCAATACATTTTTTTAACACTCTCCCTATTTGGCTCAGGAACATAACTAAGCTCTATGGACATGTTCATACACCTATCTTGAAAGGCGTTGCATGACACATATATTTTTAGCTTTTTAAATGTATTTTCTAATACAAGTTTTCAGCTGCCAATCATAATCAAGCTATGTAAATAACTGGTCAAAGTGCATGGTCATATTCGACTTTTTGATGATATTTTCACTGACATAACTTCTTAAATTTTTAAGGTATAAATATTCCTTGAGGTAGAGTTTGTTTTGGTAGGTTTGGTGTATGAGTGTTATTTCTGAAGAGGAGGCTCGTAATCACATAATGGAGATACAAAGGAGTTATACTG
>Ga0326760_1000550_pt1 | contig 19151 bp, 19 predicted proteins | sample GCREP_S_FD_207668 | JGI IMG/M metagenome (GOLD analysis project Ga0326760, IMG submission 207668) | Hot spring sediment microbial communities from Geyser Creek Basin, Yellowstone National Park, WY, United States - GCR.EP_S | ecosystem: Environmental > Aquatic > Thermal springs > Near-boiling... | reverse complement strand
CTAATTGGGAGGGAGATATCTCTCTTCACCAGCTTAGGTATCTCGCTGGAGAACCACTCCGAGATAAGGGATCTGAGCGTTCCCTCCATCAATCTACAGGAAACACTTCCTGGATAAAAGTGTTTCCCATAGGAAACACTTGCTGGCCGAAGAGGGCAACGCAAATTTGAGAATTAAAGGATCTTGAAGCTATAAGCACCCGAGAAGAGTTGAATGTATATGCCGCATAAAATTATTAGAATTAAAATATATTTCGCATAATAGGATCCGAAACTCCATATATTAAATTTCCATTTAGCTGAGATTTTAATAAAATCTATGAGCAGTTCATCGATAAATAAAATTCGGGGGGCCTTAGATTGCGATGAGAAAGCTTAATTAGAGGAACCCTTGAGGAGTAAGTAGGATGTCGTTACTGGAGGAGCTCATAAGGGAGCTTGAGGAGAAACCTCACCTCGCCAGGAAGCTAGTGAGAAACTCAATGCAACTCTCAGTACTGAAATTCTGAGCAACATAGAGAGGCTGAGGGAGGACTTCAACAAAATGCTAGCTGAAATCAGCAGGATAAAGAGGGAACAGAGGAGAATGAGGGAGACCTATGAATCTTTCAGGGGATCTATGCTCTACGGATTCAGCCAGCTGAGCAAGTCCACCGGACCTTCGAGGAGTCCTTGAGAAAGCTATTAACGAAGCAGTTGAGGGAGATAGGGGAGGGACTCATTAGGGCTGAGATAGATGGAGAGGATAGATATCTTCTTGGACGATCCCTTGATAGTTGGGGAGATAACTGGTCATGCTGAGAGCGTAGAGGAAGTGAATAAACTACTGAGGAAAGCCAGATTGGCAGAGGAAAAGTATGGAAGGAGATCTAGAGGGATTTTAGTTGTGTTAACAGCCCCAAAGGATATCGCAGCTGAGATCAGGAGGATTGGGGGGAGTGTATAGTAGGTCATAATAGGGAGGACTGAATCTAAGTGATATTCAGCAGCTATACTTCATATCTACTTGTGAGAGCTCCAGCCTTTAGAAATATTTATGGGGATCAGGGTAGCGGCTCCGTTTATGAAGAGGATCCTACTGATATTGATACTGCTCTTAATTCTAGCTGCGATTTACTTATATACCCCAGAGAAGAGATCAGGAAGGGAATGGAACTCGAGGGAGAGAAATAATGACCGGTAAAAGAGAGCTTCGACTCGTTAAAGCTGGAGCTACTCATTACGAGGTCAGGTTGATGCCCGATGAAACTATGCTCATGTACATAGAGCCCGATGAGTGGCAGGGAAACTCCGATGTCTATCCTGTGGTCGGCGGAAGGAGGGTCGACCATCACTGGTCCCAATTCCTGATGCTCAGCCCCGGTAAATGGCTCACCGATAGGGTTGAGTCGGAGGGTTCTTGATTAGATTCGAGGTTATTAAGGACAGTGGGAAGCTCATCGTTTATAGAGGAGAGTGGGGCTTCAGGGATTATTTCGTCACGGCAGCGACTCACTACATCTGGGTCGAGGACGGCTTGCTCTTCAGGTACGTGAAGACGAATCTTACGGTGCTCAGGGATATACCTGACCCAGTGGGAGCTATATGGGTGGAGCTGATGAACTATCCGGATTATTACGCTAGGATGTCTCTAAGACTGAGGAGGGGCTCATAACCTACGATATGCGCGGCGTGACAGGGCATGCTCTCAATAACAGCTCTCGGGAGCTACGGATGGATAGCTCTAGTGAATCCGCTCAGTGATGTGAGAGGATTCCCAGCCTTAGTGCTCATTAGATCGTCGCAGAAAGCTCATTCGACTGTCTGCAACTGCCCCAACGTTGATAACATAGAGATACACATGCTGGGGGATGAGGGGAGAATGCTAAAGAAGGGAGATAGTTTCGAGCTACACTACTTGCTCATAGTGAGCGATGAGCCGAACAGCTACCCCTGGATGGAGCTTTGGAGAGGACCTCAGTAAGGTATTACAGCGATTCATTGAGTGATTGAAAAATAACCTTCCTTCATCTTCCAAGAGCCATAGAGAAAAGTTAGAGTTGGGGCATAATCCATTCAAATATCTCCTGATTTTCCCTATATATCTTTTTTCTTCAATATCTTTTAAATCTTCTCGCTTGAGAAGGGAGGATACTTATCTTAATCTCTTTAGTTGCTCTTATGTAATGCGATACCTCTTGAATATCCCTTTAAACCTTTCCATCGGCTGAGTATGTTCGGGGAAGGCTCTGTGGAAAAGGTTAAATAAGAGTCTTGGGTTGCTCTATGGATTAGGTTAGTTAGAGTATATGCCTCGATGAAAAGAGGATTGAAAGCATGTTTCACATAATTTCCAACACTTTCCGTCATATTCAGGTCTCGATGAAAAGAGGATTGAAAGGGATATATCCTCCGGTCTAAAGATCATGGGGATTCTCCGCATCCTCGATGCATTCAAGCACCACTCGTTTCATCTCATCACACTCCTCCCTCTGCTTGATCCTCTGAAATCTGCTCACAAAATCCCTGTCTGAAGTTAATATTATAGCCTCATTCCCCTCGATGAGATAGAGTGCACTTACGATTAGATGATAATCCTTATCAACTTCCTCCTTAATGGATTTGAGCTTCCCAACTTCATGTAAGCAATGCTCTACTAGATCCGCTGCCCTCTCTCTGATCTCCTCATAATCCTTTACTTTGACGAATCTTCTCAATGTTTCATTCTTAAAAAAGGAGCTATTATTAAACTTTTTTATTAATTCCCTCTTACTCTTTAATTTAATGAATATTATCTTCACCTTCTTTTCTTCCTTTATCATGCTACTGCACATTCCCTGAGCCCTCTCCTCCCTTCCTCGCTTGGATACAACGCTAGAATCCACGATGATGAACTTCATTCAGGGGCCCCCGGTAGGAGCTCCAATATTCTCTCTATGTCGAACCTCCCCGTCTCCTCATCGAAAGGAGCTTCCCTAACTACATTATCGAGTTTCTCATCCCAAAGGAACTCATAGAGCTTAGAGGATATCCCGCTCGATGCACAATCCTCTATAGCAGATATCAGATGTTCCCTGTGCGTTGATATTACTACGGAGCCTGAGCTAGCGAGGTCCTTGAGGATCGAGGGAAGGCCGGAGAGTACGTAAGTATCGAGCGAGACCTCGGGTTCATCCAGGAATACTACTGGAATTAAGTTCCCCATCTTCGATGCCGCTAAGATTAGAAATTGCACCATTACTGAGGAGAAAAGGGATCTGAGTCCCTTACTGAAGTAATTCAGTTCTATGAATTTCTCAAAGTCTCCGCTCCTTATGAGAAGACCCCATTCCTTGAAACTCACCTTAACTCCCCTATCAGCTCCGCCGGGAATTGATATCGTCTTCGATATTAGATCCAAAGCCCTATTCAGGGGCTCATAATAGGATTTAATGGCCTCTATATCTCCCAAGACTCTGTTTTGGAACCTCTCAGCGATCTTATAGAGGATTTTAGTGGAGAAAGGGACGTCGGTAGCGAGCAGGGGTTCGCCCTTCATTATCCTCATGGCCCTGTATCCGAAGTTATAGGGATCTAGCACAGCCACGGAGATGAATTTATTACTAGATACTCGGATCTCCTCAACTCTATTCACGGATCTGAGCCATTCATCCTGCTCCCTCGGGTGCGGTAGGGGGAGTATCCCCTTCAATCTCACTACCTCCCCGCCATCGTAACTTATAGATAGGTCCATATCGAAGGAGCATTCTGGGTATGAGGTGAGGAGAGCTGAGGAGAGAGCTTGAAGCACTATGTAGGACCTCAGTTTCTCCCTCCCGTTTAAGCCCAGCCTAGTCGGGAGGGTCCTATTCACTATATCGTAGAACTCATTCTCAGGGGACTCGCTATAGATGTGCTGGATATCGAGCACATCGTACCCTATCTCCCCGAGGGAGCTCAGAGCCATCTCGATGGCATCTTTATATCCCAGGCTCCTCGCGAGTCTTTCAGCGGTTAGGATGGAGGATGAGGAGAGGAGCTCGCTCATAGTCAATCCCAGGAGGGTCTTCCCTGAGATATTGCTACCGTAGAATATAGTATATCCGGGCACCGGGATATCGAGCTCGCAATCCCTCAGGAACCCCAGCTTTCTCACGGCGAGCTTTATCGATGGCATCCTATCTTACACACTCGCTCTCCATAATAAACTTAATGAGAGCTTCAACCGACTTGAAGTAAACTGAATTGTCCCCTTTGCATCTCCTAATAGCTGAAACGTACTTATCACTCACCATCAGAGCGCCTGAGTAAGCCCTGAGTATAGCTATCTCCCTCATGCTCAGATGCCCCCCGCCCACGTAAAACAGCCCCTTCGTGAATTTTCTGATATTCCCCTCTCCCAATGATAGTACAGCTCTCTCTACCTCCTCCGCTTCTATCCCTTCTCCCCCCAGATGCCTAACTAAATGCACGGAGAGTTCAGATAGGGTATTCAGACCGCTGAGATTATTCCTGATAATCCGAGGAGCTTTCTTTATGCCTTCGTAGATGTGCCTATGAGCTTGATGGTGGAAGAGTACCGCGTATTGGACTGCCTTCCCCTCGATCGCCCCGAGCCCAATTACTCCCCTCTCGATCAATGATGATACTACCATGAAGGAGATAGCTTCATGCCATCCGAAGGAGCAATTCCTCTGGAACTCAGGTAGAGCCTTTCCTACGTCATGAAAGAGACCTGCTATCGCTCCAACTCTCTCATCCAGCCCAGCATATTTGCACAGCTTCCTGCAGAGCTCCGAGACCTCGATGAGGTGATCTATCAGGGGCTCTTTGACTCCCTCTCCGCAGAACGCGTATAACTCATATAAGTCCGAGCTCCTCCCCGTCCTCATAGACGTATCCCCTCAACTCGAACCCCAGGAAAGCTGCTTTCACCCCCTCTTTCCTCTCTATCTCGCTCAGGAGCTTCAAGGAGGTCGTCATGGGCTTCATCAGGAAATCTTCGAGGAGTTTCTCATCCACAGGTTTGTATTTGAGAGATCCCTTCTCATCGTACAGCTCGAACCAGGCCCTTATCTCATCCCCGAGGATCTCCCTCCACCTCTCACGGTTTCGGAGGAGGAACTCCGATGAGACTTCGACGTAGTCCCAGGGTCTCCCATCCCTCACCAGGACCAACTGCACCAGACTACTGCCCCTGAGCCCGGCGTCCATTCTCTCCTCGAACTCCCTCACGGCGCTCGATAAGGGCTCCCCCGTTATCATGAGCCACAACTGATGTAGCGGGAATTCCTCCAATTGCTTCAGTGACAGGTAATTCTCGGAGCTCTTCTCAAAATCGTACACTTGACTCAGGATCTCATATATGCTCCTCAATCCGGATCCCTCGTCCGAGATCCCGTATCTCCAGTCTATGCGGGCGAACTCAAATCTCTCCCCTCCTAGCTCTATCTCCTCCTTGGAAGCCCTATCGAAGAGCTCTCTCACCCTCTCTATGAACTTATCAACGATCTCCTTAGGATATATCGAGTAAGCCGATTTCTTAGCCTCATCAGAGATCGAGAGTATCAGCAAAATCCTCTCCGGATCCCTCTTCCCATCCCTCAGGACCCTTCCGAACCTCTGGATGACCGACTCCGGAGTAGCTATATCGCTCACTACAGCATCGAAACCCAGATCGACACCAGCTTCCAGCACTTGAGTCGATACCACGAATACCCTCTCACCTCCCTTCAGCTTCTTCCTTACGTAATCAATTCTCCTCTCCTTCTCCCCCCTCCTGAGCCTCCCGTGGATCAGGATGACATCATCCCTCAGGCTAGATAGCTCCTTGTAAGCACTAACAGCCCTCTTGACTGTGTTGACCACTATTAAGCTCGTTGAACTCAGCCTCTTAGCTAAATCCAAGGTATCCTCGTCCGTCACCAGGGTCCTGACGCTTCTCACGTAATTTTCGAAGGCCTCCCCGTACTCCTTATCCCCCCTGATGATCTCATTCACATCTATCATCTCCACTGATCCAGCGGAAGCCAGGGGTTCGTAGAGCTTCATCATCTCATTGCCCCCGATTATAACTACGCTCACATCGATGCCTTCAGCTGCTAGCAGGGTCTTGAGACTCGGGGGAGGAATCGTTGCTGATGTCCAGAGGACCCTGCAGCCTATTTTAGCTAGTATCTCAGCGAAAGATGGGAGTATGTCCCTGAAAGCCCCTCCCTCCGCTTCATCCGCTCTCATCAGTATGTGGGCCTCATCGAAAGCCACCACTCTATCGTGGAGAGCGTAATACACCACATCCCAGTGGGCCCTCGCTTTCCCTATCTCGACTAGGGGCGCGAGGAGAGTCGTGAGGAAAGCGCTATCATATGTAGCGACTATTCCTCTCCTCAGCATGAACGGGTCTTTCTCTATTTTTATGGAATTTCCCTCCAATTCAACTCGAACCTCTCCTAAACTAGCTAGGAATCCCACTGAATCTGCTCGGAGGGTGCTGACCATCTTCTCCAACTGATCCTTTATTATGCTCCTGAGGGGAAGCATATCCAGGACTCTGAACTTCTCGCAGAGCTTAGCTATTAGGGTGCTCTTTCCGAAGCTCGTCGGAGCTATCAGTACGACGATCCTCCCCCTATCTATCTTCTCCATTATCGATTCCTGAATGGCCCTCCTGGAGAGCAACTCACACCGACCTCGTGATCACTCTCTTCAGGTTCATCACCCTCTCCCTCATCTCCCTGAACAGCTCCTCCCTCTTCACTTCCCTCCCCTCGACACTCAAGAAGTCCCCCTCCACATCAGCGGACTTCCCTATCATGCGTAATCTCACTTCCTCCACATCAAGCCTCCTGAAGATCCCGTAAGTCTCATCTAGAGCTACCCTCAAGTTCGCCTCCATCATAGCCCTAGCTAGGGACTTGAGCGAGACCATCAATGCCTCGTAAGGGGTGGGATTCTCCGATAGAGAGATCAGATGCATCGATGCTATTATCAGAGAGCTCAGTGCGGATGCTATATCCTCCACTTCCCTCAGTCCGACCGATTCCATCGCCCTAGCTACCGAGGGTACCTCTGAAAGCGCTATTGGGATCTCAGACACTCTGAAGAACCTCTTCGCGGACTTTGAGAAGGAAGTTATCTTTATACTGCACCTCTCCTCAGAGAAAGCCTCTATCTTACCAGCGTACCTCCCCAAGATCCTGTAGATGAGGGCCAGTCTGTAAGCTTCGGGATCTTCGTATATCACGGATCCCTGCTTCCTCGTGAATTTCAGGAGGTTCGAGAAAGCTTCCTTAATCATGCCGAGGCTCCAGAGCTCAGTCCCGGGCTCAGCGTGGAGGGTCATGAACGTATAAATGGGGTGATCCCCGCCCCTGAATGCCACTTGAAAGGCGAGGAGAGATGCATAGAGGAGAGCGGAGTAGGGTGCGCTAATCGAGATCCGGACCCTGCCCATACTCGGCCTCCCTGCGCGCGTCTCCTTGATCCCGTGGAACTTCCCGAGTTCGTAGAGAGCGTCCGAGATCACTAGCCTAGGGGGGTCTATATCCCCGCCCACCTTTATATCGAGATTCCTCCCCCGGGATATACTCACACTCCCAGGATCCAGTCCCTCCGGGAAATCAGATCCCATCAAGAAGTTGAGGAGGGCTTCGAATAAGTTCTTCCTCTCCCTCTCTCCCAGTCCCCCCTGCCAGACCTTGAGCTTCTCCCCGAGGACGTAACCATCCGTCCCGCCGGCTCCCCCCGGGATAAGGGGCATCCCCATCCTCTCCCCGCATCCCAGGGACTTTAGAGTCTCCACTACCCCATGCTTCCAAATAAATGGCTTTATATCAGCTCTAGCTAAGGTTAGGGAGCTCTCATTATGGTAATCGACCTCTAAACCCTCCTTAGCCCCTAGGAACAGGGCTGTGAGAGCTAGATCCGATCCGAAGGGCATGGGAGGGAGGACTACCTCAGGCATTCCCGATCAATCCCCTGGGTAGGGCGTAATGATTCCCAGCAGAATCCCTCAAGGCTACTGCGTCCTTGAGCGATACTCTCACTGAGTTGAGGGGGAGGATGTACCTCTTGTAATCGATGCCCCTCCCCAGCCTCAGCTCGTACCACTCCGGCCTCAGTTCGGGGAGCCTCACTATCATGTAACTTCCGTATGGAGAGGTAACGATATCCAAGGGAGTCAGGTGGAGGATCTCTATCTCCTCGGAATCGACTGGGGAGACTTCCCTCACTTCCACTTCTTCCACAGATACTAGGGACTCCTTAGTCCCCACCCTCACTATCCCCCAAGCGCGCTCACCCACGAAATCTGGATCCCGGGTGAAGTAAACCACCTCCATCTCAGAGCTAGGAGCGTATATCTTGCCGTGGGGCTGGATTCCCCAGAGGGTCCTCGGGTTCAGGTGCTCGGATCTCACGCCTAGGGAGAGGCTAACTCTGTTTATATCCATGGTCTCGATGAGCTGGGAGGGATCAGCATCCAGGAACCTGTAAGTGACCCAGGGGCAGAGTTTTAGGGTCTGAATGGCCTCGCTCACCTCACCCTCTATCTCTGGACGCTTCCTCACGGATATGGGATAGGAGAGAGCTCCTATCAAGGTGGACTGCGGCGGGATCCTGAATGGAGGCTGGGATGCCGTGAAGATCGGTTCCTTCACGCTATAGCCCCAATGGAACTGGATCCTCAGGGAGACTGCTCCTTTAATCCCAGCCATTCTAGGGCAGCTCCCTTAGCTAGATCGAACGCCCCCACTATGGAATCCGCTACCTCTATCTTCACGAAGTTGCTCGGCGAACTCATCCTCCCGATGACGTCCTCCATACTCGAGAATCCGTAAAGCTTAAAATTATATTTGAATTTTTCATTTAAAGATTTGACCCTCTTGAGGGTCCTCTCTATGTAATCCCCAGTGAAGGGCGAGCTCACGGTGAAAGGTAACTCCTTGCTCAGGGATATTAGGATCGACTCGTACTCCATCACTGGGTCGAACCTAGTCCTCTTGGCTCCGAATACCTTGGTCTCCAGCATCAGGGATAGCGCATCTACAGCTACCTCTATCCTCTTCTTCCTCTCCTCCTTATCCTTGACTATCTCACCGCTGCTCCCGAGCCCTATGGATCCCAAGTCCAGGAGCGAGCTCCAGCCGTAGACGGCCGAGCCCACTTCAACGGAGTAGGGCATTTGAGCATCCTTCTGCTTTAAGGAAGCCGTTGGGGCATGTCTCACTTGCATCTGAGGTTCCAATGAGCTCTTATCGATGGCATCCAGCACTGTTACCATATAGCTCGCGTAAAACCTGGAGGTCCTCTTGACGGGGATCTCCCAAGCGAAGAGAAACCCTCCTATATCCTCGACAACGCAGTTCTTCACGATCTCCTCCTCAATCTTTACAGCGACTTCCTCCCTATCGGTCGAGTTCTCCTTGCTCTCTTTCTTCCCGCGACCCTTCTGCCCACTTATTTCCTCTAAGAGATCCTTTTCCCACCCCTTCTCCCCGAATAACTGGGGTTGAGCGTGCTTAACGAACTCCTCCCTCTCGCAGAACGAACACAACGGCAATCCTCTCTCCTTGGAGAGGCGGACAAGCCAGGATTGATATGCGTGAGCCATCGACTCCCCACTGACAGCCGGAACATATCTCAAGATGTAGCTCCCATCCTCCCTCCTGTAAACGATCGCGGCCTTCCTGTGCCTGACTACGTTGCCGACGCTCTCGACCATATTGAGGGCTTCTAAGTTCACTATAGCCCTCAATCCAACGCTCAGCCAGACCATCAACCCTCACCCCCTTCCCTCCTCTCCGGCCATGAGAGGGACTTTATCGCGATCCTCCTCACTATCTCAAGCCCTCTCATCAGGTCCTCATCCAGTTCACTCAGCAATCTATCTATATTTTCCTCTCTCGCGATATACGACCTCACCTCCCTCTCATCCTCCTTACACAAGTAAGACTCAGCCGCCGATCTGGAGATCCTGAGAGCCTCATATAGGGCCATCTCGACGGCCTCCTTGCTCGTGGCATTAGCTAATCTATCGATTATCGAATACATCCTGCACCTCACGAACGGCCGGAGCATATTCGCTATATCCTCCACCATATCCATGACATCACCTTACCGGAGCCTCACCGCTCCCGATGAGTTGATCGGGATACCTTATAAGTACCGCTGACCACCGTTTCATGGAGGGAGCCATTTTTGAAATGAAAGTAAATTAACGTTATAAATGGGATCGGCTCACCTGCCCTATGTCGTCCGAGTCCGAGTTGTACAGCTGGGCATTCAGGGCTGGGAAGACAATGTTCGAGTGCCTCTCCGCGAGCTCAGGGGGGAGGGAGGATACAGTCAGGAACAAGCTCAGGAGCTTCATACTCTCCCTTAGATCTGAGCTGACTCCTGAGAGGTTCAGGAGGGCTTTGGTGGACCAGATAGTCTCTATTATGGTCGATTGCGATAAGGAGCTATCCTTGCCCAGGGTGATAAAGATGGAGAGGCCCTGGACCGTGGATGAGTTCTACAGGTACAGCACTGCGATCCTCGCTGGGTTGTATGAGGCCATATTCTCTAAGTATGAGGGGGTGTGAGCATGAGGAGGGCCTTCCTCACCTTAGTGTTGGGAGTCTCCGGCAACGTCAATGCGGATGCGGGCGTCGGCATAAGGATCCCTATGAAGAAGGTGGTCTCCTGGAACAGGGAAGTAAGAGCTTTCGTATCCCCTAGGTGCATAAGGAGGGGGATAAGGGGGAGATTCGCTGAGAAGGGCTTCCAAGTGGACCCGCAGACGTCCGAGAGGGGGCAGCTGACCGATGTCGGGGATCCGATAAGATACGTGGACGATGATCTCTTCGGATACCTAGCTCCTGAGAAGGGGAAGGGAGAAGTACAGCCATCTAGGAGCGCTCCTGTCAAAGTATCCCCTCTGATAGCTCTTCATCACACTGAGATAAGCGTGGAGTTCGCTGGGAGGTTCCCTAGGACAGATATAAGCGGGGAGGCTAGGGAAGCCAATCCAGTCCCGTTCGAGATAGAGACCGCTAAGTGGCTGGGCAGCATGCACGTCATAGTCTCTGAGGAAGTCGGCAGGTTCAAGGAAGATGAGCTCCCGAAGAGCATCCAGGAGAAGATGAAGGAGTACTCGAGCTTAGTGAAGAAGGAGGAGAATTACTACGAGCTAACGATAGATGAGAGGAAGAGGAGGCTCAAGGCTCTCTTCGAGATACTCCTCAGGGAGGGATGGAGCTTCCCGAGGGGATCTGAGGCCGAGAGTCAGCCTGAGTACCACTACGCAATAGTGCTGCTGAGCGATAGCTTCATACCGACGCCGAACGTACTGAAGATGAATGATAACCTTGAGCTCGATCTCGAGGCCACGAGGGAAGCGCTTAGCCTCTACGACTGGAGTTCAGCTTACATAATAGATTACAGGAACAACTCCCTCCTCAGCCTGAGCAAGAATGGAGGGAAAATTGAGGGGAAGGCTGAGAAGCTATCAGAGGTGTCCCTGAATGGCGTTATCGATGCTGCTATCAAATTCCTCTTATCTAGAGCCTGAGGAATTCGGCGCCCTGACCTTCGATATCTCCTTCGAGACAGCCCAGTTCAGGAAGCACCTCCTGAAGATGTACAGGGACACCTACCTGATGCCCCTCCCCTCCACGATAGCGGGCATGGTTGGAGCTATCTTCGGGATCAGGAGGAGGGCTCTCAAGGGCTTCGTTTCCGAGAGGAAAATACTGGCTGGAGTAGCTATGCTGGGTTTCGAGGGCCTGATAAACGAGGTGGCCATACTCGTGAAGATGAAGGAGTGGAGGGAGCTCATAAGGACCCCCGTTAAGAACGTGATCCTGTTCAGGCCTAAGTACAGGATCGCTGTGGCTTCTAAAGATGATAGTTTCCTGGGAGAGCTCAAGGAGAGGTTGGTTAAGCTCGACTTCGAGTTCGAGATATATGGGGGCAATGATTACAACTTCGTATCTTGGATAGGGAAGCCGAGGGAAGCGAGGCTCTCGCTATCGAGCGAAGGGGAGGGCATCTGCAAGCTCGATGACCTCGAATCAATCGAGGGGAGCGGGACCCTCTACATGGATGACGTGAATGACGGGGAAGTATCTAGATACGCTTTCGGCCTCGATATATCGATGAGGACTAAGCGACCCCTGCCGGTCGTGGAGGATGGTGAGCACAAGATATTCGTCCACGATCCCTCGAAGTTTTTGAGGTGATTTCCCTTGGGAAGGTGATGCCTTTGATCGAGGAGAGGCTTAGGGAGGAGATGGGGAGGATTATAAGGGTGAAGGGCCCCGAGGAGATCCTGAAGACCATAAAGGATAGGGCTTCCGATCCCAATGTGAAGATAGAGTTCGGTGCCGGGAAGCTCCTCACCGTCAAGGATGTGATAGAGGTAACCCATCCCATGATCGATAAGCACATAGATTACGGGAATATCACCAAGAATCTCAACTCAGGTAGGATAAAGGAAATCTTGGAGCAGATAGTCATGCTGAAAGACGCTTCAGATAGGAATTCACTGGAGAACCTCATGAATCTAGCTAATGATCTGATAGAGGAGGTAAAGGATATCGTGATAGAGCGTACTCTGGTTAAGAGGATCCTGGAGGCCGCTGGAGATTTGAGGCCCATCGTAATGCCAGCTAGCGTTGGGAGGAGCGAGATCCCTAACATATACTTGGTGAGTGAGAACTACAATGAGGAGGACAGGATTTCGCTAGCTTACAAGCTCCTGAGCTCCATCCCAGTGGGCCAGAATATCTCCATTTTCTTCGAGGGGGATTTCCACGACTACTTGAAGAGCCTGCTTAGGAGGAAGCTCGATAAGACGATGCTGTCGAGCGAGGATATAAACTCATCTAGATGGGAGCTCTCACAACCTTACGTCACCCTAGCCAGGCTCCTCGTCTGGCTCAGGAACCAATTATGGGAGGACATGCTCAGGGATAACGCTGTTGAGCTCATGAAGGCATCGTCCGGGATAATCTACTTCGGTTCCTCCGTGCAAATATTCCCTCAGCTGAATAGGTTCGTTGAGATATGGCTGGAGAAGGAGAGGAATAAGACTATATTGGAGAGCATGCTCGATTCCATAAAGAAGTTCTCCGATAACTCTTACAGAATCGGTAAAAAGGCTGTAGAGGGGGAGATAGAGCTTCTATACGATAAGCTGAACTTCCTTATGATGAGGTTGATCGAGGGGAGCCTGGAGTGGGAATCCCTGAGGAGGATCCTGGACTCCATGCTCGATATGGCTGAGAGATTGAGGAAACAGGGGAACGATGTTAGATTCAGCTTGCACTTCATATCCCAGCTCCTAGAGGCAGATACCCGTGGATCCTCCGAGCATACTCCTTAGGGCGGTCGAGCTCTCTGAGGAGGAGCTGAATGATCCGAGGGAGAAGAATTCACACGCGAATAAGCCGCTCATAAAGCACGTTGAGGAATGTTCTTATTTAGCTAGATTGATAGCGAGTAAGTACGGGCTAGATGAGAGGTTCTCCTCAGCTCTCTGCGCCTTGCATGACATAGGGAAGTTGCGCCCCGCGTGGTTTCTCGGCAGCAGGGTAGGGCACTCGAGGGAAGGAGCAGCTATATTGAGCAGCATTAGGCGGGAGCTGAGCGAGGAGCTCGGGTTCAGCGAGGGTGAGATGGACCTCCTCATATTCATGGTGAAGAAGCACCACTCCTCCCTGAGGGCGGATGATTTCAAGGATTACAGGGCCTTGAGCTGGCTGAGGGAGAGGAAGGAGGAGGCTTGCTTATACGCTGACGCATTCGGGGCTTTCAAGATAGCTGACTTCGCTTCAGCCAACGAAATGATCAAGGATATCGAGCTCATGCTCGAGAGGGAATGGCCATCGGTGGAGGACCTGAGGAAGATCATAAGAGGATTGGATGAGGGGAAGTGGAGGAAGCAGCTGGAGTTAGTATCTGAGAGTAACGTCGATCTCGCCGCCCCCACCGGATGGGGGAAGACCTACGTCGGGATCCTGAAGGCCCTCAGGGACAGGCCCATGAAACTGTTCTACTGTCTCCCTACTATAACTGCGATAAGGAAGATGAGGGAGAGGCTCGAGGGGATGGGGGAGGAGGTCGGCGAGTACTTCTACTTCGCGGACGTAGATCTCTTCAGGGAGCTAGGTGAGGGGAGTGATGAGGAGAGGCTAATAGACTTCTATAGGCTCTTCTTACCGAAGATAAATATAACTACGGTTGATCAGCTCATCCTGACCCTGGTTAGGGCTGGAAAGTATCACATGAGGAGGCTCTTCCTCAGGGACTCGGTCGTAGTGCTGGATGAGTACCACCTCCTCCCGGCTCCGATGATAGGGGCCCTGAGCAAACTTTTAGAATATTATAGGGATATTTACGGGATGAGAGTCGTCCTAATGACAGCTACTCCACTCGAGACATACAGGAAGGCCTTGAGAGGTCCCCTAAATGCTTCATCATTCGACCTGACCGAGGAGTACAGGGGGTTGAGGAGGCACAAGTTCTCATTCATAGGGAGGGATGAGGCCCTCAACAAGTTGGAGGAGCTCTATAAGGAGGGGAAGAGGATCTTAGTAATACTGAACACTGTGAAGGAGGCGATAAATTTCTACAGAAAGGTGGAGGGTGAGAAGCTCCTCCTACATTCCAGATTCACTGTGAGGGATAGGCTGGAGAAGGAGGGGAGGATAGACGGCTGCAGGATTTTAGTATCGACTCAGGTCGCCGAGGTCTCCCTCGACGTTAGCTTCGATGCCCTGATAACTGAGGTCGCACCTATACCGGCTGTGATCCAGAGGGCGGGGAGGGTCAATAGGTACGGGAGGGAAGCTGTGGGAACGAACGTTTTCCTAATGGAGCCACCTTCCTCTGAACCTTACACGGATATAGAGCTCAAATATTCATCGAATGTACTTTCAGAGTTTCATGGGGAGCTAGAGAGTGGAGAAGGCGCTGTTTTGAGGATGCTAGCTGAGTACGAGAAGCTCATTAGGGAGAGGGCGGAGAATGAGATAAACTACTGGAGGGAGATGTTCGAGGAGCTCCTCGAGGATCACATATACTCGAAGGATATCGATGAGACGGAAGTCTTGAGGGGACTGAGGGGGGATCCCAGCGTCCTAGTCATACCGCTGGAGTATGAGAGCGAGGTCAGGGAGCTGATGAGTAAACTGAAGCAGAGCAGCTACCGGGAGAGGATCAAAATATACTCGAGGATAAAGAGCTACCTAGTTCCCCTCAGCCTGAGAAATAAAAAATTCAAATCCTATGTAGATTCGAGTAGCGACCTCCCCTTCCCTCTAGTCAAGGGCTTAAGTTATTCTGAGGAACTGGGGCTCCACGAGGATGCTGCCTAGCTACATTACATTCTCTCTGGCCAGAGTATCGATAGACCCGAGCCTGAATTGGGTTGAAGGGGAGGAGGATCCCCTCATCTCGAGTTTGAGAGAGGAGTGCCTTTACAGGATCAAATCGGAGGAATGCTCCGGTTTCAGGGCCCTCAGGAGCTCCTCCTACTTGAGGGGGGATCTAGTCAGGAGGATAAAGGAGGCATCTCGTGATCTCTACATACTCTCCCCTCCCAAAATAATGTTCGAGGCTTATTCATTCGGGATGCTCTCTTACAGGCTCACTTTCGTCGCCAAGCCCCTCTCCTCCCCCCTGATCCCCTGGAAGAGGGCTGCGATGGAGATGAGGGAGATATTGGAGGGGATGAGCGGCCCCAGAGGGAGGTTCTCCTCCCAGTTCTTCTCCGAGATATTCCCGCACTATGAGATGGATGTGAATCCGAGGCTGTTGAGGATTAAGTGGGATGAGATAGAGGAGGAGCTATCCATAGATGCGGATGAGATGATATCCGCCCTGAAGCTCACCAGCTCCCCCCATAAATCGGAGCTTATATTCGCTCCGGGCCCCATTTACCTATCGAAAGATGGTATATTGGCTCCATCTATCTACTCCAAGCTAGGGAAGGGGAAGAGGAGGAACCTGCACTCCTCGAGGAGGAAGTGGAGGAGGATAATTAGGTTAGCTGTCGATTTAGCTCTGGGACTGAAGGTCTTCCTGGAGAACGAGACCCTCTGGTTCCACGATATAGAGGGCCTCTGGGGGGCCAGGGTCGGGTTGATCTACCTCAGCCCGAGGGTCCAGAGGAGCCTGTGGATCTACAGGGGGAGGAGGTTCTTGAAACTCTATGAAGCTCTACTGGACTCCATGGATCTTGAGGAGAAGTTCGAGAGGTACGAGAAAGTCGGATTCCCGTTCCTAGATGAGCTTCAGCTCAGCTCATTCCTGAGGACCCTGGTGATGCTGGGAGGGAGGGAGCCCGAGGTTAGAGCTCACGGTATAGGGGATCTGGAGCTCGATGCCCTGAAGCTCATAATCCTGAAGGACCTCCTGGATAGAGCTTTACTCAGCCTAGATGAGGGGAAGCTCGCCGCTGTAGCTAGATACCTCTGCAATTACCTGAGGGATCCCTCGACAGCTAGGATTATGATAAGCTTGGATGAGCCCTCTCATGGATGCGAGAGGGATTTCTACAGGGACATAGTTTCGAGGAGGGATAGGAGGGGGCTCACGCTCAGGGAACTCAGCCACCTCCTGAGGGAGAAGTACGGGAGGAGGGCTGAAGTGGATACTGTGAAAGCGGGCCCTAGGGCCGGTAGGGGCGTGAGCAAGTTAGTGGAACTAGGAGCTGTGATTTTAGCGAGGACGAGGAGGGGGAGGGCCAGGAAAGCTGGGGGAAGGACGCTGAAGGGGTTCGAGGTCAGCTACTTGCTCCCGAATTACGATGAGTACTTCGTGAGGAAGCTCTCGGAGATACTGATGGAGGAAGTCAGCTCCGTCTCGGAGGAGATATTGAAGAGATGCCGTGAATAACCTTCTTTTTAGCTACAAAAATTATCTCAATTCCTATCTCAGAATTTTCTCACTGATTTTCCCTTCAATTTCCAGAATTCTGATTATAGTTGCTCATCTTCCCCTCTGGAACTTTCGGATATCCCCTCGATACCTGAGACATCGGTGGCATCATGTCAGGACCGGTGCTACCTCCATCTCCCCTGCCCTCACCCGATTGAATTTTTTTTATGGAGATTCTATAATTCAGGGGGGTCGGGAAGGAGGGGGTTGTCAATCCTCCGGTTCCCATCCGGCGGGATAGGGACACCCCAACCCCCCTCGATAATACTTAAACGCTACGTTACTTTTTTTCTCCCGCCTATAGGGATCGTGAAACTCGAGATAGGGAGTCTATCAGGCTCTCGAGGGCTTCCTCCCACCTGAACCTCCTCGCTTCCTCATCCCAGAGCTCCTCCGGGAGGGTCCAGAGGGGCCTCGGGTAGATCAACTCCTCAGCGAGCACTAGATCGTCACCGTATATAGCTTTCATACCGATCGAGAGTTCTCCCTTGAGCTGGGGCCTGACGAAAGCCACTGAGAGGCAGTAATTCTCATCCCCCTCTATGTAGTGGGTTAAGACGCTGCTCATAGATGCCAGGGTCTCTGTCAAGCGTTTCATCTCCCCCAAGCTGCAACGCACTCTGAATATCATCGGGTCGCATCCGATAGGGGCCTCTATCAGGAAGCACCTCCTTATTATACCGGCCCTCCTCAGGTTCATCAGCCTGAGCTTCGGGGACCTCACCTCCCCCCTCAACATGCCCTCCGTGACCCTCCCCTCCCTGAGCGCTATGTTCAGTATCCTGATGTCCTCCCTGCTCAGAGCTCGCCCCAGACTCGGGGGCTGCAACTCATATTCCTTAATAGCGGTCGTCAGATTCTTGAGGGCCATCTCAGCCAGATTCCCGTCAGCTTCATGCCCGAGCTTCTGATGAGCTACTCTCGCGACACCCACTCTCACATCAAGCTTCGAGAGCCCCCTAATCGCTGCTACCGCATCCCTAGGTATCAAGATATATGAATGGACCCTGGCTGAGCTGGAAATCGGTATCAGCTGAGTGTAAGTGAAGGGGAATTCCCAGAAAGCCTCTACATATCCCCTCGAATTCGGGTAGTCCGCTACTACTGTGATCAGACCGAGCTTAGATAGGTCGACGTTATCGGGACCGAACACGAAGCCCAGTGTCCTCAAGTTCCTCAAGGCCCTGGATACGGATGCGCTGCTCAGCCCGGCCATCTTGAAGTCCCGGGTGTCCAAGTAAGGGTTCCTGGATATCATCTCCACGATCCTCCTCTCCGATCCCCTCAGCCTGTACTCCCTCCTCAGGAACCTGAGGAGGAGGGCGAAGTATGTGGAGAAGGTGAGCTGCCCCCTGAGGGCGGAGGCTCTGACGAATAGGAGCAGGCTCTTGAGTACCTGTTTCCTATGCCCCTCACCCAGCTGGGAGAAGAGATTTACGGGATCGTAATTCGAGAACAACCTGGGCGGGGTAACTCTCAAATCGTACCAAAGGTCCTTGGGGGCCTCTGCGTATATCCAGGACATATCGTGGACTTGCGGGACTGAGTCAGCTTCCTCAGGGATGAAGAGGGAAAAAGCTTCCTTCTTCAGTATGAGATGGATGTGATCCTCGAACTCCCTCGATATTATGAGCTTCCCATCTATTGAGGAGGATCTGGCATGCACTACCTTGGGGACTTCGCTTATAGAAACTTCCTCAGGTATCTCCCTAGCCGGAGGTACGCTCAGGAATCTGGAGAGGTTCTCTACTTCCTCCAGAAATTGCTGCCTCTCAACTCCCTCTCCGGGATCCCTCGCCCTCCCTGGCAACTCTCTTGCCCCCTTCAAATCCCTCCCTTCCAACTTAATTCCATCTAACTCCTCTTTCAACTCCCTTTCCGGGATTCCGTCTCAACGATCGCTTACGATATTGGAAAACATATCTCTTTCAACTCCCTTTCCGGGATTCTCATTTTTTGTTCCCTCAATTGTCCCTGGGAAATTGGATCTTTCAACTCCCTTTCCGGGATTCCATCTTTCTTCTCTAATGCTAATGATGCTAGCATCTTCAGATTACCTTTCAACTCCCTTTCCGGGATTCCAAAACTATCTGATAGCTCAGTTCTTACGTTATATACTTACCTTTCAACTCCCTTTCCGGGATTCTTGGCCATAAAGTTTTGCACAGTTCGTGATGGCAATCCTCTTTCAACTCCCTTTCCGGGATTCTATTTGATCTGTAGTGATCTTCACTATGTCCTCCACGTCTTTCAACTCCCTTTCCGGGATTC
>Ga0326760_1000547_pt1 | contig 19199 bp, 6 predicted proteins | sample GCREP_S_FD_207668 | JGI IMG/M metagenome (GOLD analysis project Ga0326760, IMG submission 207668) | Hot spring sediment microbial communities from Geyser Creek Basin, Yellowstone National Park, WY, United States - GCR.EP_S | ecosystem: Environmental > Aquatic > Thermal springs > Near-boiling... | reverse complement strand
GTAGCCGTAGAGGCTGCCTCGATGATACTGCGCATCGACGAAATAATCGCCGCCTCGAAGCTTGAGAAGGAGGAGAAGAAAGAAAAAGAAGGAGAGAAAGGCGAGGAGAAGAAAGAATTCGACTAATTTTTTAAATTACTTTTTATTTCTGAGGGCAGGTACGTCGGTCCGTCTCACGTAGGCTAATACACGTGGACACGTGGACAAGCCGAAACTCGTCCCTCCACGTCTGCACGGCGCCGCCCCTAATGGGGCGCCGCAGGCTGTCCGTTTACCGGCTCGTCTCCATTAGCCATTTCATGATGGCTTCTGCGAGCTCGACGTAGTGCATGAAACCCCCTAGATGTTCCCTATAGCACTCTATCTTTATTTTGCCGTTCTTCATGCGGTAGACCTTCGGCTCCTTGTCCGTGAGGGCCTTTATAAGGGCGGCGAGCCTCTCGGCATCATCTACCTCGACATAGGCGTAGGCCACTACCGCGTTGTCGGCTCCGCGCCTGATGTAGGTGATTGTGTACTCACGCTCCACGCCGTCCACCTCCGCCGTTATCTTAATCCTCAGCAACTTCTTGCCGCGCTGACTCTCCTCAATCTCAGCATCTCCGTCTATGACCTTCACCACGTATTTCTTGCCGTCCACCTCGAACTCCTTCACGAAGCCCTTTAACTTCAGAGAGCCCCACGCCTTGCCCTCCTCCACGATCTCTTTGGCTTTTTCGTAGACGGCGCACGGTTCCGCGCCCCCGCACGCCTCCTCCGCCCTCTTCAGTATGTACTCCACGAAGTCCGCCGCCAGCTCCCTCTGGTCTTTATCCTTGCCGTGTACGGAGAGGTACGCGGCATACGCCAAACCATCTTTTAAGATCAAGACGTAGCCCGCCTTCCCGCCCTCCGGCATCTTCACCGAGAAGTGGACGCCCTCCTTAAGGCCTATCTCCCTAAGCCGTTGCGCCACCTGCTCTATGCTGTCGGGGTTGGTGGAGCCAAATTTGACATCAAGCGAGCCGCTATGCGTAAGCCCCACGTGGAACTTCGGCCATCCCTCCATCAGCGTGAGACCGCTCTCCAGCTTCTTCAGCCAGCGCTCCGCCTTGTCGGCGTCTATCCAGTCCTTGTCGCGGGCCGTCTTGACGATCTCGGCGAGGGCTTTTCTGAGCTCTTTGCGCCCAGCCGCCAGCTTGTCGGTGGTGACTTCGACGCGCCACTCATCACTATTGCCCATTTTCTTCACCTCTGCGCTGACTCCCGCCAGTCTTAAGAGGCAGGCCGCGTGCTCCACGCGGCTCCGGTCTGTCGACTCGAACCGGAGCATGATGAGGTCTTCGCGCAGATATACGTTGTACTTGACAGCGACGCCGGCCTCCGATATGGTCAAGTCGGCGGCGATGTAGCCGCTCTCGGTCTGCCTTATGTTGTCGACCCGCACCTCCACCTTGGCCTCCTCCACAAACTCATTAAACTTGGGGCTTAAGTATTCTCCGCCGGCCGACGGCGCAGAAACGGCAAGGAGGTGCATAAACCTCGCCGCGTTCTCGCCGGTTGCAGTTATGTTGTAATATCTGCCCCTCACCACGTACGTCCGTACGCCAAACTTCAGCTCGTCGGGCAGAAGCTGGTTGAGCAGATGCAGTGTGGCTAGGCGCAGTAGCGCGGCACCTCCGCCCAGCTCCCCACCGACAGCCAGCTCGACCTTCCTCTGCCCCACGTGGCCGTCTCCCGCAACCGCCGTGGCGTACATCTCGCCGAAGATGAGTAACGCCTTCTCCTTGTCGAACTCGCCCCTCAACGCCTTGTCCAGCATTATCAGCTCCAGGGCTGGCTCTACGAACTTCCTCACCACCTCATCCCTGGCGCAGTCCCTAGCCAAGCAGTACGCGTAGGGATCCTCGCCGCTTAGGACGCGCTCAACGACGCCCCACACCTCCTCTTTAGAGACGCCGACCTTTTCAACTAGGTTGTTGATGCGCTCTTTCGTCCTTTCCTCACGTCTCTCGGCGTAGCGGATAATCAGCTTGGCCAGCTCCTTGGCGTCGTCGCCGGCTATCCTCCCACCGCTCAACGCCTCCACAGCCTTAGCCAGCCTCTTGGCTCTCTCCTCGCGCCACCTGCCGTCGTCCATGCCCCTCCTCGCCTTCTCGACGAAGTGGACGAAAAGCTCAAGCTCGCCCAGCATCCTCCTCACCAGCCCCTCCCTCTCCTCTTCGCTTGCTCTCTCGGGGCCAATCCAGGGCTTCAACGCGCCGGCCAGCTCCTCGACCTTTTTCAACACCCAACTCCAGTCTATGGCGTCTACCAGCTCCCGCCAGCTCTTGACGGCGGGTCCTTCGGCCTCTCTAGAACCGTCTCCTTGTTTAGAGACGGGACCTAAGAGGGGCTTCAGCTCATCTCCCTCCTCGGCGATGATGCGGTCTAAGCGCTCCCTAGGCCACCGCATTTGGACGTTGGGCTTGATGCCCTCCTCCGTGACGCTGGCACCGCCGCTGGTCGACTCCGGCTCGCCGAAGAGTGCGATGTACCAAGCCGCCTGCCGAATATCGGCGGTGGCGGCCACTATCCATTTTCCGGTGAACGACGCGTCTGTGGCAAACCACGGTAACGCATGCCATATCTTCTTAATTCCTGAGAGGTCCGGCACCATCCTCTTCGCCTCCTCCACGAAACGCCTCAACTCCTCCTTGCCGGCTTTAGAGTGGGTCACTTTCCCTATCTTCAACACGTCTACACGCGCCTCCACGCCGCCGTATACCCTAAACACCTCGAAACCTCCCTCCACCCGTCTAAACACGAGATCTTCACTAACGGCTCTGCCCAGTAGATACCGCAGAAGCGCAGAGGCGGCCCTATCCTCCCAGTCTACCGCCCCCTTAGGCGAGCGGGACGGGTCGACGGTCTCGCCGCGCCCCTTGGCGACATCCTTGGCCTTGTCGTAGGCGCTCGTCGGTGTCAGCAACACTATATCAGCCAGAGACCCCTCCCCCATAAGTAACGTGGCGGCGTGTCCGTATATCCCGCCCCTCGCCGCGGAGAGAAGGGCCGCGTAGGCCTTAGCCCCCATGTTGGCGTCTGAGTACTTGCTCAACTCGCCGCGCCTTGCCTCGGCCAGCCCCACAGCCTTCTCTACGTCCACCTCCAGGTGTTGCTTGAGCTTGTTGAGGAGGTCGGGCCTCTCCTTATAGAAGTCGCTCTGCGAGTACAGCCTCAACACGTCGTTCAGCTCTCTCCTCACCTCCTCAGCAACCTCCTCCAGTCTCCTATGCGCCTCTTGGAGCCTCTCGATATCGCTGGTCGCCACAGTGAACTCTTGTTTATCGACCAGACCCCTCGCCCATTTGTACAGCTCAGCCCACTCCCCGTAGGCCTCAGCGTTGTTGATCAACGTCTTGTACAAAACAAGCGTCGCAATCACGGCGGCGTCCTTCACCACCTCGTCTTTGATGTGCCCCAACGCCATCTCCATCCCCGCAAGCGGCGGCGGCAGATTCTCCAAACTTGTCAACTTCGAAAACGGCCTCCCTCCCCTCTGAGGGGCGTTGACGACCTCGTTAATGACCTCTTCTATCTTCTGCTTTACATTCTTATCCATCCTCCACCTATCAGCTACTCTCCTAAACCTCTCGGCCGCCTTTCCGCCAGCATCCGCCAGCCCAGCCACAAACGGCGCACCCACGGCGGCGTATGCCAGCTTCTCCAACTCCACAAGACCCCACATGTTCAACGCAACCGACAGCGCAATTGCCCCAGCTGTGACTGCGGCCATGAGGAAGAGGTACGCCTTGTGCTCGTCGATCCAAGCCAACACCCTCGTGACGGCTTCGATAAACAGCTCCACCAGCCTCTGCAGAGACACCTTCACCTGCTCAAACACCTCCTTAGCCGCCTCGTAAAGCGCCTTGGCGGCCCTCTGCACATACTGCACCGCCTCCCTAAACTGACCAACCTCCGCCAGCGCAACGGCGGAGGCCACCGACGAAACAACGGCCTCTGAGTAGAGGCCGCTGTATACGGAGTACAGCGCCGCTGTTGAAAGCCCGGCCAGCGCTGTGGCCCTCAGCGCCTTTTCGACTGTGGAGATGCCCTTCAGCGCGTCTCTCCTGTACCTCTCTCCGGCCCTAGCCAAGATGTCGATTATCTCAAGCACAAACTGCTTGACGCGGTACTCCGCGTCTGGGACGCCGGCCTCCTCCGCCTTCTTTACGGCTTCTCTCACTGTGTGTTCAATCATCTTAAAGAGCACCTCCCCATCTCTCGTCTGATACCCCTCGAAGAAGTAAAACAGCGCGTTGTACACATGCCTCGCCGCGTCCGGCGACGCCATAAGCCGCCCGAAGGAGCTCAACACGTCGCCGGCCACCTCGGCCAGCAGATGTGCAAACTCGGGCTCTTTCGCCGCCGCCTTCTCCAGCCGGGCCTTTATCTTCGCCTTGACGAAGCCCTCGGCCTTGAAAGCCGCCTCTTTGTCTAGAACAACGCCGAACCTCTGCACCAGATGCTCCACAGCCCCAAACCTCTCCGAGATGACGTCGGCAACAGGCGCCCTAGGCCTCTCCCCACGTCTTAAACCACGTACCTCAACCACCTCCGCGGCAGGTCTCGGGGCCTCTGGCTTAACAACCTGAGGCCCAACCTCCGGCTTAACAGCCTCAAGCTTAGCCGCCTCAAGCTTGGCGGCCTGCTTTTCAACCTCCCGTCTTAAACCACGTTCCTCAACAACCTCCACAGCCGGCCTCTCAGCCGGCTTGATCTCGGGCTTAGCCGCCTCGGGCTTAACAACCTCTTTCTTGGCCTCAGCTGGCTTAACCGCCTCGGCCGGCTTGGCGGCTTCGGGCCTCTGGGCCTCCGGCTTCGGCGGAGGCGGCGGGAACAGCTCTTCGTACTTAAAGCCGGCGCCGGTGAAGGCGTTGAATAGCTCCACCGCCTTCCTCGCCACGGCCGGCTTCTTCGGCTGATGCGGCGCGGCCATCCGCTCAAACCACATATCGACGGCGGTGTACCACGCGGCTCTGAACTCAGCCCCGCCCTCGACATCGCCCACCAGCCTAAGCCAAAACAACGGAGCTAAATCCACCGGAAGCCACGGCATAAACACCGCGCCGGCAACCTCCTCCTTAGTCCTAAACCCCCTCCCAACGCCGCTCCTCAGATAAGCCTCAAACTCGTCGGCCAGCCTAAACGCAAGCCACGTCAGATACAGCTCGTCGTGGCGCTCCCACAGCCGGTCCTCCGGCTCGCCGTACCTCTGCCTAAGGTGCTCAAGGGCGGCTTCGGCCCTCTCCTGGTCGAACTCGTACACAATCTGCCAAAGCGTCCTGTTGAGCCTCGCCTCATACAGCTCACGCACCACCTTCCTCAACTCGTCGAAATTCCTCCCGCGCTGAGCCTCGCCGAATCTAGACAAAGGCTCCTCGATAGAAAGCCTATCGATGGAGTAGGCCGTAATCCACTCGCCGTCTTTAACCGGCTGTCTGTCTTTCAACACAAACCACAGGAAGGCCTCAGGCACAGGCCACCCTACCACGCGCACCCGCGCAACGCCAGACTCAGCCCCATCCACCAGCTCCACAACCGCCCTCTCCACAGCCGACAAGTCAAAGCCGAAGGGAGCGACTACATACGCCGTCCGCCACTCCTTGGGGACGCCTTCTTCAAAGGAGACAGGCCTTTGAATCTGCCTCACCTCCCAGCCGGCCTCCCCCGCCCTCATCGCCAGCTTCTCGTCCTCAGTCCAATATGCGACGTACGGCTCCAGCCTCCCGCGCCAGCCGCCTCTGGCATACCACTGAACCACATCCTCAGGCATGACCGAAAGACCCAGCAGAAGCGCCCTCTCCGCCGCCTCCCTCCTAACCCTAAGACCTGTGTCTCTGGCGAAGTGACGCATCCCTTGGTGCATCTCTTCCACCGCGTCTTCCAGCCTGTCTGAACGCACGAACCGCTCCGCCGCCACGGCGCCGTAGGCCCTAAACAGCTCGTCCACGGCCTTGGTCAATTCGTCCGTAGAGGCCTCTCCCCTCTGCACCCTCCTCGCCGCCTCTACAACTTGCTTTACGTAGTCTCTCAGCTCGCCCCACTCGCCGTTAGCCGTAAACACGCGCTCCAGCGCCTTCTCATAACCCTGGAGATCCATCTCCACGCCCCTCCTCACCCCGATGCCGGCGTTCCTCAGCGTGTTGCGGACAACCTCGTAAACAGCCTCCTCCTCCCTCTTCGCCACGGCCTCCCTCACCGCCTGAGGCAGAGAGTTCCACCGCTCCTCCACCGTCCTAGCCCAAAACCGCGCGTACTCCTCTAAAGCCCTCTTCGCCGTTTCATACGCCGTGAGGGCCATCCACCTCCCTATCGAGTCTAAGCCGCCCTCCCTAGCGGCTTCGCCCAGCGCAAGGGCCGCCTCAGGCGAGAACTTCGCAACTGCCTCAACGGCAGATATGTATTCCCTCCTTGCGTTTACATACTCCTCATACGCCGGCCTCAGCTTCTCCTCAACGGCCCTCAGCACCGTCTTCACGTCTTCGCCCTCCGCCTCTATGCCCAGCGCCTTAAGGGCGGCCTTCAGCTCCTCCAGCGCCTTGAGGGCCTCCTCCTTATCCTTGGCCTTCAGCGCCTTCTTCAGTGCGTGATACGCCTTCTTCACTTCCTGAGAGGCGTGCCGCGTGTCGTTTTTGACTAATGCCAGATATACAGCCGCCCTCTCCGCCGCCTCCCTCAGCCTGCCGTAGTAAGCCGTCAAGACGTCTCTGACAACTTTCGGCACCACCTCCTCCACACGCGACTTCGGAGGCGGCGGATGCGGCCTTGCGCCCTCTGCGAAGAAGTAGCCAGCCTTCTCCAGATCGTATGTGGGCGGGATGGGCTCGGCCTTAGCCCTGAGTATCTTCTCAAACTTGTTGTACACCCGCTCGGCATCTGCGACCCTAACTGCGATTTCACCAAGCTCCTTGGGGAGCTTGAGTTCATCTACCCAGCTTATGACGCGCCTAACGTCCACTGCGCGTATCATCCTCTCCGCCACAGCCTCCGGGTCTCCAGCGAAGGCCCTCGCCGTGAGGCCGAAGTACTTCATACCAACTTCGCGGACGTCGTGCCCCCCGACGAAGTCTTTAATCTCGCCTAGATACGCCTTGTACCGGGCCCGGGCGTCGGCTAGATGCTTCTCTGCCTTCCTCTGGGCCGCCTCCTGTATCTCCTTGGCCCTCCTCTCCAGCTCTAGACTAGCCTCTACGCTCCCCGGCGTCCCCTCCTTCAGAAGCGCCTCCGCCTCACGCATAAGAGCCTCCGCCCTCCTCTGCACACCCTTGAGGTAGGTCTGGACAAGGCGCACCTCCTCGTACGCCGCCTTCGCGCGCAACGCGAAAGCCAACAGCCTCAGCTCCTCAGCCTCAGTCATAAGCCGCTTAGCGACAGCCTCGTCGGATGCGGCTCCAGCCTCGGAGAGCATCTGTGTGGCTTTGGCCATCATGAGAGAGGCCGCCTTGTCGAAGAGCTGTATCTTAGCGCCTATCACCGTCATCTCCGACAGCTCTCTAAACGGCCTCCCTTCGCCTCTGTAATACGCCTTCAACCCCCTCACCACCGCCTCCTGGCTGAAGTCTCCCAACCATTTCATCATCTTGCCGCCGTAGCTGAAGCCGCCGGCTAAGCCCAGAGGCGCCCCGGCCTTCACCGCGCTTGTCTTGGCGTGCTCGTAGGCCGTGGCCAGATACGGGCCGTACTCCACAAAGAAGTCGTACCACCTGGCGTACGTCGGCTGGAGGACGTCGGGGCCGAGGCGGTCTACGACGTAGCTATACATCGGCGCCCTTACGAGGGCTCTAACATGCTCCTGGTCGATGAGGTGCTTAACCTCGTCGTAAAGCGGGTTGCGGAAAATTTCGCGGCCCTCCCTAAGCTGGTATAACGAAACCTCAGACAAAGCGCTAAACAGCTTGTCCACCTCCTCAAGACCCAGCACCCTAGCCGCGCCCCAGGCGTGGCCGAAGTCGGCGTCTGCCCTAGGCCTTCTGACGTACTCCACAAGCTCAAGAGCGCCGTATATTCTGGCCAGCTCCCGCTCCAACTCGCTGAGTGCCTTGACAACATTTTTCGAGGAAGGCCTCTCCAACGCCTTGACCACCTCCGCGAGACCCAGCCGCTCCGCCGCCGCCTTAGCCTCCTTAATCTTTTCCTCCAGCGGCTGAAGCCTCTCCCTCTTCTCCTCGACAATTTTTAGGATTTTGTCGAGCTCCTTAGCCGCCTTCTCGAAGTCCCTCCCCTCCAGCGCCTTCAGCGCTTCGTCGAAGACGGCCTTGACGTCCTCAGGCGCCTTCTTGAGGGCGCCTTCCAGCTGTTTTATCTTTTCGCCGATGCGCGCCGCCGCGTCTAGCGACTCCTTCGCCTCCCTCAACTCATCCACCAACACCTGTAGCTGCCTGTGCCGCTCAGCCAGCTTCGGGAGCTCGGCCTCAAGCGCCGGGAGGACTGAGTAGTCGCCTGCCTTAACCTTCTCTAATAAAGGCGTCAGATGCGGCGCTATGAGATCCACCGCCGGCTTAACGTCTTCTATCAGCTTGGCTAATTTCTCCTCCACGTCGCGCTTAGCTGTGACCACCTCCTTGGCCTCCCTAGCCAGAGAGGCCAGAGCGGAGTAGTGGCCGTATTCGGAGATCTGCCTCACGACGGAGTCATCACTCAGCTTCGCGATTAACCTCTCCGCTTCAGCCACTGCGGAGGGGAGCCTCTGTGTTATCTCCTCAGGCGCCCTCCAGCCAATTGACTCAGCCGCCTTAAGCGCAGTTTCAGACGCCTTCCGCAGGTTCTCCGCCTCAGTCTTAAGCCCGCGCTCCTCGAAGGCCTTGGCCATCTTCTCCGTCTCAGCTGTGAAGACCCGCCTAAACACCTCAGCCCTATCCCCCTCCGGAGCCTTAAGCGCCTCAGCGAGGGCTTTTGTGAAGATGGGGTAGACGTCTCCAGCTTCCTTCTTCACCTTCTCCACGGCTCTAAACAGCGAGGCTGTCTCAACCATGACGAAGGCCTCCGCCGTTTTGGCGGCCTTCTCCGGCTCGGTGCGTTGAACCGCCGCGGGCAGGTCGGCCAAGCCGCGCATAACCGCAACGGCCTCCTCCACCTCCCTCACGGCGCGTTGCCTGTACTCCGGCGAGCTGAGGCGCATGGCCTCCACGCCGAGGCGCTCCAGCGTCTTGGCTAGCTCTACGTCTCTCACCGCCGCAATCTTCTCGTTGACGCTCTTCTCTGCGGCCTCGATCAATACGAGGGCGCGTCCGTAGTCCCTATTGACAGCCGCCTCAAGCGCCGGCTTAACCACATCGGCGTTTAAGGCCTCAGCCCGCGGGAGAAGCTCCGACACCCTCCTGCCGTATTCAGCTGCCTTGCGGCCGAGGTCAACCGCCTCCTCCACGCCTCTGACCACATCCGCGGCCCGACGACTTGTCTCCTTCGCGACGCCCTCCACGAGGCTCAGCAACTCCGCCGCCTCCGTCCACCTCCTGTCTCTAAGCGCCGCCTCCGCCTTCACAGCTGTGTCCTTGACTATGGGCACAGCCTCAGCCGCCTTCCGCAGAGCTTCCTCGGCAACTCCAGGCGCAGAAGCCAGGCCCTTAACCTCCTTCACCAGCTCCTCAACCTGCCTTAGATACACAAGCTCTCTATATGTGCCAAGCGTCTCGGTAGTGAAGATAGTGTGTAGAAACTCCAGCCTGCCCGCCACCTCGCCCGCGCGCTCCGGCGATAGGAGAGGTCTCAGCCTCTCCACTGCGCCCCAGCCGCCGAAGTAGACCTTCTCCGCGATGATATCAACCGCCTTCCTCACCCGCGCCGCGGCGTCGCTCATCCCCTGTTGCTCCAGCTGTTTAGCCCCCTCCTCCGCCTTCGCCTTAAACACGTCACCAAAACGAGTCGCATCTCTCGACTCGCCCACAGTCCTTAACGCCTCCTCAAAGGCCTTTGCGACAGTTGGCAACACGATGGCGACGTCCTCCACCGCCCTCCAGCCCACCGACTCGGAAATTTTGACAATTTCGGCCGCGGCGTGTCTAATCCTCTCCACAGCCTCCACGTCTTGGCGCTTCGTGTACTCCTCCACCAGCCTCTCGACACGCTGTGTAAACACCTCGCGGAACACCTGCTCCCTGTGCTGAGGCGCCTTCATTGCCTCTGTGAGGGCCTCTTCGAAGGCCTTAACCACCTCCCTCACCTCCTCCACCCCCCTTCTAACGACCCTATGGCCTTCCAGAAGGTCTTTAACAAAGAAGAACTCTTCTCTAAACTTCCTAAAGATTTCTGAAGTTTCTTGTAGGACTTCTTGCTTCAGCTTCTCGGCGAAGTCTGTAAGATACTCCACAGTGTAAGGATCCAGCCTCAGCTCCTCAGCCCTCTCCAACATGCGCACAATGCGGCTGTACCTCACAGCCTTCTCCAACACCTCCAGCGCCCTCTCCTCGGCTTTGAAGCCGGCGAGGTACTTGGCGTATTCAGCGAAGAGGACCACGTCCGGCTTGATCCTAACCGCCTCGCGCGCCTCCAGCGGCCGCTCGTGGAGGTAGGAGAATCTGCCGGCAACCGCCTCCCAAGGCCTCCCCTCGTAGATGTCTACAATCATAAACCTGCCGCCCACTATGGCCCACCTCTCGCCGTGGGCGTCCCTAGGCTTCCATGCCTTGAGCAAGGCCTCGCCTTCCTCTGCGCTTCTGCCTCCCAGCACAATGCCGCGGGCGGCCCCTGCGATCTTCAAGGTGGGGAGTTGCTCCTCAATCTTCCACTTCACAATTTCAGCCGCAATCTCTCGCGTATCGTAGCGCGTCGGCGCAACGGCGTAGTGAGCCTCCAGGTACCTCTCGGCGCTTCTCAAAGCCTTGACGGCGGTTTCGAAGTCCATCAGCGCCAGGTGCTTAACCACGTCCTGCACCGAGGCGTCCCGCGGGATCTGCGGCGCCTTGCCCTCCGCCAGCCTCTGAAGCGCCTCGTTAAGTGCAGATATCAGCCTAGCCCTAGGCGCCTTGTCGACCACGGCGAAGTGCCTAACCGCCTCGCTTAGGCGCTCCACAACGCTCTTCACAGCCTCCTCCAGCCGCCTCCGCTCCCCTTCATCCAGCTTTGAAAGATCCTCAGTGAAGTACAGCCTAAGCGCCTCATGCCGCCGCTGAAACTCTGTTATGAAACGGTGGAAGTCGGCGAGTCCCTTCTCCGTCTCCTCGACCATCTTCTGCCTAGCCTTCTCAAACTCCTCCTCAGCCATCTTGACGTACTGCGACACTGTGTGAAGCCTAGCCCAGCCCCACCTCAACTCCCTCACGTGGGCCTCCACGGCGGCGCGTAGGTTCAAATACAGCGCGGCGTCTTCCGGCTTGATCTTGCCCTCAGCCACCAGCCTTGCAACGACGTGCGGGTCGAGGTTGAGCAGTACCCGCCATATATACGGCAGTTTGTCCTGCCTCCACCAGAAGAGGTGGTAAGACCACGACCCCCTGCTCGCCTCCACCCTCTCCTGCACCCAGGCGTCAAAACGGGGAGAAAGCTCCCTAAGAACTTCGATGATGTCTCCGGCGTTGAAGATGCGCTTGATCTTCTCAAACGTCTCACGCCTCGCCTTCTCCTCCTCCTCAGCCCTACGCCTCCAGTTCCTCACCCACTCCGCGTCAGCCCTCTCCTCAGCCGCCTTCTTCACCCGCGACAAGGCATCCTCCTTCGCCTTCGTCTTGACCTCCTCTCTAATTTGGTCAGCCGGGTCTTTGACCGCAATTTCTCTCCTCCAGAGCACATACCTCCTGTAGTACTCCTTGAGGTCGGGGCTCCGTATGCGTCTAAGGCCTGGTATCCGCGACGCGAAGAAGGAGTGGACCCGAGCCGCCACGCGGACAGTCCGCCTCATCACCGGCCTCTTCACCGCCAGCCAAATCCTCTGCAGAAGCCTACCCCGCACCGCCACCCTAAACGGAAGCCAATACGTCCAGTCCTGAATGACGCTGGTCACGAAGCCGTAGACCTCCCTCACAGGCGTGGGGAAGTCGAAGAGGGCGCCGAGGAATTCAAACACAGCAACTATAGAGAGGATTGTGACAAACAATACAGTGAAGAGCCAGCTCAACACGTTGCTCTGCGTCATCTGCACATCCTCTAAATATTGAATATTCCAAAGCGGGATACCGGTCTCGTTGTCGGCCGGAGGCATCTTCATGCCGGAGTGGTAGTACGGTTTGTAGGGCAGGGTGCGGTTGTTCCACGGGATTCTCCACTGCTTCACGAAGCCGCTTAGATTAGCCGGCGGGGGTGGGGGCGGCATGCCGAAGACGTATCTGAACATGTCGGCCTTGGCCTCAGCCACGTGTCTAGCCACCCGCGAGTCGCCCATGGGATACGCCGCGGCCCACCACTCCCTTGCGGGGTGGAGGCGGAGCTCTGCGGTGAGGTTGACCGGGGCGCGCCAGTCGTACATGACGCATGCGATAAGGACGTTCATCCCTATGTAGCTGTTTGGACGCGTGTAGTAAAGCGGCATGGCGGCGGGCGTCTTGTTTAACAACGCGAGGTACTCCCTGACGGACGCAACAGTCGCCTTGGCTAGGGAGGAGTTGCTGGCCTCAGCCGCCTCCAGGTAAGGCCCAACCCGGGCGAAATACGCAAGGGAGACATTTCTAATAACTACCAAGTTCAAGTAGTTGTCTCTCAGAAGCTTAGTCAAATTGTACTCGGCGTATATGACGGGGAGCCACCGCGGCTGTGCCGTGTGGGCGGTGGCGGGCTGGCAGTAGTATTGATGCTCCACGCCTTCTAGATAATGCACAACCCTCACCCCGTCTGTGTCTGTGTAGTTGGCCAGCACGTCTGGCAGGCTTCCTCCGGGTCGCGGGTATTCAACGCCTACGTTGTTCATCCACACAAAGGCGTACAACACCCGCGGCGGCCCTGGCACGGCTCTGAAGAAAGACAGCACCATGTACGTCCTATTGTCGTGTCTGTAGCAACTTGCATCGCTTGGCGGCGTGTCGTCTCCACTCCACTCCCCGTACTCAAGCCAGATCTCCACGTCCCACGTCCTCGTGGTGACGGGTATCTGGCCGGTGTAGTTCTGCTCCTCCTCCGGCACCCAAGGCCGGGCGTACACCGTAGTGTTGTATCGATATTGGCCGGAGCCCAGCCTCTTGGTTACATTTGCCCTCTGCCAGACGTCTCTAGAGGCGGAGCACCACTGTACACATGTGCCGTTGACGTATTCGCAACACCACTCGCAGGTCTCCACCCACCGGTGGAGGCTGACGGATCTGCCAAACACAGGCTGAGAGGAGTTCCGCACGGCGAAGCTGAACTCTGAACGAACCCTGTCGGTAATTGGGTTGATGACCCGCTTCTCACCCGTCCACAGGGAGAAGTTGTATATGCCCCTCCTAACCGTCGTGTCCAACGCGGCGCACTTGGACTTGTTGCCCAAGGCGTCAAAACACGTCTCGTTGTCTGGCGGCTTTAACCAGCCCCACACCCCGTTGTGAGCATACGTGACGCCTCTATCCACAACCCCATGTCTGTCCTTCGCCGTGTAGTTAACGGTCACTGTGAGGAGCCGCCAGTGTGCCGGGACGTCTATCTGGAGGTGGTAGCTTCTGTAGCCCAGCCACTCGTGGTATTGACAAATGGCGCGGGTGAGGTTATCCACCCGCTCCTTAAGCCTCCGCGCCTCCTCCGGCAACGCGAGGTAGTCTATAAATTCGCGGAAGTCGCCATGTTGGACGCATCCGCCCTCTTGGGGCGCCGGTGCTGGGAAGTCTAGCCAGGTGTTGATGGCGACGGCGGAGAGCCACGTCTTGTTGCCGTAGGCCAGTGGCGTTATGGACACAGCTGTGGCGGTGACCCAGTCGGTACCGTTGAAGGCCGCCTTGTCGAAGACCTTATACCTCTTGGCCAGCTCCAAGGCGGCGGCGATTACGTCTTTCGACGTAGTTATGTTGTGGGGGCCTAGCGTTTTGTTGAACTCGGCGGCTATTTCAGCCGGGCTTTTCAACACAAAGGTGTTGTTGTACCTACCGAGAAAGAGGGTGTAGGGAGCGCCTTCGACAACCACCAGAGGCACCGGGGCTATGCCGGTCGCGTTCACAGCTGTGGCGTTGAGCCACTTAGCCGTCTCCACGCCCCACGTGGCGAATTCCTTCCCCAGAGGCGCCAGGTAGTAGCCGATGTACGACGGAACGATCATTATGAGGGCGAAGAACAGCAGAGCGCCTCCCAGCGCCCTGGTGGGGCCGAAGATGACTGCCAACAATGAAAGAGCCAGGAGCGGCACGGCCATCTTCACCGCCAGCCCAGCCATGAACTCCAGGAAGTGGAATATCATGACGAAGGCGGTGACGGCGTTGTAGGCCGTTAGGGCTATCTGCAGTATCGGGTCTCCAACCTTGGAGAAGTACGCGACGAACTTGGATAGTTGTATGATTGCCGCGGGGGCGCCGCCTGCCGCGGTGCCAACTATGAGGAGTATAGTCTCTGTATACGCCACGGCGAAGACAGCGCCCGCAGAAAGCTCTTGAGCCGTCCTAAGACCCTCATAAGTCTCGTGGATTTTCTTGTAGTTCCTCTCAAGGGCTTGTTGCAGGTTCAAGTCGGGGTATGGGTAGGGGAAGAACTCCCCCTGCCTCACCTCGAAGAGAGGCGGGAGCTCTCCTTTGGGGGTGAAGAAGGCTATGGTGTACATGACCACCATGGGCACTAGAAACAGCACGAAGGCGCCTATGAGCGGGGGGAGGGTCCACTTGGGGTCTCCTCTTATCAGCATCACGAGGGCGGCGAGGACGATCAAGATGACTAGACCTAAGTCGTACATTACTCCAGCGAGAGGGATGCCCCCGCGTGGTCGAAGAGCCTCGACGCGGCGTAGGTCACCACGCCCAGCGTCAGCCCTATGAGCCCCAGCATGATCATGGCCTTAAACAGCGACTCGAAGTATGGAAATGAAAAAACAAAGAAGGGGGTCACCGCGCTGGCTAGGGCGGCGATTTTGCCGGGGCCTACGGCGGATCTCAACACATCGGCCCCAGCTATCAACACCACGGGTGCAACGACAGACACGGCGAGGAGCCAGGCGCCCAAATGCCTAGTCCGCTCATACGTCACCAACACGGCGCCTATGGGCAACAGGAAGGGCCAGGTGCGGGCCAGCACCATGGCCACAGCGTAGACAGCGGACGAGAGCAACACCGTGGTCACGGCTGTGACGAGAAAGGCATAGACATTTATAAGGGCCATGGATATGGGGGCTGTCCAGTGCGTCACGCCGGTGGCCACCACCGCGCCGGCGTACGCCCCCAGCACCAAGCCCGACTCAGCGGCGTAGCTTTTGTACGTCCCCTCGGCAATCCCAAGCGCAGCCTGCATATTTGTCCCGAAGTCCTGCCAGCTCTTAGTCTGGTTTAGGATTCTGATGGCGCTGACGTCGGGAAGCTCCACGCCTGCCACAGACAGGTAGGTGTTCAACCCCCACAGCGACAAGTTCACCAAGATCAGCGCCAAGCCGAAGAGGACGCCTGAGAGGATTACGTGTTCAAAACCCTCCATGGCCCTCTCCTTCTGGGCTCTGCCCCCCAAAAACCAGACCCCCGCGTAGTATAGGGCCTGGGCTGTGAGGACGGCCAGGCCAGAAAGAGCGAGAGGGTCGAGGGAGAGGTCGGAAAAAAGGTTGGGTTGGGCCATAGGCTTGGCTATGGTCGTGGCGATGCCCCGGCCGCTGTACCGAATATTGCCTTGTACAACTCTACGAGAGGCTTAGACACAATCTTCACGAAGAGATCCCAAGCCGTCTCGGTGCTGAATTGTCCTGTGATTGTAGCCGCTGCGGCCATTATGCCGTAGAATATGATGAAGAGCACGGCCAGCCCAATCGCTATGTCTTTGGCCCTTTCCACCGCATCCCACATGGCCCCCAGCCTCTGGAAGCGCGTGGGCGCTATGTAGGACACGGCTATGTGGAATATGGCTATCCCCACCGCGGCCCAGAACATTGCGCCGAATAGAGTAATCACCAGCCCGGCACCGCCTGTAGCCCAGCCTGTAATCTCGCCAACTACCTTATCCGCGCTACCTTTAGTTTTGTTGCCAGAGGTAGCATTCTGGGCGGTATTCTGGGCGTATGCAAAGCCCGCCGCCAGCACCACAAACAGCAGAAGCGCAACGACTACCGCCTTCTTAGCCTTCACCGCCTTGGCATTCTCTTTACACTCCTCTTTCTTTACCTGTTTAGGGGGCATGAGACGCCGTGTTTCCGGCCGGAAAAACCTTAACTCCGCCGTGTTGCCACCCGCCCAGCCCTACGCCGGCTGTGAGATGTCGATTTGACGCAGTGGGCCGGCTTGTGGGGTCCGGGCGCAACCTTGTAGGCGTGTCGCGGAGCGCCTCAGGTGTTGTCTCCCTCCGGGGCGGTTTAGAGCTCTTTGAGGATCTCTAAGACGTCGCGTCTGGTGAGGTGTCCGTACGTCGCCTCCTTCACTGCGTCTGCGAATTTGTCCACCAAGTCTTCGTAGTGTAGTATCTTCTCCAGCAGGTACATGTTCTCGTCGATGAAGTCCATCAGCTTCTCTTTAAGCCACTCTGCGTCTGGTTCTTCCAAGTCTCTAGTCTTCATACGCCACTCCTCACCCCACCTCTCCGCGGCTCTGCGCAACGCACTCTTCAGCTCCCTCAACGCGGCTTCAGTCTCCCTCCGCGAGACCTGCGGGGCCTCGCGGCGCGCCCTCTGAGCTCCGTCCCTCTCTGCCTGCGGCTTCTTAAACTCCTCCCGCGCCTCCGCGGGAGGCCTCAGCAAGTCGGACACGGCGGCGTGTAGGCCGTTGATTAAGAGCCGCAGAGCCTCCAGCACGTGGAGGGCGCCGGCGGCCACAAGGCGGTCGATGGCGCCGTTTATGTCGGTCTTCTCCACAAGCTTAGGACGGTGCCGCGTCTCGGGGCCTTTCTTGTAGATGTAGAAAGATGTACCATACTGGAGGATCCAGTAGGTGTGGCCGTCTTTTTTCCAGGTGAGAGAGGGCGTCTGCGCCTTCTGCGCCGGCTTCTGGCTTTCGATTGCTTGTTTTACGGTCTCCAGCTCCGTCTTGATCCTCTGCACCGCCTCGGCGTCTGCCTTTGCCAGCATCTCCTTGATTTCGCCTATCTGCCGGCGGCCGAGGTACCTGGTCTTGGAGCCCTCCTTCTTGTAGAGCGTCAGCCCGGAGGGCCCTAGCACGACCCAGTACTTGACGCCGTTGATCACGAATTGCATGTCTATTAGGGAGAGGGGAGTACTTAACAGTTTAAAACGGCGGAGTCTTTCTGCAGTGCCGTCTTAAACTGCGTTGTTCTCAAACGCAGTTTAAACTGCCGTCTTAAACCCCATCAAGGAGCGCTGTCTTAAACTGCGCCTAATGTCGCCTTCTTAAACCACGTCTAGTGACGCCGTCTTAAACTCCGACAAAATACGCCGTTTTAAACTGCGTCAAGCAACGCAGTCTTAAACCGCGCCCATTGACGCCATCTTAAACTGCATCTATCCTCCCCATTTCAAAAGACGTCTTAAACCGCGTCTAGTGACGCCGTTTTAAACCGCATTTATCCTCCTCATTTCAAAGGATGCTGTCTTAAACTGAGCCACGGTTTAAAACAGAAGCCTGGCGAAGGTGAGGTGGCGAAGGTGGCCCGCCACAGCTGTGACTGCGGTTTAAGATGGCGGGAGAGGTGGGTGGTTGGCGCGGGGAGGCGGGGGTGTGGTTTTTAGGTGGACTTCTCTGCGGAGTTGCGCCGGGCGGCGTCTTCCCGCAGTTGCCTAAGCATGCGCTTATACCTCCGCTTACGCACCTTAGACGGGAGGATCATCACCTCTTTTGGTGGCTCCTTCTCCTTACAAAACACGTCTACGGCCTTGTTGTACAGCTTAGACAACCCACGCGGCTTCTCCACCTTACACCTATACCGGTCGTCCCCGCTCATCCACGCCTTCCACCTCACGTAATGATGCCGAGTGCCAGGTAGCATAGCCACGTCGTAGAACCTGAGGCGGTGTATCAGGAAGAGCTCCTCTGAAAAAAGCCAACGGACCCTAATTACGGTCTTGGACACCTCAAACTGAGGCGCCTCCAGCGCCATAACGTCAACAGAGCGTATCCAAAACCCAAGATTCTCCGGGCCGGCCGTCGCGATTGCCGGCCAGAGCTCCCTCCTCAGCTTGATGACCACAGCCGCCAGCGCCGCCGTGGTTATGGCCTGTACAGCGAGGAGCTCGATCATCTCACTGAAGCTTCTCAGCCATCTGCCGCACGAAGTTCTCCTGGATTTCCCGGGCGTCCAACGGCTTCTTATAGGCCCTCGTGATGATAATCTCCTTGTAGCCCTCTTCCTTGTTTTCCGTGGTCTTAATGTGGATGGTCTCGGATATCGGCTTCTCGCCGTTGAGGAACTGACTGATTAAACGGTTAAAGTCATATTCATCCACCACAAACACTACTTTCTGTAGATACCGCCACAGCGGAATCAACAATCTGAGGAGCCACACTGTGACCGCCAGGTTGGCCAAGGCGATAGCTATGACCGCCGCCTGATACAGCTCCATGTCTGCGACCCTTCAGAAGCTTATAAGAATAACGCTTCGTTGAAACTACAGTGTTGACTGAAAGTGTCAGTAAAGTCCGTCTCCTTTGATTTCGTAATGTATCTTTTCGTCTGGCGCCATGCCGGGGACGTCGATAGGCCACATGTAGCCCTCTGACTTGTGTTTATTCGGCCGCATCATCATAAACAGCGCGTTAACTCCGTGCAGGACCACGTTCCCCCCAGCCGGCCTCCTCTCAGAGAAGAAGCTGGGCACGTCTATAACCTGATCTGTGAGGATAGAGGCCGTGCCGAAAACTCGGGCGGCGCGGCGCAAGATGTCGAGTAGGTAGTTCAAAAACTGTTGACGCGCCGCAAGCCTCTCCCTTCCGCGGAACTGGGCCCTAAGCGCATGCGACACGAAGGAGTCTATGACAACGAGATCCACAGGCTGCCTCTGCAACTCCTTGAGGATCTCCTTGACGTCGAGGGCGTCGATAGCCTGCGTGATGGTTAACCTATCCACCAACGCTTTGAGATCCGTGCCGAACCTATTGGCGATGCTTTCAAACAACTTGGTGTTAAGTGACCCCTCAGTTTCGACAAACAGCACCTTCCAGCCCTCCACCGCCGCCCTCACCGACGCCTGTATGGCAAACATAGACTTCCCCGCG
>Ga0326760_1000546_pt1 | contig 19259 bp, 22 predicted proteins | sample GCREP_S_FD_207668 | JGI IMG/M metagenome (GOLD analysis project Ga0326760, IMG submission 207668) | Hot spring sediment microbial communities from Geyser Creek Basin, Yellowstone National Park, WY, United States - GCR.EP_S | ecosystem: Environmental > Aquatic > Thermal springs > Near-boiling... | reverse complement strand
CGGGAGCTCGACGAGCTCCCTCACCTTCTGCTTCGCGTCCTCAAGATCGCCGATGTCCTCCCACGTCACCCTGGGTATCGAGAGCTCCGTCTCTCTGACGGGCTCCTCGCGCACTACAACCTCAGTGTCCACATTGACGTAGGCGGCGGGCCCCGGCTGCACCTGGGTCACAACGAACCTTATGGACCCGCCGTAGAATGGAACGTCAATTGCCTGCCCGCGCGCGACGGGCTTGCCGAGCAGGATATGTCTCTTCAAGTACTCGGGATCCACCCTGACGTGCTCGACCGGCGCCAGGACAACTCTCTGCGCTGGCTTTAACGAGACTTTACGCGCTCTGACTGTGTCGCCAATGCCAACGCCGGCATTCTGCCTTATAATGCCGTCCATTCTTATGACGTCCTTGTCCTCGTCCTCGGGATATGCCGGCCACACCTGGGCGTATGCCGTCCTCCTGCCGGTTATCTCGACGTAATCGCCAGGCTCGACTCCCAGCATCTTCATGATCCGCACCGGTATCCTGACTATACTCCTGCCAACGTCGCGCGACTTGGCCTCCGTGACTCGCAAGACGGCCTCGCTCGAACTCGGCATGTGCGTGCGTGCTGCTAAAAGTAAAAAGCTTGCTCCACGCGCGGCGGGGCTGCACAGTATATAACACCCCGCCGCGGGCACTCAGTGGTTCTGCAGGGCAGGCTGCAGATCGGCATAGTCGGGAAGCCTAATGCCGGGAAGTCGACTTTCTTCGCCGCCGCCACCATGAGGGACGTCAGAATATCGCCGACTCCCTTCACGACCATAGAGCCAAACGTCGGAATTGGCCATGCCAGAGTAGACGGCTGCCCGTGCTCGTCTCTCGCGTGCAGCCCGAGAAGCTACGTGATCGTCGGCGGCGTGTGTTTCGCCCCCGTGGAGCTAATCGACGTCGCTGGCCTCATTCCGGGCGCGTGGCAGGGGAGGGGCCTCGGCAACCAGTTCCTTGACCACCTCCGCAGGGCGCCTGCCCTAATACACGTCGTTGACGCGTCTGGTTCGACTGACGAGGAGGGGAGGCTCGTGAGGCCCGGCACCCACGACCCCGTGGTTGACGTGATATTTCTCGAGAGGGAGATTGATATGTGGATAGTCTCTATACTGCGCAGGGACTGGAGCAAAACGGCTAAGCTCGTTGAGTACAGCAAGAGGGATGTGGCGGACGTGCTGTCCGAGAGGCTGGCGGGACTCGGCGTAAGGCGCGCCCACGTCGAGGCGGCGCTAAACGAGGCGGGCCTCGCGAAGAAGCCCCCGAGTGTTTGGACAGACGACGACTTCTACAAATTCAGCAGCCTGGTGAGAACTTACAGCAGGCCCATAGTGATTGCGGCAAACAAGATAGACGTGCCGGAGGCCGAGGACGGCTACAGGAGGCTCAGGCAGGCCTTCCCCGGGCGCATTATAGTGCCTACGTCAGCCGAAGCCGAGCTGGCGCTGCGGAGGGCGGCGGCTAAGGGGCTCGTGAAGTACAGGCCGGGGGACTCAAGCTTCGAGCTCGTGGGGAGCCCGACGCCGCAGCAAAAGGCAGCGCTGGAGAGGATAGCCGAGCTGTTGCGGAGGTGGGGCAGCACCGGCGTTGTCCAGACAATTAACGCCGCGGTGTTTGATGCGCTTAATTACGTGGCCGTCTATCCCGTCGAGGATGAGAAAAGGCTGAGCGACAGGCAGGGCAGCGTGCTGCCCGATCTGCTGCTAGTGCCGAGCTCGTTTACCGCTAGGGACGTGGCCTACGCAATTCACACAGAGCTAGGCGAGAGATTCGTGGGCGCAATAGACGCCCGCACCGGCAGGAGGCTTGCGGCGGGCGACCGCGTGTACCAGGGGCTCGTCATAAAGATCCTCGCGAGGTAGGGGCCTTGCTGCGCAGCAGCGCGACCCACACGTTCTTGCGCAGGAGCGGGGGCAGGCGGCCGTCCCCGTCATCGCCGCCGCTGGGGGCCTCGCGGCGCGGCGGCGCCTCTCCGGCGCGGCGCTGGGCCTGACAGAGCTGCAATATGACTCTCTCAAGCCTCTCAAGAACTCGGTTAAGCTCCTCCGGGAGCGCCGCGGCTCCCGCGGCTGGCTGCCCCCCGAGCGCCGGCGCGCCGTTGTAGTAAAGCGACAGCGCGAGTCTAAGCGGCGTAAATTTGCTGGGAGGGGCCGGGACGCTTATGGTGTAGGAGCGCGCGAGCTGGAGGGACGGGCGCTCCAGCGCGCCGAGCGCCCTGCGCGCCTTCGACAGCGCCTTGTACACAGTATTTATTGAAATGCCCAGCACGTTTGCTATTTCCCTCGGCCTCAGCCCGGCTGAGTACAGCTCCGCAACCTTGCGCTCTGTGGCGGAAAGTCTCACCGTCACGCCCTCCGCGCCGCGCTAAAACCCCCCGGCGGAATACCAGAGTAAGATTCGTGCCGGCCGGGAGAATGTATTTATGCGCGGCCGCGGGACGCGCGGGTGGGGGCCCGGAGATGCCCGGCGGGCTCCAATGAGAGGGCTCCCTGCCGCGGGGTTGCACAACACAAGGCTGGGGGGCGTTCCACCTCAATCCTAAATCACCGCGCCGCTCAAAACGCAGGAGGGGCTCAGAAAGTGAGCTTCGGAGCGGGCGGGGGACAACAACGGCAGGGCGCCGAGGTGCCTCGCAGAGGAGCTCATTCACGCGCGGAGGGCGGGCGAGTGATCAAACACAGGATGAGACCGCCGGTGATGCTCAATGTACACTTAACACCAAAAAAAGACACGGGCCGCGGAGATATGGCCCCTGCCCTAAAGGGCGAGGTTTGTCGCCGGCCTTATCACGCCATCTAAGGCGGGCAGTGGCGCTGCCTAGCACACAACCCTGCTGCCGGGGTTCTCCCCCCGCATCACGGCGAGCAGATACTCCGGCCTCCTTCCGTCGAACACGTACAGCGAGATGCAGCTCCGCCTGAGAATTGCTATGCTCCACGGGTCGACTAGCTCGTAGCCGCCGGGTGCTGGCGATGAGCGGACCAGTTTTTCAAGCTCGTCGTACTTAAGCTCGGGGAGTCTCTTGGCCTCGGGATTTCTCCGGGGATCGTCCGTGTATATCGCGTCAACGCTCGCCGCGTTTGCCAACACGCTCGCGCCGACGGCCTCTGCAACCAGCGCCGCGACGGTCGCAGTCGACTGGCCAGGCTGGAACCCCCCGGCGATTACGACTCTGCACCGCCTCCACGCGTCTAGGAACTCCTCGAGCGACGCGGGCACTCTCGGGCACGCGTCGCTCACTAGCGACACTAAAAGGAGCGCATTCAGGCGGCTTGCCTGAATGCCCAGCAGGTCCTGAAATGTGGGAGAGGCGCCGCCCCTCCTGGCAACGGCAATGTACCTCCTGGCAATATCGCCGCCTCCCACCACGACGCCTATTCTCTCCTGGCGCTCGCTCAATACTTTGGCATACCTCAACACGAGCGCCTCGTCGTTGAATATCCTCCCGGAGAGCTTAACGACTAGCGCCATGCGCCGCTAGATACACTTCAATGCCCCTCCTTATGCCCTCCGAAACATAGCTCGGCACCTCGTTGAAGTCTATGCTCGGTGCCTCCCCGCGGCACGCAGCCTTGAACTTCTCGAAATCCCGCTTGATGATTTCAATAAGGTAGCGGTCTTCCGTCTTGTAAATAGTCTCAAGGAGCGCGTTCTGCGAGCAGTCGCTGTTCAGCCACGCGGCGCGCGACCTCGCCTTGGAGATTCTAACCAGCAGCTCCTCGACGCTGACCTCACGCCCGAAGAGCCACACCCTTATCCTGCGCCTCAGCGGCTTCTTTTGAGCGCGCATAATGACAGGGCCGAAGACCCCCTCCCTGCCCTCTGACACCGCCCTGACGACCTCGTCTGCAACCCTCGCGAGCTCTAGATCCTCCACGAGCGTCTCTCTAGACCTCTCGCACTCGCAAACCCTCCTTATGAAGTCTGCAACCGCGTCGGCTATGATGCTGGTAACAATATCACGCGCAGACACTGTGCAGAGGCGGCTGCGGCAGAAAATAAATACACCAGCCCCGGCGGGAGCCGCGGCAGAGCCGGAAGGCTTAAAATGCGCACGCCGCGGTACGTCGGCATGAGGAGTCCAGGCTTGCAGAGCGGTGACGACGGACCTAATCTCTGAGCGCCGGGCGTCTCTGCGTGCGAATTTGGCAACCCCCTGCAGCGCGCTCCTGCGGCGCGAGCGCCGGCAGCGCGGGCGCGGCCGGGCGGCTGACGTTCCCGGCGCTACGCCTTTCTCGGGTATATGTAATCTCTGGGCGCCGACCTTATGGGCTCCAGGTACGGTCTCAGCACCTTTGGTATCTCCACGACTCCGCCCTCCCGCTGGAAGTTCTCGAGTATTGCCGTTATCGTGCGCGTCGTGGCAAGCCCCGTGCAGTTGAGCGTGTGGACGTACTCGCGCCTCATGTCCCTCCTCAGCACCCTTATGCCGAGCCTGAAGGACTGCCAGTCCGTGACGTTAGAGCAGCTGGCAATCTCCCTGTACCTGCCCTGGGCTGGGTACCACACTTCTATGTCGTACTTCTTGGCGGCAGGCGCCCCCAGCTCGTGCGCGCAGATGTTAACAACTCTGTACGGCAGCCCGAGGTCCCTTACGAGCTCCTCGGTGTTTCTCGTTATCTCCTCGTGCCACTTCCACGACTCCTCGGGCAGCGAGAAGACAAACTGCTCGACCTTGTGGAACACGTGAACTCTGAAGATTCCCTTCAGGTCTCTGCTGCCGGCGCCGGCCTCCCTCCTGAAACACGGCGACCAGCCGGCGTAAAGCTGCGGGAGCTCGTCCTCGACAAGCTCGCGCTTGTACAGATATGCCGCTATTGAGTGCTCGGATGTCGCTATCAGGTACAAGTCCTCCCCCTCAATCTTGTAAATGGCATCTTTAAACGTGTCCAAGTCAAGTACTCTCCTTATTATGTCGAACTTGAGCATGTACGGGGGTATGACCGGCTTGAAGCCCCGCTGCACGAGACGGTCCAGCGCGTAGAGGGCAAGCGCGAGGTCGAGCCATACGAGATCGTCGAAGAGGTAGTAGAACCGACTCCCCGCGACCTCTCCCGCCTTCTCCGTGTCGGCCATTCTCAGCACTTTCTCGGCCATGTCGGCATGACCTACTGGCGGCTTGCTCAGTACGACGCTGCCGGTCCCGCCGGCGGCCTCCGCGGCGTCTCTCGCGGCCGCGGTGGCGCCCCAGTACCTCACGGGAACTGATTCCACGCCCTCCGGGCACACCGGAACTGACTCATGAACTAAGTTGGGAAGGCTCCACAGAAGCTCCTCTCTCGCGCGCTCTATCTCTTTCAATTCTCTCTCCAGCTTTTCAATTCTCTCTGCGAGCTCTCTCGCCCTCTCTGCAATTTTCCCTTTTTCCTCTGGCGGCGCCCTCGCGCCCTCCCTTGCCAGCGCGTTATACTGGTGTCTCAGGCCGTCGACCTCTCCCTTTAGGCGCCTCCACTTAGCGTCCAGTTCCAGGAATCTGTCGACCAGCGAGGCGTCGAGACGTCTCGCCGTGAGGGCCTCCCTCACGCAATCCGGGCTGTTCCTCAGCGCTTCGAGCACACTGTATGACACGGCGCAGAGCGGCTCGCGTCATATAAGCGTTCCCCGCTAGCGGTATCCCGCCGGCAGGGCCGGGCTTTCAGTTATCAGCGCCTCCCCGCCAGTACTCTCAAGAGCGCTGCCGTCCGGTAAATGTCGCCGCCCTCAGACACCCTGAGCACTATTATCGGCACGGCGTGTCTCGGAGTCCAGAACTCAACATACAAGTTATCGTTGTGGGAGACTATGTGAACGAGGTACTCGCAATCGTCCGACGCCAGCCTGTACACATAGCGCCTGCCGCGCTCAAACCTCAGCGATTCCACAAGCTCGCAAGTCTTCTCAAACTCCCTAATCAGCGAGACCACGCAGTCCACGCAGATCGCGGGTCCGCGGGTATATAGTCTTGCCTCTAAGAGCTCAGATAACTTCAACCTCCCTATCGTCCTCTCTCCCCTCGACGATGCTGAAGTACAGCTTGCGCGCCAGCCTCCTGCCGTCTTGTATCGCGCTCCCCAAGTAAATCACGGCGGAGAGGGCCAGTAATGCAAGAGAGAGGGCCAGAATGCCGTCAAATCTCAACTGCAACAGCGCGACCTGCGGTATTGCGCTCCTGAGGGCGCACAGCTTAACGGCCGCGGCGGCGAGCGAGATGGTGAGCGCGAGAGCCAGCGCGACCGTGATAATCCACTTGCCGTTCTCCCTATTCCTGACGGCCCTTGCTACCGTGATCGCGGCGTACGGCACCACCGAGGTCACGGTCATCAGGTAGATCCCGACGAGTAGCGGGTAGATGTCGAGGACTCCAGTGAGCCAGACGCCGAACATCACGCAGAGCACGCTAAGTATTACAAAGACGAGAGATGCTCTCACGGCGCGCGAAATGAAGCTTAGGTCCAGCATCGAGAGGATCGCCTTGGTAATTAATTAGCGCTGCAGACAGAAAACGGCTGCCGCTCCGCGCCGCGGCACTGAATGTTTATATCGCGCCCGCGCGCGCTCTCTCACGGTGCTGTTCAGACGGAGCAGGCCGAAATTCGTGCCCGTCGCAAAGACGGAGTCTGTGAGGAGGCTGCTGGACGTCGCCCCAATCAAGCTCGGCAGCAATAACGACAGAGTTGTTGCCGTGTTCTTTGACTTCAAGTGCCCCTACTGTGCCAGGCTCTTTCGGGAGACCGAAGAGTACTTCGCCGACCTGGCATTCCGGGGCATTCTGACATACATCATGTGCGACTACATAGTCCACAAGAGCGCCGAGCCTTTACACCGGGCGCTCCGCTGCATTCCTGACGAGGAGAGGCTTGAGTTCGTGGCGCAGGTGTTTAACGGCGGTGAGGTAAAGGTCGGCGACTGCCCCGGAGAGAGTTACAAGGAGTGCGAGAGACTCGCCGAGGAGGTCGGCGTGTACGGAACGCCGACGCTACTGCTGTACGATCTCAAGAAAGGCAGGGGCTACATGCACTTCGGCTATCTTATGCAGGACGAGGTCGTCGAGGCAGTGCTCGAGTACCTCTTGCGCTGATGGCGCTCTCTCGCCTGAAACCCCTGCCTTCTGGACGGCCCCAGAGAGGCTCGGAATGCGCCGAGAGCCCCCGGTAGGGGGCGTGGCGTGCGGGAGAGTGCTAGGGCTGGCGGGAGAGGTTCCAGAGCGCTACCTGCTCCGCGACTTCTGCGTGTACTTGCTGTTTGACGTGCAGAACCCCCTCGGCGAGGTTACCGTCGTGCCCCCGCCCCCGGCATCTTCATACCAGTTCGCGGCCGTCGGGGCCCTCGTGGCAAAGATGGGCTACAGGGTGAGAGTGCTCAACATGTCCACGTGCAGGCAGGCAACAATATCGAAAGTCCTGGCCCACGCGAGCGGAGAGCTGCTTTACATCGGCTACGCGCCGTACGTAGCGTATGCCGGCTACGGCGGTGTGGTAGATCGCGAGGAGCTAGCGCCCGAGACCGTGAGGCGCATTGCGCGCGGCAATGTGCAATTCCGCGTGCCGTGGGAGCGCTGTCTCGCAGGCGCGCCGCAGCGCGGGGACGTCATAGACCTGGGGAGGCTGCCCGAGGCCCTCAGCAGGATTGAGACGTGGCTAGCAGAGCGGCTTGGCAGAAGGTAGCCGGTAGACGCTGCCCCTCACTCTCCTGATGCCGTAGACCTTCCAGGCTCCCGGGTTCAGTATCCTCTCGCCGGCGTCAATAAAGGGCACGTGACTGTGGCCGTACACGACCCACACGTCGCGCGGCACACCGAGCCTGCTGCGCAACACCCTCCCGACGTGGCCCCTCCTAACGATGTCGGCGAGGTAGGCCACGACGCCGCTCTTGATCACCCCATCGCCGTGCGAGGCCACTATCTTAACCGCGCCGTCGACGAAGACCTCCCCGTTGTGCGCGACCACCTCGCTGCGCCCTACTCTCGCCACGAGAGGGCCCGGGAGCTGCGGGTCGTGCGATGCCCTGCTGAGCGCGATGAAAACTCTGAGCGGCTCTAGCTGCAGCAGCTCGAGCGCCTTTCTTATCAGGCGCACGGCCTCGTCGTGCCCGACCCTCCTGTGCTGGTTCTCAAATAAGTCGCCGGTCATTACGACCTCCTCGGGGCTGGCCGACTTGAGGCAGCGCCTTAGTTCGCCAAGCCGCGAGTGCCTCGAGCCTATGTGAATGTCGCCGAACACCACTACCTCGACCATTGCCGCTACGCGGTGCGGATCTCCCCGACGGCAATGCCGCCGAGGAGCGAGAAGAGCTTGCGGAGGTACAGCGCGGCCCCCACCAGGCGCTCCCTCTCCACGCCGGGAGCTCCGGCTATCACTACGAGGAAGTCCCTAGTCCTCTCGTCTACCACTGTGTCGATGCTGTCTCTGTAGGGATAGACGTGAAGTATCTGCCCGCCAGACGCCAGGACTATCTGGTTGTCCGCGAGCTCGAAGGGCCGGCCGCCTACGGGCCGGAAGACCTCACCCCGCCTCGCCCTCCTCAAGTAGAGCGTCCTGCCGCTTATCTTGCCGATGTCGTACAGCCCGATGGGGACTAGGTACTTGATTGAGGCGGCATTTCCGGCGTCAACAGCGGGGCTTATTCTCGGCAGCGGCTCCCCGCGCAGGATCCTCCTCAGTAGGGCCTCCTGGGCGGGCCTCTGCTTCGTGGGGTCTATTTTCAACACCCGCCAGTAGAAGTCCCTGTAGGCGCGTATCACCGGGTTGTCCTTAAGCGCGGCGAGAGAGAGAGCTCGCCTCGCCTCGCCGACGGCGCTCTCAACTTCCCTCTCCAGCCCCTCGGGGTAGCTTGTGTTACTCGCCCCGACTATGATGTCGTACACAACAAAGACGCCCAGGTCCCTGACTTCATTAATTACGGTCAGGCTCTCCGGGGGCTGCATCACAGCGCGCGGAGGACTTCCTCCAGGGCCTCTCCCGCTCTCTCGAGCCTGTCCTCAAGCTCTGCCAGCTGTCTCTCGCAGCCTGCGGAGAGCCAGGCCGGCGGCTTCGCCCTGAAGCCTCCCTCGCGAGTCCATTGTAGGCGCGGGCAGTTATCTGACCCGTCCCTGTCTCCCCCCGCATGTGGCGCCTCACGGCTCCCGGACGCTTCCAGCTCGCCCGCTACTCTCGACACAGGCACGCCAGCCGTCTCGCGGGCTAGTGCCGCCGCGACATAAAGCGAGTCAACCCACGTCAATCTCGCAGAGGGGCCCCCGAGGGTCTCCAGAGTCTCGCTGTCAAATTCAGCTATCTCTCCCCGTTTCTGCTGCGCACGCCTCTCTACTTCCTCGACAGCTCTCCCCACGGCCTCAACGTCCTCCTTCGAGAGAGGCTCTATCCGAAGTGCCGGCGCGCTGATTCTCACGCGCTTGCCCCCGCAGAGCGCCTCGTCCAGGCCGGTAGTGTACGTGCGCACTTTTGGCGCTGCCACGCCGGGCGCTATGTGCAGCCCATAAATCGGTTCTCACGAGATTTCCGCGCGACAAGCGCGGCCCTGCACGCACTATATAAAACGGCTGGTGCCAGGCACTCGTGGCGCGCGAGTCAAAAGTAAGGGATCCCTCGCTCGCGGGCAAGGGCAGGGACCAGCTTTACTGGGCCGAGAGGAACATGCCAGTGCTAATGGAAATAAGGAGGAGGTTCGAGAGGGAGAGGCCGCTGGCAGGGCAGCTCATCGCCGCGTGCCTCCACGTCACCAAGGAGACAGGAGTCCTCGTGCGAACTCTCGCCGCAGGCGGCGCGCAGGTGGTGCTGGTCCCCTCCAATCCCCTGTCTACGCAGGACGAGATCGCCGCGGCCCTGGCAGAGGAGGGAGTTTACGTCTACGCGTGGCGCGGCATGAGCGAGAGGGAGTACTACAACGCAATAGGCTTTGCCGCGTCCTTCAGCCCGACGATAACGCTTGACGACGGCGCCGATCTGACCGTGACGATACACAAGCTCAAGCACGGCGTGAGGGACAGAACTGTAGAGTACGCCCTCGAGACGGCCGGGCAGACTGATGCAGACAAGCTCGTTGAGAAAATCCGCGGGGGCACAGAGGAGACCACCACTGGCGTTCTCAGGCTGAGGGCCCTGAAGCGCGAGGGCAAGCTGGCCTACCCGATAATTGCCGTCAACGAGTCGTACACTAAATACCTATTTGACAACAGGTACGGCACGGGCCAGTCGACGTGGGACGGCATCATGAGGGCCACCAACATGCTCGTGGCCGGCAAGGTCGTCGTGGTGGCAGGGTACGGCTGGGTGGGCAGGGGGATAGCCCTGAGGGCGAGGGGTCTCGGCGCCCGGAGGGTCATCGTGGTCGAGGTGAATCCAGTTAGGGCCCTGGAGGCGCTGTTTGACGGATTCGAGGTAATGCCCATGGACAGGGCGGCTGAAGTCGGCGACATCTTCATAACGGCGACGGGGAACATACGCGTGATAAACCTCAACCACATACTCAAGATGAGAGACGGCGCCGTTCTCGCTAACGCGGGCCACTTCAACGTTGAGATAGACACAGCGGCGCTGGATAGAGCCGCCGCGTCTAAGAGGAGCATCAGGCCGTACTTGGACGAGTACGTCTTGCCAAGCGGCAAGCGCGTGTACCTAGTGGGCGAGGGCAGGCTCGTCAATCTGGTGGCAGCAGAGGGGCACCCCTCCGAGGTCATGGACATGTCATTTGCCAACCAGGCGCTGGCGGTCGAGTACCTCGTCAAGCACGAGCTGCCGCCGGACGTCTACAAGCTTCCCGACGAGCTGGACGAGGAGGTTGCGAGACTCAAGCTGAGCACCATGGGCGTGGAGCTCGAGGAGATGACCGAGGAGCAGAGGCGCTACGTAAGCTCGTGGGAGCTCGGCACGTGAAGCCGCGGGCGCAGTTTTTTAATGCCCGGGCGCCGCGGCGGCCGGTGATGCGATCCCTGGGGTTGCCGAGCAGTGACGACTATGACCTGCACTGACGCCCGCCGCCCTCGCCTCGGCGAGGCACTCCTGCAGAATTTCCCCGTAGACGCGCAAGGCCCTCCTCACCGAGCGAATCCTCCTGCGGAGCGGCGCGGTCTCGCTCGGCGCCACGCCCATTGCCCTCAGCTCCGCGCGGAGGCCCAGCAGCCTCCTCTCCTCTCTCCGGTAGAGCTCTAGGAATCTCGCGAGTCTCGCGCACTCGAGCGCAAGCGCCGCGTCCTGCCCGCCCTCCGCCACGCTGATTCCAAGCAGCCTCTCCACAGCAATGGCGCTGGCGCGGCTCCCTGCCAGCAGCTCCCTTATCCTCTCTACGTCTATGCCGCCGAGATACTGCCCCAGCCTTCTCACAAGGTAAACGACCTCCATCGCCTCCTGACGGTGCTCTCGCCGAGATACTCCTCGCCGTTGACGATCTCCTCAAGCGGCCCGACGGAAGTCACTAAGTCGTCGCCCACGACAGCATGGCCGTCTTCGAGCGCCTCCTCGATCTCGCCCAGGCGAGCCCACCTCCGCGGGCTGTCGGCGCGGGCGAGATCTATTGAGAGCAGCGCGGCGAGATGCCTGAAGTCCTCCTCGCTCAAGAAGTCCCTTGCCCTGTACAGTAACGCTATTCTTCTCTCCGCCGGCAGTCTCCTCAACTTCGGCAGCAACACGGCCGGCTCGAGCGCCGCTGCCTTCATCGACCGAGACTCCGGCGTGCAATTTAAGCGCAGCGTTTATGCCCCGGCCCGCGAGTGAGAGGGTTTTGTGAAATTTCCGCTGGGGGCTCTAAACAATTATTGACGCTATGTTGGCAATCGGCGGCCAGCGCAGCGCGGCCTCCAGCGCAACGGGCCCGTGAATTTCAGAGCCCTTCGGGTCGCCCTCCGGCGTGACGAGAACAACCGCGTTGTCCTCAAATGCGATCCACGTGCCGTCCGGTCTCCTGTACGGCCTTCGCTGCCTGATCACGACAGCCCTGAATATCTGTTTCCTCAGCTCCGGCTTGCCCTCCCTGACAGTAACGACGACCATGTCGCCGACGGCGGCGCCAGGAATTCTCCTGTGCACGGTCTTCGCGTAGTGACCCGCAACGCCTATAACGCGCACTAGCTTGGCCCCGGAGTTGTCAGCGACAGGCACTAGGCTGTTCGCAAAGATGCCCGGCGTTATGTGAAACCTGTAAGACACTCCCACAACTCTCTTGCCACCTCGCTTCGCCATGCCTTTCAGCGCGGCGCGAAATTATATACCTTTTCAGGCTGCCGGCCGGGGCTGGGCCGCAGTGTGCCGAGCCCCGCTGCACGGCAGGAGTCAGGCCCCGCGCCGCGGGGGTCAGCTCTCGGCCAGCGCAATGCCGTACTTCTCGAGAACTTGCTTCATTAGGAGCGCGTCCCTCTCGAGAAGCGGCGACTCAGATATGATTGTCATGACGACGTCCCTGCCTTGCAGCTCTCTCGCGAGGGGCTCGAAGGGCGGCGTGCCGTAGTCCAGCGGCTCGTGCTCGTCAACGAACTTGCCGCTAGAGTAGCGGACGCAGGTGAAGTGCGTGTGCATGTGGGCGCCTCCGAACTCTCTCGTCCACATGTCGAGCACGCTGCCGTAATTCACGGACCCGCCGCCCCTGATGAATAAGTGCGCCCAGTCTATGACCGGGAGCGCGAACGGCAGCTCCTTGGCGAGCCTGACGGCCTCCTCCAGCGTCCCGAACTGGCCCTCTCTCGCCGTGGTCTCAACCCCTATGTACACCCCCGAGCCTATTCCCGACTCGCTGTATGCGCGCTCTAGCTCCCGCCTCACCCTGTCGTAGCACTCCTCGGGGCCGAGCGCGCCGTAGTACGCCGCGTGGACGACGACAATCCACGCCTCCATGTGGTAGGCCCTGTCGAGCGACTCGACAATTCTCTGCCTCGACCTCTCGACCTTGTCTGCCTCCTCGGAGCAAAGATTTATGAAGTAGGGGGCGTGGACCGAGAGCCTAACGCCGTAGTCCCTGGCGGCCCTGCCCACCTCCTTCGCCAGCTCTCTCGACATTCTCACTCCCTGCACGAACTCCACCTCCATTGCGTTCAGCCCCACCTCCCTCACGACCCTCACGGCGTCGAGAGTACCCCTGGCCTTGGCGACGTACTTGGGAATGCCCGCGGGCCCCAGGTACACTCTAGGCACGCAGCACCGCGCGCGAGGGGTTATAACGGAAGATGCCGCCGGGGGCGTGCTGGAGGCCCCGCCGTTTGACAGAGAGCTCGGCATGCTGTACTACGCCACTGACACGTGCCCGGCAGGCGGCGTCATCAAGGCAAGCCCGGAGGACTTTATCGTCGAGGAGGTGCTCGCCGACGGCACCGTGGTCTCTGTGTCGGGAGTGAGCCTTGCGCCGAGAGTCGGCGAGTGGCTGTGGGTCCACGTCGTCAAGCGGAACGTCGACACGCTGAAGCTCGCGCTGCGCATAGCGAGAGCCCTCGGGCTGGGCAGCAGAGACGTGTCAGTCGGCGGTATCAAGGACGCGAGGGCTCTGGCGTCGCAGATAATATCGGTTCGCGGGGTCGACGCGTCGAGGCTGCCCAGAGTCCCGAACGTGCAGTACCTCGGCGCGTGGCCGATGGACAGGCCAATAATGCCCTCGGACATTTACGGTAACAGGTTCGCGATCGTCGTGAGGGGCGTGGAGCGCGAGGGCTGCGCGCGGGAGGCCCTCCGGCTGCTCCTCAGGACGCCGCTGCCCAATTACTACGGGTACCAGCGCTTTGGCACCGTGAGGCCCGTGAGCCACCTGCTGGGGAGGGCGCTCATCATGAGGGACGCCGATGGATTCCTTGACGTTATGTTCTGCAGGGTATTCCCCCGCGAGTCGGAGAGCGCCAAGAGGGCGAGAGAGCTAGCGTGCCGGGGGGACTACAGGAAGGCCCTGGAGGCATTCCCGGGAAAGTTCATCGAGGAGCGGGCCGTGCTCAGGAGCCTGCTGCGGGGCCGCGACAGGTGGAACGCAATAATGTCAATACCGCTGCAGATACTCAGAGTCTACGTCGAGGCGTTTCAGGCGTACGTGTTCAACCTGTTCCTGTCAAGGCGCATGGAGCTCGGCCCCCTAGACTTGCCGGTCGAGGGGGACTTGGTAGAGGTCGGGGGGCAGGTGACGTACTACGCCGGGGATCTTGAGGGCAACGTCGTGCTCCCCCTCGTCGGCGCCGGGATTAGAATGCCATCGGGGCGCGTCGGCAGCGCGCTGGCGCGCGTGCTTAGGGAGCTCGGCGTTGACGCGCCTGCCTTCTTGAGACTGCCGCGGGGCCTGAGGGCCTACGGGAGCTACAGGCGCGCGAGGCTCGAGCTCAGGGACTTCGCGTACTGCATTGAGGGCGGCGCCGTGAGGCTGCAATTCACGCTGCCGAGAGGGAGTTATGCCACCGTGCTGCTCCGCGAGCTGGTAAAGCCGGTAGATCCCCGCGCGCACGGGTTTTAGGGCTCCGGGAGCGCCGGGGCTGTGCTCGTGCTGCAGAGCCAGCGCGGCCGGGCGGCGATAAGGTTGTAAAGCCGCACTGCGCTGTCGCGTGATGATAGAGGCCTATCCCGCAGATGCCGAGCTGCCAATACCGAGGAGGGACGCCCTCGTGGTGCTGGCAGTCCACAGCTACATACCCTCGCAGGCTAACCCGCGGCTCGAGTTCCTCGAGCCTATTCTCCGCAGCCTTCAAGGGAGGGACGTGTCGATAACGTTCTCAATGCCAAAGGCGTACTTCGAGAAGGCACTGAAGATAACGGGGCTCGAGAAGCTCGCCGCGAGGTACGGCGCCAGGATAATCAGGCCCTACCAGCAGGCTAACTACAAGCTGGAGCTAGAGACGCCCGCAGGCGCGAAAATCGCGGTGAGGGCGCTGGAGGCCGCGTTTGACGAGTCGCTGACCAAGATCGTCGTGGCGATTCCGGTGAGCCACCCGCAGATAATACTGTATCTAACAATGCCCACCGCCGCGCTCCACGTGCTCATGCCGAAGGACGTGCAGAGCCTCTACGAGGGCCTCAGAGCGCTGTACAAGCTCATAGCGGACATATACAAGCTCGAGAGGAATACCCTGTGCCTTGTCGACGGGAAGTTTGTGATCGAAGGGGACGGGCCGATCAAGGGCTTCCAGCGCTACTGGGGCGTGACTGTCGTAGGGGACAACTGCGCCGAGATTGACGCCGCGACTGCCAGCGCCCTCGGCGTGAATCCGGAGGACATCGGCTACATATACTTCTACTACGGCGGGCCGCCGCCGAGGGCCGGGCTCCCGCAGCTCCTGGAGCGGAGCAAGATGAAGATAAAGCTGACGAGCAACATAGGCATACTGCTCAGCTGGAAGCGCGAGTGAGTGATGACAGCGTTGGTGGATGAGCCCGTGATTTGCGACGGACGGGCTGACTAGCCAGATGTCCCTGAGGACTAAGAGAGTGCTCTCCCCTCTCGACCTCCTGGCGTCAGTGGCGGAAATGTCGGGACTTCAAGGCAGCCGCGTCGAGAACGTGTATAGAAGCGGCGCGGGGCTCCTCCTCAAGCTCTCCTCCGGGCTCGTGGCGGTAACGAAGTTCAGGGTGTCGCTGACCGGCATCGTCCCGGAGAGGACCCACAGGGGCGCCGAGACTCTCAGAGGGCTATTCAGGGGAGCGAGGCTAGTGAGAGTTTCAATGCCGAGATTTGACCGCGTTGTCGAGTTCGAACTCTACTCCGGGAGGCTCGTGGTCGAGCTCGTGGAGCCGTTCAACGTGATTGCTGTGCGGGAGGGCAGAGTAGTGTGGCTACTGCACAGCTACAGGGGGAGGGGCAGGGAGCTGAGGCCCGGCGTGCCCTACGCGCACCCCCCCGCGGCCTTCGTGGATCTGCTGAGCGCGGAGATCAGCGAGATAGAGAGGGCGATAGACCCGGGCGACCTGAAGAGGAGCTTAGTCCGGCGGCTCGGGACGGGGCCCGACCTGGCAGAGGAGCTAGTGGCGCGTGCGGGCGCGTCCCCGGGGGCAATCGCCGAGGAGCTCAAGGCAATCGTCGACAGGGTGAGGTCGGGCGCGCTTGAGCCCTCCGTCTGCACTAAGGAGGGAGTGCCCGTGACCGTGATGCCAATAAGGCCCGCTCACCTGCAGTGCGACGAGGTGAGGCAGTTCGAGCACTTCTGGGCCGCGCTCGACTTTTATTTCGGGCCCCTCGAGCTAGAGCTCGCGGCAGCGCGGAGCTCTCAGGATGCAGAGCAGAGGCGCAAGAGGCTCGAGGCAACGATTGCGGAGCTCAGGGAGAGAATTCCTGAGCTCAGGGGAGAGGCAGGGCGCCTGAAGTCGACGGCTCACAAGCTCCTGATGTACAAAAGTGAGATCGAGGAAGCGCTCGGAGGCTCGGAGGCAAGTGTACGTGTCGTACACGTATACGGCAAGTCTATCAAGATAAAGCTCCCCGGCGGCGAGCAAGTAGAGATCAGGCGCGACGTGCCGCTCGGCAGGCAGATCTCCGAGATGTTCAATAGGGCGAGGGAGCTAGAGGGGAAGGCCGCGAGGGCCGAGCAGGCCCTGAAGAGGCTGGAAGAAGAGCTCGAGTCGCTAAGCGCGGAGATAGAGCGCATCAAGAAGAGGGTGAGAGACGCTGTCAGGGCTGTCGCGGAGAGGAGCTGGTTCGAGAAGTTCCACTGGACCGTAACCGCAGGCAGGAGGCCCGTGATAGGCGGGAGGGACGCGTCCCAGAACGAGGTGGTCGTAAGGAGGTACCTGAAGGATCACTATCTGTTCTTCCACGCAGACATACCGGGGGCGTCCGTCGTCGTCTCGCCGCCGATTGACGACCCGCTGGAGATATTGCAAGCCGCGCAGTTCGCCGCAGCCTACAGCAGGGCGTGGAGGATGGGGCTGCACGCAATTGACGTGTTCTACGCCCGCGGGGAGCAGGTGTCGAAGCAGGCCCCGGCCGGGCAGTACCTGGCGAGGGGCTCGTTCATGGTGTACGGCAAGAGAGAGTACGTCAGGGGCGTGAGAGTGGAGCTGGCGGTCGGCTGCAGAAGAGACGGCGGCGTTTGCAGAGTGGTCGCCGCGCCGCCCCAGTCTGCCCCGCTCCTCGCCGAGCGCTACGTCGTGCTCGCCCCCGGCAACGTGGAGAGGGGGAGGCTGGCCAGGGAGCTGGCGGGGAGGTGGGAGGGCTGCAGCGCGGACGAGATCGCCGCGGCGCTCCCCGGGCCGTCCAGAGTGCTGGAGGAGGGTAAGGGCTCCCCCATCCCGTGGGAGGAGGTAAAGCGGATATTCGCCGCGTGGTAAGGCGGCTGGGAGGTCAGCCGCGGGAGAGGGCGAGCAGTCTCTCCACGTCGTCCACGTACCTTCTCGCCTTCTCAAGCTCCTTCCTTACCTCCTCGACGTCGATTATGCCTTCGTAAAACACCAGCTCGTGGAGGTTTCTCTCCCTCGCCGAGTACCTGTCCCTGAGCCCAAGCCTCTCCACCTCGGGGTAAAGCTCCTCCAGCCTCGTCAGCATCTTCCTCCTCTCGAAGTGGCTTGACGGCACCTTGCCCAGCAGCCTCAAGATAAGCGCGTTTGTCGCCTGGACTACGGCGTTCCACGCCTTCTCAGCCGCGTCGCGTATCTTCACCGCGCTTGACTCCCTCACGCCCTCCGCGAGCTCCTGCTCGGCCTCCTCGAGGAACTTCCTCGCGTCCTCGAGGTAAATCTTGACTCTCGCCTCCACGGTAAGGGGCCATGAATCCTCTTTATGCCTTGCCCGCGTTCCGGGCGGCGGTAAGGGCGGCGGAAAACCAGGAACGGAAAAAGGCGCGCGGGTTGGGCCAGCCCTCCAAGCCCGGCTCAGCTCACGGATATGTCGACGAAGATTGACGGTATGCGGTAGTAGCCGCCCTGGAACTCGAACGTGGCGTTGGAGTAGTAGTACCTGCCGTGAATGCGGTAGTAATACCGATAGTCATCATACAAGGCGGCGACCACGTATGCATACGCGTACTCCTTTAACTCCGAGCCTACTGAGAACGCCAGGTTGACATTCACATTGGTAATGGTGAGGCCTGGCAGCAGGGGCACGCCTATTGAGATTTCAAGTTTGCCGCTGACCTCGCTAGCCGCAACCCAAGAGTTTATATTTACGGCTACAGGGTTGGACTGAGTATTGTAGTTCCACTTGCTCTCTATCAAGTTGAACATCCGGCTGTAGCTGTAATCGTCAGTGGGCCCCCAGTCCACGCCCTCAAACAGCGCCAGGACCCCTCTCTGCATTCTGGACGCGCTCGGCCTCGCTAGGTACATGTCGGCGACGTACCCCGTCTCGTAGTAGTCGTACGCACCGCCCGCAAAGTAAACCACGACGCATTCCTTGTACCGAGCCATGGCGACATCGCCGTAAAAGCCTACCACGTACACACCGGGTCCCAGCCTCCGCGGCTCGAATATTCCCAGCTGCCACGTACTGGTGTCGTTCTTGATCTTGCTGTTGCTAAGCACCACTGCATATATGTCCTGCGAGTAGCTGACGGAGGCACCGCTGCCGGATATGGCCGCGCTGGCGCTGAAGTAAACGGCGGCGCTCGTAGTGGCATCTACGCCAAAGGTCAGCACGACGATGCTTACCTTGTACGCTTCAGATGCAGTCTTTATCCTTGCCGCCACGGTTGGCACCCTCGCGTCGAGGGCGCTGTAGTTGACCGCGTCGAGCCACCACTCGTAACAGTAAAGGGCGTCATAACTGAGGGGGATGCAGTCGCGCGGGTCCATTATCCTGCCCGGCGGCCAGCCGCTCTGCACCACGGCGGCCGCGGGAGCGCCCCCGCCCTCCCTCGGCGGACTCCCCCTTACCACGACTCTTGCCCTCACGCTCTCGCCCCTCAGAACCCTCTCCGGCTGCACGGTAAAGCTCTTGGCCGCCCTCGCCAGCGTTGGCCTCCCGCGGTGGTCCGTGCCGTTGACGTACGTGAGCAGGACTATCACGCCGGGCTCGACGCCCCTGTAGTCCCTCCACGCCTCAGCGTACCTCCTGAGGGGCCCCGGGTCGAGGCCCTTGCTGCCCCTGCCGCATCCCCAGCCGATTCTCACGAAGGAGCCGTTTGGCAGCCAGCCGTAGAGGGTGGCGCAGAAGTGCACCGGGTGCCCGGTCTCGTTGACGACCTCGAGCTCGAAGCCCTGCCAGAGGCCCTTGCTATACGTCACGGCATACGTCGGGAAGTACTGCACCGTCACGGGCCACGTGTAGACGGCCCACGTCGCGAGGGCCAGGGCTACAGCAGCGGCGGCAATCGCGAGGAGCCTCGCGCCATGCAGCGCCGGCGCGGCGCCCGCGCGCACCATGCGCATGCCGCACTAAG
>Ga0326760_1000545_pt1 | contig 19264 bp, 18 predicted proteins | sample GCREP_S_FD_207668 | JGI IMG/M metagenome (GOLD analysis project Ga0326760, IMG submission 207668) | Hot spring sediment microbial communities from Geyser Creek Basin, Yellowstone National Park, WY, United States - GCR.EP_S | ecosystem: Environmental > Aquatic > Thermal springs > Near-boiling... | reverse complement strand
ACATAGGCACCACCAACACTCCTAGCACCCTCATACACCATGTCAGCAGTCAAAGACACAAGACCCAACAAAACAAACACAACAACAGTCCTCTTAACCAAGACCCCTCACCCAGCCCAAGCCCCCAAAACAACCAAAAAACACATAAACATTATTAAAGCCATGCACAGCCAACAAAGCAAACCCAAGCCCGGCACAGACACCAAAAGACTACAAAACAGATCCAACAGGAGGCCCCCAACAACATTAGCCAAGAAAAAACTTCTCTTATCAGGTGAACCTACCCAGTGTTTCAGTCAATCCCTCGGCGAGCAAAACTTTTGCCAAGCCTCCTAGCCTCCCTAAACCCCTCCCCAAGCACCCTATCCTCATCCACGCCTCCAAGCTCGCTAGAGTACACCTCTACCGGGTCCACCAAGCCCAAGGGAACCAGCTTAATAGCCCCGCCCTCAATAGTAACGAGGAGCTCGTCACCCTCCCTGAGGCCAAGCTCCCGCCTAATCGCAACTGGCAACTTAAGGACACCGCCCTTATAGAGCTTGAGCTTCATTACAAAATTTACGTGAAAGACTAGTTATTAAAGGTGACCATGGTTACTTCGGTAACCAGCATATTGTGTAGCTCTGTATGTCTCTGGGCCCTGTACTTTAGAGACTCGGCTTATCGAAGACACGTATTAGAGCTGACAAAGCACTACACCCTACCCGTTACAGAAACATGCCTAGCGCGCGCTAAGCGCAATCCTCAACTAGACGATTCTCGGGCCCACCCTGGCTACCCCCTCGTTCTTCTCCCTAAGATTCTCTTGGGGCAATGCGAAGGCACCCTTACTAGTTACGTGTATATTCTGGCAAGAATATTCCCATAAAGCTACTAATCCTTAAGAGAAGGAAGACCTAGCATTACAAGATAGAGCCGGCCCCACATCACGAGAAGATCCCTTGTGACTATCACCTAGTTAAAGGCAACAGATCCTTTAAAAAGACTGACTCCTACCATACAAAAAATTTATAGACAACCCGCGCTAGAAATAAATACTTCTAACACTATAAACCAATTGCAAGACACAGCCCGCGTCGAGGTGTCTACACAGAATGCCTAAACCCGAAACCGTCGGCGCAATAATTGCACTCATCACAGAAGACAGAGACGACTTCGACGCTGAAACCATAAAAGGAGTCATAGAGTCCACTTATGAATTGATAAGCGAGACAAGGCGCGTAACTGTGGACCTCTCGGCAATAAAAAGCATCCTAGAAGACTTTATCTCTCAGGGCTACGTCAAGAAAACCGGGGACAAATACCTCGTAACCACCCAGGGAAGACAAGTCTTCAAGGACATGTGGAAAAGCCTAGACCCCCTCACGGAGGCATACTTCGCCGGCGCATACATGTATTTCGAAGCAAAACAAAAAGAGGCAGAAAACAAACAGCACAACAATCGGCCCAGCCACAGAAAAAAGAGACAACGCCAACATCACGCAGGCAAAAAAGCACACACTTCATCAAATCAATAGACCCGCCAGCCATAGCCGAAAACTCCAGTCCCAAGACGGCTACATCGCGTTCATAAGAAGCCAAAACTCCGCACCACCAGTCACCGTCCCAACAAAGACCAATACGAAGACCAAAAAGACTAAAACATCAAACAGCATCACAGAGCTAGCGCGCGCGCTAGCCTATTACACGGTCTCTGACGACACCCCGAGACTTGTGCTTGGTCCTTTGACGAGGTCTGTTGCCTTTGCCTGGCTCTCAGTAGCTTTAGGGTTCAGACCTGGGTGGCTTGTCCTAGACGAGGTGAACAGGGTTAACATCGAGGTAGTTCTGGGCGAGGCCTTCACAGCCATGGACATAGAGCACAGAATGGTAACCCCGATTCTTGAAAGGGCTCTCCTCGGCGAGATAAAGAAGCTCCTGGAAGGCTCTGTAGGACTTTTCGTCAAGGGTAGGTTGAGCGAGGAGGAAGTGCGAGAGGAAGCCGAAAGGCTTGTTAAAAAGTTCAGGGAACGCGGAGGGATGCCATTGCCCTATGCATACAGGTTCCTGGCAACGATGAACATGTACGATAGAGCCCAGCTGTACAGATTGGGCTACGCCTTCCTCAGGAGATTCGCACAAGTCTACGTGCCTTCACCGTACGAGGAGTACAAAGTAGAGGCCAAGGAGAAGCCTCCCGAGGACGGAAACGAGACCATCTACCAGCTCCTAACTGATGAGAAGAAGGACATTGTGAAGCAGGCCTTAAGGGAGCTCACCATACACAACCATGTCCCGAGCCTCGTTGAGAGTGATAACCCTATTCCTCTTCCTGGATTGTTATCTCGTCCCCCTGCGAACGTCCTCAACATCCAGCTGTGTGAGAGAGGGTTCAGGCTAGTAGCAAAAGTCTACGACGAATCCGAGCAGATGAACTTAGAGCTGGGGCTATCACCCCTAGTGGACTGCGCAAAGCTCTGCATCGTCAGCAGCATGCTCTACAGCCGGGGTATAACTCTGAGCGAGGTTGAGTTGGCTGACTTCATGCTCTCCTCCCTTGTGCTCCTCCAGCTCGGGGTGCTTGCACCTAGGCTCAGGGCCGAGAAACTTCTCGGCGAGGAATCTATCAGCAAGAAAATCGATAAGTTGCTCAATCTAGTAGAGAATAACCTTGGTAAAAGTAGCCTCAGCTACAGGGTTCTCCGATGGTTGAAACAGCCTCTATAAGGGCGTGTTTGCTTGAAGAAGGCAGGCATTACGACCTTCAAGAGGCAACCAGCAAGCAATGCAAAGGAGTTGGAGAGAAAGAGCTCAAAAAGGCCGTAGCCTTCATGAGGAACCAAGTTGAAGAGTTCTCGAGCATCTTTAGGGAGAAAACTAAAAGGCTCTTCCGTTTTGCCATGAGGCTCGATGCTCCGCCACCCCGAGTGGTCAGAAGAAAGCTGTACTCGGGTTTCTGGAGTGGGGTTTTCGTATACTCTCTCCCAGGTGGTGCTAAAAAAGAGCCCATCTACATTGTAATCGAGCCTAAGGTTAAAAACTACAACGGGATGCTGAGCTTAATTGATGAAACCCTCTCCAGGTTTGACAAATTTCTGTTACTCACGCATACTATCCCTCTAGTTAGCCCGACCCTCTTCTCAATTGACGCTATTAGAAGGGTTTTGCTAGAGGCACAGCTTCTTCTTGAAAGGGAGCCGAAGCTTCTTTCACAGCTCATGGCAGACGAGCGTGGGGAGCTCCTAGATGTGCATGTCGGCAACCGCGGAGCCGTATATACAGCCTTCCAAATGAGGAGACACCTCAACCTCTCGCTCGCTCTCTCCTTAGCTGTTGCCATGAAAAGCACCGCCAGTGCTCTCGCAACCATCTCTAATACAATTACAGCCACGGAGGAGGTACTGAGATCCCTGCCAAGTGACGTGAAGACGAGTAAGGGGTTGCTAGAAGCAGTTAAGAGCTATGTATCGCGTACGAGGAGCTACTTGGCATCTCTGCTCTCAGATGAGTTCATCTCCCACAGTCTCTTCTCGTTGGAGGCTATATATGACGGAGAAATTGACTTTGAGAAGTACTGGCACATTCTGCACGCCGCTAGAAGACTGGGGAGGTCTGCACAGGGGTCAGAGGGCTTCCTAGGAAGATCCAAACAGTTCCTGTTGCCATCCACCAAAATATATGAGCTCTACGTTTACGCTGCCCTGGTTAAAGCTCTCGAAAGGGAGTATGGGAGAAGTACCGAAGACGGTCTCGCGCTCCGCATCGGCACCTCTGAGCTGTTCTTCAATCATTATACTAGTGATCACTCAAGAATGATAGTAAGCCTCACTGGCGCTGTGCCCTCTCCAGACATCTTCTACCAAGATGAAAGGATTGCGGCGCCTGTAGAGTGCAAGTACAGGAAGCTGGAAGGCCGGAAGCTCCACCTCGGGGATGCTGAGAGGCTACTTAGCTACCTGGCAGACTCTAGCAGAAATGAAAAACTGAAAGCAGTGGTTGTGTCCCTATCCGTGCCTAAACACGAGCCCGTGAAGGCAAGAATCAACGGCAAGGAGGCAGAGGTTTGCTTTGCCGAGGTAAATCCCGACACAGGCAAGGCAGAAGATCAAGCCAAACAGGTGCTCTCACTAATCAGCGATTAATCTACAAGCTTAAACTCATAGTATGCATATGTAACACTAGGCGCGCACTAACATAAAGGTTTTCATTGTTAGATACCTTGTAGCCAAGCTCGGGAAAGAGGGAATAACACTAAAAACAGTAAAGGACATAGAAAACTACATACAGACTGAAGGCAAGCTCAACGAAAGTGTAGTTCCCGACGTCTATTATAAAGCTGAAAACGAGGTCTACGAGGTCGAGACACTTTATGACCAGGGACCAGAACCCGACAAGAAAATCGATGAAACAATAAGGAAGTACTTAGGAGAAAAAGAAGTTAATAAGATAAACATCAAGAAGCTAAACATCGTAATAGATAACTTTGGATTCCTACTTCACCTAAGAGACCTGGCAAGCATAAAGAGACATTACAGCCAATACCTAAACATAGAGTTTTATACTTTAGACTTGAAAAACAAAAGACTCGTCAGCATGGACGAATTTATAAAAGAACTACAAAGAATCACATATTAAAGTGTAACTACAAAATTGGATAGCTTGGAACATAGCGCTTGAATAACAAAAAACTTAAACAACAAATGAGCCTAGATGAGAAACCTTAAATCTGAAATTTCTAGAAGGCCCGATGAGGCTATCTCTTTGAGATTTAAATAGGGTGCTAGCTGTGCAGCTTTATTCGAATACTTTAATGTTATTGGAACCCTTAACGAAATTTCCGTGGTATTCCAATCAAGTTTTGTCAAGGCCAAAATTTGTTCACTAATTTCTCTAAGACTATATTTAGTTGTATTCTCTTCAATCATTATTTCAAGAGGTCGTGGAGTTCCAATCCCACTCCACCTTCTTAGTTTATGATCTAACATTATAGTTCCTGTCGTAGATAGTATAGCCCTATTTTTATTATAAGCATCAAATACCAATGTCCCGCGAATAGGGGCAATGTCGGGTTCCTCACTATATGCCATGTACAGTCTGTAGGGATTTGATTTTTCTATATGTAGTAAAGCATATTGTACATTCTCCTTTTTGCAAATATTTCCTATTGTTTCTTTTTCCTCCTTATGAAAAGGTGCACTTTTATGGAAAATTATTTCACTCGGTTGATACTTTTTTATCAGCTCTGCAAGGATATTCTCAAAATCTTTCCTAGGGATATATAGCCCTCGAACATTCTGAATAGTAACCGGTGATCTATACATCTGTATTTTGCACTCTAGTTGCCTTCCAAATTTATCGAAAACTTCTACTACACCATAATAGATATCTTTTGATTCATGATCTAAGTGAAAAGCTATTCCTACAAAAAGACTACGTGCCAGTGTTAGGGGCTTTTCTAATATCCAGGGTCTGCCACCTAACTTTGCAATTAATGCAACACCAATATTCATTAATGTAAACTCTAATGGATCTTTCGTTAATGTATCCTTTAGGATAAATTGTACGGGAATCTGCTTTTGTATAGCAAACGCTTTAATTTTATAGTATAAGTTACCCAGTAATCTTGGAACTACAATAAATACGAGATGATATTTATTTCTTTCAGAAGAAATTTGAACAAGGTTTTTTAGTAAATCCTCGTAAATATGATCCTGACTGTCAAGAGTTATAATACCCGGAACAGATAGGTAAAGCTCAGCACCCGTCAATGCTCGAAATCCAGGCCAACGTGTATAGTTTCCCGTATAGCCATCTTTTAATTTTTTAAAGAAATTAAAGAATTCATTTTTTATGGCTTTATCTACTATTACTTTCACGTGGAAATCTCTAAGAGATGCCCCAAAGAAATATGGTTTATATCTAATCACATCTCTCGGATTCTTGGAAACAGCATATTTGAACCGTAGGGAAGGCTCATCAATAACGTCATAAGAGAATGAAGTTGAATAAGCTTCTCCTATGTTAGAAATTAAATACATATTTTTTGAAAAAGAAATAATGTCCCCATCTCTAAACTTCAATTCGATAGATTCGTCAGGGAAAAGTACATCTATAATTTTTAATGTTTTCTTGTATCTATCTTTAGGATGCAAAATTGCTTTATGAGTATACTGCTCGCTAAGCGTTATATCTATTTCTCTAATTTCTTTCCTATTTAAACGTCGCTTCTCAGTTACCCACCAGAGGGGGGTGTAAAGGTCAAGCCACAATCTAACGACGTTTCGCGGACATACCTCAAACATATACCTTAAACCATAGAGCACACCAATATCATTATTTAACTTTACAAAGAGTTCTTTATGAGTTTCATAGGTCACAGGATCTGGAAGAGCTCTTTTACTTTTGCTTATAGGTGCAATAAATCCCCTTCTATAAAGTTCTCCCTCAAACAAAGAGTAGAGAAGATTTTTGAGAAGTTTTTCATCTCCTTGTGGCGTTAGAGTAATTTCTTGGAGAGAGTCTCTAATGAAGTACACTCTTTCCGATTGATTATTTACTTTTTCTAATTCATTAATAACTTGTTCAGGATCACCCTTAAAAAACAAAAATCCCTCAGAAAAGCTACCCTCAGCAATTCTGTTATAAGAAAATTCCCTTATTTTTTGGAAAATAAATTTTGGAGAAGCAAATATCTGTAATCTCCAAACCTTAAGACTTGATAAAGAAGTTTCAAATACATTTAGTAGGATACCCATAAGATTTCACCCCGATTTATTTCGTATAAAGTTTATTATGCTCTCAATAATTTTTCCCAGTTCACGTATCGATACATATCCATTTCTCCAAATGCTTATGCACAAAGTTACAATAAGCGGTAAAATAATAAGGGAGTAGACATGATAATATGTCCAAAGGAAATTAATTAAGTTCAATTTCATTATAATAATAATGTTCCACAACACAGGTAACATGGTTAAAAAGAGAGAAGAAAGGACAAAAAGTAAAAGTAATTCATATCTTCTCACCCTTCGATACTCCTTCACTTCAGCTTTAATTTGACGATAAACATCTGCTTCCTTTTTAGATAACGTGAAGGGATAGATATACCCCGCTTCATAAAGGGAAATCAATATCTTAGAAACTAGGTCTGGACGTGGATAGTGGGAATCAATATCCTCTACATTAAGTCGCATCATATTCATCTTATCTCCTTTGATAACATTTGATTGCCAATATAGATCGAAGAAATCCATATATATGCTTCTTAACAGTTCCTTTAGCGAGCGCGCAGCTTCCTCTCTTTTTTCCTTAGACCATTCAGCTAATTGATCATCTTTGAGGTATGCTGCTTTCGAAACCGAATAGAGGAAAAGTGCAAGTGCTTCAGGCTCATTCATAATGTAGTCTAGAAGAAGTTCGTTTTTACTTATCTTTCTGATTATTTCTTCGATGTAAATTTCATCATTTAAAATCGCTACAAAAAATGTAACATATAACAAATCAATAAGGTGGTATTCCGGCTCTTTTATACCTGTCTCTATCACTTTCTGTAGTGGCTTCTTTACTTTTTCTTCGAAATTTTTACAATTAAGACATTTTAAAAGCAGAAAAGTAGCACCAATTAATTCACCAATTTCACTTCGTTCAGAGTTCTCAACTAAGTTTTTACATATTTCCTCGAGCGTAGTTTCTGACAGACGTAGTTTTTCTCTACCAAGAATGTATATAGATAAGGCAACCCCTACTGCTCTTCTAAAATCATAAAGATACCCCGCCAATTCCTCAGAGCTTTTCCCCTCAATAATTGATAATGCCTCCTGGATCATTTCGGACAGATGTCTATCATTCTCGCCGAGATATCGGAGCGCAAAAAGACTCCAAGCAATATCATAAATATTGGTAGTTGCATCCTGTATTTTACTGATCCCGTAACTAAGCATAGAAAATAATCTCGATTCAAGGCTACATGGATCTTTCACCGACAATTGACCATCATGCATGAAAGTTTTCCCTCTTAAGTAATTTAATATAGTCGTATGAAATCCATTCCAGGATGACTCTTTTTCCTCGTTCATCAATGTTATCTGTTTTTTATTGGAAAGATTTAAGTAAAAAAATTTTTCGAATAAATGAGCAAAACTTAGCTCATTTAAGATTACCTCAGTATTACACTGCGCGCACTATTGAAAAATAGCCAGAATCCCTTAGAAATTGTCCAGAACGAGCGAGAGCTGAGGAGTTACTCCAAGATGGGAACATTCTCAGTCGTCTACAACCCTCTTCTGTAAGGCATGCGCGTGCGCTCCAAAATAGCGAATGCCAAAGATATAGGACTACTTAAAAAAGAGCTCGATGAAAAGGAAATACAAGCATATTTAGCGATGCCGAGCAAAAGCTTTACCGTCCGCAATGTTAGCGCGCGCTAACAGAATTACAACAAAGTGTTAGAAAACTTCAAATGCCTAGAGAGCAACTGCACGCAGCTGAAAACAATGACAATCAACTGAGGAGTAGCTACGAGGAGCCTCAAGCTCCTACCAGTTGCTTGAGAGCAAGCTTACCACGTGGCGAGTAGTTGATTTGATGGCGATCATGATCATCGTAGCAATAATAGCCGTGGAGGGTTGGATGAGAGCGTTAGTAGCTAAGAAAAAAGCGGGGTTTCACAGGGGGCTGAAACGCTGAATAGACGACTAAACACATTAATATACTGAAGAAGCCTTAATTTAGTATGTGAAGCTGCATTGGCTAGTTGCACTGGCGCGCGCTCAGCGAATGTGAATTCGAATACTTCTTTAGAACCCGCTAACCCGTTCACGCCATACTCCAGATACTCTCTGATCGAAGTTAAGAGCCGCAGGAGCACAGCGGATCTAGCTGACTCCACTCTTATCGACTTAACTTCGTATTCCTTCAAGTCCTGCAGGCATTGCTTCAGCTTCTCAAAAGCTTCGGGGATTTTATCGCTGACATCGTGTGGTATCTCCCCTCCTTAGTTTTATAGCTTATGCCCAGCTCGTCAAGAAGAGCCTTAATCGAGAGCTCCATGCACATCTGGGCTTTGAGCATCGCACCGGGGTAGTCGGACTCCTTAAGATGGCTCTCTGCAGCGTAAAGCCTCGCTCCGGCATCCTCTATTCTGCCAACAGCCATAACCGGTCATCCTGTAGATTGCGGTCTTGCCTTGAAAACCTAGCGCGCGGGCACGTCTCTTATTCAGCGTTTTGCCAGGCAGCTATGCCAAAAACTAAATACAGGCCTTTTTGTCCACTCTTATGTGCCTTCTTACTCAGGGGACGCTGGCAGCATCGATGGCGTGGCGGAGGAAATAGAGAGCATTTTCCTCGGTCGTTTTCGGGCAGTTAAAGGCGAGGGCTGGAATCTAAGGTATCTGCACAGGGTGGGTCTCAGGAACTTTGTCCGTGAAATTCTAGAGAAAAGCGAGTGCAAAAAGATCGTGCAGATGCCGACAGGCGCGGGAAAGTCCGTTCTGCTGTCTCTTCTAGCGCTCGCGGCTGTACACCTGCGAGGGCATATCAGGGAGGGTAGTCAACGCAACGTCGTCCTCGTGTTCTCCCCCCTCACAAGGATCAAGTTCCAGCTGTTTGAGCCGCTAGCGATTGCTAGTGGGGCTCGCGAAGGATTCGAGCAGCCCAGCTTCTTCGTTTATTGCATCAGCAGCGATGCAAAAGCGCTTGCCTCGCTACGCACATAACTCATCAGGCACGGGATAAAGGGGCGCTGGGCCGGTGATGGCGTCCTCCTCGCCCTTACTTCTACCTTAATCCCCCTCCGTAGCACCCGCAGCTTGAGCGATGCTCTCTCGATGATCGTTGACAGGGTGAGGAAATCCGGGAACGAATACAATCACGTCATTATGCTATGCCCACACGCTCTGAAGAAGCTCAGGCATACTAAACGTCTTTCAACCGTAGAACAGCAGCTGAGAAGCAGAGTTCTAGCGGTCTTCATCGACGAGGCTCACGTCATGGTGAGCCTTAGGCATAAGCTAGGAAGCCTAATGGCACAGCTGGCTAAAAGCGCGCCTATAGCCTTGGGATTCACAGCGACACCGGTCGGGGAGACATGCATAACGGTCGCTGGGAAAACCTGCTCCCATGACTTGCTACTACACGGCGAACCGATACTCTCCTACGATTTGATGCTTAGGAGGAAGTGGATAGAACCCCGCGAGCAGCCAGTCCTAGTCGATCATCTCGTCGCCCGCTTTTACCGCTCAAACTTCCACTTGCTCAGAGCTCCCGCGCAGTTCAGGGGCGGACACGACCTCTGGAGGGGTTCCTGCTACGGCAGAGTGAGAGAGTACGCTAAGAGGATGCTGGACGAGCTTGAGAGACACTTTGGCCTGAATAGGTACGCTTTACCTCGCAGCGCTAAAGTCCTGGTACTCGCTCCCAACACGAGAGAAGCCGACATCTGGGGCGAGGTGCTGAGGGAAAAGCTGAGGAGTGCTGAGCACATTTTCGTCGCACACTCCAATGTCCCTAATCCGCATGGTGAGATCGAGAGATTTGTAAGGAGCAAATCAGGAATCCTCATTGCGGTGGATATGGCAAAGCTAGGGTTCAACGACCCCGACCTCGATGCACTGGTCATAGCAAGACCCGTGAGAAGCATAGCCGCGTACGTGCAGATGCGTGGCAGAGTTCTACGCTACCCGAGGAGCAAGGACAGGCCGAAGCTGAGGCGCGGCGCGCTAGTCCTTCACCTGGCGGCGAAAGACATAATGGAAGTTAAGAACGAGGTGATAAAGGTTGAGAGCAGAGGCCTACCTAGGGTGCAACTAAGGGACCTGGAGGGCTACGGTGGCGGAGCTGCCGAGTTCAGCGCAAAAGTCGAGACGCTTTTCCTCGGCGAACGCAGAGTAGGCGCTCTGCCCGCCCCTCAGCCTGCCGAGGAGGCCCTACCCCAAAGCGCTCCGCAGCTCTCTGTTGCCGAAGAGCCTCAGGCCCCTGCAGAAGGTACCACCCGAGAACTAGCAAAGAAGAATATCGTTCAGTTCCTCTTTAAGCGGTTTCTCTCTCTACTGCGCCAGCTCGCAGCACGCCTAAAAGCAGCTCTGACAAGGTTATTCTCTCTATTCCCCAGCTAGAAAGGCGTCCAAAGGCGCATAGCCGCCAAGCCCTCGAAGGACCCTATCAATGCTTTCAAGCTCCTCACCGTACCTCTCCCTAATGCCTGCGTACTTCTTCATGAGCCCTACAACCCCCCTTAACAAGGCTACAGTTTTCCTAAGCTTCTCGGGGTCATAGCTAGAAGGGTAGTAATTCTTGAAAAACAGGTAGCCCTCTCTCGGCATAACCACCAACCTGTACTCACCTGTTGACAAAAGCTTCCTCAGCATCGCGTAGGACTCATCCAGCTCCCTCACGCTGCTCACAGAGGATGTTTCAACCCTGTAACCCCTCCTGCCCGTGTGCGCCTTTAAGAACAGGCTATAGCAGGCTTCAGCCAAGGCAAAAACCCGCAACTTTATACTAGCTTTCTCAACATTAGCAAGCATATTATCACATCTCTCACACATGAAACCCGAAATAATCTCAACCAGCTCATCAATAAAGCACGAAGGATCCGATACGCATTCCTGAATCATCCTCTCCACATCGGCAAGCTCAGCTTGAAGAAGCCTTCTTAAAATTTCATCACGAGATAACCTGCCCATCGCAGTAAAGAGGTGCTACACTTTTTGAAGTTTTACGAACTCTTACGGGGGCGTTGTGTTCAACCGCACGGTCAGCTGGTAAGCACGCCTTACCTCTCCCCGGCTACCTCCTCGAACGTCTCGGGGTCCAGCTTGTTTATTGGGAAGCCTACGAGCATCTTGTCTGGCTTCTTTTTTGGCTCCCTATATACCTTCTCGACCCTTATCTTGAGCCTCATTGGCCAGATCGGCTCGCCCTTCTCCTTCTCCTCGGGCCAGAGAAGCTCCCTGCTCTCAAACTTGCCCTCCACGGTGCCATAGCCCAGGACGCCTGTCTTGACGGCGTAGAATACGACCTTGTCGCCCGGCTGAACCTTGCCCCAAAGCGGCCTGGCCCTCTCCCTGACGCCCCAGATGCCCCTCTCGATCCCAATCTTCCAGTTGTCAAGCGTGCCGACAAGAGTCCAGTAATTCATAAAACTTCAACTTGTTTCTCGATAAGGATCTATATATTTTTATTTCTCACTGCTCCGCGAAAACTATCTGAAACAATTGGGAGAGGCTATATACTGCATAGAACCAGTTTATATTGTTGGATTAGTTTAACTAGGTGAGAAACAGTAGCCGCGCGCTAAAAGATTTTGAAGATAAATTTTATTTTTTGGAAAGGTCTATAATGACTTGCGCCTAAGGGGATGGCATGCGAGCACAACAGCAGTAGACATGCTTTTTAGGAACTGGGACGAGTTCGTAGCTTTGGGCTCTGACGAGAAAGTTATTCAAATCTATAAGAAGGTAAAGGCTGGTAAGCTTAGGAAAGTTCCTGAATGCTTTGAGAGCATTGACTTCGAGCTTCAAGACACTGCGGAAGGAGACTTATTGTTAACAGACAAAAGGCTCATTCACCTAGAGTATGAATACAAAGTTGATGAGAGTTTCAATCGGATGCCTATTTTATTTAAAGCTCTATTTCTTAAATTATGATATTTGCCGCTCTATCTATATTTCTTATCCCCGCTGGATTCATTTTGTCTCTTCTCCCAGAATACAAATTTATAGGAGACCTATTACTCTCGCTTTCCATTCTTTCCTTATTCATAGTCATGGTTATTATTTTTGGTTCCTATCGGAAAGAGAGCCCAGCGGCTACGAAAAAGTTTACCTTGAAGTATTCTTGAACGATATAAATGACGTAGATGTTTATTCATATTCAGCAGTTCTCCTAGAACTGAAACATCGCAAGGCTGTATCACTAAAGTTCCAAGAAGCGGAGAAAATGAAGGAGTTCAGAAAGAACATTTCAGCTCTAATCTACGAGATAAAGCATAGACCAAAGGAAACAATAAGCTACAACATTGTTGCAGAATTCAGCCTAGCTGAGGACGGCACGATTCTAGTAAAATGTCCATACTGCGGCGCGCCTGCCCCATTAAACTCTAAAGACACCAAGATAGTCTGCAAATACTGCGGAAAAACCTACATAATTCCCAAGAAGATCCTAGATCTTTTAACTAACTAGCTAAAGCGCGCGCGTATGCCTCATGGAAGCGATGGTAGTATTGATAATATGATCAGTAACGCTATGAAATAATAAATAATTCTCTCAAAGCTGAATCTCCCAAACCACAAGCCCCCTGCTTATATTCGCAAAAAACAGGTATATGAGATAGTAAGCAAACCCCTCAATAGAATCGCGTACAAGGCCAACGATAAGGTTAGAAAGCGCGCGCGGCGCGCGCGAAAAAGGCGTCTGGGGCGTGGGCAAGAGGGCGAGGGGCTTGTGGGCGAGGGTGCAGCCCGGCGACATTGTCATCTTCTACGCGACGAGGGCGGGAGTCCTGGGCTACGGCGTCATCGAGGGGAAGTTCGAGGGCAGCGAGTCCCTGTGGCCCAGGGAGAGGGAGGAGGGGAAGGCCATCTGGCCCTACCGCCTAAGAATCAAGGTGGAGAAGGTCTTCGACAAGCCGAAGCCCAGGCCCAAGAACATGCTCGTAGCCTTTGCCATCAACAAGCTCAACGAAGACGTGTTCAAGGAGCTGCTGAGCTAGCTTTTTCATTCTAAAAAACGTTTACATGCGCGCGCTCTCTGCTAGTTGGTGCATGGGCTCTCACTCACCCTCTGGTTTTTAAGAAGCGAATTAACGTAGAACAATAATGATGCTGTGGTTTTTAAAATAAATTCTGTTTCTTCCTTTGTAGCAACTCCTTTGTGCGGCCCTCCTATGGAGGCGAATGAATACAGAGAATTTATAACTGCTTTCAGCTTCTCACACAAGCTTTCGCTACAGTCCACGGTCTTCCACTTGCTCGTGATCCCTTTAATCTCCTCCAAGACCTTCCTGCAGGAAGTTTTCGTGTTCGGATAAATTTCTTGATTAAACGAGGTGAGTGCTTCCTTAAGATATGAAATGCATCTTTCTAGGTGAGGATGAAAAACTGTGCCCTCTAAAATCAAATTTGCTTCTTCCTCTCTTAAAATTCTCTTAATTTCTTCGTCAAAATAAGGAGGAGCACTTCCTTTTAGTAAGATATTATCTGCTATCGGATATAGCAGTTTCTCACCCTCTTTTTCAAACTTACAAATGGAGACGAGGTAATAAGAGTCTGTTGGCAAACCAAGCGCTTCTATTGGGTTAGGCTCTAAAATTTCACCAATCATAGTATTTTCAGATCTAATAAACTTGAATTTAAAATCTTTGTTAATTTTTATTATCATACCATCTTTATACATAGAAATAAGCTTTCCTATAATTACCTTATTTTCTAGAAAGGGAAAATTATTATTCAGCTCGGTAGGATTATATGGCTCAAGTTTAAACTTTCCATGTTCAAATTTTACCATTGCACCAAACAGGTAAGGCACGGTTTTTAAAGGCTTTAAACTGCTTTAAGGCTTTTCGCTGACGCGCTTGCGAGCGCCCCTGCACTCGCGGTACACGATATCTTTCATGACGCCAAGCTCGGGTTCAAGCTCGATTGCGTTAACCGTTATCCTGTGCGCCTGCAGCTTTAGGTAGTTGAGCCAAGGCGTCTTTCCCCGTGAATCACAGCGAGCTGAATATAATAATGAGCTTTGAGCAGGTCTTCGAAAAGGCTGTGCTCGCCCTCCTACAGTCCAGCAGCGCCTCATGCTCGTAGTGCGCCGCCACTGAGTACAGTACAGCTTCCCTCTTCCTCCCTTGGTAGCTGTCCGCGCGCAGGAGGCCGTGCAAAGCCGAGCAGCCAGCCGTGCCGTCACTGTGCAACGCATAAGCCTTTTCCTGACAGAACCCTCCAAGCAGAGTGCTAAAAATAAGGTGGTACAGTGTAATACGGTTATTGCACAGCCTTAAAAAGGTTTATTAAAGTCTATGCGGCATTCCTTACGGCTATGGAGACGCTTATCGAGTCTCCTGACTTCCCCATGGATATCGTGAACCAGGCCGCCGCGAAGGAGAAGCAGGGCGGTGGGAGGCCCGAGTTCTGGGAGATGGTCTTCTGGTGGACCAGGAAGCCCCTCGCGAGCGCCAGGGCCGTGCTCGCAGCCGCGGCGCTGCCTGCTGACGCGAAGGTGAGCATGTTCGTCAGCCAGGTGCTGCGCACCAGGGTGAACATGAGGAACGAGGTAGAGAACGTCCCCCACAGGGAGAACCCCAGCCCGCCTCCCGAGTGGAGGGAGCGGTTCGCGAAGATGAGGGTGCTCGACCCCTTCGCCGGCTTCGGCAGCATACCCCTCGAAGCGGTGAGGCTCGGCTTCGGCGAGGTCGTCGCGGTCGAGCTGCTACCCACTGCCTACGTCTTCCTCAAAGCGGTCCTCGAGTACCCGAAGTGGGCGGTCGAGAAGGGCCTGGGGCAGCAGCTCGTCAAGGACGTGGAGAGGTGGGGCAGGTGGGTGGCGGAGCAGCTCGCCCAAGACCCCGACATCAAGGAGCTCTACGACCCGGACGTGGCGGTCTGCATCGGCACCTGGGAGGTCAAGTGCCCCCACTGCGGCAAGTACACGCCCCTCATCGGCAACTGGTGGCTCGCGAGAGTATCCAAGGCCGCATCGGAGGAAGAGGAGGGCGAGGGGGGAGAGGAGGGGGCTAGGAGCGGCCTTTTCAGCAGGCTCGCCTGGATGGACTGGGAGAACGGCTCGGTTAAGGTCGTGGACCTCAATAGGGAGCTGAAAGCCAAGCTGATCAAAGCGAAGGTGAACGCGAGGCAAGGCTACGTGGAGGTCGGCGGCAGGAAGTATAACGTGAGGCACCCGAACGTCAACGCACGCGGCGAGGCGGCGACCTGCCTCCACTGCGGGAACCAGATCCGCTACTACCTGCCCAAGCTGAACCGGCACAGCGTCGAGAAGCCGAAGGGCGCGGAAGCCGTCTGGTACGTCAAGCACGCGCTCAGGGAGTGGAACCGGATGCTCGAGGAGTACTTGAGCGGTAGGATCGAGCTGGAGAAGCTCCTCGAAAGCCCCGCCAAGCCAACCCTCCTCGTGAAAGTGAAGGTGAGAGAGGGAGACCTCGAGTTCGAACCGGCGACAAAGCAGGACACGGAGAGGCTGTGGAAAGCCCTAGAAAAGTTAAGGAAGATGTGGGGTGACCCAGATATACCATCGGAAGATTTATGGAAGTATACTTCGGGAACTGCTGGAAATCTTAGCATAATAATTTGGGGTTTCGATAAATTCTATAAACTTTTCAACCCGCGCCAGCTCCTGACTCTCGTCAAGCTGGTTAAGCTGATCAGGGAGGCTGGAAAGAAGGTTGAGGAGGAGAAGCTGAGAGAAAGATGGAGCAAGGAGGACGCGTTCAAGTATGCGGAAGCCATAACAGCGTACCTGGCAATGACGCTAATGAAGCACGTGGATTACAATACTATAGTGACTCTATGGAATCCTGGATCTTGGTCATGGAATAAAGTTGCACATACGTTATCAATGCGTGGTATTGCTATGCAGTGGAACTGGTGTGAAATAGCTCCTATACCGGATCTGCCTCTAACATATATGGGTATTTTAGGTAATACACAAGATGGTTTATCCTATCTAATATTCGCCGCTTCTAATAGCTTGAGCGGGGTCAAAGTCATACTCGATGATGCGACTCTCTTGAGTAGTCTTAGCAGTGAAAAATTTGATCTTGTAGTCACCGATCCGCCGTACAGAGATGATGTGCCATACGTGGAACTTAGCGACTTTTTCTATGTTTGGTTAAAACGTGCGTTGAGTGACGCGAGTAATAGTGGGCTTGCCCCACGGTTCGCAGTAGAGGCTTTCTTTAAGCGCGTCGGGATGACTTACAGAGAACTTAGAACTCAGTGGGAGGAGCTGGCGCCGAGGGAGGTTGGGCTTAACGCTGGCCGGTTGAGCTACTTTAGTGGTCGGGAGGTTAGCGAGGAGGAGACGCGCAGGCACTTCATCGAGCTCCTGCACCGCTCGTTCCTCTCGATGAGGCGCCTGCTCAAGGACGACGGGCTGCTGGTCACCTACTACGCGCACACGGACCCGGAGGCCTGGGAGGAGCTGATCTCCGCCGGCTGGAGGGCGGGCTTCCGCGTCACCGCCGCGTTCCCGGTCGCCACTGAATTTGCGTTACGTGTTACGGGTAGGGGTAAAGCCGCGCTCGACACGTCGATCGTGGTGGTCTGGAGGCCCGGTGTGAGGGGCGAGGCTTTGTGGGATCAGGTTTACCGGGAGGCTCTCGCCTCCGCGGAGGAGAGGGCTCTCGAGCTCCTGCGCGCGGGCCGCTCGGGCGTTGACCTTTTCGTGGGGACGCTGGCTGCCACGCTCTCGGCTGTGACCTCGAGGGAGAGGATCGTGGGCGTGGACGACGTGGGGAAGTTCGTGAGGGAGCGCGCATACCCTGCCGCTGCTCGCGGATTGGCGAGGGCGATCTCGCGGTACGTGGGTGGCAGCGAGGCTGGGGAGGAGGTGAGGGATACAGGTGCTCTCTTCTACATGCTTGCTAAGATCCTGCTGCTGCCGAGCAGGAGGGCTGGCAGGAGGGTGATGGACCGGAGCGCGGTTCACATCATCAGCTTCGGCACGGGCTTGGACAGCAAGGAACTGGTAAACAAGCTCAGGGTTGTCGAGAGGAGGGGTGAGGCGTTCCACCTGCTGGAGCCGAGGGGTGGTGGTAGGGATGAGCTGGTGGAGCTTATGCGCGAGCGTGGTCTTGACCCTAAGAGGCCGCAGCTGAGGAGCGCGGTGGATGTGCTGCACTTGCTGGAGTACTACGCTGTGGCGCTGGATGTGAGGTCGTTCCGGGAGAGGCTTGACGGCCTGAGGTCGCTGAACGCTGTGCTGGTGGAGGAGGCTTTGAGGCTGGCCAGGGTCCTCGGGGGTAGGCTGTTGCCGTTGAACGACCCTGAGAGGGCTTTGTGCCAGCGTGTGACCTCTTACGCTACCGGGGCTGGGACTCTGGAGGGGTGGTTGCATGGGGCTTAAGGGGTATGCGAGGGCTAGGGAGGAGCTGTTCGACGAGAGCTTGGACGAGCTGCTGGCACCGTCGCTCGCCGACGTGTACTTCGGGAGGGGGCACGAGGTCTACAGGGACCCTGACCGCTTCTTCGCGGCGACCCACTTCTCGGACTCGATGAAACGCGTTCTGAGGGAGGTCGCGGAGACGCTGCACGGGAGGGGGTTCCGCAGGGTCTTCCCGCTCTTCTCGCTGTACGGCGGTGGCAAGACTCACCTGCTGGTGGCGATCCTTCACGCTGTCAAGAGGCCTGGGGCGCTCGCGGCGGTGGATGCGGAGCTGGCGAGGCTGTACGCCGAGGCGAGGCCTAGGCTGGTCGTGCTGGACGGGGAGTCGGACGAGCTGTGCCCGAACCCGGAGAAGCCGCTGAGCCTTGCCCACTACAGGGTGCAGACGGTTTGGGGCTCGCTGGCTCACCAGCTCGGCCGCTACGACGCGCTGAGGTCTGAGGACGAGAAGGTGTACCCGCCCACCGCCGAGGCTCTCAGGAGGCTCCTGGGCGAGGAGCCCGCTGTGATCCTTGTGGACGAGATCGCGAAGTACGCCTCCAGGTTCACGGGTAGCTCAGATGAGAGGTTGCAGGGCTACGGGCGGGGTGTCATCGCCTTCCTCGAGAGCCTCGCCAGGGCGGTTGAGGGGACGAGGACCGCTCTCGTGGTCACTTTGCCCCTGGAGGTGCGCGCGGGTGAGGAGAGGTGCGTGGAGGCCTACGAGAGGGAGGCAAGGATGCTACGCGAGGCTCTCGGCAGGGTCGCCGCTGCCTACGATGTCCCGCTGGCGCCGGAGGACGTGGTTCACGTGCTGAAGAAGAGGATCTTCGAGAGCGTGGACGCCGCCGCGGCAGCGCAGCTCAGGAGCAGGTACCTCGAGCTCTACAGCTCGGAGCAGGAGGTGTTTGGGAAGGTTGCTGTGGATCGCGCCTCGAGGCTGGACGAGTACGCCCCGTTCCACCCGAGCTACGTGGAGGCTCTGTACGACGTTGTGACGAGGCACCCGAACCTGCAGAGGACGAGGGACGCGCTGAGGATTACGCGCGCGGTGGTGAGGGGGGTGTTTCGGAGCGGCGACGACCCGGACTTCGTGATGCCCTGGCACGTGCTCCGGTACCTCGACCCCCAGAGGGTTGAGGGGCTGCTGCTGGGCCAGGCCTTCTCGTACTTCAAGCCTGTGGTGGACAAGG
>Ga0326760_1000544_pt1 | contig 19274 bp, 23 predicted proteins | sample GCREP_S_FD_207668 | JGI IMG/M metagenome (GOLD analysis project Ga0326760, IMG submission 207668) | Hot spring sediment microbial communities from Geyser Creek Basin, Yellowstone National Park, WY, United States - GCR.EP_S | ecosystem: Environmental > Aquatic > Thermal springs > Near-boiling... | reverse complement strand
ATATATCGCCAGCACTGAGGCTACGTGCCCGCTCCGGGCCTTAATATTTCGCAGTACTCAGAAGTGATCAACAAGACAGTGCGAGAGGCAGTACGCTTACTGAACAAGACAAGGGAGGGGCCGGTGACAGCGCCGAATGCGCCAGCCGCGCCCGAGTGGCTGCTGCACATCCTGCTTTGCGCTTACGCTGTCGTGCTGGCTCTTGCACTGCTGCTCGCCGCGCACTACATGTACTACGCCAGGCGTGCCACCAGTCCCGCGCCGCCGGTCTCGCGCGCGGCGCCCCCGCGCGACAGGCTTACAATCATAGTGCCCGTGAAAGATGAGAGCACAAGCACGGTTGTTGAGTCGGTCAAGAGGCTCGCGGCGCTTGAGTGCCAGAACTCAGAGATACTGATCGTGTCAGACGACCCGCCAGGGAGATTTGAGGAGGTCAAGAGGGCCGTGGACGCGCTAGGGCTTAACAATGTCAGGGTGCTGAGGAGGCCCAACCCAACTGGATATAAGGGCACGGCGCTTAACTGGGCCGTCGAGCGCGCGAGCGGGCAAGTGCTGCTGTTCTTGGACGTGGATGACGTGCCGCCGCCCGATCTCTGCGCTCGCGCACGCTCTGTAGGAGAGAGCGAAATAGTATTTCTCGGCTGGGACGGCCACGCGTCCGTAAAGACGCCGCTGGCCAGGTTACTACTATTTCTTTATAAGTACCTGCTGTATCACGTTGCAATAGTGGGCCGCCACGGCGCCGGCCATCCCATACTGGCGCTCGGCTCCGGCATTGCCGTCAGGAGGGAGTTCTTCAAGCGGCTTGGAGGATTCTGTGACTGCACTGCAGACGATTATGACATCTCGATCAAGGCCTACCTCCACGGCGGGCGTGTTACATATCTGCCCGGAGCGCCCGTACGCGTCGGGGTCCCGGCGGGTTATTATGCGTTCAAGCGTCAGTACGCCCGGTGGACGTACAACTCTATTTACCTGCTGGTAAAGTACGCCGGCAGCATACTGCGGCACTTGAGGGTCCTGCCTGCCTACAGATTTAGCATTCTTATGAATGTCGCAACGCACCCACTAATGGTAATTACAGTTACAGCCTCTGTGGTGATTAGTCTGGTTCTGGGTTACTTGGGCGTGCTGCTACCGCCCCTGTATGTATTAATTTTACAGCTGGCGCTCTTCGTAGCCACGCTGGTACACATACTCCGCGTCTACAGTATCGCGCGGAGAGACGGCGTGAGACTGCCCTCGGTCCTCCTAAGTTTTGCCAAATCGGGTGCGCTGTTACTGACACTGAGCCCGTATCTAGTATTTTACATTGTTCTCGGCCTGCTGGGAAAGAGAATAGAGTGGCGAGTGACGCCGAAGGGTGCCGCGGCGCTGGGAGGAGGCGTCTGGGGGCCCTACGAGATCGGCTTTGTCGCCGTGCTGGCAGCCACCCTAGCCGCTGCACTATGCACTTGGAATTTCACGCTCGCGGTCAGTGCCGCAATGCCGCTGGTGGCGGCGATATACACGCTTGCATTTTTCGCCTCTCGCAGAAACCCACGCCTAGCGTAAAACCGCATACATCTCCGGCCTCCACCTCCCACTGCTAGCCGCAGCCGCGCGTCAGGAATCACCAACACGTCCCCAGCGCACCCCTCGCTCGCTGCCGGCTCACTTTTGAAACTCTGCACGCGCCTTCAGGAGCCCTGGGGCGGCTGAGGGTGCAGCTGCCAGGCGCGAGCGCCCGAACTGCGGGTAGTAGTGCGCGGCCTAGTTTATTTTCGCAACTTCTCCAACAAGTAGTCCATGATGTGATCCGCCGGGTTAATGCCTGTTGCGGCCTTAAAGCCCTGCCAGCTCATTGTGGGGTTTACCTCGAGAATGTAATACCCGTCCCGAGTCTCGGCAATGTCAACGCCTCCGTAATCCAGGCCGAGCACCTCCACAGCTCTCGTTGCGAGCTCCTCAAGCTGCGGAGTCAGTCTCGCGGGCTCCGGCACTGCTCCCTGCGCGACGTTTGTTTTCCATATGGCCGCCCTCCTGTATACTGCCCCCAAAGCCCGGCCTCCTACCACCACGACTCTGTAGTCCCCCGCGCCCTTTTCTAGGAACTTTTGTACGTAAATTGGCTTGTTAATATTTGCAAACATGGAGAATATGTGAAATGCGACATCCGGATCGTCGACGAGGAAGACCCCGTAGCCCATGGCGCCTCTCAGCTGTTTTATCACCGCGCGGCGGAACTTGCTCACTGCCCTATAGCCGGCAAACATGTTCTCGGTCACTACAGTAGGCGGCACAGGGAGGCCGGCTCTCGACAGCTCGATCAATGCCGCCATCTTGTCGCCAGCAATGAGCCACCGCGTGACCGGGTTCATCACGTACACCCCACACACCTCAAGCGCCCTTGCTGCCCACACCCTGTAGAGGAGCTGCTCAAAATCGCGTGATATTCCGAGGTGGCGCAGTATCGCGCCTGGCACTCTCACATCCTGCGGCACTTCGCGCCCCACAGCGTGACTCACACGCACGGAGCCGGTCTCTATTTGCACCTCAAGCGCATCTATGTAAATATCAACCGGTCTGTGCCCCCGCCGCTCTATTGCATTTTTCAGGTCGAGAATGTCGCCAGGATTAAACTCTACCTCGTAGGGCCTGAGTATGCCTATCCTCACCGTATTAAGACGGCGGTATGTAAATGCCGAGCACGTCCCTGCAGATTCCGGGGAGCAGGAATCTCGCAACAAGCTCAGGTTCGGCAACGTTGAGCTTCTTCAACGCATCAATCACGGCGGCCACGGGCTGTCCCACGAGCGCCAGCGGCGGGCTGTGCAGCATGCAGCCGCTCGGGTGCTCATAAAGCAATATCGGCGCCGGCGCTAGCTCGGAGCAAGAGTCATCGCACATGTAAATACCGCCCGCCCTCTGCACGAGATACTTACCGCCGCCCACGGGCACTACGGGACCTGCCGGGCACACGCAACGCCCCCTCATAGCCGCGTAAAGCTCGAGCAACTCTTTTTCAACTCTGCTGTGGCCGTGAATCCTGCTGTACGTCGCGAGGAATGCGGCCACCGGTTTCTTCACATGGCCCGAAATCTCAACGCCGAGCTTTTGCTTTGCTCTGCCTGGATCCGCACCAAACGCAACGGCGAGCTTCACTAAGTCGTACGGCGATGCGCTTAGACTATATTCTATTCTCGCCACTCTCTCGAGCAGTCTCTCCTCGTCCACCTCCGGCGAGCAGACTAGAAATTTATCAGTAACGCAAGAGAGCACAGAGGTGACAGCACAGAGTTATTAAAATTGCGCAACGTCAGCTGGCTCCTAAGCTATCATTCTTACACTCTCAACAACCCAGCCCTCATCACGCGCCTCCCTCCATCCCCGGCGCCCCCTGCCTTAAGCTTGGGCGGCAAGTTATTAAACATTCAAGTGCGTAAGGAAGAACAGTGGTAAAATGGGAGGTCGGGGCGAGGTGGGACAGCCAGCAGCTGAGGCCGGGGCAAGCCGGGCGCTCCCTTACCGCAGGGCAGAACACGGAGGCCTCTGCACTTGCCGCGTACTTTCACCGCCCTGGGATCTCTGGACCCTCAAAAAGCTGGCATCAAAACGCGCCGTGCTCATGAGCCACTGACTGAGTCGTCGTAGTACCACTCAACGGTTTCGTCGTTTGCAACATCTATGGCAAATGCAAAGGCCTCGCTCCACCGCGATGACTCATAGACGAGCTCCCACCCCTCCTCCAGCAGTCTTAGATCGCCCTCCCTCCCCGTGACCAGAATTCTGCCCTCCTTGCGGTTTAGTAATACTCTGTACACGCTCCGAAGAAGGCAGCATATTTAAGCTCAGGCGAAGATCTTGTTATAATACACCTGTTATACTTGGCGGTCATGCGCGCCACGACATGCATTGCCGCGTAAGTGCGATAAAACTTAAAAGCGGCCCCCCGGGCGGGGGCAGGGCCCGTAGTCTAGCGGCAGGATGCCCAAGGGCTCTACGGCCCTGCATAGGCCTCACGCGCGGGCGACCCGGGTTCGGGCAGCGCCCGCCCAGAAATCCCGGCGGGCCCACCACTCCGTCACAGCCGGGGCCGAGCAGCACAGCTTGACGAGCTGAGGAGCGCCCCGGCCCCGCCGCTCCCGGGGGCCGGGGCGGTGCCGGGTTGAGGGGGCGTGCAGGCTTCTCCTCCCAAGCGCGCCGAGGTTGAGAAGGGCCTTCCTCCCCGCCGGGTAGCCGCCGCTCTGCTTGAGCTCCCTCACCGACCCCTTGTCCGCGATAACGTGCCTCGGCCCGATGTGCTTTACTCTACGCCTGAAGATTTGCATATCCTGACCTCGCGCCTCGGAATATCAACGAGGGCACCGCAGCTCGCGCCCCTCTCGTCATTCAGCCTCAGCTGTGCGTCAAGTACAAGCGGCATTCTCACTCTCCTGCCCACTCTCCAGCCCGCCGGCGGAATCTCTGCTGAACCTCCGGCGGGAGCTGAAAGGGGGCGCGAGCGCCCTGCGCGCCCTCCCCTCCATGGCGGGAGCCGGCAGGCCGGGCGGTGAGCCTGCTCCCCGTTTCAGGGCCTTGCTAGCAGACTTCTGTGTTCAGAACCCCTGCGCCGCGGGGGTTCTGACGCGGAGCCCTGATTCGGGGCCCTGCAGGGAGGCAGGTGGATAGGCGGGCCGGAACGCTGCCCAGCCTACAGGGGCCCTCCTGGCGCTGCCGGGATTTCCGGGAGTCCTCATGTAAATGGCAGCCTTCAGCGCGTTGATACCGAACCCCGTCAGCGCCGATATGGGGACGAACCAGCTGAAGTACTGCCTGACTATGCTGCCGACGCGCGGTATCTCGCGCGCCCCGATTCTATCGACCTTGTTTAGCACGGGAATTACCTTGCTCCTGTCGATGCCCAGCTCGCTGAGGATCTCGACGGATGTCTTCAGCTTGCGCGCCACCTCCTCGTGAGGCTCGGAGGCATCGATAACCAGGAGCGCAACGTCTGCATCTGCAATCTCCTGGAGAGTCGAGTGAAATGATTCTATGAGCACTGGCGGCAGGTCGTCGATAAAGCCTATTGTGTCCGTGACTACAACTCTCTTGCCCCAGAGGTCTAGCGCCCTGCTGTAAGCATCGAGAGTCGCGAAGGGCCTGCCGTCGACGAATTTGGACTCGCGCGTCAGCGCGTTGAAGAGCGTGGTCTTGCCCGCGCTAGTGTAGCCTGTGATAACAACCTCGGGGACTCCCGCCTCCCTCCGCCTCGCGGCGCGCAGCGCCCTTGCCCTTCTGACCTTTTCCAGTCTCCGCCTGATGGCCGACATCCGTAAGACGAGGTGACGGTAATAGGCGTCTATGGCGTACTCGCCGGCCCCCTTGAAGCCGATCTGCTCCCCCATCTTGGCCCTTCTCAGATACTCTCTGACTCTGGGCAGCTCGCACCTCAGTCTCGCCAGCTCTATCTGGAGCTTGGACTCGATGCTGCCAGCCCGCCCCTCAAAAATGGTCAGTATGACGGCGACTCTGTCGAGCACCCTTCGATTGAGGAGCCTCTCAAGATTGAAGACCTGAAGGGGCGTTAGGCTGTGGTAGGCGATGAGCGTGTCGAAGCTCCTGCCCGCAATTTCGCGCGCCTTGCCGGGGCCCAGGTAAAACCTACCGTCGGGTCTGCCGTACTGGACCGCAATGTCGACTACGCAGAATCCCGCCGACTCGGCGAGTGCCTTGAACTCGCTCAGCTTGTAGCTGAGGTTGTGCAGCCTCGGGCCCACGTAGGCCAGCAGTGCGCGCATGCCGCCGCGTCTCCTCTCCAGGCCGGCTGTCTTACTCGCGGCCCCGGCGGCTGCCGGCGCGCGGCACGTCGGCGCGGCCGGCCGCATTACTCCTCGCGTATTTCTGCTACCTCGCCGAGTGTCAGCTCCCTCCTCACGGCGCCGCTCTCGGGCTGGCCCCCCTCGTGCTCTCTGACAAGTAGCCTCACCCTAAGCACTCTCTCCAGCTTTCTCGCCAGGCTCACATCGGGCTGTAGCTGCCCCGCCTCTACCCTCCTGAGCACGCTTTCCTTCACCCCGAGCATTGCCGCGAGGGCCTCCCTGGAGAGGCCGAGGCTCTCTCTCGCGGCTCTCACCACCTCGCCGAAGTTCTCCACTATCTCGACACTGACGGGCTCGCGGCGCGGCCGCGGCGTGGCTGCCGGCGGTGCCTGCCTATACTGCTGCCGGAGCGCCCGCTTGCCGTAAATTGCAGCACAGCGGGAGCACACGTAGAGCACCGCCTTGTCGACCTCTACTGCCGCGGGCTCGCCCCGGATCTCGCTGCCGCAGATCTCGCAATGCATCGCAGGTACTCGCACTCTTGGTTTTTATGCTCTGTACTCGCGCAGCCGACATGCGCGGTGCCGAAAACGAGGCCCTGACTGTTATAGCATATCTATACGGACGCGAGACGGCAGAGGCCCTGCGCGGCCGCAGGATGGAGGTCGAGCGCAACAGGGACGGGCGGATTAAGCGCGTCTTAGTGGACGGTGAGGTTGCCTTTGTGCTGCGCAATAATGACGGCTATCTGCTCCCGACGCTCCACGGCGCGAGGTTTTTGAGGACGCGCGTTGTGCTCGTGAGCCGCGCGGCCGCCTTGCACGCGAGGTCCGGGCGTAACGTACCCGCCAAGTGCGTGCTCGGCGTGCCCGGGGACGCGAGGCCAAATTGCGAGGTTGTCGTGGCGGACCCAGACGGCAACATCGTGGCCGTCGGGAGGCTAGTTTACGGCATCAGGGAGCTCTCACTGGGGAGGGGCTACGCTATTCGGGTCAGGAGGGCCGCGGGAGACGGGGCCTCGTAAGCGCGGCAATTGCTTCCTCAATGGTCTTCCACTCGCCGATCAGCTCCCCGCCGCGGTATGCCTCAACTCTCTTGAGTGCGCACTGCTGTATCACGCTCTGGGGCGAGATTCCGGGAAATACGCGCGCCCACGGCGCCGGCCTGTTCTCTTCGTCGAGTGCTCTAATCTCCCTGTCAACTCCCACGCGGCCCCTGCACTTGACAAAGTAGAGTATAAAGCGCACTCTGAGACCTCTGGATACCTCAATTAGTCGCTCGAGACCCCCCAGCATGCCGCACTGACACGACGTCCGGTTTTATGAGGGTTTCCGCCGCCGTTTCCGTCTTTTCGTCTCGGCAAGCAGGGAGCGGGCGCGCTAGGCCTCGCTCTTGGCGAGCGGGCTGGCGCGCACATTGCGCGGCAGTCTCACTCTTCTGGCGAAGTAGTAGGTAACAGTACCATCATTGCTCACAAGTGCGAGCACAACGGGCACTGACAGTGTCTCGCCCATGTTAATAACATCTAGTAACGCCTGTACTGTGACCTCGACGCCCTCCACCATCACATAGAATAGATACTTGTCCTTCTTCTCGGCAATGAACGTGCCCTCGTTAAAGCTCTCCACGATCTTAAACCCGCGGGACTTGAGATCCCTCATTACCTGTTCGACTAGTATGTCCACGCGCGGTCCCTCCCGCGCGTATTTTAAACTTCGCCGAGGGAAACGCTTATATGCCTCCCTCACTGCGCCGACATGGCGTCAGACGCGTCCAGGTGTTTTGCAACACTAGGAGCCGTACTGCAGGACGCAATAGGGAAGGTTGTGCTCGTGAAACTGCGCGACAACTATGAGATTCGGGGCGTCTTGCGCTCATTTGACCAGCACGTCAACCTGCTGCTGGACAATGCCGAGGAGATCGTAAACGGAGTGGCGCACAAGCGCGGCACGATTGTAATAAGGGGCGAGAACGTGCTGCTCATCTCACCGGTGACGTGAAGGGCACGCCGTCAATGGGCAAACATGGCAGGGGGAAGGCCCACATAAGGTGCCCCAGGTGCGGACGGCACTCCTACAATGTATCTAAAAAATATTGCGCCTCCTGCGGCTGGGGCAGGTCGAGACGCTGGCGGAAGTACAACTGGGCAAGGTAGTCTGGAGGTCCTCCTCACCTGAGGGGCGCGGGGCTGTAGCAAATAAATACGCGCCCCAGTCCCAGCTCTTGAGTGAGGAGGGCCTGCCATCGCTGAGTAGAAATAACAATATAATGATGCAAGAATTTGGGTGCTGATGACCGTCCTGACGGACTTCCTCTCATCCGTTATGATGCTTTACGTGCTCGTGGACCCGATTGGCAATATACCGCTATTCATTGCCATTACATCGCGAATGGAGAGAGAGCAGAGGCACAGGACGCTCAAGCTGTCGGTGCTCGTCGCGGCGGGCATACTGGCCGTGTTCTCGCTTTTCGGCACGGAGCTTTTGAGAGTATTCGGCATAAGCATAGGCGATTTTGTAATTGCGTGCGGTCTAGTGCTCTCTACTTTCTCACTGTACTATCTGCTGAGGCCGTACGAGCAGAGAGTTGTTTCCGGCGGCCTGGAGATTGCAGTGGTGCCGCTGGCAGTGCCGTTTCTGGCCGGACCGGCCTCGATCTCCTACGTCGTGCTGTTAAGCGGGAGCGCGGGCCCCCTCTTCACGCTGCTCGTGGTAGCGGCAGTCTCCGCGCTCAGTCTAGCGACCCTAGCGGCGTCAGAGCCGCTCCTCAGAATTCTCGGCGTTATCGGGCTCCGGGTGATTGAAAAAATAATGCTGCTGCTGTGCGTGGCGCTCGGCGTGTCACTGCTGAGGCGGGGCTTTGAGCAGTGGCTCCGCGCCGGCTCTTGAGGCACTGCAGGTTTAATTGCTTCTTGCATCGTATTGAGCCGTGACGAGCAGCGAGCTGAGTCTCGCCGATATATTTAAAGATGTCAAGTTAAAGCTCATTACAATTTCAGGAAAGGGCGGCGTCGGGAAGTCGCTTGTCTCCGCCTCTGTTGCAATTGGTCTCGCCATGCGCGGCTACAGCGTCGGCGTGCTGGACGCTGACGTTTACGGCCCGACGGTCCCTAAAATGCTCGGCGTTGCTAGCCGCCAGCTCCAGACGGACGAAGAAAACAAGAGAATACTGCCGGTGGAGGGGCCGCTCGGCATTAAGATCGTGTCAGTTGACTTCCTGCTGCCCGGAGACGACGTGGCTGTCATATGGAGAGCCCCACTGCTAAACAAGATCCTGCGCGAGTTCTTGGCAAATGTCAAGTGGAGTTTCATCGACGCGCTCGTTATCGACTTGCCGCCTGGCACCGGCGACGCGCCGCTGACAATAGCGCAGAGCCTGCACGGCGCAATAGATGGAAGCATCATAGTCACGATTCCCACTGAAATCTCGCGGAGAATTGTAATAAAAGCGATAGACTTCTCGCGCAGACTCAGAATACGGGTGGCCGGCATAGTCGAGAACATGTGCTGCTTTAGGTGCCCCGGCGACGGCAAGCTATATTACATCTTCGGGAGGGACGTCGGCAAGAGGATCGCGGAGGAGGCTGGAGTGCCGTTTCTCGGCGGCATTCCAATAGACCCAGAGCTGTCGCAGTACCTTGACAGCGGGAGACTTCACGAGTTCATGAGCAGAGACAGCGAGACGTCCAGGGCAATACTCTCGGCGGTAGACAGGATAATTGAAATGTACAGAGACAGGCTGGCAAAGTAACGCGGCAGGCTCGGGCTGCAGGGGACTTGCCGCCTTTTTAACTCCCACTTCTACGTCTCCGCCCATGCGCGCCGCCGGGAAGGCGAGGAGGAGTATTGTCGAGCTCGGGATGTCCGTCAGGGACAGGGTATTGGAGAGCCTTACTCCGAGCTACAGCACACTTGTCGAGCAAGTAAGGTCTATTGTGCGCACGTACAAGAACAACTTTGAGGCGCTGGTGTCCAGCATTTCTAGTGTGAGAGGGCTGGACCTGCTGATAGCTTACATAATGCTCGTCTCTGCGCTGAGCGCCCGCAGGGCGCTCGGCGGCGAGGAGCTCGCAAGACTCGCAGCGTCGTTTGAGAAGCACGTGTATGACGCCTTCTCGGCGTCGAGGGTCAGGAGGGCCATGGAGGAGGCAGGCTTCGACAGGGATGCCAGCAATAGTGCGATCTTTGCCACTGCGAGAGCTCTGAATATTATAACCAGGAAGTACAAGTCCCCCCAGCTGTGGATAGTCAGGCAGAAGAGAATTTCAGAGTTCGAGGAGAGCATCAGGCGCGCGCTCTTCAGAGGTCTCGGCGGCAGCGGCGTGAGGCGCGGCGTGAAGCTCTTCCTCCGTCTGTTCATACACGACACGAACATACCGCTAGCCTTCAGGATAGCGTACGGCCAGGAGTGTAAGAAGTACATACTTCACGGCGACATATACACGGCGCTCGTGACGCTGAGGTCCGGCGCGTTTGAGGACGTGATGACGTCAACCTCAGAGAGAGCCAGAGCCAGAATTGCCAGGAGGCTGGTCTGCGAAGTTCGGGGCGGCTCCAAGTGCCGCGAGAACGTCGTGATGAGGCTCGAGAGTGTCAGGGGGCTTGTGAGGTATGTGGGCAAGATAAGCGGAGACCCCGTGCTTTACGAGCGCGGGGCGCACGAGATAGGATACAGGTACTGCAGGGCCTTAAGGTGTGATGAGTGCGCGCTGAGGGGCGTCTGCAGGCGCTACACTTTTGTTATAGTAAAATAGCAGACGGGCCGGAGTTTGGGGGCGCGGGATTACTTGCCAAATATCCTCTCAACGACGTACTTATGAGTGCCCTCGACTACCTCGACTCCCGCCCTCTCCCTCACCGCCTTGACTATGTCGTCCTTTCTCGGGCAGAATTTCGTGATGCAGGTGCCCACGTGCACAACGTCGGCGTCCTCCTTCAGGGAGGCGAGGTGCATTTTAAGGAGCCCAAGACTGGGAACCGCGCGGGTCCCGTCGCAGCCGCCGCAGTCGATTATACCCACTATCGCGGCCGGCACGCTGCGGTATCTCTCGAACTCGCCCTCCTTTCTCATGAACGCGACGAGACACTTCGCGTCTCCCGGGCACAAATTCAGGGAGGACATTAGCTGGCACTTAAGTATTACCATTCTTCTAACGCCGGAGACTTCCATAGTGGGCAAAGCCGCCGGCCCTTAAAAGTTCTATGTAATGTCACTATTGAAAAACGCGATGCGCACATGCATGTGCTCTTGAGGGGCAGGGCCGCTATAATCACCGCAGCGAGCCGCGGAATAGGGGCCGGCGTCGCGACCGTGCTGGCAAGGGAGGGCGCAGACTTGGTAATCGCGGCGAGAAGTCTCGACAGGCTCGTCGAGCTTGCGAAGAGGCTCAGCTCGCAATACGGCGTGTCCGTAATTCCAGTGCGCGCGGACCTCACCAAGAGAGAGGACGTGAGGAGGATAGTCGACGAGGCGATGCGCAACTTCGGCAGAGTTGACGTGCTTGTCTACAACACCGGCCCGCCCAAGCCCGGCACGTTTCTCGAGCTGAGCGAGGAGGACTGGGAGTACGGAGTTAGGCTGCTCCTGCTGAGCGCGGTGTGGATAACCAGAGACGTTGTCCCGCACATGATTGAGAGAAGGCAGGGCCGGCTGATTTACATAGCGTCGATTACTCTCAAGCAGCCCCTCCCGGAGCTCACGCTGTCGAATGTTATCAGGATATCAGTAGCCGGTCTCGTCAAGACGCTCGCGTACCAGCTCGGCAGGTACAACGTTCTCGTCAATGGCATTCTGCAAGGCTACGTCGACACGGAGCGCATTCGGGAGGTCGCGGCGGAGAGAGCGCGGCGCAGTGGAGTGAGCGTTGCCGACGTAATTCGCGAGATGGAGCGCGAGATCCCGCTGGGAAGGCTCGCCATGCCGGAGGAGATCGGCGAGCTCGTTGCCTTCCTGGCATCTGACAGGGCCAGTTACATCACGGGCTCTTTAATTCTCATAGATGGCGGGCGCACGATGTGCATATAGGTCCCTATAGCAGGTTCAGCGAGCCGAAAACTCTCTCGACAAGCTCTCTGTTTATTTTAAATCCATACTTTATCTCGAGAAAGCTCCTTCTGAGCTCAATGACATCGCGCCTCACCGCATTAATGTCCTCCCCTCGTAGCACTCGCGCTATGAGCCTGGCTATCTCCCTCATCTCGTCCTTTCCCATGCCGTACCGCGTGATCTCTTGAACGCCGATTCTAATACCGCTAGGTCTCACAGCGCTCTTATCCCACGGCAGCATGTTCTTGTTCACTATTATGTTTGCTTGCTCCAGCAGATACGCAACTTTGTTGCCGCCGCCGAATTTTGACACATCTACCGCCACTTGATGAGTCCTCGTGAACCCGTACCTCTCTGCGACGGGCATCACGCCTTCTGCCGCCAGCGCCTCGGCCAGCGCCCTCGCGTTCGCGACAACTCTCGCGGCGTACTCCTCCCCGAAGGTCTCCATCTCCAGCAGCGTTACGTACGTTGCTGCGTAGCGGTGCATGTGGTAATTTGACGTGAACACCGGGAACACGGCTCTCTTAATTCTCTCGTTCAGCTCGTCGTCGAGAGCCGAGGCTATCAAGCCGCCCTGAGGGCCCGGGAACGTCTTGTGCGTGGATGCTGTCATCACGCGCGCGCCCTCCGCCAGAGGGTTGGGGAATGCGCCGCCTATTATGAGGCCCAGGACGTGCGCTGAGTCGTGGAGGACGCAGGACTTGGCAGTCTCGGCGACTCCGGCGAGCTCCTTAACGGGGTGCGGGAAGAGGTAGAGAGAGCCCCCGAGGATTACTAGATTTGGCCTGCTCTCGAGGACTATCTTGCGCGCTCTCTCGACGTCGACGTTGAAGCTCTCCGGGTCGCACGGCAGCTCGACGGCTCTGAGCCTCAGAGCCCTGAGGCCGCCAACGGTGTTGTGGCTTATGTGGCCGCCGCACCTCACCGGCAGCGACGCGACGAGACCCCCCTCCGGCACGAGCGCGAAATACGTCGCGAGATTCGCCACGGTGCCCGATATGGGCCTCACGTCAATGTATCTGGCGCCGAGGACCCTCGCAAATCTGCTCGCGAGCATGCCCTCTATTGTGTCAATGTACTTCGTTCCTTGATAGTACCTACTGCCCACTGTCCCCTCGGCGTAGCGCCCCACCATGTCATTTATGTAGAACAGCTCTGCAAGCGGGGACATTACATTTTCGCTTGCAATTAGATTTATTGTCTCCTTGCGTCTCCAAGTATTATGCCTTATCACTAAATCTATTATCTCATCCAGCTCCCGCGGAAGCATTACTCCTGAAGGACTCGCGGGTAATTATGCCTGAGGGGTCTGCCAGCGCCGGCAGGGCGTCACAGCAGGGCTATCAGCCTAATTCTAGTACCGGGGTATTGACCGCTCTCGTCCTTCTCCCACTTCTTGATCACGTCCCATATCGTCAGTAGCGCGACGCCCACCGCAAACATGGCCTCTGGCGCCGGGGAGAGGTCCCTGGCCGCTACCTTAGCGCTTGCCGTGACGAGACAGCCCCTCACGTCTATGTCGATCTTGAAGTGCCGAATTGCAGGGCAGGGACCCTCCACGAGCTCGCACAGCCTCTTGACATTTAACGCGGCTGCTGTCTGGGCGGCGTAAATCGGGTGGCCCTTGTCTGTGGGATCCCTGACGCGCTCGCAGCTCCTCACCTCCATCTCGCCGTAAGCCGACGCGGCGAGCCCCTCCCCCCTCGCCAGAGTCCCCCCGGAGCCCTCGCAGCCCGTGACGCCGCGCGCGAGACCCTTGAGCTTAACCTCCACCGCCAGGTCTCTCAACTCGCTCGAGCCTGAGGCTATCGCCCCCACGAGCGCGCCGAAGAGCGCGTCCATCTCGACGCCCGTGCTCCAGAGCGCCGCGCCTCTGACATAAAGCCTGCGCCCCTCGCAGCACGCGCCCGCTGTTAGCCGCAGCGGGTGCAGGAACGGGAGGAACCTGTAAGCGCTTTCAGCAGCCCTCACGGCCGCCGCGGTGTTGCAGTCGGCACCGTTGATAGTGACGGACGCCGCGGCGAACCTATGCACGTCAGGCTTTGCGGATATGTCAACAATCATTGAAAACACTTATCGGCCTCGGCGTGTAGCCTCTGAAGCTCGCTCTGAGAGAGCCTGCGTCTGTAAGCCCTCATGAGGAGGATCTTGGCGGCGAGAATTCTCGCGTCTCTCTCGTTAAGTTCTTTCGCGAGCTCGGCGAGGAGCCTCTCGCATGTCTCGATCGGCGCGTCGATATACCTCTCGAACAGCCTTGCCTTCTTCACCTCAACCTCGACCCACGAGTAGTCGACCTGCGGTATTGGCCACTTGTGCCCGCAGTGCTTGCACGCAAACTCATTGCTGGGCAGCAGCATCACGTCGCCGGAGCCGCACTTCGGGCACGACATGCGGCTAGCACTTGAGGTCTCTTTGCTCTATCCAGCCCTTCAGTCTGGGACCGTAGACTCTCGGGGCTCTTGCCAGGTCCTCTACCTTTCTAGCGCCGAGGAGGAACATGGCGACTTTCACCTCCATCATGATTGCCTCGACTTCCTCCTTGATCCTCCCCTCCACGGCTGCCCTCAGGAGCGGGTAGGACATTGTGAAGAAATGCGCGCCGAGCGCCAGCGCCTTGACGCCGTCGAGACCGCTCCTTATGCCGCCAGACGCGATAATAAAGCCAGAGTACACAGACTTTACCTCACATATCGACGCCGCTGTCGGTATTCCCCACTGCCTGAAGGTCTCGGCAATTCTCTTGTGCAGCCACGCGCCGGTAATCTGCGCCCTCGCGCCCTCTATCGCGGCGAATGACGTGCCGCCGAAGCCTCCGACGTCAATCGCATCCGCCGCCGCAGAGAGGCGCGCGGCGGCCTCCTTGGAGATCCCGCAGCCTACCTCCTTAACTATCACGGGCCTTCCCACGGCCCTCCTCACCGCCGTTATTTTCTCCAGCACGCCCTTGAGGCCAGGCTCTCCCTCAGGCTGGATTACCTCCTGAACGGCATTTAGGTGTATCGCTATGGCGTGCGCGTCTATCATCTCCACGGCCTGAGATGCCCACTCTGCCAGCTCCTCCTCCGGCAGCTTTGCGAGCTGCGGCGCCCCGAGGTTTGCCACCTTGGGTACCGTTGGCGCGTTCTGCCTCACGACCTCGAACGTCCACCTGATCTCCGGCTTCAGCAGCGCTATTCTCTGCGAGCCCACGTAAATCGGTATGCCGAGCTCCTCCGCCGCCCTTGCAAGCGCGGCGTTTATTCTCCCGGCGAGCTCGGTGCCCCCCGTGATAGCGCCAATCCCGAGCGGCGCACTCACCCTCACACCAAGGAAGCGCGCAGTTAGGTCTATGTCTGACAGGTCAAGCTCGGGCAGCGCGTTGTGAATTAGGTAGACCTCGTCGAGCCAGGAGCTCCCGTACTGGGACTCCTCCAGCAGCGCCAGTATGATGTGCTCCTCCTTGCGCCTATCTATCACTGCTGCTGGGCCCTCGCTCTGACGCAGCCGCGGCCAGTGCACCTCGAGCCGTAGAAGCCGACCTTCTGGCCTGGCGGTGCAGTCTTCGGGACGGGCCTGCCGCCCGTTTGGTGCGAGCCGCCGCCGTGCGGGTGGGCATACGGCGACATGGCCTTGCCCCTGACGGTCGGGTACTTCCACGCCTTTGCGCGCGATCTGTGGTACTTTCTGCCGGCCTTCAAGAGCGGCTTCTCGACCCTCCCCCCTCCTGCCACTATGCCGACTGTTGCCCTCCCTGTAGCCTCGACCTCCACGACCCTGCCGCTTGGGAGCCTCACCAGCGTCTTGCCCTCCTCGGGCTTCTGGCCGGCAATGACGGCGTAAGTCCCGCTGGCTCTGGCGAACTTGCCGCCGTCGCCTGGCCTCTTCTCAATGTTGAATACCATCGTACCCTCCGGTATCTCGCCCAGCACCATGATATTCCCGGGCTTGGGCGGGGCGCCCCTCCCAACCTCAATTGCCTGGCCGACATAGAGACCCTCGGCAGCGTAATTGAGAAACTCGATACCGCTTTCGAGCCTTATTCTCGCCACTGGCGCGTTGAGACCGGGCTCGTGGAGCAGCTCTACGACGTAACCTCTGCCCTGCAGCACCTCTGGCGGTGGGTATCTCACTGGACCGTCACGCTTCCAGCTCGGCGATATGAACTGGGAGCCTCCCCTGCCCCTCCGCTGCACAAGCAGCCGCTTGCCCATTATGCGTGAAGGGCCTCCATGCTTAAAAGAATTCCGGGCCCGCAGGGCTCGAATTCTGTGCGGCTCACGCGCCTCCACCGTTGCATGTCATGCCCTATCAGTGCGCACCGGCAGGGCGTGCGGATTTGCGCGTGATGATGCTCGACGCCGCCCGCGCGGGTCAGCTCGCGTGCGGCTGGAATTACGATCAAGGCTAAAAACCCGCGCAGGATCTGAGCCCTCGTGGGCAGAGTGAAGCCTAAGTTCATCAAGTCTCTTGCAGAGAGGCTGATCGAGGCGTACCCGGACAAGTTTACCGACAGTTTCGAGCATAACAAGCGCGTGGTAGCCGAGCTCGCAGACGTCCCTAGCAAGACCGTCAGGAACAGGATTGCCGGTTACATAACCAGGCTCATCAAGAGAAGAAAGGCGGAGGAGGCACAGGGGAGGGCCGGCCTGGCTGTTACGTGAACATGCCGCTCACAAAGGGAGAATACATACTGCTTGACTACACCGTAGTAGTGAAGGAGGAGAATAAAGTCGTGGAGACAACGCAAGAATCCGTGGCCAGAGAGGCCGGCATATACAGGCCGGATGGCGTTTATGGCCCCCGCCTCGTAATCCTCGGCGAGACTCCGCTGTGGGAGCCCGTGGAGAGCGCGTTGCTCAGCCTGGACGAGGGCCAGGACTTTGAGGTCGAGGTGCCACCGGAGAAGGCCTACGGTGTCAGGGACTCCAGCAAAGTGAGGACTGTGTCAATACGCGAGTTCCACAGGCGCGGGCTCGTGCCTAATGTCGGCGACGTTGTTGACTTTGACGGGCAAAAGGCAAGAGTAATTTCAATATCCGGCGGCAGAGTGGTGCTCGACTTCAACCACCCGCTGGCCGGCAGGGTAATTATAGTCAGGGGCAGGGTTGTGAAGAGGCTGGTGAGCGTGGAGGAGAGGGCCGTGGCGCTGCTGAGGCGCTACCTGCCCAAACTGCCGGGCGAGAAGCTGAAGGTAGCGGTTGAGGGCGACACCATGACGGTGTACCTGCCGGCGGAGGCCCTGCTCTACGAGCGGCTGGGCAGCGTGCTGCTGCAGTACGCCGCGGACGTGTCGGGGAGATTCGCTAACATAAAACGCGTGAAGTTCGTCGAGGAGGTTGAGCTGAAAGGCTGATCTGGCACGCGGATGACCACGACAGTAGGTTTCGTGTTTAACGGCGGCGTGGTGCTCGCCACTGACAAGCGCGTGACTGCTGGTTACTACATAGCGCACAAGCGCGGGGAGAAGATATGGAAGATAGACGGCCACGTCGCGGCGACGATGTCGGGAGGCGTTGCCGACCTGCAGTCTCTGCTCGCGTTGCTCACCACGCGCGCTAGGGAGTATAGGCTCGCGCACGGAAGGCCGATACCAATAAGGGCACTCGTGAACTACGTGTCGCTCGTGCTGTTCTACTCGCGGCCTTACGTGTACCTGGTGCACTCAATAATTGGCGGCGTCGACGAGGATGAAGGCGCCGTGCTGTACATGACGGACTGGCTCGGCACGGTCACGAAGGAGAAATACGTGGCGACCGGCAGCGGCTCGCCTTATGCCAAGGGAGTGCTCGAGGTTGGTTACAGGGAGGGCATGAGCCTTGACGAGGCTGTCGAGCTCGCAGTGAGGGCAGTCAGCGCGGCGATAAAGAACGACCCGGGATCTGGAGAGGGCATTGACGTGGTAGCGATAACGAGAAGCGAGGGGTTCAAGCGGGTCCTCTCCACTACTGCGCGCCCGGTTTTATAGCGCGCCGTGGCTGCCGCGGCCTTCAGAGGCAGCTAGGCACAGTTGCTCGCTTCAAGCCATTTTTAACATCCAGGCAGCTCCCCTCCGTGCAAATCAAGGATGCGTGGATCCGGAAGGTGTTCACGGGGCGCGGCGACCTAACGCTCGAGGTCGAGCTGACAGTGGAGGACCCAGTTACTGGCGACACGCTCACGGCCAGGGCCGCGGCCCCCGCCGGCGCGTCCCGGGGGACTCACGAGGTTGTCTACTTCCCCGAGGGCGGCATAGACGCGGCCATCTCGGCGTTTGAGAGGCTCGTCGCGCCTGAAATCGCGGGACTTGACGTGACGGAGCCGTACACTGTTGACGGCAAGCTCGAGGAAATAGACGGCACTTGGAGGTTCGAGCGCATAGGCGGCGCGACAGCCATAGCTACATCGCTCGCCGCGGCGGAGGCCGGCGCTGCGTCGCTCGGGCTCCCTCTGTTCGCCTTCATAGGCGGCGCCTACGCGAGAAGGCTCCCCCTACCGCTTGGTAACGTCATCGGCGGCGGCAAACACAGCAGAGGGCTCGGGCCCGACATACAAGAATTCCTAGTAGTACCGCTCAACCCGCCTGACATCCTGGCTGCCGTTTGCGCAAATGCCGAGATACACAAGAGGGTGGTCAGGGAGATCGTGAAGGTCGACAGCACGTTCACGGGAGGCAGGAATGACGAGGGCGCGTGGACGCCCAGGATCTCTTCGCGCACTGCCTTGAAAATAATCAAGGACGCCGCGGCCGAGGTCGGGAGGGAGCTCGGAATTGAGATAGGGCTCGGCGTTGACGTAGCCGCATCAAGCCTCTGGAGCGGAAGCAAGTATGTATACAGGAACGAGGGAGTCGAGCGCGGGCCCAGAGAGCAGCTGCAGTTCGTGACGAAGCTGATAGAGGAGTTCGACCTGATATACGTGGAGGATCCGTTCCACGAGGAGGACTTCCAGTCATTCGCCGAGCTGGCGGAAAGATTCAAGGAGAGGCTCATAGTCGGTGACGACATCTTCGCGACGAGCCCCGAGCGCATAGAGCAGGGCGGCAGACTCAAAGCGGCGACGGGAGTCATAATCAAGCCCGATCAGGTGGGGACCCTGCTCAGGACTCTACGCGCGGTTGAGACAGCCAGGAGGTACGGCATGAGGGTCATCGTTTCCCACAGATCCGGAGACACCGAGTACAAGACGCTGGCCCACGTGGCCGTTGGCGCCGGCGCTGAGGTGATCAAGACGGGAATATCCGGCGGGGAGAGGACGGCAAAGCTGAACGAGCTGATAAGGATAGGTGAGCATCTCGGCAAGTGGGCTGTAATTTCGCGCATCCGCTGACGGCGCGCCTCCATGCCGCACTTCGGGCACCTAACGTGGCGGTTTTGCAGCTCCAGCATTTTCGCGCCGCATCTCGGGCACACAGTTGAGTAGAGCCTTGCCTCGATGCACGGGGCTCCGTACCAGGCAGCCAGCCCCCTGATCAGCCTCCTCAGCCGGCCG
>Ga0326760_1000540_pt1 | contig 19438 bp, 14 predicted proteins | sample GCREP_S_FD_207668 | JGI IMG/M metagenome (GOLD analysis project Ga0326760, IMG submission 207668) | Hot spring sediment microbial communities from Geyser Creek Basin, Yellowstone National Park, WY, United States - GCR.EP_S | ecosystem: Environmental > Aquatic > Thermal springs > Near-boiling... | reverse complement strand
GCTTGGACGGCTCTAACCAGGGGTACAGCCTATCGTAGCCTAGGAGCCCCCTCAGTAGGTCGGCTACAGACATTCCATCCACTTCCACCGAGGGGTTGTACCGCCTCTAGCTAATAAGCACAGCAGCCGGCCTACTAAGTGTTACCTACGCCCAAGTTGGGCGTACCAAGGGTGAGGGGCTAGACTACCCGGTGGGTTGGGAGGGCTGAGGTTTTACTCCTAGATGCTAGGAGGCGCTTCGAGGGGAGCATCCACTGGTTAGCCTGCTTCAGTGTCCACCAAGCAGCTAAGCTCTACCTGAGGGCCCTGGTGACTGCTCTAACCGGGGCGTACCCGTAGGTGAGCTACTCGAAGCTCTAAGAGCCGCCGGTCTAGAGCCTCCCGCTGAGGTCCCCCTATCCCACGAACTTCTCACACCCTACTACACGTTAGCTAGGTACCCGGGTAGGAGGGTCTACACCTACACAGATGAGCGGAGTAGGACCTGCGTTGAGGGTGCCTCCAGAGTGGCTAGCTAGGCGGGGGGTGTTGCAGACCCGTAGGGAGTTCTACGCTAGGATGGCTTGAAGGGTTGGGGACTACCCTAGGGCATTCGAGGAGTTCGCTGAGGAGTTGTGCTCCAGCGGTCTAGTGGAGGAGGCGTACCTCGTAGGCTCTAGAGCTAGGGGCGACTGGACATCGTCGAGAGGCTTCGACGTGGCCGTAGTAGTCGGAGACGATGCGGATCCGGTAGACGTAGCTACTAGGGTCAGGCTACTGAGGGGGTCCATACCGCTAGGCAGTAGAAGTAGGGGGCGAGCTCGGGGACACGGTGTACGCGGGGATGCTGAAGTACGCTAGAGGGTTGTACTAGACTACTACTTATGAGGAAGCTCTACGTTTACTTACTTGGTCCTCCGCAGATAGTAGATAAAGACTTTTTAGAGCTCTAAGGAGTGACTCTAGGGACCGGCTTTAAGTATGAGGGAGCTCGGTAGGATAGCTGAACTGGAGAAGTTCTGGGTTAGGAACTTTAAGTCATTAAGGGACCTAACTCTAGATGTACCAACAAAGCTTACCGTAGTAATCGGGTACAACGGATCCGGTAAGACAGCCCTCGTAGAGGTCTTCGAACTACTAACATACGTACTAGACTGGAAGAGGGGTGTTATCGCAAACCCGTTCGCAAGATTCTGGGGGTACGATAAGGTAGTGTGGAGACATAACGAAGACCTCCCAGTAACTATCGGATTTAAGCTAAGACTAACCGATATCCAGAGGAAAGTTCAGGAGATAGAGTCGGAGAACTTAAAAAAGATCCTCGAGCATAACTGGCACTTACTACCAACACCCATGGAGATAGACTACGAACTCGATATAACGGGAAGGGGAGGGGACTTCCGCGTTCTACGAGAAAACATAGTGGTCTACAGTAAAGACCTTAAAGTAGCTATTGATACGGTAAGGAGTACCCTTACCGTAACAGCAGATGTGTTGAAAGAGTTGAACAACGCGTTTGAGGAGATAAGAGAGGTAGCTATGGAAGTGGAAGGAGTAGCTGAGGAATCCTCCTTCAGTACCGCTAGGTCTAAAACCGAGGACGAGTTTCTGGAGGATTTACTGAAGTCAGGCTCGAAGTACGTAAAGAGAGGTCTTCTACGTTACAAACGCTTGCTATCCGAGCTAGGAGTAGTGGACAGAATTATTAGAAGAAAGGAGATAGAATCACTAAGTAGGAATCAGATAGGCTTGGCTTATCTCCTAACACTCTATGCTCCCGAGTTCTTTACCGTACAACATAGCGTGATAGAGTTCAGTACTAAGATAGAGGAGAAGTACTCTGCCCTCGATATTTCTGCTACCGCGGCAATTAGGTATCTCCTCTTCCCTGAGCATTACATATTGGGAAAGCAGGGTCTGTCTAATTTAGTGGAATCGATAGGTAAGAGACTCCTTATTAACACTAGCTCCCCTAGGTACCAGAAGATCTTAGAATACTTTAAGGAGTTGAAGGAGGAGGATTTAGAGAATGTTCACAGCGTAGTTAGGAAAGTGCTCTCGTACCTCATAGCTAGGAGGCTTCTGCATAGAGTTTCGGGCACTCTTTTCACGGCTTCAGCAACGGTTTACGGGTTTATCGACGGTATCTGCGTAGTTAAGGATATCGACTGGAAGTCCGTTAAGACTCCGCAGAGCGTAGAACGTCAGGAGAGGTTAAAACCCGATGGTTCTAACTTCACCCCCTTCCTATTTACGTTAACCGGGGGTAACGTAGGTATGGTGTTTGATGAGGTCTTGAAGTACGCGTTTCCAGGTTCTGGGAGGGTTAGGGTCGGGTTCGACATTACAACCGATAGTAGGATCTTCCTCAGGCTTACTACCGAGGATGGTGTGAGGCTAACTCCGATATCCATCCCCCACGGAGTTTTAAAGACCCTTATTATTGAGTCCCTACTGCGCTGGAGGCCCACCCTTCTAGTAGTTGATGAGTTTGAGAACAGTCTACACCCCGAGCTCCAGCAGTTCCTAATAGATGAGATTAGGGCTAGTGGTGTTAACGCCATAATCACATCCCACTCAACGGTCCCCGTAAACTACGTGAGGGACTTGAGGGAGGTAGTTGTACTAAGGCTTGAGAGGGGGGAGACTAAGGTCTACAGACTTAGTGAGGAGGTGAGGGAGAGGATAAGGGAAACCAGGCTTACGCTCAGCGACCTCCTCCTCTCCGGGTTGCTGAGGCCCGAAGTCGGTGGGTAGACTGCATGGTGGGGTGTAGGGTTTACTTCGTTGTCGACAACACGTACGCTATAAAGCTTATAGAGGAGCTGGTCGACTTCCTTAAGAGTATAGGGGTACTAAGTAGGGAGGTACTCCACGGTATCCACAGACTAGCTCTAAATAGCTGCGACTTTAGGGTAGAGGAGGTGGTTAGACCAGCTATTCGGTGGCATGGCTATAGCTGTGCCGTAATCCTAGTCGATACGGAGGGTAGGAACCCGCAGGAGGTCGTGGAGAACGTAGTTAAGGAGCACGTAGAGCCTCTAGGTGAGTACTCGCGGAGGGTAAGGGTCTACCCAGCACACCCCTGCCTAGAGACCTGGCTCTGCGAACTACTAGAGGCGGAGTCCTGTAGTACAGGTACCTGCGGAGACGTAGTAAGAGCTGTGGAGACCCGCTTAGGGAGGAAGTACTATAAGCACGAGCTACCCACCCTCACAGTGAGGTTGCTGCGTGAGAGACTCGGTAGAAACGCCACCTCAAAGCAGAGGCGTGAGCTACTACCGAACTCTCTAAGTAGCTTCGTTAGAACTATAGAGGAGGCTTGCTACAGTAGCTAAAATCCCGTACTCTAATGAGGAGGGTATACAGCTAAGGAGCGTATGCAGTAGGGGATTAGGACCCTACGAGGTGTTTTAACAGAGTTTTAGGAGGTTGTACGTTATTCCAGAGGTAGTTGCACTCCTGAGGAACTTCTAGGGCGGATTACCTGCTGTAGTAGATGTATACTGTTTTGAAGGTTTTTATCCAAATCTAATACCTTTATAGGGGAGGTCATGTTCATAAAACAACCTAATAGCAGTATAGCTTTGGAGAGGCTTTCTGATGTACTGAGGTATTTGGGGGATAGATTTGAGGTGTGCGTTAAATCTAGGCACAGATCTCTAACGGTTCTTTACGTTTCTAGCTACGTTATTACTACTAATGGTATTAGAGGTTCAAAGGGGGCTACGGGTCTTCTAGATCTAGTAAGAAAGGCTGTAAACCTCTCTCCGCAGGGATTTGTCTGCGTTGTAAGGACTAGCGCCCCCTCAGTATTCTCCGGAAACCTTAGTAAGAGACAGCGGGAGGCTGTAGACTCGCTTAGAAGCTCCTGTTACGTAAGGTGCTATGGGAAGGGAGAGTTCGTAAACCACGCTAAGTTTGTTATCGGCTACCACTTCTGCTTCTCGGAGGGAGTATTCTACTACGGGAAGTACTACGGCTCAACAAACCTAACCGAACCCGGTCTAGCCACCTCCTTATGGGGATTAGGGAACTACGAGGAGTTCAACTTCTCTCGATTGAGGATGGATCTAGTGCAGAACCTCCGGAGAGCTAGGGGGCAATGGTACTATATATACGAAATCTACAGCACAGTAAATAGTAGGTACAGGTTATACACGGATGAGAGGTATCTGAAGAACTACTTCGAAGACCACGTAAAATACTTCCGGGATCTGCTAAGTGAGATAAAGAGAGTTGTGGAAGGTACTACCCGGGCACAGCTATTTCAGGCTTACGCAAAGTCGCTAGCTTTAAATATTCACATACTCGCATTCGTAGACGACCTACCCGGGAAGAAACTTACCTCAGAGATACTGAGCGAGGTGGAACGCATAGGAGTCCGACCCCCGGATCCCCTTGAGGTTGAGGTACTTCTTACTGAAAGCGATGAAGTGGCTGATAAGCTGGCTGAGCTACTCAACCTCAGGGAGGATAAGCTCCGCGAGGAGATCGTAAGGTACCTAAACGCTAGTGAAAAGCTCTTGAACTTACTGAAGCAGACGTACCGAGTTGATAGAGTAAGGCAGTACTACGACGAGATAGAGGAAGGCTACTATAGGTTCTTAATGGACAACGGCAGGACTCACATGAAAATGCTTGAGGAGGTCTATCGTATGATCCCAAAGTACTAGAGAGCAAGTAAACGGCTAACTCCATACACGTAACGTAGCTTAAGTAGGTGGTTCTGCAACTAGGCTAGCCCTTACCGACGAAGTCGCTGAGGGTCTTAGACTTTGAGGTATAGCGTTCGGTGAGCCTCCTAACAACCTCCACCATCCGGGGGTCTATTCTTGAAGCTCTCTTGCTTTCAAGGTATTTTAACGGGTTTCCACCTGATTCTCCTCTAAATACCCTCTCTCTCAGGTAATCGGTTTCAGTAAGGATAATCGCGGTGTTTATCCTCTTAATGACTTCGGGGAGCTCCCTTCCAAGTTTAATTACCTTCATAAGGTTAGCTACCTCAGGTGAAGGTAGCTCTAGGAGGTCCTTAAGGTTAACGTAGACGTAGTCCTCCCTACGTAGTAACTTACGTTTAGTAAGCTCATCTTTTGGTAGCTCTTGTTCAACTACCTTAGGTGGAAGTCGCGGTACCTTGTGGTTAGGTCCTATGATATCTAAACGGACGAAGTAGGAGGCGAGGTCTCTGGCGGAGACTTCCCGATACTTTAACCCGACCCTACTGTAGTTTACGTTAGTGCCGAATACAGCTACCGGTTCTCCATAATCCCCCTCTAGCTGACCTAGTACTGTGAGGACGTAGTTGTGGAGGGAGTACCTACTTATAGCGTTTGAGTTATTGTAGTCTACACATATGAAGTTCGGTAGAACCTTACTGCTCCTACTAAAGTACTTCCTGTAAGTATTAACTAAGTTACTTAGGGTACTCCTCGAGGCGTAGGGTATTGAGGGGGCTAGGTAGGCGTTGAAGGAGTCTGCACTCTTGAGAAATCCCTCTATTACGTAGCTAAACAAGTGCTCAGGTACCCCCTGAAACACCGGTGCGCAGACTACGTCAGCCCTCGGGTTATAGGATAGCTCTACAGCCTGCTCTACATAGCTTCCAACATCGTCCCTACCGAGGCTCTCTAGATCCATGCCTTTAGGGACCTCTAAGATAGGTACTAGTACCGCTAGGTGCTTTCCCGGGGTCCTCTTGGCGAGGCTGTTTACCTTACGCTCTATCCTTTCTCGAACATTTACGTCCCTAACGGCCCTCCCAAGCTCCTTGAAGCTCAAGTGGATCGGTAACTCCACAATACCCCGCAGAACGTCCTCTTTTAGGATACTACCATCTATATAGCCCACGCTTACAGCGTATGTAGGTGTTTGGAAGGACCCTCTAGAAGACCCTATGTCTAGGACCCTAGCTAAGCTACCCTCACAACTATCAGCCAGCTTAACCCGCAGCACCATTAGACCACCGTAAGTCCAGAGCTTTTTCGGTAAGGTACGTTATAAATGCGTAGCCCTACAAACTGTTAACTTGGTGGGGGGAGAGGTGGTAGCTACTCTACTTAGTGAGGTAGAAGCACTAGACCCTTTCGATATCGTGCTCGCGTTCCTCTACGCGTGTAGAGGGGTGGGGAGGTTGACTAAGGTTCACGTACAGAAGGGGCTTTACCTTGCGTCGAAGCACCTTAAGAGGTTTGGGGAGGTTCTGGAGTTTACACCGTATAGGTTGGGCCCTTGGAGTGACGAGGTTAGCGACGTCATCGACCAGCTAAGGCAGAGCGGGGATCTAGAGGCGGGGGAATACCTTAGACTCACGGAGCGGGGTGTTGGAAGAGCTGAGTCTGCGTGGGGGGTGCTGACCGATAGGGAGAGGGAGGTACTGAAGGAGGTAGCCAATTTCATCAGTAAGCTAACCCCCGATGAGTTGCTACTGTACATCTACGTAGTCTACGGAGGTCTCGAGAGATCCGATGCTGCGGAGAGGGTTCTAAGGAGGAGGAAGGAGCTAGCTGAAAGTATCTACAGAAAGGGCCTCGTATCCCTTGGGTTGGCCGCTGAGATAGCTGGTATGACCCTAACCGAGTTCATAGAGTACCTAAGGAGGAGGGGGGTTAAGCCGTACAGAGCTGAGGTAAAGGACGTTGCCGGTACTGAAGAGCCCTAAACAACCGCGAGTACTCGTCCTCAACACCTCCACGCTGATAGTCCTGGAGGAGCTAGGTGCCTTACACTACGTTAGGAAAGCTGTGGATAACTCCTTAGTGAAGGTAGTTGTACCTAAAGGCGTAAAAGAGGAACTTAAAAGGGGAGGGCGTAACATAGACCTACCCACGGCCGATATCCACTTGAAAGGTGAGGATATTAAGGAAATCAGTGAGGTAATCGACGTTCCGCGAGGTCTTGGTATGGGAGAGCGTGAAGTAATAGCTACAGCGTATGCCTTAAGGAGGAGGTATAGGGTTGCGGTTATTACAGATGATAAGAAGGCTAGAAGTGTATGTGAGAAGCTCGACCTTGAGGTACATGGAACGCTGTGGTTGCTAAAGTTCCTCAAGGACTGTGGAGTAATAGCTAGGGAGGAGGCTGTGGAGCTACTAAACAGTATACAGGATACTAGTCTGTACATAGACCCGGAACTACTCTCTAGGGTACGTAAAGAGCTCTCTAACTAACAATACGACCCACCAAATCCCGTGCCCAACCCCAAATCTTACTTTAGAGTCCTCCGAATTCTGCTGGAGCTAAGGCTTAGATTATGCCAGCTGGGGTATTATGTTACTTGGTAGTACCTTAAGAGTTAATTACCCCGCGAGTTAGGTACCTCTTGGAGGGGTGCTAGCTGGTGCCGACCTTTCTAGAGTCTGGGGCGTTTCCGGTTGAGGTAGTTAATATCGCTAGTGCTAAGGAGAAGGGATCTGGTAGACCTCCGTTTTGGGAGATGGTCTTCTGGTGGACTAGGAAACCGCTAGCGTCTGCTAGAGCTGTTATACTAGCCTCCCTACTTCCGGAGGACTACGACCCGGTTAAGTTTGTCGAGGCTATCTACCCGAGTTACGAGGGTAGGGGGAGGTTCTCGAAGACCCCCCACTTCCTAAACCCCAACCTAATGCTTAAGTCGTTGGGGAGGGAATTCACCGAGAGGTTGGGTAGGGTAAGACTACTAGACCCCTTCGCGGGCTTCGGCTCGATACCCCTGGAGGCCGTGAGGTTGGGTGTAGGTGAGGTAGTAGCCGTAGAGCTACTACCGGTAGCTGTAGTCTTCCTCAGAGCTATCCTAGAGTACCCGAAGTGGGCCTCGGAGAGGGGCCTCGGTAGGAGGCTCGTCGAGGACGTTAGGAGGTGGGGTGAGTGGGTACTACAGCAACTGAGGAACGACCCAGACATCAGGGAGCTGTACGACGAGGGCGTAGCCGTCTACATAGGTACCTGGGAGGTTAGATGCCCCTACTGCGGTAGGTGGACACCGCTAGTAGGTAACTGGTGGTTAGCAAGGGTTAGAGGTAGTACAGGCTTCAAAGACCTCGCGTGGATAACCCCAGTTAGGGCAGGGGATACTATCGAGGTACAGGTAAACCAAGTTAAAGACCCAAGACAGCTACAGCTAGCTAAGACTATAAAGAAGGGTAACAGAGCCGTAGGCATAGAGATAGACGGCAAGAGGGTAATCGTAGGGGACCCGGCCCTAGGCGGGGAACCGAACATAGACGCTAGAAACAGCGTAGCAGTATGCCTACACTGCTACGCAAAGATTAAGGGGGTAAAGGATGGGTGGTACGTTAAGGAAGCACTGAGAGAGTGGAACGAGAACCTAGAGAGGTACCTAAACAACGAGATAAGCCTCGAAGAACTAAAGCAAAGCCCGGCAAGACCTAGGCTCCTAGTGAAGGTTAAGACCGAGGGCAGGGAGCTGACATTCGAACCGGCTACAAGAGAAGATAACGAGAAGCTCTGGAAAGCCCTAGAGAAGCTTAGAACAATATGGGGGGACCCAGACATACCGGCAGAACCCATAGCAGTATACGAAAATAGAGCAATATGGACACAACCCTACGGCTTAGACAAGTTCTACAGACTATTCAACCCACGCCAGCTCCTAACCCTAGTAAAGCTTGTTAAGCTAATACGAGAGGCGGGTAGGAGAGTCGAGGAAGAGAAACTTAGAGAGGGATGGAGCAAAGAAGACGCGTTCAAATACGCAGAAGCAGTAGCAACATACCTAGCAATAGCACTAGCAAGGTATGTCATGTTTAATTCCGTAACATCGCCGGTAAGAGCAGATACAATTATGGGGGCTATTGTAGCGGGAGCATTAACATTCAGAGGAATAGCAATAGTTTGGAATTTTGGCGAGATATCACCATACGCCGATATAACCGGTTCATGGATAAGAAACATTAGAACGATTAACGACGGGCTAGAATATTTACTCTTAACTGTTTCTGCTGCTTCTAGTCGTGTTAGGGTTATGCTTGATGATGCTACTTCGCCGAGTAAGCTTGGAGATGAGAAGTTTGACCTCATCGTTACCGACCCGCCCTATAGGGATGACGTTCCCTATGCTGAGTTAAGTGACTTCTACTATGTGTGGCTTAAGAGGGCTTTAAGTGATAGTGATGGTGTTTCGTTAAAACCTAGGTTCCACGCTGATGTCTTCTTTATGGGCGGTGTTGAGGTTCCTACTCAGTGGCAGTGGTTTGCTAGTCGCGAGGTTTCGATTAGTGAGGGTAGGTGTAGGTACTTCGGGATGGGTTCTACTGATGAGGAGTGTGAGAGGGTTTACGAGGAGCTACTTAAGGCTAGTTTTAGGGCTATGGTCGCTAGGCTCGGTGAGGGTGGTTTACTGGTTACCTACTTTGCTCAGAGCTCTCCGGAGGCTTGGAGGGCGTTGGTTGAGGCCGGCCTATCTAGCGGTCTCTACCCAGTTACCGCGTTCCCCGTACTTACTGAGAGTGAGGAGAGCGTCGTTGCTAGGGGTAAGGCCGCTATATCCGCTAGTATAGTTGTTGCCTGGAGGAGGGCTGTGCAGGGGGAGCCCGTCGACGTCTCCTCTAGGTACGATGAGCTTGTTGAGGAGGCAGTCAAGGCCTTGAGAAGTGTTGGGGACGCTCTATCTAAGGCTAGTCCGGGGGTTGTCTCAGAACTCTACGGTGTAACCATATACGTGATGACCTACGCTAAGGTGCTGAGCCTCCTAACGAGGGGTGGTAGACCGGTTAGAGCTGGGAGACCCCTCGACTCTGCTGAGATAGCTAGACTAGCTTCAGAGATACTAGCTAGGGCGTACGCTAGGGAGGTTGGGGCGTCCCTATCCCACAGCGACTCGGTGTTCTACTACGTAGTTAAGAGGGTGTTTCCGAGGGGTGGGGAGGGTAGGAGGCTTGCCTCCAGTAGCGACCTAATACTGCTGAGCTACGGTGTAGTACCTACGCAGAGGGAGAGGGTCCTGGAGGACTACGTTAGGAGGGGTATACTTAGGGCCTACGGTAGGGAGGAGGAGACCGGGGTTGCTAGTAGGAAGACGTACGTACTCGTCGAACCCGCTAGGGTTGATGAGGTAGAGCTATCCCAGGTTCTTAAGCTACACGGTGTAGACCCCGACGACCCCTCTAGGTTTAGAAGCCCCGTACACGTACTCCACGCACTGATGCTGTACTCCCTTAAACCTAAGGACGTCTTCGCGAGGTACTACGAGAGGGTATACCAAGCTAACCCACCCCTGGTGGCTGAAGCCGTTGAGTTAGCTAAGGCCCTCTCAACTCTTGAGGGAGATCCGGAGGCCGAGCTCGCGTCTAGGGTACTCGAGTACCTAGGTGCGGTTCCGAAGGTACGTAGGGGTGTGACCCTCTATGACTTCGCAAAGCGTTAAACCATTTACAGGCGTTCTGAGACCACGTAGGGAGGTACTAGAGGGGGAGGTAGTAGAGGCTCTAAGCCTAGCCGATATCTACATCTACAACGAGCTGGGGGGTAGAGTTCCGGGGGTACCGGAGCTAAGGCCTAACCCACTGTACAACCCGGAGGACTTCCTGAGGAGGACCTACTTTAGTGAGGCGATGAGGCAGGCCATCCTAAAGGTATTCGGGGGTCTAGCTGGGGTATCCCACCTATACCTAGACGACCGCGGGAGTAGGCTACCGATAACCTCCAGGGTAGTCATAGTACCTAGCTACCTAGGGGGTGGGAAGACCCACCTACTCGCAACCCTCTACCACATAGCTAAGCTAGTTAGGGAGAGGGGTGAGGAAGCTCTAAGGTACCTAGAGGGTGATGATAGGTTCCGGCACGCTATGAAGCACGCTGTGAAGGTGATTAAGGATCGCGGGGGACTTCAGGTAGTGGCTATAGTAGGTGATAGACGTACCCTAGCACCGAGTCCTGATAGTCCTCTAGAACTCGGAGGCTACAGGATCCACACACCCTGGGGACTCCTAGGCTACCTACTAGGTGCCTACGAGGTGGTGAAGGCGGCTGACGAGGGTCGCTACGCACCTAGGGTGGATGAGCTGAGGAAACTACTGCAGGGTAGGAGTGTGCTGATACTGATAGATGAGGCTGTTGAGTACATGGAGCTCGCGGTTAGCCTGGACTCGAAGTTTAGGGGGTACAGCGATTCCTTCCAGTCCTTCCTCAGAAACCTAGCCGAGGCCGTTAGCGAATCGCCTGGAGCGGTCCTAGTCTTAACGCTACCAGCAGAGTACAGGGAGGGTACGCTAGTACCCGGACTTCAGCACCCGGAGTACGTTGAGAGGATAAGGGCTGTACTAGGTAGGGTAGCCCACGAGTACATACCACCCCTAGAGTTTAGGCGGGATGTGGTTGAGGTATTTAAGAAGAGGCTATTCGAGAACGCCTACTCCAGTGAGGTCCAGGAGTTAGCTAGGTCAGTAGCTCAGGAGGTTGAGAGTAGAGCCCAGCGGGACTCAACCCTAGCTACAGCCATTAAGTTGAGGTACGGCGATATCTACGACTTCAGGAGGAGGGTACAGGATAGCTACCCCTTCCACCCGTGCTTGGTCGAGGTCCTAGTAAACATAGCCTCAGCTAACCCTCAGCTCGGTCTGACTAGGTACCTACTAGCCTACGTAGCTAGGTTAGTTAGGTACATCTACGAAACCCGGGAAAGGCTTAGGAGGGATCCGCCGGTAGCTCTAATAACTACGTGGGTAATCCCAACTACTAGGGTAGAGTTTAGGGCTGAGCTCCTAGCTGGTATGCTAGCACAGCAGCAGAATGAGTTTCAGAGGATCTACGAGCAGGACGTTAAACCGCATGCGGTTAAACTAGAGAACCTACTGTGGTCTGCGGAGACCTTGAGTAGGCAGTCCCTCTACGACTTCGTAAAGGGGGCCGTCTCCTGGACGGTATGGCTCTACACACTACCAGGTCGAGGAGGGAAGACTGAGGACATAGTAAGACTCTACCCCAAGCTTCAGGAGCTACCGGTAATCGTCTACGACCCCCTAGCATTCCAGAACGTAGTAGCTGCGGATGTAGTGAACGCTATTAACGACCTACTGAACGTATCGACGTATCTAACCAAGACCTCAGATGGTAGGGTCTTCTACGTTCGAATACCCGAAATAGAGAAGCTCCTGAGGGAGAGGTACGTTGAGGCAACGGACCTCGACGCCCTCATCATGCTCGAACGGTTAGTGGGGGCAGGGTCCCTTAAACCCGGGAGGAAGATCAAGCACATATACCCAATACTAACGGACAGGGTAATGGTTATCGAGGACCAGCTTAAGGGTGTTCTAGCAAAGACCCAGGATCCCGTACTATTCGTATACCTAGCACTTAGCGAACCCCCAACCGATCTCGAGGACGTAGTACTCGTAAGGAACAACGTCGTACTCCTAAAGCCTGGCTACGGTGAGAACCCCCTTGAGAGGGGCCTCGTGTACTCCGAGAGCATCAAGCGTGTAGTGGGGTCTGAGCCAACTACAATGAGGGACTACATCAGATCCCTCCTAAAGTTCCTAAAGGTGGTTAACGACCTACTAACTAAGACGGAGTACCTACGTGAAGCATTTGGGGAGGAGTACCTAACTACTGTAGTAGATAGGTTGAAGAGGTTGAGGGACGATGCTGAGAAGCAGGTTGCTACAGCCATCTTCTCATGCCTCAGAAAGGTTGTACTAGGTCTTCAGAGGGTTACCTACGAGGTCGACCTAAGGCCTAGTGAGGAGGAGGTTAAGGACCTATCCAGCCTAGCTAGGCTCCTAGAGGAGTTCCTCGAGAGACGTGGAGTACTGACCTTGTGGACCTGGGTAGATATCTACAACCAGCTGAAGGAGTGGGATGTGTGGGACCTAGATACCTCACCTAAGAGACCTATTAGAGTTGGAGACATATGGGACCAGCTACTAAGTTCACCCAGCGTTAGACCCCACGTAACGGGCTACGAGGACTTTATGGAGGCCCTTAAGAAGGCCTACAACGAGAACCTCATAGCGTTTAGGTACTCCGATAGGATCCTCTGGTTAAGGCACCCCTACAGTATTCAGGAGGTTGAGCAATACTACAAGGTAAGGTACGGGAGGGAGGGTAGGCTAAACGACTGGGAGAGGGACGTTGAGCAAGTAGCTAAAGCACTTAGTGTGAGGTTAAGCGACCTGGAGGTAGTCTCCCCGAGGCTTGTAGTTAGGGACCTCGTTAACCGGCTCAGGAAGTACGCAACTGTAAAGCCGGGTGAGAGGGTAGTTAGGAGGCTTGTAGTACACCTACCAGACGCTAAGCAGGACTTCACAGCCTTTATCGCGAGGTTCAAGAGCGATGTGGATCTAGCTGATGCTCTATCTAGGTACCCGGTGGTAGTTGAGGAGGAGACTCCCTCCAGAGTCTTCAACCTAGTGGTAACGAGGGTGAATGAGAGGGTTTACGCAGGTGTAGGGGAGGTCGTAGAGGTTGAGGGCGAGGGCTTAGCTGTAGTAAGGGTTGAGGGTAGGGTTGATGCTGAGGAGGTGTTCCCAGCAGTTATAACCCTCAAAGCCGTTGACGGATCCGGCAATGTGGTGGCCCGTACCGATGTCGAGATGAAGGTACCTGCGAGTTTCCAGCTAGAGCTAAAGCTGAGCAGCGTCGGGGAGTACACGGTATTCATAACAGCTAGGGAGCCTGGTGGGTACAGGGTTGACGAAGTACCGGTTGCTAGGGTTAGGGTTAAGGGGGAGCTATGTGTAGATAGGGTCTACGGAGCGACTGAGCTAGCTAGGGTGCTTCAAACCGTAAGCGGAGCTACTAGGGTGGAGGTTAGGACGGTACAACTGAAGGGTGTGGTTAGGAAGTATGCCATACCTAGCCTTAGTGAACTACTAGCTCTACTCGGGAAGTACGGGACGAGGGTAACCGGTAGGATCTCCCTGAAGGGTGGGACCGAGGAGATACGGGTGGAGTTTAGAAATGCCAGTAGCTCAAAGATAGCTAAGTTCGTAGGGTCTCTAGGTGTTGAGGAGGATCTCGAGGTTGAGGTGGAGTTCCCTGAAGCTATAGGCAGTCTACTGGATAGGGATAGAGCTGTTAGAGCTAAGCTTACAGACCCCTCCTCACCTCTATCGACACTCGTACAGGTATCTCTACGTGAGTGCTCTAGGGTCTAGGGCTGAGGGGTTGTAGAATGTCTAGGAGGATCGCGAGGCTGAAGGTCGTCATACAGCTTATCCAAGCTAGGAGACCGTACTACGCAGTAAGGTGCTACGAGTCGGGTAGGCTCATTCTACAGGCTAAGAGGGTGGTTAAGCCGGACTACATCCTGAGGTGGTTCCTCTACAACCAGTCCCTACTAGACCAGGGGCTTACCCAGGTGAAGAGGAGGGCTAGTGGTACTGTCCAGATAACCTTTAGTGAGACCGTGGAGAGACACTTCAAGGTCTTCCTACTCTACGTATACAGCATTCTGAACATCAGATCCTCGAGAAGGGTTGACTGCTTAGCTAGGTGCTGGTCGAGGTTAGATGCGGTTAGTCCAGTAGTAGATGTACTCTGGGAGCTCTCCAGGATTACGGATGTGAGGAGGTTTTCCGGGCTCCTGAGGGGCTACTGTTTATGCAGATAGACAGTAGGGAGCTACTCTACGAGGTTCTAAGGCTAGTACTAGACCCACTACTCAGGTTCAACCCCTTCTTCTCCCTCTACTACAACCCCCTCTCCAGCCCACCATCACCTGAGGTCCCTCGCAATCAGTACTTCAACTACGTCCACCAAGTAGCACTCCTACTAGATGTCATACCTAGGAGGCGGGTTAGGGTACTAATCGGGGATGAGGTTGGGTTAGGTAAGACTGTGGAGGCTATTAGGATAGTCAAGTACCTACTTAACGTAGGTGAGGCTGAGAAGGTACTCATAGTAGCCCCAAGACAGTTAATCAAGCAGTGGCTTCACAGTGAGCTCAGGGACTTAATGTACTCCCCTGGAGTTACTAGACTCCTATCTAGGAGGAGCTTTGAGGACATTAAGAGATTGCTTAACCTAGGTAAGCAGAGCAGGGTGGTAGTTCTAGCACCCCTAGACCTAGTTAAGAGGGGGAGCTTAGATAGACACGCGCACGGTTCCTACAGACCGTACTACGACCTCGTATCCGGCGTTGACTGGGACCTGGTCGTAGTTGATGAAGCTCACCACCTAGGCTTTACTAGAGCGCGCCCACCGCTCAGAACAAGGAGGCTGGCCCCGATATGTGGGAGAGCCAAGCACCTCGTACTACTCTCGGCAACACCCTCCCGTGGAACCCACGAGGACATGCTCGGCAGGTTATCCCTACTAATACCTGAGCTCACCGGCGTTCTGGAGAGGCTTAGGAGGGATGAGCGTACCCGGAGGGAGTTCTACGAATGTGTTTCAGACTACCTAGTCTACAGGAGAACTAAGGAGCACGTTAACGCGTTAGAGGGTAAGCAGGTATTCACAAACCTAACGCAGTTCCTCGCGCTGATAAAGCTAGGTGAGACTAGGGAACTCTACGAAATCCTCGGGAGCTTTGTAGCTAGGGTACTGAGGTCTATGGATCCGGGGACCCCCGCTATACTTAAGGTAGTAGTACTTAAGAGGGCCCTCTCGAGTCCCTACTCTTTCCTCAAGACCTTTAAGAGGGTTATTGAGGGGGTGGGTGCTAGAACCGGTAGGGTTGTACTAAGTGGCTACCCAAGTGACTACCTAGTTGAGAGGGACTCCGATAATGTTGTTGAGGAGGTACTACTGAGGACCCTTAGGCTAATCCCGCAGGAACTCGTAGGGGAGGCTCTAAGCCTACTAAGCAGTTTTGAAAAGCTCTACAGTGAAGGAGACCCGGGGTTCAAGGCCCTCGCACACCTACTCCACCTAGTTGCCACTAACTCCAGTGAGGTCCCTAGGGAGCTTATAGGGGACTACATAGTCTTTAGTGAGTATAGGGATACTGTTGACTACCTCTTCAGCAAGCTCGTGGAGTTCTTCGAGAGTAGGGGGTTTAGGCGGGATGAGTACGCCAAGAGACTGGTTCTAGAGAATGCCTTAAAGGACTACCGGGAACGTAGGTACTTCGAAAGGGTGGGGCGTAGGTATGAAGCCCTCCTAGACCAGTCTATAGCCATCCTAGTAAAGGGCGATACGTGGGTGTTCTTAGGGAGGATATCGTCCCAGAACCAGGAGATCGTCTACCTAGTTCCAGACGTAGTAGAGGCTGTTAATAGGTACGCAACTGGGAGAGTTCTAAAGGTTCTACTAAGTACTGACGTAGCTTCCGAGGGACTGAACCTACAGCAGTTTAACGTGGTAGTCAACTACGACGTCCCCTGGAGTCCTATTAGGAGGGAGCAGAGGGTTGGTAGGGTATATAGGCTTAGGCAGAGAAGGGACTGCAGCGTCGTGGATTTCGTAAGGGAGACTACGCCTGAGTACGCCTTCTACACCAAGCTAGTACTAAAGCTCCTAAACATCGCTGAGCAGAGGCTACTGTCGAGACCTATTGAGGGGTTACTAGAGCTCTACGTAACTAGGAGAGGTGCTACAGGGGAGGAGTACCTGGTAGTTTCTGAGAGACCCATTGGGGAGGTACTCGTAGGTGTGTACGAGAAGCTCTACGGTGAGGGTAGGTCAGTTGAGGATACCTTGGAGGAGGCCTACAGGGAACTGCTGGGTAAGGTAAGAGCCTACCGAACCCTAGTCCAGGAGCTAACCTCGAGAAGTTACCGAGTAGATGCTGTTAAGCAGTACGTTGAGGAATTCACCGGCTGCAGTAGCCATGAGGAGTTCTCTAGTACGGTCTCAAGGGCTCTCGAGGTTTTCTTTGGTAGGAGGGTTGCAGACCCAGCTAGGGCTTTGAGGGAGTTGTTCGAGGTACTCTTCAGTAGGAGGCAGGCGACGCGGTTACCCGCGGTACTACTAGTCCACGACCACGACCTTGAGGAGGGGTACGTAGGTGTTGTAGACTTCGTGGTTGACGGTAGGGTTAGGTACTCTACACCAGTAGCTTTACTCAAGGTAGGCGGTAGCTGGAGGGTACTCAACGGTTTGAAGGTACTTCAGTGGCTTGTAGAGCTCTACGGGAGTGGTAGGCTGAAACCCGTCGAGACCTGGGGAGGTCCCACTAGCCTAGGTAGTACTAGCCTACCTCCGGAGGTTAAGCTATTTGCGAGGAGGTTGAACCAGTACCTTAGTGTGAGACTTAAGGAGAGGGAGCGCCGGTTGGGTACCCTACTGGGTACATCCCTAGAGGAGGTAGCCGATCTCGAGGTTGTTCCTCGGGATGGTGTTGTTAGGGTTGTCGGCTACCATAGCTTAGTTGAGTACAGTAGGTTTAGGGAGGGGTTGCCGCTGAGTACTAGGCTCCGGATGGATGAGGCAGGTATTAACTACGTAGCTAAGCTATACGAGGAGCGGGGCTGTACTATTGCCGAGAAGAACGTCGGTGTGATGAAGCCGTACGACCTACTAGTCTACTGTCCGGGCAGTGGAGGTCTGAGGAAGTACTTCGTCGAGGTTAAGAGCCACCTAAGGTACGTCCTAGTAGCTGAGCTATCGGAGGCTGAGACGGAGTTTGCGGAGTCCAGCCCCTACGACTACGTGGTATGCAATGTTATGGGCCTCGGAAACCCTGATAGCTCTACCTGGGTAGCTCTATGCGGTCTGTACGCGGAGCTACCGAAGGTCCTGGTAACGGAGACTAGGGAGGAGAGGAGGGCTAGGCTCTTCTTCCAGCCGCAGAGGTAGGTACCAGGCTAAGCTCTCCCTCACGGCTCTAGAGAGCTCCTCCACTCCACGTTACCTATTAACCCCTCCAGCTACACCTAGTTAAGCAGGTCCTTCACCCGCAACGTGCTTAAGTAGGAGCACTATATAGGGTACAGCGGTGGGAGCTTGGCGGAGGAGCATGTTCGGGAGCTACTCAGGAGGTACCTAGGTATAAGCGCTCCGAGGGTGGTCATCGGAGTACTGATGCTGGTCTTCGGAATACTGATACTTGTGAAGCCGGAGCTTCTCGCAGTACTAGTAGCTGCCTACCTCATAGTTAGCGGCCTCCTAGTACTTGTGGACGAGTCCCTAAAGGGTAGGGCCCTCCGGAGGTAGACCCTAGCTAAGCACTTCCGGAGGGCTAGGAAAGCTCACCGGCTCTCCCCACCCCCAGGGGCCGGACCCTCGGGTGCAACCTGCTTAAGGGCTCTAGCTACGAGGGCTTGAACTACTCAAGGTCGCTAGACCCTCCCTAGTGGATAGAGCTACCGGTACAGCCCCTGCAACTACCAGTGCTAATCCTAGGATGGCTACCCCGGGGGTTAGCCCCCCTAGGCGGCTGAGTAAGTCTACTAGCTCTATGAGGACCTCCCTCAGAGATCTTACCAGTACGGCCGCTCCGAGCAGTACCAGTAGAACCCCTATGGCTAGCTTAACTAGCTTGGAGACCCCCGTGGGGTGTTTCCGGAGCACCTCCGCGGCCCCGGCGGTACCCTCCTCAGCCACCCTCCTCTCCGGTACTATGAAGCAGGCTACTAGGTAGACCGGGGCAACCGCTGGGAGGTTTATAACCGCGGCTGGCACGGTCATCAGCGTTTCCCCTCTAACGGTACTTGGTGGTATCTGTAAATACCTGTATCTCCGTTAGAGGGGCTGGACCTCGGTGTGGGTTCACCAGCTTCACCCACACCCCATGGGCCCCCGTCGAGCCCAACGCCACGGGGCTCCCATCTGTGTTTAGGTACTTCAACCCGGTGTTCGCTGCCCCTAAGACGTCTCTCGAGGACTCTCCCACCTACTTTTGCTATCCTAAGAACTACTCTCATCACCTTCACTCTCTTGAGCCCCTTCACCGCAGTGCGGATCACTAGGGGCTCGAAACTCCTAACCCTCCTACCTGTGGATGGGTCTCTAGATGATGTACCCCTCTCGGAGACCTCGACGACGTGTATGGGGCTATCATCAAGAAGCTCAATTAACTTCTTAACGCTCCACTGGTGAATCCTGTGCCTCAGCTTACTGTTAGCATCTTCCTCCATACTCTCCTTAGCCTTCTCATCAATGTTGCCAACCACAACAACATCGGTGGGGCTCACCAGGGTTCCCCGGGGTCCGACCTTGGGAGGTATAGAAGCCGGGGGGTCTCCGCGGAGCCCTCCCCCTAGGAGGTTGAGGGGCTTAGTATGGCTAGTACGCCTCCTATTAGTAGTGTGAGGAACCCAGCTAGTAGAACCCCTAGGAAGAGGGGTATGGAGGCTACCGCAGCTACTATAGCTAGTACACCGCCAGCTACGGGGTGGTTGAGGCGTATGAGTACGGAGGCTAGTAGACCTAGGATCCCGGGTACTAGGGTCACCAGGGCTAAGAGTACCCCCACCCTCCTCAGTAGGGCCACCGGGATCAGGTGAGGTAGCTCCAACCCCCTCCAGGCTAGGGTTAGGTAGAGTACTAGCACCACCACCCCGGATACCAGTACCAGGGCTGACCCAACGAGGGTTAGTACGAACGCTGCGGTGAGTCTACGCTCCCTACTACCCAC
>Ga0326760_1000539_pt1 | contig 19439 bp, 23 predicted proteins | sample GCREP_S_FD_207668 | JGI IMG/M metagenome (GOLD analysis project Ga0326760, IMG submission 207668) | Hot spring sediment microbial communities from Geyser Creek Basin, Yellowstone National Park, WY, United States - GCR.EP_S | ecosystem: Environmental > Aquatic > Thermal springs > Near-boiling... | reverse complement strand
TCTTCCAATAATCATTAAAAGCGATAGTGCAATTTTTTGAAATATTGTAAACTCTATTTCTGTTGAAATTAGACCAACATTAGAATAGGAAGAAACAGTTATAAATAAAGCATCTAAAAAACTCAAGTTTGGAAAAACGAAATATGCAAAGAGAAATACTAAAAAGAATGAAAAGGAGGTTGTAAACAAAGAAATTATAACGTTTTTATCTACTTCATTTGCTTTTCCTACTTTTATACGAACCACATCTTTTATAGATTTTAGTAAATCTACAATTCTTTTTATTTTTATTCCTCCTGCAGTAGAGAAACTCATACCACCTATAAACATTAAGAATATAAATAATGGTTTTAAAAATTCTTCTATTCTTATATATTGAAATCCTGTAGTAGAAGTAGCAGATAAAATATGAAAGGAATAATCTAATAGATCTTTGTTGAAAGCGAAATAAACAAAAATTACTGAGCCAAAAAATATTAAAAGAAACATTATTAGCTCTGAAGATTTAAGAGCTGAAAAATTTCCAGTAAAAATAGAATGTAAAATGTAGAAGTTTATGCTTCCTAAAATCATTACAATCATTAAAATTTTTAAAATCTCTTTATTCTCTAAAAATTTGGAATTCGGCAAAAATCCTCCAGTAGAAATTGCTGAAAAAATTGCGCATGAACTATTTATTAAATCTATTTTATATAGAAAGTGTAAAATAAAAATAAATGAGATTGCAATTATTGTATATACAGAAATTATTTCTAACATAGATGTTTTTATTCTATTTAAAGTTTTTTCAACCCTAAAAACATCGGCAAACTTTTTAAGAACTTTTTCTTTATAAAAGAAGGTAAGTAATAGATAAACAATTCCTATACCACCAATAAATTGAGTTAAACTTCTGTATATTAAAATAGATTTTGGAAGATTTTCTGGAAACTCTATTGTTGAAAAGCCTGTAGTAGTAAATCCGCTTGAAGATTCAAAAAAACTGTTTATAAAGCTTTCCAAAATATTATCACTTTTAAAAACAAGAAAATATGGAATAGAACCTATTAAACTTAAAAATAAAAAAGTAAGAAATAATAGACAACAAGCCTCTTTTATGTTTAGTTCTTTTCTTTCTGATAAAGCATTTAAGATAAAACCAAAAGATAGAAAAATAAATGAAGTTAAAAACAAATAAATTAATGGTAAAGTTTCATTGTAATAAAATCCAACGATAATTGGTATAATCATAAGAAGCCCAGTAAGCTGTAAAATAAATCCCAAGTTTGCAAATATTTTCTCCATAAAAAATATTTAACCAAGTTTATTGGGGCCGCTGGGATTTGAACCCAGGTTAGCGGGTTTCTTCATTTTTCAGAGCTCGCACTGGAGCCCGCCGTCCTTCCTGGCTAGACTACGGCCCCAACAAATTTTTTATCCATATTTATATTTTTACTCACTTATTTGTAAACTTTCTAGCTAAGATACTTTTTCAAGCTTTTATATTATGGAGCAGAGTACAGTAAAAACTGCTTTGTTTGTTGCTTTGGCAATTTTGGTAATTATATTCTTTATAATTTTAGCTCTTTATTATTTCAAAATTCTATCTCTTCACATTTCAACAAAGTAATGGAATTACCTTTTGAATTGCTATTCGTAATAATTTTCTTTTTAATAATAGTAGCTGTAATTTTGGTTTTTGTTTTTAATGTAGACATAACAAAAATTCCTCAATATGTTTCCGAAATAATAGAGAAAATATTTAGTAAAAGATGAATTTAAGTTTATTAATAGCTTTAATAATTTTTGCAATAATTTTTTCTATTGCAGTTATTGTTATTCTAGGAATAGTTTATAAAGGACAATTTGCAGCAATGGCAAAAGAAATTTGTCTTTTAACAGTTGGAAAAATATTTTCTAATCCTCAAGTTTGTGAGGTTTTTATGGTATGATGGAGTTTTCAATAAGAAATGTTATAATGATGATTTTAATAATAATAGGATTAATAGTAATTTTTTTAGTTCTTTTTTCCTTTTTCAATCCAGAATTTGGAAAGTTTTTTTCTGGATTATGTAAATTATTTTTAGGGTATTTTAGCAGTTTTTGTGATATATTTTATCAAACATAATTATGGAAAAAGCCATAGAAATAGTAATAATAGTAATTATTGCATTAATCGTTCTTTTAATTCTTTTAATGATTTTTGGAGTAATTCAGGGGCCGGGAATAGAGCAAATTAGACAAATTTTTAACATTTCAACTTTTATTGATACGATAAAAAGAGCAATAGGAATGAAATGATAGAAGATGAATTATGGATTTTGCTTGGAATTTTTTTATTAGTAATTTTCGTCGTCGTTATTGCTATCTTATATTTTACAGGTGCATGGCAAAAAATTTGGGATATAATAAAAAATATAAAGATTCCTAAACCTTGGAAAACATCATGATAGATTTTAAAATAATCATTGCAATAATAATTTTGTTATTATTAATATCCTTTGCAATTATTTATGTTTTATATTTAAGTAAGTGGAGTAATTCAACTCTAGAGCAAATAGTTAAGGGCCAAAGCTTAAAATGGAAGAAATTAGAGGATAAATTAAAAAAGATGAGAAAAGAACTGTAATAAAGTAGAGAAAGATTGAGAGTAAAGAATTTTTAATTATTGAAAAAATCAAATAATATTTTTCAAAGCCTTTTTCCAAACATACAATGAGCAATGAGGAAATTGAAACGATTTGAATTACATATATTCCAATACAAAATACCAGATAGCCAGAAAATATACTTGCTGCATTATTTATAGAAAAAAATGGTAAAGAAAACATTGGAATTGAAGATGTAGTCTCATTAGAAACAGGAATTTCCAAGCTCTTAATTGCAACTGAATTTAGTAAAGAAAGAATTATGATTGCTAATGAAACTCCAGTACCAGTTATTAAAGGAATTAGGAATGATGAAATAAATTTTAAATTGTTTACGACATCGCTTATCAGCTCTTCTATTTTATTTTGAAGTTTATTAAGACTTGTTAAAAAATTTGAAAGCTTTATCATTGCTTCTCCAGCGAAAATATATCCTTTTCTATAAATTTCTACTATTACTTCAAAAAAACTTTTTATTAAGCTTGATGGATAATCTTTTATAACACCCTTTTCTCCAAATATTGCTTTCTCCAAACTTCCATAAATTCTCAAATTTGATAAGATTTTTTCGAAGAAATTTTTTATCTCAAACTTTTTATATCGTTCAGTACCTTTTAATATAGACATTTCTAAAGTGTTTCCAATTTTTAAATAATATCCAATTTGATAAAGAATAACTCCAAATTCCTTTTCCAACTTTTCTATTTTTTCTCTTTTTAAAATTATTCCTCTTATTTTTAATAAAATGAAAGAAAAAGGAAAAACTAAAAATATTAAAGGTATTATGCTTTCAAATATTGACGGATTTTTTAGAGTTTCTATACATTCATTTTTAGAAAGAGAAAGTTCTGAAGGTTTTTTTAGTTCGCTAAATTTTGAAGAGAACCAAATAGCACATAATTCATAATTTTTAGATTTTTTTAGAAAATCGAGAAAAAAAGGTAAAAAAAGAAAAAAAGAAAGTAATGAAAGAACTATAAAGATATTTATCTTACTCTTTCCAATTTTTATTTCAAAAGGATTTTCTATTAAAAGATATGAAGTTGTCATAGGTCTTGAAGATAGAATTGTGAGAACGAAGCCTAGTAATATTAAAGGAAGGAAAAAGTTATAAATTGCTATTAATAAAGTAAATGGAAAAATTTGTGGGAAGAAAGTTGAGAAAAGTGGTAAAATTACTAAAGTTAGCAAAGGTAGAATAACTCCTAAGCCTAATAAAACTGTAGAAGGAAGCTTAAGACCTCTTGCATATCTTTCCATTCTTGCAAAGCTTTCTTCATGAACAATTCTTACTGCTTCTTCTAGTAATTCTTCCCTAGGATTTTCTGAATATGAAATTAAAAGTTTTAATGCATCACTAAATTCTCTAGCTTCTTTGTACCATTTTTCACAAATTTCTAGCAATCCTTCTTTCGCACTTTTTTCTCCTAATAAAATTCTTGCGGTAATTCTTTTAAAGTCATTTCCAACATATCCATGTAAGTTCGAAGCGGAAAAAATTATTGCTCTTTCTAAATTTGGAACTTGCTTTAAGGAAATACACATGTAAATTATTGAGTGCATTATTTCTGAAGCCGCAGAATTCCTTATTATTTTACTAAGAAGAAAAGGATAGTAGTAAATTAGGAAAGAAATAAATGAAAGAATAATAAATAAGAAAAATGATATTGAAAAAGGAATAAAAAAAGAAATAAAAATTGCTATTGGTAAAGAAAATATTAAGAAAAAAATTGATGCAGAAACGTTTGCTGCTGGATAAATTCTTAAATTGCAAAACTTATTAGTTTCTTCGAACTTTTCAATTTCTTCTTTACTTAATTTTATTTTTAAAATTTGATAGCAAAAATTGCAAAATTTTTCGTAAAAGCTTAGTTTTTTTGATTTTTCATATTCTTCAATAATTTTGTTAACATCCATATTAATATTTGTTGATAATCATTATTATGAAAATTATAAGTGAAGTTGGAATTAGGTTTTTAATAGGAGTTTTTATTGCTGTTTTATTAGGATTTTTATTTTGGTGGTTTGTTGTTCATACTCAAAGCGATAGAAAAGTTGAAATTTCATTTCAAAAATTTTACAATGCACTAGATGCAGCATGCCAAAGAATTGCGACAAAAGAAAATCCAGAAGTTGTTTATATTGAAGTTCCTCAAAAAACATTTGCAAACATTTTTGAAGAAGCAGCAGGAACACTTGGACAAATTTTTGGTGGAATGCCAACAAAAACTTTTTCTGATCCGTATTATACTTTTCATTGGGAGTATTTTCCTCCTGAACCTCCTTACGAAATAACAGATATATCGAAATTTGGAATTTCCGGACTTCCAGGAACTTTGTCTGCAATTTTCATTCCTTGGAGCGAGGATTTGCCATGGACTTCAAACCTCCTTATTACTATGGGAATTTCATCGTTTTTTGCAGGTTTTGATTTACTTGGAATAAAGCAAATTTCAGATTTTGCAAAAAAAGGTTATGGAAAATTTATCTTTGAATTAAAAAAAAGAAGTAAAATTTTAAGGGAAAAATTAAAAGAAAATTCAGAAATTTTGAAAAATTTTATTGAAGGGGCAGAAATTTTTGTTGAAAAAGCAAAAGTATATGTAAAAATTGTAAAAGAAAAGGGAAAAGTTATCTTTAAGTATACAAAAGAAGGAGTAGAAAAAACTATAGAAGTTTCAAAATTTGTAGGAATTGCCACTCTTATTTGCTTATTTACTCAAGATAAAACTCTTGAAGAATGCTTGAAAGAAGGAATAGCTTTTGGGGTTGTTGGAAGCAGTAGTTATTGGTTATTTAAAGAAAGGGCATATCCAAAAATAAAAATATACATAAAAAGGTTTGCTTCAAAAGTAACTCAAAATATTTTTGATTTATTAAAAAGTTTTAAAGATGAAATTGATGAAAGAATTAGAGATTTTAAGCTCATGTTTTTGAATAAGAAAGATATTTTAGAAGAAATAAAGGATGAAATTGATGAAATCGAAATTTTAAAAGAAAAATATTTGGAAAGTATAAATAAAAAAGATTGGAAAGGTGCAAAAGAGAATTTAGAGGAAATTGATAAAAAAATAAAATCTATAGAAGAAAAAGTTAAGGGAAAAGATGTAGAAGATTTTGTTTTTTCTGAATTAGGAAGAATAAAGGATTGTATTTATGAAGCTTCTAAAAATGTTCCAGAAGAAGAAATAATAGAGCTTCATGCAAAAGGAATTATAAAAATTGAAGAGTTGGAAGGAATTTTAGATAGGTTGCCAGAAGAAATTATTGAAAAACCATATAGAAAAGTTTTGATTTCTAAAGGATTTAAAGAGGAAGAGGTAAAAGAATTAGGAAAAACTTTGCTTGTTTTGAAAAAAGAAGATAATGAAGAAATTTTTAAAGATTTTGAAGAATATGCAAAATATTATAAAGATGTAAAAAATACATTAATAGAAAGGATTGGTGATTATAGATTGTTTTATGATGAAAATTGGAATTTAGTAAAGATTGTTTTTGATCCGGAAGAAACTCTTAGTAAAAGATTTGCTCAAATATTTGTAGATCCTATAAAAAATTATATAAAAATTTTGGAAACAAAAAGTTTCATTCACAATGAATTAATAGATTCAAAAACTTTTAAAGAATTCGTTGAAGAAATAAGGGATGAAATAATTAAAAATCCTAATGCCCCCTTTGTAGAAAGAATTTCTAAAGCTACAAAAATGAGTAAAGATGAAATAATGAATAGATTGAATATTCTTTCTAAAAAAATGGAAGAAAGTATAGGAATTGTAATTGAAAGAAATACAAAATTGGCAGAGATTATTAAAAATGCAAAAGAAAAATCTCCAAGAGAGATAAAAGATATTTTGAGAAGCTATTTTTTTGAAATTGTTGAAAAAAATGATGTAAAAGAAATAGAATTGTTTACAAATCTTTTGAAAGGAAAAGAACTTAGAATAAAGGAAGATTTGGAAGTATTTTTTAGAGAGGGAGCAATCGGTTACTCTGTTTTAAGAATTTTAGATTTGTATACTCCTCTTGGAGCAAGCTATTGGGATAAGTTGCTTTCTTATTATGGTTATGAGGGTCAAAAAATTCCAGCTGGATGTCAAACAAGTTGCGAAGAAGGAAAAATTTGTGTTCAATTGGGAGCATGTTTTAGGCAGTTTGATTTGCCAGAGAGCTGTAAGAAATTGGGAATGGAAAGTATAAAAATTGAAAGAGATAGTATTGTTGCTAAAAATCCAAGATTTTATTTAGTAAGTCCTTGCTATGGAGATGCAATAATTTATATTGATTCTAATGAAAAAACAATTTTTGTAAAAGTTTTGTTAGATCCAAAGAAACAACCAAATTACTGCTATGCATATAAAGATTATGTAAATGCATATATAGCAACAGAAATTGGAGAAGTTGTTGCGAGATGTGCAGCTGGAGTAATTTGTGGATTTGGAACTATTGTTAATTTTATTGATGGAATAAAGGCATGCATTTTTGGAGGCATAAGCGGAATATGTAGCTTAGCTGCAAATATTGCTGAAATCGGTATTTTAGGATTTAGAGAAGGTTTAATGGTTTGGCCAACTGTATACCAAAACTTTCAAGCTCTCGCAGAATGGAAAGTATGAAATTAAGCGCATTTATAACTTATTTAATTTTATTTTTCTCAATTTTAATAGTACTTATTCTAATGATATTTGGATGGAATGTTATAGTTTTTTATCTTCTAAAAAAAGATTGGTTTAATTCAAAACTTGCAGCAGAATCTCTTTCATCAATCCTAAATGGAATTTTTTCCTCAACTTATAATGTTTCTTTATTTCTAGTTATTCCAAAAGATTATGAGATAATTTTTTATGAAGAAAATGTTACTGTAAAAGTTGGTGACAGTTATTTTTCTTCAAAAATCTTTAAACCTAGTTATATAAAAATAGTTAACTCTCCAATAGTAAAAAAATGTTCAGAAATTTGTGAAATTTCTATACTTAAAATAAGTGATGAAATCTATATAACATGAAGTTGCAAGTTTCACTAGTTCCAGAATTGATTTTGGATGCTTTATTATTAATTGTAGTTACATCATTTACTTTTGGAACTTTCATTTTATATTCTGAATTTAAAATAATAATTGCAAATGAAAGTAAAAGAGATCAAATAAATTTTGCAGAAGTAATAAAAGGAGATAAATGTGCTCTTTCGGAGATAGATGGAATAAAAATAAAAGGAATTTTTGATTATGAAAAAGTAAGAAATAGAGATTTTTGTGTAAATGGAAACTTTACGATAGAAATAAATAATGAAAGAATAGATTTTGGAAGTGGTTGTTCAAAATCTATTTATGAATATCCTATAGTTCTAAAAAGTGAAAATAATTTCTTAATAGGCAAATTAAAAGTATGTTAATAATAAAGACTTTAAATGTATTTATAGCATTAATTCTTTTTATAATTACTTTTTCGATACTATTTTTTCTTTTATCTAAATTACCAAAAGCTGAAGTAGAAATAGTATATAAACCAATTTTTAAACCTTCTATCCCTTTAGAAATTTGTAAGATTTTACAAACAAAATTTAAATGTTTAGAAAAATGTAAAGAAGAAATAAAGAATGAATTATCAAAATTTTATAGTAATTTTGAAATTGTAATAGGAAATGAAATTATAAGACATGGAAATTTGCCATTTTCAGAAGAGTATGATTGTTTGGTTTTTTCTGAAAAAGTTAAAAAAGTAATTATAAAAATATGAAAGGTATAACCTCTCATATAATTCTAATTTTGCTTCCAATAATTCTTTTCATTATAGTTTTTTATTTAACTGCTAATGCTTTAAGTAGAGAAATTGAAGTTTCAGACATTTCTTCTAAAATTTTAAATTTTATTAATGAAGCTGAAAATTTAAAATTGATTGTTTTAGAAAAAATAAAAAATGAAAGAAAAGATTTTAATTTATTGGGAAAATATTGTAATTTAAATGTGAGGATAATTTCTCAAGGAGAAAAAATAAAGTACGAAATTGAGGCAAGACCGAGAGAAGAAATTGGAATAAAAATTTCACTATTATCAATAGGGGAAATTAAAGTATGAGCAAAGGATTTATTTTAATAATAATTTTAATAGTTATTGGAATAATTTTGGTTGTTTTAATTAAAAAAATAACTGAGGTAAGGATAAATGAATATATAAAAATACCTTCATTCTCAAGAGATCAAAATTTAGATATAAATATTTATACATTTTCTCTAACTTCTCAATCAAATGATTATGTCTATAGAATGGAAATAAAAAATAATTTAGACGAAAATGTAAAAATAAACTTAAATTCAAAATTGATCATTGATTTATCTCAAAGAACTCTTGAAATTTCTAGTTATAGTTTAAATGACAATTTAGAACCAAAAAAGCGAAAAAGTTATGATATAAAGTTTGAAAATATATTTGACAATTCAAAAATTTCTGGAATTAATTTTTGTGATAAAGAATCAAAAAAATGGTATGAAATTTGGAAGAGTGAACTGGAATGCGCAAAAGATAAAGCTTGTAGTGAAGGAGTTTGTTTAGAAAATTGTAAATGCTACATTCTAGGAAAAGAAAAAATTTTAAAAAATGGAGAAAATAGAAATCTTTATTGTATTGGAAATGTAATGATAGAAAATGAAATTGAATATTCATCAAAATTGAAAGGAATAGTTGAAATAAAAAATGGAGAGGAAGAATCGAGAAAGAAAGTTCCTATTTATGCACCTTTTGATACTTATATTTTTATTTCTCCAGTTCCATACAACAATTTATTGCCATTAGAAATTTCTTTTGAGTTTAATTTTTGGCCTTCAAAAGGAGAAAAATTAAGAATAAAAAAGATAAATGTTACATTATTAGAAAGCTATATCGAAGTTTCTTCATTTTTTGATTATAGAAAAGAAAAAGTTGAAAGTCAAAATTGTGTAATAGAAATTGATAAAGAAATAGAAGGAAAAGTCTATTCAAAAAATTTTGATAAGTATTGCAGATTCAATCCTCCAAAAATAGAAATTACTAAAAAAGATAAAATAGAAATTGTAGATACAAATGAAAAAGCAAAAGAAATTGTTGAAAGAATTTGCAAAGATAAAAATATTGAGGAATGTTCTAAAGATCTAAAAAGTAAGGTTTATTCTCTTTGCAGTTTATATAATAATCTTGAAATTTGTAAAAGTAGCGAATATAAATTAAATGCTTATAAATTTTTGGTAGAAATAGAGTTTGAAATAGTTCAAAAATATAGAAGATCTATAGATGTTAGAGTATGTTAATCAGCAAATCTACAACCACAAACTTTACTTAAGCATTCTTTAAATTCTTTATTTTTATAACCAAGATAATCACATATGTCTCTATATCTTGCTTGATTTTCTGGATTATCTGTTACTCCAATATCTTTGTTTTTTATTGAGTTTGAAAAGTCATTTTCGGTTATTCCGATTTCATTAAATCTTTTTACTTCATTTATGCAATTTGTTCTTTGGATAATTTCTGAGCAGAATGAATTTTTTACGGACATCTTCTTAAACCAATCTGGAGAAATTATTCCTAACCACCAAAGTATGAAGAGAACTCCGACAACAAGTACAATTATTATTATTACAATTTCTAGTGTTGTTAAAAGTTTCATAATATAATAATATATGAATATAAGAATAATAAAAGAATATTATTCTAACAAGAAAATTAGAGAATTTTTAGTTGAGTTTGGAAAAGATAGAGAAGTTGTGAGCGTATATAAAGATGGCAAATATGGAGAAAGACCTGATGTACTAATTTCTGAAAACGATATAATTTCAAAAGTGGAAAGCGGTGCAATTGCATTTCATTGTACTGCAGAAAGATACTCTAATCCAATGTTACTAAAGCCAGGAATGTTAAAAGAGGAGTTCGATGAGATAAGAATCGCATGGGATCTAGTAATAGATATAGATGTCAAGGATTTTGAAATTGCAAAAATTTCTACAAAATGCATCTGTGAAACATTAAGAGCATATGGACTAAAAAGTTTTTTAGTAAAATATACTGGGGGAGATAGTTTTCATATATTAGTATTTTTTGAAAGTTTTCCAGAAATTTTGTATAACAATAAATCAATAGTAAAGCAATATTTAGAAATTTCGAAAATTTTGATAGAATTTATAAAAAGCGAAAGTGAAGAAGATTTGAGAAGATATTTATTGGAAAATATTGGAAATCCAAGAGAAATAGCAGAAAAAGTAAACAAAAAAATAGAAGAAATATATAGTAATAATAAGTTAGATGTATTTAAAGTTGTAAATATCGATATTTTTGGTTTGAGACACTTATTTAGAATGCCATATTCTTTAAACGAAAAAACATATTTAGTTAGTTTGCCTATTGAAGAAAGTGAAATTTTGAAATTTAAAAAATCTTATGCTTTGCCACAAAATGTAAAAGATGTGATAAAAATTGAGAAGAAAAAGGATGGAGAAAATTTATTATTTCAAGCATTAGATTGGTTTTCTAAAAAAGGAGTAGAAGTAGAAATAAAGGAATTAAAAGAAGAAGTAAAAAAGAAAAAAATTTTAAAAATTCCGCAAGAATATTTTCCTCCATGTATTAAAAAAATTTTATCTGGATTGGAAGATGGAAGAAATAGAAGCATTTTTGTCTTAGCAACATTTTTAAGGAATGTTGGATATGAAATGAGTGAAATTGAAAAAATAATAGAAGAATGGAACAAAAGGAATAAACCTCCATTAAGAGAAAGTATAATAAGATGCCAACTAAGATGGCATTCAAAGCAACAAAGAAATCTCTTGCCTCCAAATTGCGAACATCCAATATTTTATAAAGATTATGGAGTGTGTGAACCAGATGAATTTTGTAAGAATATAAAAAATCCTCTAACTTATGCTTTTAAAAAATTTTTATCTAAATAATTTTCTAACTTTTTCTTTTAAAATTTCTCTAGTACACTTTGAGCATAAATATCCACCAAAAATTCTACTTACCCTTTTCTCGCTTTTAGAAAGCTTTCTAAACTTGTTTAATCTTGGTAGTCCGTGAAGTACTTTTTTGCATTTTGCACATTTTGGATAATCATATATCTTCATAATATTTCAATTATTTCTTTAAGGGAATAAGCAAAAATAAAGCATAATATTGGAAAGAACCATTGCCAAGGGATTTGAAGTTTAACTATAGGAATTCTAATATAGAAATTTTGTAATGAAAAAGAAAGTAGGATAAAAATAAAGGAATTAAAAATTATTAAAACCGCCGAATAAAAGATAATATATTTGAAAAGAGCAAAAGTTATATTTTCAATTTCTTTGAATTTTGATCTTAATTTTTTTATCTTTTTTTCTTTTTGAAAAAAATGTGAAAAGAGAAAAAATGAAAGAGAAGATAAAAGAGAAAAGATTAAAAGAATAATTATTTTCATTCTTTTAGTATAGGTTCAATTACTTTTGGAACTTTTTCGCTTCTCTCTCTTTTAAATGTTTGGTAAAAAGAATATGCTATTGAAACTAATAAAACTAAGCTTGTTCCAGCTCCTCTTCCCCCTAAAGCACCTAGCAAATCTGCAAGCGTAGCAATAAATGCTATTAAGACAATGCTAATAAATGTTAAATAAGGAATAAAGTTGTTTAAATAATTTTCAATTACTTTTACATCATCTCTCAAACCACTTATTGTCATTCCACTCTCTACAATGTTTCTTGCAATTGTTGATGCATCCATTCCTCCAGCATAAACCCACATATATCCAAACGGAACAGCAAGAAGTAATAAAAATCCGAAATATGTCATCGCTCTTATAAATTCTCTATGATCTGAAAGATAAAAGGGAGATGGAGGTGAAATGTAGTAAATTAATCCTTCAACAGGTCTATTTACAGCATCAACACATCCAAAAATTCCACACCTCATATTACCTTTTATTTCGTTAAATGTTCCAGAAATGGAAAATTCAAAAAGAGCAATAAATGAAAATGCAAAAATTAGCGGTAAAATGCTCACATACAATAATTTTAAGTTAAAAGGTTGCTTAAATCCCCTAAAGATCTTAATTTCTAAAGTGCCAATTTTTACTTCACATTCAAAGAGATAAATAATGAAAAGGATAATGAGAAGTGTAAATAAAATGGGTAAAAATGAACTTATAAATTTGTTTACATCTTTTTCTATTAAAGAATTTATAACTTTAAAAAAATAGCCAGAAGGTTCTTTTCCTTCCTCAAACCACAAAACCAATTTTCCTCCAGAAGAAATTGTAAATGGACTAAAAAGCAAGATTAACAGTTGAGAAGAAACTGAGGTAAATATTGCAATATTTATTATACTTCCGAAAGCATATTTCTTTACCAAACTATCTAAAATCAATAAAATTATTATTCCAATGATTATTTGAATAAATACTATTAAATGAAATCCGGGAATTATCGGTAAGTATCCTGAAAAAACTATTACTAATCCTTCTAAAAATGCAAAGAATATTGTTAATACTTTTTCATAACTTTCATATTTTTTTCTTCCTTCTGGCTCTTTTAAATCAATATTAAAAATTTTTCCAGTTACTAAAATGTGAAGTACTATTGCTGCTGAAATTAAAGGTGCAATTCCCAAGGTTAAAATGGAACCAATTCTTGCTCCCAATAGAATTTGGAAATAATAAGTAAGAGGGTTTGGAGAATAAAAAGGAGAAGTACCAATCATTGGAACATGTGACAAAAATGCATATATTGCTATTACAATTGCAAACCATTTAAATTTTTCAGTAAATGATAACGAAGTTTTTGGTCTTTCTACTACTGGAATGTATTTTGAAATTTTTTCAATCATTTAAAATTTTTCCCCCAATACTTTCAATTTTTTCTCTTGCTTTTTTCGATGCAAAAGGAATATGTATTATATATTTTCTTGAAATCTTTATGTTGCTCGAAATCAATTTGTCATAACCAGCTTTATTTAAAAATATTTCTACTTTATCTCCATCTATTTTTCCCAAACCATTTTTTATTAATTCTTCCACTTTTGCTTCCAATGTTCTTAAACTTATAACATTAATTCTTCTTTTGTTAGGATTTCTAAATCCCCTTTTTCCAAAATGATCTGGTTTGTATTTTATTGTGTGTAACCATTTATGCTTGTGCAACCCAGCATTACCTCTTCCTCCTCTCGAACCTCCTCCTCTTGGATAACCATGCCTTCCATGATATGTTCTCTCCCCTCTTCTTCTTTTCTTTTTAAATCTAACTACCATAAAGTATTATTCTTTCTAAACTAACTTTTTTTGTAAATTTTGAATTATTTAAAAAGATGGGAACCATCGCAAATTGATGTATTTAGTTCGAAAAAACCTTCTCTACATACAGAAAAAGATAAACCATACTTTTTTGCTTCTTCAAAAACTCTTCTCATTAAATTGTATCTTATATTCTTTGGAAGATAGAGGTATCCATGGATTTTTTCTCCTCTTGAAAAGTAAAAATGTTCTAATTTTTTCATTTCTTCGGGAAATTCATTTTTCATTCTTTCCCAATTATCCTTTTTTACTTTATACGTACTTGAAACGATATGTTTTGCACCATTTTCTGCAACAGTCTTTACAATTTCTTCTATTTCACAATCATTAATAAGCGGAATTATTGGATCTATTCTTACAACTGTTGGAATGTTATTTTCGCTTAAAATTCTTAATGTTTCAATTCTTTTTTCTGGAGATGGGGCATTTGGCTCTAGTTTTTTTGCTTTCCAATTTTCTAAAGTTGTTATAGTAATACTAACAACAACACTTGAATTTTTTAAAATATCTAAATCTCTTAAAATCAAATCTGATTTTGTTAGAATCAATATTTTAAAATTGTTTTTTAAAAAAATTTTTATACTTTCCCTTGTTAGTTTTAACTTTTTCTCTAATTCTTGATAAGGATCACTGCTATTTGCAATGCTAACATATCTTTTATCTTTTATCTTCTTAATTTCTTCCTTTAATTTTCTTATAACATTTTTCTTTGCTCTTGGCTTATTAAAGTTTTTAATGTAGCTTGATGCATAACAATACAAACATCCATGGGAACAGCCAACATAAGGAGAGAAGGAATATTTGAGAGGACAAGTGCATAATTTACTCTTCCATGGATCAAAATTTGAAATAATCATAATTATGGTTTCAACACATAGTATAAAAAGATTGGCGAAAAATATGAAAATAAGGATAAGTAATGAAGCTATAGAAGAATTAAAAGATTTTATAAGACTTTATTCGTTAAGAATTTCAAAAATTGCAATTGAAATTTCTAAAGTAGCAAAAAGAAAAACTGTAAGAAAAGAAGATGTTTTGTTAGTAATTAAATAAAATCTTCTGGTTTTGGTATTTCTTCCTTCAATCCTTTTCTTTTTCTAATACTTTTTATTGTAGTTTCAAGCAATTCTTTTGGAAGTTCCTCATATGTTACTTCTATTATACTATAAAATGCTCTTCCACTTGTTACACTTTTTAGTGCGGCATCAAGTCCAAATGTTTCTGAAACAGGAATTTTAGATATTATTATTCCTGCACCGCTTTCTTCTTTTATTTCTAGGATTTGTGCTCTTCTTCTTTGTAATTCATTTATCACATCTCCAACCAATTCATAAGGAACATCTATTCTTATTATTTGCTTTGGCTCATATAAAGTTGCATTTGCAAGTAGCAATGCCTTTAATATTCCAAATTTAATAGTTGGAATAATTTGTGCTGGGCCTCTATGAACAGGATCTTCGTGAATTTCTGCATCAACAATTTTTACTTTTACTTTTGAACAAGGCTCTCTTGCTAAAGGTCCATCTTCCATTGCTTCTTCAAACCCTCTTATTACTAATTCTATTACTTCATTCATAAACTGAACTCCCTTTGTTAAATCTATTAAAACATTTCTTCCATGTATTGCAATAACGTTTTTTGCATCTTCTCTATCCATTCCACATTTTATTAAAAATTCTATTAGCTTTGGATCTTTCTTTGTTTTTAAGTATTTGTGCTCTTCCAATTCCCCTCTAACAAATGCTTCATAAACTCCATCTTCTAATGGTTCAACAACTATATAAAACCTATTGTGCTTATTTGGACTTTTTGCCTCTACTACTTGGCTTCTTGTTTTTGGAACTTCTCTATAAACAACAATTGGAGGGGAAACTATGATGTCAAATCCCATTTCTTTTAGCTTATTTTCAACCTTCGCTTCAATATGCAATTCTCCTAATCCGCTAACTAAATATTCTCCAGTTTCTTGATTTATTTTCACTTTTAGTACGCTATCTTCTTTTGCAATTTTTTGTAATGCTTCTATCAATTTTGTTAAATCTTGTGGATTTTTTGGCTCTATGGCTTTCGTAACAACTGGCTCAAATAAATGCTTTATTTCTACAAATGGTTGCATTGGCTCGTTTGCTTCACAAATTGTTTCTCCTGTAAAAGCTTCTGGAATACCTACTACTGCAGCAATATTTCCTGCAGGAATTTCATCTACAGGAATTCTTTGAATTCCTTTGTAAATTGCAACTTGTTGAATTTTTGAAACTTTTTTATTTGTTAATAGCAGAACATCTTTTCCCTTAAATAATTTTCCAGAAAATATTCTTACAGTTGCAACAAAACCAACATGAGGATCTGGAACAACTTTAGTAACTATTGCTGCTAGTTTTCCATTTGGATTTACGTTTAACATATCTCTTCCGTACTCACTATTTAAATCTCCATTCCAAATTTTTTCTAATCTGTACTTTATAGCTTCTTTTGGGCTTGGTAAATGTTTTATTATCATATCTAAAACAACTTTATGCAAGGGAGCTATTTTTGCCAACTCTTCATATCTTTCTTCTTGAAGTAATTGTATTATCTCTTTAAAACTTACTCCGGTTTCTTGCATATATGGTAAAGAAATTGCCCATCTTTGTTTTGCAGAACCAAATGCAACACTTCCATTTTGAACAGAAACGTACCACTTTTCTCTAAATTGTGGTTCAGCATATTTTTGAATTAATAGATTTACCTCCTTTATTATTTTTTCAAATCTTTCCGTCATTTGTTGAGGAGTAAGTTTAACCTCTTTTATCAATCTATCAACTTTATTGATAAAGAGGACTGGCTTAACTCTTTCTCTTAGAGCTTGTCTGAATACAGTTTCAGTTTGTGGCATTATTCCTTCAACAGCACAAACTAGAACAATAGTTCCATCAACAGCTCTCATAGCTCTTGTTACATCTCCACCAAAATCTACATGCCCAGGAGTATCAACAAGATTTATTAGGTAATCTTTTCCCTTATATTCATGGACCATAGAAACATTTGCACCATATATTGTTAGTTGTCTTTCTCTTTCTTGCTCATCAATCCAAGTATACATTATTTTTCCTGCCATTTCTTCTGCAATCATTCCAGCACCAGCCATTAAATTATCTGTTAGAGTTGTATTATGAATGAAAAAACCATTTGCGAGAAAATTGTGAGTATTTTCAACTGTAAAATCATAAACAAAATTTTCGCTATCAACTTCTCTAATGTTGATTATTGGTAAAAAGATTATTTGGTTCTCATCCATTCTTATAAATGGTGTGTTTGCGATCTTATCAAAAATTTTGTTAGGAGAAGAAGTTAGATAGAGTTTTTCAAGCTTTTTTTGTTTATGTCCTATTCCAAAACCTATAAGATGAGTAAATTTTTCTATATCACTCTTTTCAGAAATGCTTAATACAAAGTATTTTCTCTTTTTGCTATCAGTTTTTTCTTTTATATAAGAGAGGCATCCAAATCTTAAAAGTAAAAGCTGTATGCCTTCTAAAATCTTTCTACTTATGGAAGAAATGTTAACTGTTTGAGATATAGAAGCTGCTTTGTCAAAAAATCCTCTTAAAAAGCTTGAAATAAAGCTAAATGGTAAATTAAATAAAATTAAAGGAATTTTGAAACTTCTAGATTTAGATCTTAGTGGATAATTAAAAACTTTATTAAGGAAATATTTTAAAGTAAGTTTATCGCTTAAACAAACTCTTAAGCATTTATTTTTTAACTTTTTAAGAGTAAGTCGTACTGCTAAAACTTTTTTAGAAACTTTAATAACTCTTTCCAGAAGCTTCGAATTAATATTATCAAATGCCAAATTTGCACTTTTATTTCCAAATAGAAGACCAAGCAAATAAAAGAATTCAATAAATTCTTTTTCATTTTTTGGAAGCTTTATCTTATCGCAACTTTTTGATTTTGTGCTTTTCCTATATGTAATGAACTCAATATTATCATAAATTTCCGATAAATCAATTTGGAACTTTTCAGCTATTTTTATTAAATCAGCAATCCTATACTTATTTTTCTTTACTTTTTTACATTTTGCAACTTCTCTCTGTAGCTTTTTCTCCAAGTTTTTATTAATGTATACTAAAAAAGAATTGTCTTCTGATAGTTTTCTCAAAATATAATCTTTTAGTTGCTTGATATTTATAGAAATTGAAGGAATAATCTTTGGTAGAACTAGCATTTCTCCTTCTTTTAATTTTCTAGCTTCTTTCTCTTCTATTTTTTCATCCTTAAATACTAAAAACTTATGTTCTGGTGTAACTTTAATTTTTCTTCCATCAATCGTTTCAACTTCTATTAATCTATCAAAATTCCTAATTTTCCAAGCATGAGTTATTAGTTCTTTTGAAATTGTTCCATCTTTATAAGTTAGAACTTTTATAGGTTTTGCAAGTTTATAAACTTCTTCAAAATCTTTTTTTACAAGTATGCCATCTTTTTTTATCTCTTCAAAAAGTTCTTTTGCAGTTATTGTCTTATTTTCTAAAAATATTAAAGTATCAGCACTTACGCATTTTCCATGATGTACATGAGAACTAGTAGCAACGTTCCTAATTCTTTCTGGATCATATATTACTTCTTTTATTCTTTCTATCATTGATTTCATGTTATCTAGAACCTTCTGCTTCCTTTTCTATTCTTTCTCTTTCTTTTAAAGCAAAACTTTTTCCAATATCATTATTTGCAGCAGCAATTAACTCTTCTGCAAGTATTTCTGCCATATTAGTAAAATTAACTTTTCTTCTATAACAAGAATTAACTATATTCCTTAATGCTATATCAACTCTTCTTTGAGGACTAATTGCCACAGCACTTCTTGCAATTATTCCTCCAACTTGATAAGAAATAGCCTCTTCTACTGGAGCTGCATTTTCTATTGCTCTAACCAAAACTTCTATAGGATTTTTCTTCGTTCTTTTTTCTATAATTTCAAAAGCCTCTCTTACAATCTTTATAACTTTTTCTGTTTTTCCTGCACAATGATCGCTATCTACTAAATGTTTCTTTCCTTTATGTCCTGGTCCAAACATTTTATTTATTAATCTTTCAACGATATTCATTTCTGCTTTTCCAAATCTTTTTTGAGAAAATCTTCCATAAGTTTTTGGAATTATACAAGGCTTAAGATTTATATATTTCTTTAATGCGATATCTTTTACTTCCACATTCCAATCCCACTTATTAAAAAGTTTTAAATCTTGTAGGCTCATCTAGCAGGTTTTTGCTTTTTACCTTTTCTTATTGCATCTAGAGAAACTCCATTTACAGCAATAACTTTCCATCTTACTCCCCACATAGAACCAATAGGACCTCTTTGCCCTCCTCCGAGTGGTTCTACAATAACTTCGTCATGCTCATTTATAAGGTTTATACTCCCACTTTTTGGAACAAAAGCTGTTATTTGCTTTCCATTTTTTATAAGTTGAACTCTTACACACTTTATTAACCCAGAATATGGCCTTTTTTGTTCTACAATTCTTTTTTCTATTACTATTCCTCTAGC
>Ga0326760_1000537_pt1 | contig 19493 bp, 23 predicted proteins | sample GCREP_S_FD_207668 | JGI IMG/M metagenome (GOLD analysis project Ga0326760, IMG submission 207668) | Hot spring sediment microbial communities from Geyser Creek Basin, Yellowstone National Park, WY, United States - GCR.EP_S | ecosystem: Environmental > Aquatic > Thermal springs > Near-boiling... | reverse complement strand
GCACATACATCTGCAAATATTTCCACTTTCCAAAATTAAATATTCGTTATTATATTTTTTAACAGAAATGTTTGTACAGCAATTTGCTAAAATTTTAACTTCTAACGTTTTACTTATTTTATCATAGATTAGTTGGTATGGCTCATCTAAGTTTCCAGTTATAGGAATACTACATTCTCCTGCTTTATATCTTTCATTTTCCTTTAGAAAATTATCTAAAACAAAAGTTAGAAAAACGAAGAAAAATGCAAGCAAAAATGATATTAAATACTTCATAATATACTTCATACTTCTACATATTTATCCAAAAATTTCTTATACCATTTTTCAAAAGTTTCATTATTTGCAAAATGAAGTTCAATAGGAGCACCAAAATCTTTTAAACTTTCTTTTATTTTCACTCTTATTTTTGCATACTCATCTCTTTTTATTTTATCACTAACTATCAAAACATCTAAATCACTAAGCGGATTATAAGTTTTCTTAACAACACTTCCAAAAACAATTACTTTTAAATTTTTGTCTTTTACAATCTTTTTAACAACACTTTTTATCTTTTTGCAAACTTTTAAATAATTTTCAAAATATTTTTTTCTCTTTAAATAACTATAAATTGCAATATCTATTGGTTTAATCATATTTTTCAAGAAATTTTAAAATTTCTTTTACTACTTTTAACAATTTTTTAACTTTTTCTTTTGAATATTCAATTGGCAAATATCTTGCTCCAATATATGCAATTTCAAGCTCTTCAATTTCTTCTTTATATTTCTTTTGAATTTTAGAAATTTTTGGAATGATTTTTCTAACTTCTTCAATCAAACTAGAAATAAAATGAGCTTTTGAAAAGTATCCAATCTTTTTAGCCAAAATATACTTTAATTTTAATTGTAGTGCTTGTTCTAAATGAAATGCTGCAAGATCAAAAAATCCATTTTTTATATCATTTTCTGCCTCTTTTAAAAATAACTTTGCTCTCTCATTTAAAATTTCTTCCATAATTTACTTCAAAACAAAAATTCTATCTGAAGATTCTTCTTATTTTCTCAAGCAGTTCTGATTGAATCTTTCTAACTTTATCATTTTTTACTTCTTTTCCCTTTAAAAGTAAAAACATTTGCTGCGCATTTAATAACATGTTATGATTATTATTGAAATACACGTAAACTCTTTTTGGTTTTACATCAATAATTTTACCTTTTATTTCTTTTAACTCTTCTACTGTGTAATAATGGAAGTACCAATCAGTTCTTCCATGCATTCTTAAGTAAACAATTCCATTTACACAATATATTTCTCTTGGAAATTTTTCAAAATAAGGCGCATCTATGCTTACAAAAGTTATTCCTAAATCCCTTGCCCAATTTATCCATTTTTCATTAAACCATTCCAAATTTCTACATTCTAATGCAAACCTATTTTCCAATTTTGTTTTCTTATAAAATTCTTCTATTTTATTTGCAATCTTTGGTTTAATAATTGGAGGTAATTGAAAAAGATAAAAATCTATTTTTTCATCTAGGGGTTCAAAAAGCTTTTCAAACTTTTTCCAAATTTCAAATGCTTTTTCATTAAATTTGAAGATGTGAGTAATCAACCTATTAACTTTTATTGACCAAACAAAATCTAAATTTTCTGTTTTCTTTTTCCAACTTTTTACTTGATTCGGAAATGGAAAGCGATAAAAACTTGCATTTAATTCTACAGAATTTAATCCAGAATTTTTTAAATACCAATCAAGTGTTTGATCTTTATTCCAACTATATTGCCAGCCACTAGTTCCAACAAACACTTTCATAAATTTATAACAATGTTATATTATGAATATCTTAAAATTAGAAAATTTAACAGTAGGTATAAATGAGAAAATAGTAGTAAAAAATATTAACTTAGAAATTGAAAAGGGAGAATTGCATGTCATATTTGGACCAAACGGTTCTGGAAAAACAACATTATTAGCCTCTATAATGGGATTACCACACATAAAGGTTTGTAATGGAAAAATAATTTTTGAAGGAAAAGATATTACAAATCTTCCTTCTTATGAAAGAGCTAGATTAGGAATTTCTCTAGCTTTTCAAAACGTTCCAAGCTTTAAAACAGTAAAATTGGAAGAAATTGTAAATAAGATTTGCAAAAAATTTAATTCAAAGAGAAAAGAATTAATTTCAACTTTAAAAATTGAAAGTCTTTTACAAAGAAAACTTTTTTATGAATTTAGTGGTGGTGAAAGAAAAAGAGTAGAATTTTTTCTTTCCTTACTTCAAAACCCAAAAATTTTGTTATTAGATGAAATAGATAGTGGAGTTGATAGAGATACAATAAGTATTTTTGCAAAAATTATAAATGATTTGATTGATAAAAAAGTTACAATAATAATTGTAACTCACTATGGAAATATTTTAGAAGAATTGAAAAAAATAACAAAAGTACATTTAATGGTTAATGGTTCTATAGTTTTGAGCAGTGACATTTCTCTTGTTGAAAAAATAATGAAAGTTGGATATGAGAAATTCTTAGAAAAATATGGAAGATAAAATCTTGGAAGCACTTTCAAAACCATCAAAGTATGGAATGGATCTAGATATTTCAAAATATGTAATTGAAGAAGCAGAAATTAGTGAATATGCTAATGAAGAAGAAAGCAGAATTTCTGAAGAAGTTTCAAAAAAGCTAGGAATAGAAAAAGAAAAACTTGATTATATTCAAATAAATCAAAAAGCAATTTATAAAAAATATCAAGAAAAAGGTTTAATTGTAATTCCTTTGAAAAAAGCAATTGAAGAGAATGAAATAGCAAAAAAATTTTCTTGGAAAATTATAAATCCTACTTATGATAAATATACTGCATTAACATATTTAAAAGGAAATAATATCGGCTACTTTATTTATGTACCTCCTAATACAAAAGTAGATTTTCCAATCTATACTTGTTTAATATTAAGAAAAGGTGCTCAATTGGTTCATAACTTAGTTTTTTTAGATGAAAATTCTGAAGCACATATAGTTTCTGGATGTACTATTCCACATCAAACAGAAGGAATTCATATTGGAATTTCAGAATTTTATATTTCAAAAAATGCAAAAGCTTCATTTACAATGTTACATTCTTGGTCAAAAAATATACATGTAAGGCCAAGAACTGTTGCATATGTAGAAGAAAATGGAGAGTTTGTAAATTATTACATTTCTTATACAGAAGTTTCTTCTTTACAAACATATCCAAAAGTAATTTTAAATGATAATGCAAAAGCACATATGTATTCTTTAATAATTGGAAAAAATAGTGCAAAATATGATGTTGGATGTAAAGTTATTTTAAAAGGAAAAAATTCTTCTGCAGAAATAATTTCAAGAGCAATTGCTCTAGAAGAGTCTGAAATAATTACTAGAGCAAAAATAATTGGAAAAAATTGTAGCAAAGGACATATAGAATGTTTTGGGTTAATTGAATCTGAAAAAGCAAAAGTATCAACATATCCAATTTTAATATCTAAAAATCAAGAAGCAATGTTAACTCACGAAGCTGCAATAGGAAAAATTTCAAGAGAAGAAATAGAATATCTAATGGCAAGAGGATTTAGTGAAGAAGAGGCAAAAACCATAATTATAAGAGGTTTTTCAAACATAGAAGTAAAAGAATTGCCAGAACTTGTAAAAAAACAGATTGAATACATTAGAAATAAATTCTTGAAATTTACACTATAAAAATTGTTACATGTTAATCTTTAAATATATTAATGGAGAAAATATTAGAACTGATTTTTGACACTCCAACAGAAGAAGTATTAACAAAAGAAAGATTAATAGAACTCTTAGATCAAAAAGTTAATCTTAGGCACTATATTGGTTTTGAAATTTCTGGTTTTGTTCATTTAGGAACAGGAATTTTATGCATGAAAAAAGTTGCAGACTTGCAAAAAGCAGGAATAGAAACAATAATTTTTTTAGCAGATTATCATTCATGGATAAACAAAAAACTTGGAGGAGACTTATCAACAATAAGAAAAGTAGCTGGTGGATATTTTAAAGAAGCTTTAAAGAAATCTTTAGAAATTGTTGGTGGGGATCCAAAGAAAGTAAATTTTGTTTTAGGTTCTGAATTGTATGAAAAACTCGGAATAGAATATTTAGAGCTGGTTTTAAAAATTTCAATGAATACTACTTTATCGAGAATAAAAAGATCTTTAACCATAATGGGAAGAAAAGAAAGTGAAAGCTTATCTTTTGCACAACTTATTTATCCGTCAATGCAAGTTGCTGACATTTTCGCACTTAATGTTAACATTGCTCATGGAGGTATGGATCAAAGAAAGGCGCATGTAATAGCAATTGAGGTTGGAGAAAAAATTGGTAAATATAAACCAATTGCATTACATCATCATTTATTAATTGGATTGAATATAGATCAAGAAATAAGAGAGAAAATACTAAAAGCAAAAAAAGAAAACAAAAGAGAAATGTTTGAAGAAGGAATAATTGAAATTAAAATGTCGAAATCAAAACCTCAAGGTGCTATATTTATTCATGATAGAGAAGAAGAAATTAAAGAAAAAATAATGAAAGCATTTTGTCCTCCAAAAGAAATTGAGCTAAATCCTGTTCTTGAACTAGCAAAATATATAGTTTTTGGAATCGGAAAAAGTGAACTTGAAATAATAAACGTAAAAACAAATGAAAGAAAAATTTATAATAGTTATTCTGACTTGGAAAAAGATTATATTGAAGGAAAAATTCATCCAATGGACTTAAAAATTGCTGTCAGTAAAGCAATTTGTGAAATGCTTGAACCGTCAAGAAAATATTTTTTAGAAGGTCCAGGAAAAAAATATTTAGAAGAACTAAAAGAGCTAAAAATTACGAGATAAATCCGAAATAATTAGTAGAGCAATTTAAAAAATAGAGAGTATATAGAGTGTTTTTGAGTTATAAGAAATTTATGAAAATAGTTCTAAAATTGGATGAAAGTAAATACGAAATTTTGAAAAATGTTCCAAAAGAATTTTTAGAAAAATTAAAATTCCCTTACACACAAACAATATGGAAAATAATAGTAGTAAAAAAATTTATAAATTTTTTAAAACATCTAAAAAATTTTTCAAACTTTCTAGATTTTTTAGGAAAGAAGTTTAAAATTGAAAATTGCATAGATTTACCAAAGATATTTTTTCATACATATGCTAAATTAAATAGTGAAAATATTTGCTTTAATGCGCTTTATTCTTTTGACAAAACAAAAAATTTATCTAATTTCTTCTTTTTTGGAGTTTTAATAATTAAGGAGTATTTTTCAGATATAGAAATAAAAGAAAAAGTCAGTTTTTCAAAAATTTTAAAAAATGATAGAAAAAAACTAAAAATTTATTTAACAGAGATTTTGGTATATCAAGAAATTCTTTTTGAAGCATACAAATATTTATTTAAAATGAAAAAGTGCGAAGAAAAAATAGAATTCTTTTGTTCATATCACTCGTTTAAAGACGTTTTTGAATTTTTAAAAAATTATAAGAATTTTGAAGAAGATCTTCAAAAATCTCTCATCTACTTAATAAATACCTTGAGAAAAATATATGAAAAAATAATAAAAAAACTTTTATACTTAAAGAAGGAAAAAGTAAATATAAGTATAGATGAAAGAATTGTTTATTTGATAGATATTTTAAATGTTTTAGAATTGAAACATTTCTGGGAAAAAAATAAAATTGATAAGCTGGATGAGAAAATAAAAAGTCTAATAAATTTAGATTTATTGGATTTTAGATTGTGGATGATAGAAACTTTAGCATGCAAAGAAATTAATGAACATGTACCTTTTCATTTAAATGTTATAGATGAGATTCTTTTACATTATTATAGATTCGGAAATTTTAAGAAAGCACTAGAGAATGAAATAAAAGTAATTGAGAACAAAGTAGAAGGGTTAAATGAAATTTTTGATTATTTTTTAAAGTTAAAAATTTTTAATCTAAATGTCTAAAGCAATTCTTTTATTTTCAACAGGATTGGATAGTTTTTTAGTATATCAAATATTAAAAAGGATGGGAATAGAAGTAATTGTTTTAGTAATTAAAACTCCTTTCAACAAAATTAATGAAGAAATATTAAAGGAAATTGAAAAGGAAGCAAAAGTAATAGTTCATGAAGCAAAAGAAGATTACTTGGAAATAATAAAAAATCCTAAATTCGGGTATGGAAAGCAAATGAATCCTTGCATAGACTGCAAAATATATATGTATAAAATTGCGAAAAAATATTTAGAAAAAGAAAATGCAGATTTTATTGCAACTGGAGAAGTTTTGGGACAAAGAAAATTTTCTCAAACATTAGATAAATTAAAATTAATAGAAAAAGAGGCAAATGTTGAAAATTTAGTAGTAAGACCTCTTTCTGGAAAATTGTTACCGCAGACTTTACCAGAAAAAAAAGGACTGATTAAAAGAGAAAATCTTTTAGATATTAAAGGCAGAAGCAGAAAAAGGCAATTAGAATTGATAAAAGAATTGAGTATTGAAAATTTTCCAAAACCTTCTGCAGGTTGCTTGCTAACAGATCCTGTATTTTCAAAAAGATTAAAAGATTTGATAAAAAATAATCCAAATTTTTCTTTGGAAGAAGTTGAGCTGTTAAAAATTGGAAGACACTTTAGGATTGAAAATTCAAAATTGATCTTAGGAAGGAACGAAAAAGAAAATAAAGTTCTTGAAAAAATGAAAAATTACATAATACTCAAACCAAAAAATAAAGGACCGATAGGAATCTTCATCGGAAATGAAAAAAATCTAGAAATAGCAATCGAAATTTTAGCAAGCTATTGTAAAGATGAAAAGATTTTTGTTGAAGTAATAAAAGGAGAAATCGTAAAGGAAGTTGAGGTAAAGAGAAAAAGTAAAGAAGAATTCAAAAAGTTTTTAATTCATTGAGAAACTCATTAAATATTTTCAGTTTTCAACCAAGGTTTAGGTAAAGGTCCATATTTCTTTTCTGCATCTTCAATTGCATATAATCTACAATCTTCTCCCTCAGGAACTCCAGTACAAAAATCTCTATGTAGATTAGGCAATTCTTTCAAAACTAGTTGCGATAAATAGGGCCATAACTTATATGCGTAAGCAAACATTTGCCAACAAACATGTCTTATCTCTGCTTGTGCAGGTAGAGCACATCTTTGAGGCACAAAATTAAACAAAAGCTCTCTTGCATTCATTTGAACAGCAAATCTAGTCGCTGTAGCGTTTGGTAAAACTGATCGAGCAACTTCTGGTTTATAAGTTTTTCTCAATTTACAATATTCTTCATAAGCCCTTTTGAGAGGTTCTTCTGGAAACCCAATTGGAACTACAAATCTTATTTCCCTCTTTCCAGCATAGTCAACATATCTTTGAGATTCTGCCCAATAAGAAGCCATTCTATGCCTAACAAATTGTAGATGGCATGCCCTAGAGCATTCTACCAAAAACTGAGCTCCCATAAATTCAAAAACAGACCAGTGACCCCTTTCAAAAAATGCTTGAATTCTTCTCCTTATAGCTTCCTCTCCAATATTCCTTATTGCTTCTTCTAATGGAACTCCTCTGTATAATACATCAGTAAGAGCAGCAACTAATCTTTCTGATCCCCAACTTTCTACTAAATATACTTCTGGATAGCTTTTAATCTTTATTTTTTCCATATTTTCTTAATCCACTTAATCTTTTTTATATTAATAGTTGTTTCATCATTTTTCGCGATCTCTTTTATTCTATTTTTCATTTCATCAGCTACGTAAGAAATCGCTTCGACAGTTGTTCTAAGATACCATGATCTGTTTTTATTGCTTTAACGTTAAATCTGCAAATGTTATATCATGTTAGATGCTATACTTCAAATCAAATTTGTCTAAGGTAAATATGATTGCTTTTTCTGATTTATAAGCTCTAATAAAGCTGTAAAAAGATTTTTCTAGATTGCATTTCTTATTTCATACTCGCACAACCCTGTTCTTCATACAATTTTTTAATTAATTCGTCAAGATTCGATTGGTCTTCACTTAATACAAGTTCCAGATTCTTTTTAAGAGCTCCTATTACTCTTTCTATGTTTCTTCTTATCTCTCTTTTTAAATTCCTTACTTTAGTTCTTAATTCTTTTTGGGAAGGATTTGAGAAATCGATACTTTTTACTTTTTTATCTATTTCTTCTAACCCAAACAACTTACATCCACAACGATAGGTAATGATTTTTTTGTATTCTTCTTTTAATTCATGTTGTTTTTTATCATCAAGCAATTCATACAGAATAGAAGAAAAAGGAAGAAGAAGACCACATGTAAACATACTCTTAATTAGTATATATGATGCAGCCTCTGGAGGAAGAAATCCTTTCTCTACTTGAGAAAGAATATAATAAAGCTCATATGAGATAGCAAACCCTTCGTTTATTGCATGAAGAAAAACATTAGAATATATTTTTTCTGCTGGAATTCCAAGCTGGTTCCTTATCATTTTATCAAAAATTCCATGAGCAATTTCGTGTGCTTCATCACATAGATTACCTACTATTATATTCATTCTTCTTTCTGGTGGAGAGTTTATGAAGTCTTCTATATTTACTAGAAGGTTATTAATATTCTGTAGACATGTTGAAAGATGATATTTTTGAGACCAAAGAGTATTTAAAGTCTTCCCTATCTCTTGAGAAATCTTTGGTAAAGAGGAAAGTTTTTCTCTGATTTCCCCCTCTTTAAAAGATTTTGAATCGTATTTTTCTATTATCTTTTTTACAGTACTTTCTATAGAAGTGAAATAATCTTGTAAAGAAGGTTCTTTGTTTGAAATCTCTCTTAAATTTTCTAAATATTTACAAATCTCTCTTCTTGCATTTTCAGAAGGAAGAATTCTAGTTGGGCAGAATTCGTCTATAAGAGGTGGGAACAAAGAAGGAATATCATCATATAGCCAGTCTAAATATTTTTGGAATTCTCCGTAAACCTCTATTTTCCTACGAATCTCTTCAACCTTTTCTGCTATATTTTCTCTTTCTAGTTCTTCCCAAATATTCGTTTTAATCTTTTCCCATTCAGCTTTTATCTCATCAAATTCTTTCTTCTCCACTTCGTTTTCCGAATTTGGCGGTGCGTAATAAGGATTTTCAATTATCTTTCTCAATATATTTTTTATCCTATCCCACTCATCTGGAGCAATTTCTTTTACAATTTTTGCTCCTTGTGTTTCATACTCACTTGAGATAGGGAGAGGAACCTTATAACTTACTTGAGCGGAAGAAGTTTCAGGAGAATAGTAGGAACAGCATTGTGTCCCACAGCTCGTGGAAGAGTCTCGAGGATTTAATTTTATTTCATACCTTCTCTTTATTTCTCTTAATTTTTTAGTTGCTCCTTCTAAGTACACTTTACACTGAGGAATATAAGCTCTAGGAGTGTAAACATCTAAACTCTTTATCAAATTTTTTATATCATCTTCTATTAACTTTACTGGTACTTCTTCTGCATTCAATTCTCTTGAGTTTTCCATATTATTTTTATTCTTAATGTGATATTAATGTATGTTAAAGATAAATATTAAGGGTAAACTAAAATTCTAAACAATTAAAACTGTAATTTTCATTATCTTCTTTAGTATATAAGTCCATTTTCTGTTTTCTCTCTTCAAATTTATTTAAAAAAATCCGCATTCCAAATAATTTCTCTTTCAAATTCTCGCTCATTATTTTTACTCAGCTAGAATCTGAATAAGATTCAATTTAAAAATGTGTCTAAATATAAAATCTATTTCCTCTCTATTTTTTAAGTACTTTTCACTGCACTTTCTGCTTTTTTAACTTCATTGTTTTCTATTAAGTTGTAAACTTCTAGATATATCCCTTTTTCTTTCTCCTTTCGCTATTCTATTTACCTCCAATTTCTCCTTTAGTTTCTAATATTCACAAAGAGTTTTTGTGATTCTTCTTTTTTCTCAGTTAACTCTCTCAATCCTGCATTTTCAAAAAGATATATTACTACAAGTTATACTAAAAGTTCAACAATCTCTTTTTGCACGTTTTTATCTAATTTCTTGCAATACCCTTATCATATAAAAAAGTCCACACATCTATATTCCAGCTTTGAAAGATGAGCATACTCATGAAATAAAAGTAGGGTTGTTTCTTCGAGATCAGGTCGCAAAAGGAAGAATGTGTAGGATGGAAAACTTAACTCTTTTGACTTACTCTTCTTCTTTTTTAAGTTGTTCAAAATTTCTACCAACTGGTAGAATACATCCTTTGCTACATCAGGATAACCTTCAATTGTTTCCTCACAATATCCTCAATTTACTCGCAATTTATTCCTACACTTTCTATTAATTCTTCAAGGAATCTTCTATCAACTAGATAAACTTCGATTCTTTTTTATTTTTAGCTCCTTCAATTAACTCCTCTAGAGAGTTTTTATATGTACAATGTTTTTTTCTACGTTTCTTATACTCTCTTATTCTTCGATGTAGCACTAATAACTTTTAGCAATAACAAAAAAGATGGACAGAGATGATCAAAACCTATAATAGAGCATAAATTTTACATATATAGTAGAGTATTAAAGTATTGAAAAGATGAAAATGCTAAAGAGAACGAGAAAAAAAGAACATGACAAATCTAGTTAGCTGAATATAAGAATTCTAATCATATAGAGATGGAATATACTTTATCTAAAGAAGTAGGGATTTTACTCCTATTCACCTTTATAATTGAAATTTTATACACTGTCTCTTCCTCAAGCAGCCCTCTTATTACATCTTTATCTTTCTCGAAAGGTTGATCCTCTACTAACATTATAACACAGTCTTTTTCTTCCTTTTTTATTTTTTTTTTACCCATTCCTCTCTTCTTCTCCTACTAATTTCTGCTATTTCTTCTCCTAACCTTACACATTCATCAACGTCCATTATCCCATAACACACTCCTAGTACTCTTCCAACAAGTTCAATTACTCTATTAAAGTAAGAAGAACCTTCATCTAAAAATTTAAATTCTACATTATACTTTCTTGCTATCTCTCCTAAACTTTGCGGATAAGGAGTTTTTTCATCCCCTATCAAATACAAAGCTATTCCTCTGCATTTACCTACTATTTCCTCAATTTCTTTCTCCACAGCTGATATAACTGTATCCCTTCCCCGAGCTAAAGAATCTGCAAAAGAGGCTAAATAAGACTTTAGTCCGAGTGTAAGTACTAACGCAGAAAGAGTTATTATATCTTCAGTCCCTAAATGTTTATAGCGAAAAAGTTTTTTAAGAGTTTTTTTCTATTCTTTTCTGTATTTCCTCTCCTTTGGAAGCTGAGTTTATAGAAGATTCTTCGGATGTTTGATAGGGACGATTTCTTAATTCCCAATATTTATTTACTTCTCTTTTCAAGATTTCTATTTCTTTAAAAACTTGAGAAGGAAGAGATATTTGCTGATTTTTTTAAATAATTCTTCCTCTAATCTCTGTAACCTCTCGCTTAGGAGCTCCGGAAGAGGACTACCTACTACAAAATAAACAGTTTTTCCTGCTCCCTCCATGAAATATTTAGGTAACAATCTTTATATATCTATTTCGTTGTTATATCTTAATAGTAATTATCAACAGTAATTAGTAATTTCCCTTTTCATCATATGTATGTATGTTATCCTATTTGCTATTATTAAACTTAAATAAAAAACTTCCATAAGTTGTTACTCATGTACTTAATAAACTACTTTTTAACAAACTTTTTATAGGAATTTGCATGAGTTTAAAAAATGAGATAAAAAATACCACTTAAAAGTAATTCCAAATTTATTGAAATTATGAAAGGAATAGGATTGGAAATAAAAAGAAGAGAAAAAACTTTATATTCTCTTTTCATCCCTTATAAAACATTAAAGAAAGGTGTTGGAATTGGAAGATGCAAAAAGGATTCGATATACCGATGCTCTCTATGCATAAAGGAATATAATCCTTGTTGGTACTATCTTCCTCTCAAATTAATAGCACTTTTACCTCTTGAAGTTGAGTGTAACAAAATAGGAAAATATCAGCTAGTTATTCAGCTACGAAGAATAGCAGGATATGAAAGTTGTGAAAATCAAGTCAAAGAATATATAATAATAAAAAATATGTATGGCAAAATAGAAGTAGAAGAAAATGATGTGAGAATAACTTTGGGGGAGGGCGAAGAGTTCCTCATAGAAGAGAAAAGATTTAACTACTTAAATATAAGAATTCCATGTATAGGAAATGAAGTATATTTTATTTTAAAGAAGTATTGATATTAGGATAAATTATGAGAGTATTTGAAAGGCAGTTGTATGAGATAAATCCTCCTGATTTGGAAAAAGTGAAAGATATAGTTGCAAAATTCTATAACATTCCCAAAGAATTTTTCGATAAGATTAAAGTAGAATATACGAAACTTCCCTATCTAATTGAGATAAGAAAAGTTGGAAATTATGTTCATCTTTTTATAAGGAAAATTCTCGGAATTTATGATGTATTGAAAAAGAAAATTTACATAGATAAAAACCTTCCATACAATCTCAAAATTTTGACAGCTATTCATGAATTTGTTCATGCAGCTCAAGATTATCTAGGAAAATTTTATAGAGAAAGCAGAGAAAAGATGGAAAAAGAGGCAAAAAAAGTTGCAAACTTCTTATTCCGTATCTTCAGAAAATATTAACTATTAAAGCGTCACAAAAATATTATATCGTAAGTTACAATAAAAATAATGGGGAAGAAAGTTTATTTTGTAGTACACGAATTCCCAGAAGTATATACTACAAAAGCTAGAATAATAGCGGAAAAAATTACAAAAGAGTTATTTGAAGAAATCCTACCAATTTATTTTCCTTCCCAAATTAGAAGAGGAATAATAGAGTTAAAAGAAAGAGTAATTAAATATTGCAAATCGACAAAAGTTTCTTTTCAACCATCAGAAAGATATGAGAAATTAATAGAAAAAATGAATAATTTTTTCAAAGGTCTTTCTTTCTACGACCTTCCAGCATCCATATATGGGTTTCTTCTTATAGCCTTAGAAACTCTCAAAATGATAGCTAAAAGTTGTTATGAGGCAAACTTTTCAGCTATGATAAGATATGTAGCTATGGATATATTGATTAGAGGAATACAAGAAGGGTGTGAAAAAATAACTTTATACATGGAGGGAGAGAAAAGTACTCCTTATTCAAGAAGTTTAGAAGAGTTAGCAAAAAGATATAATGTTGAAGTTAAACTTATAGATGAGAACTTTCCTCGTTTTAGAGAACTAGCAGAAATTTCTTACGAAGTTCTCGAGAAATGTTATGGAGGAGAAGATGAAGAATGTAAAAAATTAAAAGAAAATTTAAGGGAAAAAGTAAAAGAACTCCAGAGAGAAAGAGAGGAGGAATGGGTGAAGAAGCTAGAAAAAGAAAAAGGTTGTACTATAGTATTAATGGGATATATTCCTTCAGAGAATTTAAGAAAAAAGTTAGGGGAAAGAGGTATAGATTATGAAATTATAATTCCACGAGCGTTAATTTTGCAAAGTTTGTAATTTAAAAAGACTAATTTCATTATTTTTTAATGGTTTTTTACATTTTTGTTAGCGGTGGAGTTATGAGTGGTATTGGTAAGGGAATTGTTACTGCTTCTATCGGAAAAATATTGAAATCAAAAGGATTTAATGTTACAGCAATAAAAATCGATCCTTATTTAAACTTTGATGCTGGAACTTTGAGACCAACAGAACATGGAGAGGTTTTTGTTACTGAAGATGGCGGAGAAGTGGATGAAGATTTAGGCCATTATGAAAGGTTTTTAGATACTAATTTAACAAAAAATCATAACATAACAACTGGAAAAATTTATTTTTCTGTAATAGAAAAAGAAAGAAGGGGAGAATATCTTGGAAAAACCGTTGAAGTAATTCCTCATGTAACCGATGAAATAAAAAATAGAATAAAAGAAATTGCAAAAAATGATGGAGCAGATTTTGTTATTGTTGAGATTGGTGGGACTGTTGGAGAGTATCAGAATGAAATTTATTACAGAGCTGTAAGGATTATGAAAAATGAAGGAGAAAAAATTCTTTTTGTACATGTCGTTTACTTACCTATTCCAAAGCATTTAGGAGAAATGAAAACAAAACCAGCACAGCAAAGTGTAGAATTACTAGGAAGGTTGGGAATTCAACCAGATTTTATTGTTGTAAGAAGTGAAAGAGAAATAGATGATATAAGAAGAAAAAAACTTTCAATGTTTTGTAATGTAAAGGAAGAAGATATAATTTCTGCTCCAGATCTAGAGTTTAGTTATGAATTGCCACTATATTTTGAAGAGCAAAATTTTGGAAACAAAATTCTTAAAAAATTTGGATTGAAAGAAAGAAAATCCGAATTAAGCGATTGGGAAGAATTTGTTAAAAAATTAAAATTTTCAAGCAAAAAAATAAAAATAGCAATTGTAGGAAAATATTTTGATGTTGGAGATTTTGAATTGCCAGATTCATACATTTCTGTCATTGAAGCTATAAAACATGCTTCCGCGAATAATAATGCTAAAGCTGATATTAAGTGGATAAATTCAAAAATTTTTGAGAAAAATGGAAAAAATTTAGAAATTTTAAAAGAATTTGATGGAATAATAGTTCCTGGAGGTTTTGGAGCTAGTGGTGCTGAAGGAAAAATTTTAGCTATAAAATTTGCAAGAGAGAACAATATCCCATTTTTAGGTTTATGTTATGGATTTCAATTAGCAGTTGTAGAGTTTGCAAGAAATGTTTGCAATTTAAAGGATGCTCACACAACAGAAGTAAATCCTAATACTCCTTATCCTGTAATAGATTTGTTGCCTAGGCAAAGAGAATTCTTGAAAGAAAAGAAGATTGGAGGAACAATGAGATTAGGAGCACAAATAGTTAAAATAAAAAAAGATACTTTGGCATATAAGTTGTATAACAAAGAAGAAGTAATTGAAAGGTTTAGACATAGATATGAAGTAAATCCAAAATATGTTGAAATATTAGAAAAAAATGGCTTTTTATTTTCTGGTTTTTCAAAAGAAGGATTTGCTCAAATTGGAGAGATTCCATCAAACAAATTTTTCATCGGAACTCAATTTCATCCCGAATTTACTTCAAGACCTTTAAGACCTCATCCAATTTTTGATGGTTTTATAAAGACTTGTTTACATCATTAATTATCGTTAAAATCTATAAAGAGTATAAACATTTCATATTTATATGAAAATTTTTGATCGTTTAAAAAACTTGGCTAAAAGATTATTTCAGAGTAGGGAAGAAATTTCTCCAATTGAAAAAGAGAAAATAAAAGAAATTAAAGAGAAAGAAAGGAAAAAAACTGTTGGAGATTATTTGAGATATGAAGAGGAAGATTTATATAATACATTAAAGGAAGTTGGAGAATATTATTCTAAAACAGGAGATAAAGGTTTAAGAGATATATTTGAGAGATTACTTTTTGCTGCTCTTTTTAGAGAAGGAGGTATATATGGTATTGGAGGAAGAATATACTTAGATAATGGAATATTAGAAAATATTCTCAAAAAAAGTGGGGTAAAAGATTTAGAAAATTCAAAAAAAGAATGGAAGAAGAGAATTACTGATAGAATAGTAGATATATACGTTGCTGGAGATATTTATATTGCAAGACTTTGGCAACTAATAGCATATTCCCACGAAGTTAGAGGTAAAAAAGGACTTAAATCTTATTAAACTTTCCTTTCGATAGGAAGTTTATGGAAAAACAAAAAAAGTTTTATTTAAATTAAATATTTTAAATACAAAACATTTCTATAAATTGATATTCTAAATATCAATATGGAGATAGAAACTTTAGTAAATCACAATCCTTGGTGGAAAAATGAAAATGAAATAGAGTATGATGAAGACATTAGAAAATGGAAAGAAGGAAAAAGAAATTGGATTCCATCTATTATAGATGAAATTAGTCTAAAACCATTTTTCTTTGAATTTCATTTTTGGACCTAGACAAGTTGGAAAAACAACATTTTTAAAACTTTTGATCAGAATGTTGCTTTTAGAAGATAGAGTAGAAAAAGAAAGAATTTTTTATTTTAGATATGATAAATTAGAAGATTATAAAGAATTGGTTGAAGTTCTAAAAACTTATTTTGAGTTTAGAAAATCTAAAAACATAACAAGCTCATTTATTTTCTTAGATGAAATAACATTTCCAAGAGAATGGTATAGAACAATAAAGTATTACACAGTGGGGAATTGAGAAATGATGTATTAATTCTATGTGGATCTTTAAGCATGGAGTTAAAAAAGAAGTAGAAACTTTTTCTGGAAGAAGAGGATATGAAAAAGATATTATTTTATTGCCATTATCTTTTAAAGAATTTATAAAAGTTTTTGATTTTTCTCTCTATGAAAAAATTCTAAAAATTGAAAATTTAGAAAAAGATAAAATTTTTAAAAAAGTATATGAAATTTTTCCATATTTTAACGAAATACAAGATTTATTTTTCAAATATTTAAAAATCGGTGAGTTTCCTATTGCAGTAAAAAATGAAGAGATAAATCAAGAAGTTAAAGATGTTTATTGGAGCTTGATAAAAAAATGATCTAGCAAAAATAAATAGAAGCGATGAAACATTTAGAAGGTTTCAAAAGCAATTTTAGAAAAAAACTCCTTCTCAGATTAGTTTAAATAGTATTGCAAAAGAGTTTGAAGTAGGAACTCATAAAAACAGTTTTTGAATACTTAGATGTAATGGAAAAAATGTTTATTGTAAAAATTCTTTATTATTTAGATTTAAATAAAATTGTTTCAAGTTTTAAGAAAAATAGAAAAGTTTGCTTTGCAGATCCTTTATTTTTCTACTTGTTTTCAGATGTTTGTTTGTCAAAAGTTCCAGATGAAAGTGTAATAGTTGAAAATATTGTAATTTCTCATTTATCAAGAAGGTTTGAAGTTTTTTATTGGAAAAATAAAAGAGAAATTGATGTGATTGCAAAAGATAAAAAATTAATAGGTTTTGAAATAAAATTGAAAGAAAAAGTAGAAGATTTTTCAAAAATTAAAATAGGAAAATTGGAAAATGTTATTTGCTTGACAAAGAATATTCTAAATAAAGAAAAAAATTTAGTTCCAATTTCTTTGTTTCTTGCATTAATCTAAGGTTACAATATATAGAAGAGAGATAGTTATTACCTTTATCATTTCCCTAGTTTATGCTCTTCCTTCATTTTTTAGTACCCCTTAATTCGCTGACCTCTCAATTAGAAAACAGAGCAATGCAGAATTGAAAAATTTCTAACACAAGTATTATGAACTCTACACTTTTGCTTTAAAATTTCTCTTCTAAAAATCTGACCATCTTCCCATATAAACATACGCTTCATGTCGTACTGATATTTAGCATAGTTAACTTACAGAATTTTGGTATGCACAATTTCTTACTGTAAAAAAAGTTTACAAATATTTAGGTATGTAAACTAAAATTACAATATGAAAGCATCTGAAATCAATGTATTTTTGTCAATAGAAAATGGCAAAACTGCGAAAGAGATAGCGAAAACCTTAAAAGTTAGTAAGCAATTTGTGTTAAGAGTTCTGAAAGATTTGGAAAAAAAGAAAATCATTGAAAAGAAGAAAGAAGGGAAAAGAATTATTTATTTTATTTCTCAAAATCCAAAAGCTTTTTTAATGCTAAAAGTTCTAAAAATGAACAAAGAAATATTAAAAGGAAAAAGAGAAGCTCTTTTACCTCTTTTGCTGGAAGAAAAAAGTTTTAGAGAGATTCAAATTGAATTAAATGTCTCAACAAAAAAGTTGATAGAAGACTTAAAATTTTTAATGTCTATTGGAATCGTTAAAAAGAATGAAAAGTATTCACTTAATGAAGAAAAGAAAGAGATAGTTGAGCTTGCTAGAATTTTAGCTTTAGAAAAAGAAGAATTTGAATGGAAAAGAGGAAACGAATTTTTAAAAGTTTCCGAAAAGGAAGAACCTTTGACATTGACAGCATTTAACCTTTTTTCGAAGTATGGAGTTGAAGTTTTAACTAATAAATTTTATTACTATCACCCGAAAAAGGATTTAAGTTTAGAGGAAGTTTTTATTCATTCCTTGGTTTTTTCAAAAACGAAACAAGAAACTTTTTTAGCTATAGTTTTCTTTTTAAAGAACAGAGAAAATTTTGATTTTGAAAAACTTTTTCAGCTTGCAAAAAAGTTTAACGTAAAAAATTTTTTAAACAAAATTATTGATTATTCCAATGGAAAGGAAGTTAAAGATGAAAGGTTTTTGAGTTTTGACGAATTTAATGAAAAAGCAAAAGTTTATGGAATTGAAATTAAAAGAATTAGTAGCAGTAAAGAGGAAATTGAAGCTTTGTTAAAAGAAATTGATAAAAAATTAAAAGAAAGAATTGAAGTTTATATTATTGGTGGGGCGAATTTAGTTTTAAGAGGATTAAAAATTTCAACAAAAGACATAGATTTAATAGTTGAAAAAAAGCACTATAAAGCTTTAAAAGATGTCCTAATTTCTTTGGGTTTTTCCTTTTCTAACAACATTTTTGAAAAAGAAAAATATAGAATTGACGTTTTTGTTGAAAGAGTTATTAATGGTTATTATTTGAGTGAAAGAATGAAAAAAGATAGGGAAAAAATTTTTGAGTTTAAAAATTTAGTAGCATATCTTTTGCCATTAGAATATGTTTTTCTTTTCAAAAGTTATAGCAGTAGAGAAATAGATATTGAAGATTGTAAAATTATTGCAGAAAGAGGTATTGACTGGAAAAAAGTGCTACGAGAATGTTTAGAGCAAGAAAAGGAGCTTGGCAAATTTTTTTCTATAACTCTTTTTGATATGATAAATGAATTAAAAAAAATTGGAATTAGAGCACCTATTGAAAGAAAGATAGTAAAACATTGTGACAGAAAAATGATTGAAATTTCTTTAAGTAAAGGAAAGAAAACTGTTAAAGAACTTGTTGAAGAACTAAACATTCCAGAAAGCACGATTAGAAAGATTTTGAAAGAATTGGAAAAAGAAGGAAAGATTAAAAGGGAAGGGAAATATTTTAGCCTATTTTAACCAATATATTCAAGAGCTGATTGTTTAAAATCTGAAAGATGAAACTTTAATTTACAAAGTTTTCAATAATTTATCTAAATTATTATAAAAAGCTAATTCAAAAATCGGTAAAACATGAATTTCGATATCTTCAAAACTTATTTTTTCCCTATACTTTTCTTCATGCAATAAAATCCCATATTTTAACTTCAAATACTTCAAATTTTTTACAAATTTTTCTTTTTCTTTTTTCATCTTTACTTCTATTGGAACAATTTTTTCATTTTTAATTATAAAATCTATTTCCTTTTCTCTTTTCTTCCAATAAAATTTTGCATCCAAAAGAGATGAAGCAATGCATTCCAACAATTTTCCTTTTTCAACATCTCTATAAATTCCAAATATTAGTGCCCAGTGATATGGATATACTTTTTGAAGCTTTCTGCT
>Ga0326760_1000536_pt1 | contig 19495 bp, 17 predicted proteins | sample GCREP_S_FD_207668 | JGI IMG/M metagenome (GOLD analysis project Ga0326760, IMG submission 207668) | Hot spring sediment microbial communities from Geyser Creek Basin, Yellowstone National Park, WY, United States - GCR.EP_S | ecosystem: Environmental > Aquatic > Thermal springs > Near-boiling... | reverse complement strand
GTTATTACCATATACTTTCAATTCTAACTATATTAAATATTAATTTAACAGAATTCAAGTAGTAGGATTAGATATTAAAAAAGTGCGTTTAGCGTTTTATAGATGAAAGTTTTAATTTATTAAATACTATATCTTTCAGCTCTTCAATATCTTCTTTAGATACATCTGTTAATGGAAGTCTCATTCTACCTCCTTTTAAACCAAGTAAATTCATTGTATTCTTTATAACGCTATACTCCATATATTGATCTATGTATGGGTGTGGTAGTATTGTTGTTGAAGGTCCATACTTCTTATTCATTTTATCTATGAATGACCAGTACGGATCTAGATACTCTAGGTATTGCTTCATCTTATTAAAGTCTTTGTTAAGTCCTGCATAGAGTATCTCTAGACTTATATCAGGCATAAAGTTTGCCCATCCAGAAGTAAACCCTTTGGCTCCTAGGAATGCTGCTGTTGCTAACCACCACCATTCACCTCTACCCTCTATAATCGGTACTTTATCACCAACAGTCTTTATTTGTTGGTAAAGCATTGGAGGGTAAGGTGTATTTTCTTTAACAAATATTATATTGTCAACAGATTCTACTAACTTCTTCAGGACATGTGGTTTCATGTATATCTTCGAAACATCGGGATTGTTATACACAGCTAACCCAATATCTATAGATTCCGCTATCTTCTTATAGAACATGTATAGTCCTTCTTCGTTTGGTACATGGTAATAAGGTAGAACAATCATAACACCATCAGCTCCCAGATCCTGAGCATATCTAGCTCTTTGAATAGCAGGTACAGCTCCAGAATGTGAACATCCAACAACAACAGGTACTTTACCACTAGCAATATCGATAACAGTAGCTATAACTTTCTTCCACTCCTCATCATTAAGCGCATAGAATTCTCCAGTACTACCAGTAGGTGTTAAGATAAACGGTTTACCGCGAACTCTCTCGATAAGGAATTGCGTATTCTCTTTCAAACCCTCGAAATCCACCTCCTCATTATCTTTAAAAGGTGTTACCATAACTATCTGGATAGCTCCTTTAGCAACAAAATCCCTTAAATCTAAAGGCTTCATACTCATCACATAACGCGCTATATATGAACACAAGTATTTATGTTTTCATAGCTTAAGGTATGACGCTATGTTTAGGGGTAGAAAACCCTTATCAACAAGTTCCTCGCTTATTAATCTAAATAGAACTCTTCTACTTTTTCAATTGGTTGAGGAATAGTATTTGAGTAAAAGGATTAATTCAATATAAGATAATAACGAAGAAACATTATGAATAACGTCGTATGAGTAAATGGTATTCATTCTATATACACGCTTCTGTATATAGACTGATCAGCTAGTTTATTAAGTAGATCTATGTAAGGATCAAGAGCATCTGGTTTCGCATGTGTTTCTGGATAAGGTGGTAGGAATCCACATCTACCTACATCTCTAGCTGTTACATTGAGTAAACCTATCTTTCTAAGCATATCGGCGATCTCTTGTTTATCGAAAGCTATTAATGGTCTTAATATCGGTACTTCGATACCTTTCGAGATAACGTAGATATTGTCCAGGGTTTGGCTAGCTACTTGCCCAATACTTTCACCTGTTACAATAGCTTTAGCATTCCTTTCTCTAGCTAATCTCTGAGCTATTAAAAGCATCAACTTTTTACAAGCTAAACACCTCAATCTTAAGGGTATATGCTCGCCTAACATCTTAAGCAATTCACCGTAGTTATCAACAATAACCATCTCTAACCTGTCTCTAGGTATCCATTCTCTAAGCTTCTTCAACACATCGAAAACTCTTTGATAAGCTTCATCGCTATAGAAAGGTTTGTTGACCATGTGTAGAGGAAGTACTTCACATCCCCTCTTAGCTATTAACCATGTTGCGAGTGTGCTATCCATACCCCCTGAGAAGAGGGATATACATAGACCTTCAACACCGTATGGAAGACCTCCAGGACCTTCAATAACATCTGTGAATATATAAGCTTTCTCTTCCAGGACCTCTATAAAGATCTCTAGATCAGGATTCTCTAGATCCACCTTTATGTTTAGAGCTTCTTTCACTTTCTGACCAACAATCTTCTCAATATCTTTACTCGTTATAGGGTAGCTCTCAACTCTTCTAGCTCTTATAGCAAAACTTGAAACTTTACGATTACTAACAATATCCCTAGCCAACTTTACAGAGACTGAAGATATAGTCTCTATATCGTTACCAACTTCGATAGCTGGACTTAGCGAAACAATACCAAATATATTAGCTAGTTTTCCAGCGTAATCCCTGAGGCTGTCCAAATCCTTAACATGAGGTATCTTAATAAATATCCTTCCACCACCTCTATATACATGAAATCTTTCTACACCTAACCTCTGCAATCTCCAACTTATAGACTCCACCAACATCCTCTCCATTCTATCCCGAACTAGAGGACCTTTAAGAGCTATTTCACCGTACCTAATAAGTATAGTGTAATCCATAGACATAGCAAAACCCCGACATCACCAAAATATTCTTGCCTAAAGTATAAACTATAATACCCTTATCAACTCAATAGATTCTAGGTCAAGGTTAACCAGCTACACAGAATTCCCCGATTCTAGATTTCTAACCTCATGGTTTACACATTAAGTTCAGAGATAAACATGGTGGATAATATGGAGAAACTTATTGAGTTCCTTGTATGAAGGATGCAATAGATATTACGAACTCGAGGAAGAGAAGTAGTATAGCTTTAATAGGTGTTGCAAGTATTAGTCCGAATCTCTGGAGAGCTAGGGGATGATTTTGTTGACAAGGTTGTTATGAGGTGTAGAGAAGGTGAGGTCGTTGCTGAAAATAATATGGTGATCCCAGTAGCGTTGATGGATATTTACGCATACCACGAAGTTATATACAGTCCCAAGCCCTAGGGTATACCTAGTTTAACTCTACAGAGTTCTGATATATTTAAACTCCCTACCTCTATACAAACTCCCGTAGGTAGTGAGAAAGTTGTTCTATACACATAACTCCATTATGGAGAAACTTAATCAAGCAACGAATATAGCTTACGATATATGGTTAACACACTTCTCGGTACTTCACCAAAGTTAAACTAGGCGATGTAGAGCTGATGATATGGATATGCAGAGGATCTAAATCTTCATGGTCTCCTAGATCAGCAGAGGAGAAAGTATGTGAAGTTGTTATACCAATGTATATGGATGGGGGTGTCAAGGATATTGTGTAGGGGTTCAGTACTACCCTTTGGTGCCATGGGGTGGGTAGAGCTGTAACTTTCGTATGTACAAAACCTTCAACAGATGTAGCTGTAGAGCTTACTGAATTTCTTAAAAATCTAGGGATTCTCCTAGGATGGGGTAAGATAAAGAACATATGCGTTAACGATGTAGAGATGGGAACAGAGGTATCCATATACAAACCCGGTGAAGCAGGGATCATATGGAGATTAAAGGAATTCTATACAGCTACCACATCATCTGGATCAGATACCAAAGAAATATTCCTCAAGATGGTTTAAGTACAGCTCCCTACTCTCAAGCAGATGTACATTCTATACAACTCTTGAAGAGTTATAATTTTTGATAGTTTTAGTGTATATTAGTGTATATTGGTGAAAAACTTGAGGAAAGAGATACTCATAGTGATGGTAGTTGTTATAGTTGTTGTTGGTATTGGTATAACAATGATGTTCTATAGAATGCCTAGTCAAGGACCTAGTCAAGGAGTTTCACAGATATTTCCAGAAGAACTCGCATCTCTATTAAAGAATGTGCCGAGAACGTTAGGCATAGAATCGCCAGCTTTTAAAAACGGCAGCTATATACCAACTAAATACACATGCGATGGTATTGATATATCCCCTGAGTTAAGAATTAGCGGGATACCGTTTAATGCTAAAAGTATTGTTATACTAATGTTTGATCCAGATGCACCTGGGGGAGTGTTTTGGCATTGGATATTCTACGGAATTAAACCAGGTCAATCATTGATACCTGAAAACATTGCAAAGAACGACTACACAGACTATGGTATAAATGGTGTAAATAGCTTCGGGTACGTAGGTTATGGCGGCCCATGTCCACCTCGTGGAGATAAACCACATAGATATGTATTTGTAGTACTTGCATTAGATACAGAAAGTAGTTGGGGTCCAAGATTAAGTTTCGGAGAGGTTATAGATAAAGTCAAAGGACATGTGATAGCATATGGGTATATTATAGGGTTATACTCAAGATGAGATGTCTATAAAGTTCGCGAAAACTATAAAATCTATTCAATCCTATTTCTACACCTCTACTAGACTAAGACATTGTGTGGTTAAATTAATTAGCAGACCTTAGCTATACCCACCTCAATTACCTATTTACAGGTGTAAGTAAGTATGAATTTACTCCGATAACCATATCTAGATTCATTTTATTATTTATCTTATTTATGATCGTAGATCGTTGTATATGGCTAAGCAAGTAATAGCGATTTCGATAGCTATAGATATTCAAACCTTTACTATACAAAATAACATGCTTTTAAGTGATAATACTTAAGTTTATAAAGTTATGAAGATATAAAGTTTTAGGTGTATGCATTGTTCCCATATAGAGAAAAAGTGCTGGAGTGCATCGATAAGGCGAGGAAGTATCTGATTTCACCTAAGGTATCATTTGATGTTATAGGTGTTAACGTTTCCGGAGATGTGTCTAAGAGATTCGATATAGAGGCTGAGGATATTATCATGAATTGTTTGAAGAATTTCTTGGGAGGTTTTGTTATGATTGGGGAAGAGAGAGGTGTTAGGGTTGTGGGGGAACCTGAGTGGATTATTGTAGTGGATCCTGTTGATGGTAGTACGAACTTTACATACGATATCCCATGGTCTTCAATCTCTGTAGCTATAGCACCTTATACTAAAGATGCTAAAGTTAAAGATATCGTCTTTGCTGTTGTCTCTGAGATTACTAGGGATAGGGTGTATATATTCGATATTAGCTCTATAGATGTTGTAAACTTTAAAAGAAAATCTCCTCCTGCACCAATAGCCCTAGGTTATTTCGAGTCTCCTGAAGCTTACAAACCGTTAATAAACTATATAATGATGAGCTCTAGGAGATTAACTATAAGATCCTTGGGAAGTGCTGCTCTAGATATTGTATACGTTGGATTAGGTAATGCAGAAGTTTTCATAGATGCAAGAGCTAAACTTAGGAATGTTGATGTAGCTGCAGCTTTAAGAATAGCGATAGCTCTAGGTGCAAAAGCTATCGACTGTAGCAATGGTTTTAAAGATGCAATAGAAATCTCTATAAACAGTGTAGAGAAGGTTAGATGTATAGCTGTTGCGTATAACGATGAAGTTCTAGAAAAACTTAGAAATACACTTAATCAAAGGTAATTAAGCAGCTTCTCCAAGAACAATACTGCTCTATGGCGTCTTCGCTATGAGTTCATATATCTTATCATTGTATAACACAAACTTGTCTACTATAGACTTAGCCTTTACCAGATCGTCTTGAGTATAATAATCTTTACTAGCTATCTCCTGTAACTGTATTGCTAAAGACTTTAACTCTAGTATGTATTGCTGTAGCTGAAGAACCTCATCAATATATTCAGGAGTCCACTGGGTAATCTTGATCTGTTCAAGTATTGAGTCTAGTACATTAATAGAGTCGTTGATATATGATAAAGGTTTTCTCCACATACCCTCTAGAACCCACCTCAAGTTGTAGGGGAATACAAGGTACTGGGAGTAGTTATTAGCTATAAGAAGATCGTAAGCAGACTGTATATCACGTAAAGCGATCCCATAGTAATGGTATATATCTAAAAGCATCAACTTATAGATAGTCTGCGAAGATACATTGCCACAAAGTTTCTGTACCTCGAAAAAGCTGTAAGCTATCCAAGCAAAAACTCCAGATAAAATAACTAAAGCTATAGCTAAAGCAGTAACCAAAATCTTTATACGTCTAAAGGTTCTAACACAAACATCCAACTCTATCTTCTGTGTATTCTCCGAAGCTATACCCATAACGCATCACCAAGGCGTAGAATACGAGATTTAAATAAAACTTTAAAACATTATTAGCTCGATACTAATTAAAAATCTGAATATGTTGAAAAGCTATTACCGATAACCACGCAAAGTCAAGGTATCTAGATATTCTTACGGTGAACGATACAGACATATTAGTACACCTACATACATGTTGGTGCTACACCCACTTATTAAGCTATATGCAATACACCTCTCTACCCCCTTTTGGGAGTTTCAGTTATCAATGGTACAAAATAAGTGAACTACAAGCTCGGCTTTCAATTCCGTTTATTGGATTCTAGTTTTTTGATTTAGTGTTTAGATTATCTTGGGCATTTTCTCATTCCTTTCAATTCCATTTTTGGATTCGTATGTTGTAAAATGTTCTTGGGCTTTCCATTGCGAATTCGTAACTGTGTTCAATACTATTCTAATTGAATAAGGTATAAAAGATTTTAAGCTGAATAGCGCCATGACCACACTCGAAGAAGGTTAGTAACAATGGTGCTAATCATGTTGAAGCTTCATTGGCTGCGGTTTTCTAATGAGGGTTTATTTGATTAGAGATAACGCTTTATTTCACCCCCAATGTACTGTTCTTTGGCGAGATACTTGTGGCCCATGTGTTAGTTGCTGTTATGGGTATGCCTTGGCGTAGGTATGTAGAGAGCTTCAAAAGCCTATCGCTAGAGGATAAAGCTTTAAGTAACTACTTCTACTGGTCTAGTGTTAACTATGCTATTGATGGATATGTGAAGAGGGCTATATCTCCAGTACCTGTGCTTTACAGCTATATCGCTTCTAAGGATAGGGCTCCGCTAAAGACTATAGTCATTGTTCAAGAGACGACGGTTGCAAAGCTTCCAATTATAGGCACTGATTATAGTTCTATACTCTCAGCCGTTGAAGATATGTATAAAGAGTTTCTTGAGTGGCAGGGTGTTGGAGAAGGTCTAGAGATTGTTGTTGCTCCTGGTGTAGGGAGATTCAAGAATATAGCTGTTCGTGAAGGTATAGATACAAATGTATTTGTCGATATTTGTGGAGCTGCATCTGACTTCCAGTACGTTGTTACAATGAGGTTAGCGAAGTTATTGCTTGGCGTAGTCAAGAGTCTCGATAGCAATGAAGATCTTGTTGTACATTTAGACACTACTCATGGGCTTAACTATGCACCTACACTAACAAGGGCAGTGCTCTTAGAGCTTCTAACAATAGTTGCTAGCTATGCTAGGGTTAGGAATGTTGTGTTAAGAGTGTATAATAGTGAACCTGTTGTTAAAGAAACTCTAAAGGATGTGTATAACATTCATCTAGTTGAAGAGGTGAGGATTAAGAGTGAAAATAGGTTCTCTACAAAACCAAGTATTGAGGGTGTAGAGAAGGAGCCTAAAGTATTAATCTTGAATAAGGTGTGTGTGCAACAGGAGGTTGAGAAGATTGGTAGAGAGGTTTCCAAAGCTAGCTCAGAAGTAATTGAATCTCTAGAGCTAAATGATGTAGATAGAGTCAATGCTTTTGCAGGCTCGCTAATCAATGGACTACCACTCCTAGCTTTAGAGACTATGCCTAGAGCAACTCTTAGCCAGTTTGTTGACAAGGTCCTAAACACCTACACAAAGTTCATAACAATCGATGTTCGTGACCGTTGGCATGAGGTTACAGTAAACATAGTTAAACAGGGTAAGTTGTATCCTCACGTAAAGGTGTTGACAAAGCTGTTGCTAGCCAAGGAGCTTATATCTATGAGGATAGGTAAAGGTTATGACTATGAGGAAGGAGTAGAGCTCTCTGCACTAGCAAGGTATGTAGAAGATGTTCTCTACGGCTGGAGTAAAAGGTTAAGAATCACAATAAACTTTGACTACATATCAATTGTTAGAATTCTTGAAGAGAGGGAGCCTATAAGTCAGTGGACGCTTCTAGCCAGTTTTACGAAAACAGATCCGAGTAGCGAATGTAGTGAGGAGTTGAAGGAGGTTGACAGGTTTGAGAGGAATTTCGTGCAGCATTCAGGTTTACATAGCTGTATAACTGAGGTTAGGTCTGAGCTTAGAGAGGGAACAATGGTATATAGGGTTAGATACTCGAAGAGGGTGTTTGAGGATATGAATCTAAGAAAAGCTGTGTATAGGGCTGCGAGCGAGGGTGTTATAAGGATATAAAATCATCGCTTTAATGGAGCTAGTGATGCAAAGCCTATGCTGTAGAGAGTCTCTAGCAATGGATTAGCTACACCGCTTAAACCTCTGCCTATTCTAAGCACAGTTCCTGGTGGTAAAGCCACTATTACTGGTCTTCTAACCTTCTTAACCTCGTAGAACCCTAGACCAAGAGCCTCAACAACTACCTTAGGAGGCTTTCCCGGTGCAGTAGGTAGAATTCCTACAATCTCCTCTACACGCTCCAGCCCTAGGAAGTTCTCAGGCTCTAGATAAATCGCGTTCCCTGCTTTTGGTATTAAGGGTATGGGGCTAAGAGCGATGTATAGCCCTGGAGAAGCGGTTAGGATTGACTCTACACTGCTGACACCTTCAACACTATCTGTGTACACCTTAGCCACCCTTCCCTCACCACCAAACCTAGCAATCCCTCTAAGATTGTCAACCTTCTCACAGTTTATTACGTAGAGTAGCCTGGTCTTTGTAGGAACTTCACCATCTCTACACACAGCTCTATAGGTTACTATTGGGTATCTGTAGAGGTATCCTGTCCTAGTCCTCTTCTCACCATATACACCAGATTCTGTAGCTCTTCTCTCAAGCGAGACTCCATAAGCAATTGTTGTAAATGCAACTGCTAGGCTTTTACAATCCCTGCAGACCTCAAGATCTATGAACATAGCCTCGCTATTTACACACTTTAAGCTAGCGAATCTCCTCCAACCAATATTGATGAGAGGTTCTGACCACGAACCATCAATGCTTATCTGTAGTAGAGGACCTAGGATCACAGGCTTTCTACAGCTCAACCTACTCCCTATCTTCTCAATAAGCTCTCTTATGCCTTGTACAGGGTCTTCACTAGCTAGAGTAACTCCTAGTAGAGCTCCTAAAGCACCTGCAACTGTTGTTGGTAAGGGAATTGCGAGTGGATGTGCTGTAGAGAGCATGTCAATACCTGTTATAGGCGATATTGATAGGGATAGGGGTTCCAAAGGCTCTATAACCAGGATCTTCATAGGTAACGCCTCAAAATAGCTATTAACGTGGGTACCTCGTTGAGTAGATTAGAGCTCTCTCCCCGGAGTTCAGCAACTATGCTCCCCGCCTTCTCAACCCAGTTACCCAGAACTTTAGTGACCTCCTCACTAAGGCTCCTGCTACCAATCTTTGTGTCAGCAACATTTCTCTTAAGCACATAAGTAAAGACCTTTACCAGGGCTTGATGGTGAATGCTCCTGGTCTCACCAACTATAGCCCAGAAATCTTCTGGAACACTAGATGACAAGGTTCCTAATGCTACTAAAAGTGCGAGCCCATAGCCATCAACGCTGAGTTCAAAGCCTTCTCTACTTAGCGACAACACAGCTACTCTACCACTTCTACTATCAGACACAACAACAGAGTCCTTCTCCCACACAGCATTAGGCGACTTCCACCTAACACTCTTAGCTACATCCTCTAGAAGGTCGTACGCCTTCCCAATCTCTACATTCATCAAGTCTCTTATATTGGCGAACCTCACACTAATGCTTCTACCTAACGGTATGTGCATCCTGAAAACCATTACACTAGCACCATCAACAGGTATCTCTACAGCATCCTCCTCGTAGCTCTTCCTCAACTCAAACGATGTCTTCAAAGCTGTTTCAGGAGGAACTAGAGCGAGTACGTCATCACCACCGCTAAACACTAGCAGCCCATAGTTATCATTAACTATCTGTGCATCTTTCAGCGCTTGCAGTATTAGTGTTAGGGATAGCGCAGATGTTCTGGCAGGTGTTACCGGAACGCCGTCAATTGATAGTGTATTGAACAGCTCTGCAACCTCAGTAACACCTCTAATAATTTTGTTAGCCTCGGCATCAGGGAGGTAGCTCTTGAGAGTGTTGAGTAGTATACTTGCAATGCCCTTCATATATTCGCTCAGCTTCAGAGGCTTAACACCCTTGTGCAGGTCCCCAACATAGTCAGCGTCAGCCCTAACTATAGCGAATGCTGTTGGTATTTCTAACGCCTTGCACAGCTCTTCAACTTTGTACCTCTTATCACCAAAGCTCTTAATAGCGTCTAGTGCCTTCCTAATTACCTCGGCTGTATAGCCCTTAGGCACAAGGTTAGTTATTGTATTAAACATCGTATCGGGGCTAATTACCCCATGTATGCACATATCTACAAGAATACTCGATAGCTTTTGAACTAGTGCCTCGCTTGAAATCCTTACCCTAGCTAAGCTGCTAATCGACTTTGCAGTTATATCTATGTCCTTCTCAGCTCCAACTTCCAACAAGGACCTTATAGCATTCTTAATATGTTCAACAAGTTCTGGCTGTACCTTATCATCGCCAACAAGCCTTTTGGTAACTTCGCTAAGCATATTCAGCACATACCTGTAGAGCTTACTTGTTTTCCACGCAAACGCAACGTCCTCTGTAGAAACAATCCCTAGCTCTGAACGCTGAGCCATGTATACAGCCCTCTTGAGTAGGCAGTAAGGTCCTAAGGCTTCTCCGGGCTTAAACAGCTTCTCTAATTCCTCCATAACCTTCCCCTTCTCAAGCTCTGTAACAGCAATAATCCTTGGTATTCCCTCTGAGCGCTGAAAATCAAATGTTACTTCACCCCCTTCAGCAGGCTTCTTAGCTAACTTTATTACAGCGGGCTCAGACCCGCACAGTATGCACGGAATCCAGTTGCCAACAAAGTTTGCTATAGGATTAAGTAAGCCTCCTGAATACGTCCAGAAGGGCCTTGTACTGGGTACCGCTATCTCGCCAAACCTCTTAGCTAGGTCAACAGCTCTAGTGTGTAGGAGATGCCAAGTGAGTGTAAATGCTAGGTCTCTTCTAAGCTCCTCAACTTTATCACACTTCTGCTGAGATCTGCACGCAATTCTAGTCATAACCTCTTCAAATCTCTTAAACTCGGCTTCACCAAGTTGCAGACCTATAGCTCTACATGTATCTAGCTCTCCCTCTAGACACCTAAGAACAGCTTTATAGAGCTCACCGACATCGATAACGTATATCCTTACCCCTTGTGGAGGAACATCAATAACACTCCTTATCTCCCTAAGCTTCTCAAGCAAAAGTCCGCTCACAATTGCCTTGCCATCATCACGCCCCAACTTATTCACAATGTTTTCAAGTTTCTTATCAATTTCATCGACAAGTTCTCTCCAGCTCTCTACATAGATCTGCTTAACCCTGTTGACCAAGCTCCTCGGTGTAGAGGTGTAATCGTCTATTTGTGGCAAGAGGAGGGATACTGTTGCAGGAACAAGGGGATAGATAGAGTAGCTCTTGAGAACGTCAAGAAGCTTAACTCTGGGTTTGCTAACCAAAGCCTTTAACTTCTCTGAATTCTCTGGAGGAATAGCCTTAGAGAGCTGCTCATATAGAGAGCGCACTGCGTAGGGATTTAGTCGTGGTGTTGGGCTTAGAACCACGTCAAAACCGTAGTTAAATGCAAACTTTTCTGCAACACCCCACATAACTCTTGACGCTATCCAGCTAGCTGCCCAGAAATCTCCAGCTTTTCTACCACCACCAATAAATTTCTGAACGCCTGGAAAATCTATGAATAAGTACAGCCCCTTGATAACAGGCTCATAATTTTCTCTTACATTACCAACAATGTTGGCTACTGTAGCAGTCGCATATACGTGATCAAATACCGTATGTGTTGGAACCCTGGTGTCTGCAAGGGTAGGGGGCAACCCATGACTATACCATGTAGCCTCTAGCAGCAGGAACAATGCATTGTATAGAATCGTAAGCTTCTTATCCTCACCTTCCGAGCCTAGAGCCCTTTCAATGGATTGGAGAACACTGTTGATCTCCTTAGCTACAGATACAACCTTATCGCCTAGGTCTTGAGGAGGAGTAAGCTCTGTCACCACTAGCTCAGGGTTGAAGATGTTGTGAAGCTTATTGTATGGTAGGTAGAAGCCTTTAGGCCACTCAATGTACTTAACAAGCTTTCTTTCAATGGTTGAAGCTAGCACATCGTAGATTCTGGTGTAAACATCGGCTTGGGGATGCACTAGCTCTAGTAATGTACCGTTTAGAGCAAGACTTCTAAAGCTCTTAGCTATCTGCTCATGCCTAGACCTAAAGTCTTCGTGTGGACTGACTATAAGAAATGATTTGTGGGGAGGGTCGTGTAGAAGTGCAGCAGTTTTCAACATTAAGAGACTCTTCAAATCCAAGTCTCTGCACCGCTACAGCAGTAGAAGTTGTTGCTTTTGAAAATAAACCTTCTTGAGCAATAGATCCTCATATCAGTTGATAGACTTATATTCTCAGCTCATTGAATGTAAAAGATGTGGGTGTAAGAGCTTTGTATAGTTCAGCTACGCTCATATTCTTAAAAGCCTTGACACCTGTACATGTTGGTACTGGTCGTGAGGAAGCTCTTCATGTTGATCTCCCTGTACAAAGAGATGAATTTGGATTTCCAACGGTATGGGCTAGTAGCTTGAAAGGTACGATAAAGGCTAATGTGAGGGATGAGAAATTTAGAGTATTCCTAGGTTCGGATCCGGGAGAGCCGGAGACAAGGCCTTCACACATAGCTTTCCTCGACGCTAAGCTTCTCCTAATCCCAGCTAGATCTCTAGACAATGTGTGGACATATGTAACTACACCACACCTCTTAGAATACCTAAACACGTACCTAAGTATCTACAACGAGATTACAGGCTCCAATTTAACGCTAGATTTTTCGCATATAGCTAGCTACGTATCCCAAGGATTGGCAGTTACGTCGAGAACTGCTGAGAAGATTGAGCCCGGTAAAACTGTGAAGCTAATTGTTAATGAGACTGAGATTCAAGCTGTCTACATTCCCGATATAGTGACTAAGGTTAGGCTAGATGGTGCTCTACGTGAAATAGCCAAGGATATTATAGATGATATTAATAGCCATGGGCTTGTTATAGTGCCTGACAAGGACAACAGGGGGTTAGCGATAATTAGGAGGAGTATGATGATACAGTATAGAGTTAGGCTGAAGCGAGAGACAAAAACAGTTGATACTGGCCCCTGGAGCGAGGAGTACTTACCAATAAGGACAGTACTTGTAAGCCTAGCACTCTGTCGCGATGTGCAGAAAGGGGATGAGAAGATACATGCTAACGAGCTTTGCAAGAAGCTTAAGGAGATGTTTAACAATAAAAGCATTTATGTAGGTGGGAAGGAGACTATTGGTAGAGGACTGGTAAAGATCTACATGAGGTAGGAAGAGATGAGCGAGATCGTGAAAGACGTTGTTGAATGCATAGAGCTTGTAGCAGACCTCGGTAAAGTGAAGGGTGGTTCTGAGATAGCTAGCAGGTTTAGGACTAGAGCAAGAAGTATTCCATCAGTGCTATTCACCAATGGCTTCACATACACAATAACACTTCTAGCAGCTAGAAGCAGTAGGAGCTTTATAGAGCTTGGATTTAGGGATAGCTGTAAAGCGATAGTGGATGAAGCTGTAAAGATGTTTAATGAGGGAAGAGCTGATAAAGAGGAAGTGAGCTACGGACTCTACGGAGCATTACTAGTATACCTACTAAGAAGGATGGGAGCAACTAAAACGTCAAACTTTAAAGAGCTGGTAACAGAGTCCATAGGCAACATAGCTCTAGACCTTAAAGCGTGGCAAGTTATTGAGTGGGTAAAGAGGTTTGCAGAAGCATACATAGAGGAGAAGAGGTAGGGTAAACTATACTGAACCAGTCATCTTTACGGCTTGTATATGCTTTAAGCACTCCTCATCACCCTCTTCTTGACACAGTCTGTAAAGATGGTGCAGGCAAGCATCATAGTTTTTCCTCATATCGATGCTTAGAATCCCTAAGCTTCCTAGGTTTTTGACTTTAGCAGAGAGTAATGCATCTATGTATTGCTGCTCAGGTACTATAGGAATCCCATAATACGTTGCCAAAGCTGTGAATAATGGCGTGAGACAGAACTGAAGAATGTTAATAGCTTCCTTAGCTCTAGAGGCGTTTATGAGTATGCCTAACAAGCATTTCGGTGCATCAGTTATAGGTATTACTCCATGTGGTGGTAGTATGGGATGTGGTGATAGCAGGACCGCTACAACATCTTTCGTAAGTGTAGGCTTTAACTCCTTAACAAGGTCATGGTTTAGCAGATACTTGAAAACGCAGACAGGATCGCACTCTCTCCAACCCTCCTCCTCATTAAAGTAGCAACACTCTCCAGGTTGAAGGGCTATAGCTCTATAAACAGCTCTCTTACCATTAATTAGTACCTCTAGCTCCATATCACCCCAGCATGCAAACTCCAACATAATCTTCTCAACATCTTCACATTTTAGGTTATCACCAATTATAAGAGACACAGTTTCACTCTCCAAACCTAATCATTTGGGAGAATTGAGAGATCTAAGCGATCTAAAGATGCGAATTTTACTTCTATGCTAAGTCTATGCCTCTTATTAGCAATACCCTCAACCCTCTTCAATATATCACGCCGTGGAAACACTACTACACGGTTTATCACTATACAGTAGTTGCTACAACAGTTATACTCAAACTTCTCTTCGATTTCGCTCAAAAAATTCTTAACATTCTTATTGCTTTTTACATTTAACTTTAGCTCAATGGCTTCACATTTCTTCTTCCTATAATCAATGAGTAGGATATCGTAAGAGCCTTGAATTGCTCCATGGCATTGAGGTAAAGCGTTACAAGGACTGCGACTCAGGTCACATATACAGATATACACATTTCTAAGTCTTGGTGATGAGCTCTTTCTTTCCTGCAGGCGATTTATGAATTTTGCTTCCTGCTCATAACCTCTACACTTAGCGACATTATTAGGGTCTACACTGAGTATCTGGATAGAGTTGCAGAGGTTGGTCATAATGATAGAGCCTCTAGCTCCTTCTTGAATAGCTCAATATTAGTGAGATCCTCAAGTTTTGAAAGCCTTACAATGTTGTTGCGTTCAATGCGGTATACGTTCCACCCCTTTGCAATCCCCCATCTAAGCGGCAATCCGCTATGGGTTTCAATAACAATTACTTTGTTGCTGTACACATCATTTATGAAGTCTAGTAAAGCTCTCATTAGGTCTAGGTGTAGTGCTGATTCGAACCCCTCGATAAGTATGACATCGTATGTCTCTAAGGCGTAGATTATGGCTATAGCCTTCTTGATGCCGTATGGTAGCAGTATTATGTCGCGCCACTCATGCTTACCATTAACAAATTCCCTGAAGTAGTTCCCATGGAACCTCTCTATATCAAGCTCTGTGTAGTAATGGTGCAAGAACTTCTCTGCAGCTTCAGCAATTGTAGGCTCGCTTAATGTATTTCGCAGATCCTCAAATTCATGTACAATATCTGTGCATCTAAGTGCTGCACCATGGTATATACAATCACCAAAAATTCTAGTGACTCTGTACCTACGGCTCCATACAGCCTCCTTCATTTTAAAGTTGGTGCCGTCAGATTCTAGAGTAGCGCATCTATTGTCTTCACATAACTCAACATCTGCATAGCCAAAAAGCCTTGCATAGCTACCCACATTACGAACCTCAAAAACAAGATTATCCCTCACATCCTCAGGCGGGAGCAGGTATGCCAAAGCCCTTATAATAAATGATTTACCAGCTGCATTAGGACCATAAAGTACAGTCCTATCAATATCAAGCTCCACGGGCCTCTCCAACCTAATAGGACCCAAAGCTCTAACCCTAAGAACGAGCATAGTAGGTAGCACCGAAAGCAATATACGTTATTCAAACCTATAAAGTATACATAGCGTAATTAAACCTAACACAAAACTGGAAACATATTCAACTCCATATCTGGTGCACCTCAAGAGATACATTCTCCAGGAACCCTCAAACCATTGCAAAATGCTTACTCTTTTAAGAGAATATTCATGTGATACCTTATGAACTGATATTCTTGCTACAATCTATAAGGGTTTATAAGTGTGATTCCTTAAGTAGAGAAGGAACTATATGGGTGTTTCCTTATTACAGAATTAATATCAGTATCAATGCAGACACATTGCGTAATGGTTATGTGTGCTCTGAAGAACTCAAAATCATTGCCTTAACCATCACGTTAAGTCATTAATAAGCTTTTATACCTAATTCAATCAGAAATAAATTGAATACCGTTACGGATCCGAGATGGGGGCTTCAAGGCCATCGCAAGGCACGAGAATCCAATAAATGGAATTGAAAGTCCATAAGCTGTTGTTGTGCCAAACTCTATGAGCCAGTACCTAAGAATCTAAAAATTGAATTGAAAGAGTAAGGTGTGGTCTTAGTAGATTTGGTGTAGGGTTGTGAGGTGTGATATGAGTTAAGTTTTTATTTATGTTGTGTTGATTCTTTATTGTGAGCTAAGTTTTGCGGTGTTGAGTATGGGTTTTGCTGACTCTAGATATGTTTTTAGTGTTAGTTTGGCTACGCCTATGATTGTTGGTTGGTTTGAGCCTGGTCAGCTTGATCCTCTTGGTGTTAGGGCTACTGAGGTTAAGGGTTTGTGGAGGTGGTGGGCTAGGGCTTTTGTTGCTGGGGCTATGTATGATCTGGGTCTTTTTGAGGGGGATCTTAGGGGTGATGCTGTTTTAAGGCCTTCTACAAATGATGTTAAGAGGGTTAATCATGTTGTTGGCAACGTTATGGGTCTTGGTGTAGCTGGTGAGAGTGGGGCTGAGGCATCGAGGCTCACTATATATGCTGAGTACGTTGGTAAGGCTCCTCTTAAACCTAGGTGTTCATCTGATGGTTTGCAGAGAGTTAGGCTTTTATCTCTTGGCAGGAAGAGGGTTTGTTACTACGAGCGTGGTACAAGGTTTAGTATTGTTGTTGAAAAGAAGAGGAATGTTAATTCCTATGCAGAGCTGGCCGCTGTGAAGATTCTTGCTGTTGCTCTTCAGCTCACAGGTCTCGGCAGTGGTGGTAGGAGAGGTCTGGGCTCACTCGATGTATCTCTACCTCCTGACCTAAGGTATAAAGACCTTAAGCAGCTTATTAGCGATGCTTACGAGTCTACACTCGAAATTGTTAAGAGTGTTGCTTCTAAAGAGAACTGGAGTACTCGAAGAAGAGCTGACGCTCCTCCAATACCAGCTGTTTCCAAGAGCAACTTCAGGGATCTGCCAGTAGCTAGAGTTATGATTGCTAATGTCAGGGACTTCCCCATCATCCACAACTTTTTTGTCAGGTCTGAGAGGTGTAGAGTTTTAGCAGGCTCACCCGTATGTGACGATGACTTGAGGAAGACTCTAAATGCGTGGATTTTAGGGCTTCCAAGGGGTCGCGAAAAGCCTTCGCCAACAGGCTACACAATCGTTGTTAAGAGGATTAGTAGGAGGGCTTCACCAATACTAGTAGCCTATCACACCACGGCTAACAGCTTTGGTTATGGTGCGTACATATCGATACTGTTTTCAGCTGATTGGCCGAAGGAGATTGAGTGGTTTGGTGCTGGTGTTCAAACCATTAACGTTGATTTGAACAGGCTTTACAATGCATACAAAGTTGCTGTAAATGAGCTTCAGCTATATCTTCAGAAAGTAGGTGCTCAGATTACTTATGTATGGCCCTAGAGGTGGTTCTGTGTGAGCCGTGAGAAAAGGGATTTCAGGATCTGTATAGAGGAAGAACTTGGAGATTTAGTCAATAGGAACACCTTATCTGCGTTGATAAGGGCGTTCACATCATGTTACAACCTCTACAAGGAGGGTAAAGAGGATATAAGCTACGTACCAGAGTTCAGCAGGGTGGCGTCAAAGAGGCTTAGCGAGAGCTTCTCATGCAACAAGGTAAAGCCTCTACTTGAGGAAGCAGATAAGTACCTCAAGACACTGTTCAACGAGCTTAACAACGTGTTTGACGCTGTATTCACTGTAAACATGACCCTCACGTCAAGACTAGCGATATATACTAAGAATCCGTTCATGCCTCTAGAGATAGCCATTGCCTGGGACCCCGTACTGAACCTACCCTACACACCCTCAAGTAGCTTAAAGGGTGCTGTAAGGGCTTGGCTAGAGGTAAACAATGTTAGGAGAATTGATGGTGTAGACATAGATGACATCTTTGGTAGAGCTGGTGAGAAAGAGGTTCACATATCCTTAGCAATATTTACAGATGCATACCCAGTAAGCTGTGTAAACAAGCTGATCGAACCCGATGTCATATCCCCGCACTACAAAGGTGAGGATATAGCAGAGGTAGATGTTAACCCAGTACCATTAGTATTTCCAACAATTGCCCCTGGAACAACAATGAGATTTCTGCTAGCACTAAGATATAGACTGGAAGGTAGTCAACTACTCGATCCACAGAAAGCTGTTAGCATAGCTCAGCACGTGGTGAAAGCTCTTGAGAGTGGTATAGGGGCAAAGACAAGCGTTGGATACGGAAGAGTGAAACCAGTAATAGCAGAGTCGAAAACTAAGACATAATGCATCACCCAACCCTGCACCAACACTTTTAACATCTTAATCAATACTATACAAGCTCAGAACACTTTCAGATCAACTTTCTCTACCCCTTCCAGGAGTTTCAAGATTTATGAGCTCGCGTTCCCAGTAGTCACTGACTTAACGCTATCTTTCTACTCCCTTTTGGGAGTTTCATGATACCTACTACAGCACTATACAACACCGTGTCTATGCAGACCACCAATCTTTCTACTCCCTTTTGGGAGTTTCAGCGATATCGCTCGATTCGCTTTAGAGAGGTACGGAATCGAGATCCCTGCTTTCTACTCCCTTTTGGGAGTTTCTCAGGAGCAGAGGTTGAGAAGCATATCAACGAGGGTTGCTGGAACCCTTTCTACTCCCTTTTGGGAGTTTCGATGCCTCTCAACATCGGCTACAGCTTCTCAGCGAAGATGTCTGCAACTTTCTACTCCCTTTTGGGAGTTTCTCTTCTTGCCTTTGACTCTCTGGAGAAGTTGTTTAGCTAGCTCAACTTTCTACTCCCTTTTGGGAGTTTCTAGGCAATGAGGCGAGGAAAAGGCAGGAAAACAAAAAGGGTTTGGTTTACTTTCTACTCCCTTTTGGGAGTTTCATCACCTCGCTGTAGTAGATCGATAGATACGTGAATATACCTGCAAGTGCTCTTTCTACTCCCTTTTGGGAGTTTCGTAGGGTAGCCCAGAAGGCGAAGAGGTTCCTGAAAACGGAGACTTTAGCTTTCTACTCCCTTTTGGGAGTTTCTAAGACCTATCCATCCAGCAGACGGTGCGATCCTTATGAACACTTTCTACTCCCTTTTGGGAGTTTCA
>Ga0326760_1000535_pt1 | contig 19503 bp, 16 predicted proteins | sample GCREP_S_FD_207668 | JGI IMG/M metagenome (GOLD analysis project Ga0326760, IMG submission 207668) | Hot spring sediment microbial communities from Geyser Creek Basin, Yellowstone National Park, WY, United States - GCR.EP_S | ecosystem: Environmental > Aquatic > Thermal springs > Near-boiling... | reverse complement strand
CGATATGTGGGGAAAAGCTAAGCCCGAATGGGTACAGGCAAATGAAATGCTCCGAATGCGAGCTGTGAAGAATACCAGATGTATGCAGGAGCTTTCGTTCACCCCGAGGACCCTCCCATGAAAAGAGAAGGGAAGGGATGAAAGTTAATGCTAGACCAGAACGGTAAGGCGAGCTGAAGTCGGGAGCTTCCGGCGTTAAGGGATGCTTTGCACCCTTCCCCTCATCTGCCGGTTCAAAAGCATCCCCAAGGCTTTTTCAACACAGAACTATTCAAACCTTGCCCATTCATCCAGAGCTAAAGCTCTGGGTTTTCTGGATACCCATTTTTAAGCTATTCTGGTGCGGAGAAAGTGAAGAAAGAGACCTACAAACAATACACGGTTCTTGCAATTTTAGCCATCGCTGTTGCTGCAGCGCGGTGTTTCTGGCAAGAAGGAGAAATGATAGCTGAAATCCTCTTAAAATTTTTCAGTTTTATCAAAATTGCAGCACAAAGAAGCTTATAAAGCAGATCAGGGACATTACTAAAGCGTGAATCGATCCCTTGTATATCGATCCATGCCCCATTTTTCCCGCAATTAGGCCCGAAAAAACTGCAATTATCATGGAACTCCTGAACAGCAGCTGCGTGTAGTATGGCAGGTCGACGTTGATATCTGCCGAAGCCATCGCCGGCAGAAGCTTTGTGAGGCTCAGAATCACGATTCCAAGAAAGGTGAAGTAGATGACGTATAAACTAGCTGTGTAAACGTGAAGCGAGGCCTCCATTTCAGCCCTATTTGCCCTCACCCTCAGTAGCTCTGAAGTCAGAAGGCTCAAAACCTCTCCAATCCTTCCTCCCGACCTGCTGGCTACAGAAATGACCGAAACCGACCTCTTTATGTTTCCTGTTTTCTGCTCTTTTCCGAAAATCTCGAAAGCCCTTTCCACAGGCATGCCTAAGTGTAAGTTCTTCATCAGGGATTCCAGATCCCTTCTCAGCGCCCTGTAATTTCCTTTTGCCGTAACCTCGATTGCCTTCGTGATGCTCATCCCTCTCCTGATGTTAAGCGTCAGATCCCTCAAAAAAGTCGTGAATTCATCCTCCTTCCTCCTCAGATTTGAGTTGTCTAGGTACAGTTTTAGGGATACCGGAAGAGCCGAAAAGAGAACCAGTAGGTAAATTCTCAGGTCAAAACTCAGCGGGAGAGCCAAGAAGGCAAAAATGCCTGCAAAGATTGAGATAAGCTGCAAGACCAGAAATATCAAATTTTCACTTCCTTGGGCTGGATCAAATCGAGGATTACGAGGAGAACTATCGAAATAACAGGAATCAGTAGGAACACGAATAGCTCTATGAAATGCCTTCCAAAAATAGAGCTTCTGAACATCAGAAAGTTGCTCAGGGTTTCAACGATTGGAAAGAAAACTATCAGGAGAACCGGAGCGAAAAGGCATACTATTACGTAAAATTCGGCAAAAATGCTGAGATTGGAGATTTTTCTCTGAAAGGATCTCCTCTGCTCTTCTGACAGTTCAGCGGATGCATCCATCAACACCTTTTTCAAATCGCTTCCCGCCAGAATTGAGGAGACCATGCTCTGGAGGATGTTCTGAAGCTTCTTCGATGGAGTTCTTTGCAATGCCTTGTTTAGCGCGGTGATCAGATCTTTCCCGAAAACTTCAGTGTCGATGACTATCAGCTCAAATTCTCTTCTGAGCTCTTTTTCAAATGTTTCGTCCATGCTGAGCGATCTGAAGGCCTCAATTGGGGTTACACCAACGGAAACTAGCGTTGATAGGTAGCTGAAGGCATAATGAAGCTCAGAGTCTATTTTCTCCCTCCTAGAGTATATCCTGCAATAGGGATACAAAAAGATCAGAAAAGACAGCAATGGAGCCAGTAAAATCCAGAAAAGCCTTGTAAATGCGAACAAAAGCACTGAAAACAGGAAAAGCAATAAAAAAAGGCTCAGAAACAGCGAAATTAGAAGGCCCGGCGTGAATTTCGAGTTTGCCTTTTCAAGCGCAACATTCAAAGACTGCAGTTTCTGAGAGAAGTCTATCTCCTTCCCGAAAAGTCTATAGATCTGCCTATGAACCCAGAGATTCATCCGAAACCACCTTCCAGAACTCCTCGAAATCAAGATTTCTGGAAACCAAATCGTTCAAAATTTCGGCCCTCCTATGCATTTCCTTTTCCAGACTGAAGCCTTGGATTTTCGATATTGTTTTTAGCTTTTCGCTGCCCCTATACTCGAAGGATCTCCCGTTCCAAACAAAAACATCCCTTAGCGACGTTTTCCCACCCTCGCTGACTACCTCCCAGATCCCCGACGTCTTTCTCTTTATTCCCTCCTCATCCCTGAAAACCGTCTGCATGCAGATGCAGTCCAAGAGCGAGATCATGATTTTCGGAACGTTCATTGGAGGGGAGACAAGCCTGTCAATAACCGCTTTAGGAGACTTTGCGTGTATAGTTCCGAGGGCCAGATGTCCTGTGGACATGGCCTGGAAAAGAGTTAAAGCTTCTTCTCCTCTCACCTCCCCGATTATGATGTAATCAGGCCTCTGTCTGAGCGCTGCCCTGAGGAGGTCGAACATCGTTATGCTTTTCCCCTCGCCGAAAAACCCCATTCTCGTTACCAGCGGTATCCAGTTCTCGTGCGGAAGCCTTATTTCTGGAGTATCCTCGAGATATACGATACAAGAAGCCGGGCTTTTGATCCATCCCCGAGCTATATAGAGATGATTTCGGAAATTACAAAAGCAAAGGTGCACAGGGGATTTTGAATTGCTGAATTGAAGTATTGAGGCATATGGCATCCTTTACTCGATAGCCACGATGGGCATCGCATGCTTCCTCGGAGTATTCCTAGCAAATTTGCTAACGGAGCTCGGACTTGCAAGGTTCCACCCTACTCATCCGAATATACTACACACAGCTCTTCCGTCTTAAAGAGAAGGAGTACAGGCGTGTTTTCGTTATAATAGACGGGTTCGAAAGACTGGCGAGATTTTCGGAGACTGCAGGGATAATTGCAGAAAAGCTTGGAAAAATGGCGGAGATTGGGCTTCACATGATAGTTGCAATCCAAAACCTGGAGTTCAATAAAAAGCTGCTCAAACCCTTGCTTGAAAACGCGGGTCTCGGGTTTATATTTCCAATTCCAAAAAAGAGCTTGAGAAGCTGGCAAAGTACTGGCGCTTGAACTTTTTGAACTTGAAACTGATGCCCGAGAGACCGGTTAAGACGAGCGATGCAGAGCTGTGGATTCCGCCCGAATTCGGGCGTGTATTTGTCGTACTCTGGTTGGGTATAAGGAACATGAGGCTGATATCTACAGTCTCAAAAAGCTTGCAACAGCTGAACCAATACTCTCGGCTCTTATGAAATTGCATGCTTACAATATGTTCCAAAGAAGTGGGATTTTACAGGACTGGGTGGAACTGAAAGTCTGGCCAAAAGGAGCTGAATCCTCTCTTGTCTTCAGAAAGAGGGACATTTTTATGTTGCTGTTTAGGGAATCCCTGGAAACAGCTTTGAAGATAATAGAAATAACAGCTTTAAAGATAAACAGCTTTAAAGATAATATTAAAGATAATAAAATCTGATTTGATCAAAAATCCACTGCCGCCCACACATCCGCCACTCCGGCTTAGAATATACAAGATACTGAGAGAATTAGAGAATGCACCAAAAGGCTGTTAGGAGAATTAAGCAAATTAATAGAAAAGCTTAAAAATTCTAAACAGCACGCTATATATGATCCAAATTGAAATAATTTTAGAAATAGCAGTGGGCGTAGGAGGAAGCGTATTAATATTTGTAAGATTGCTTAAGAAATGGCTATTTTAGGTTTGGCTTTCTTTAGGGAGACGCTCTTGTCCGAGATACTGTTTAGATTCAAAAAATTAAGAAGTATCTTCAACGTTTAGGTTTTTGTGTTTGATTAGATCCTTTTTTAGGGTTTTCTAGTTTTGATTAAACCAATGCGACTATTACAACATCTATTATTATCAAAATCTGATAGAATAGTACTGCAAAAATAGGAAAAGGAGAATGGAAAATCAACGTGAGGACAATGGAATACAGGCTCAAAAAGAAGCTTGAAAAGAGCAAAAATACCTTGAACTGTTAAAACAGTTCTTCAAAGCTGAAAGATTGCCTTAATATGTAGGAGGGGACCCTTTTTGGGCAGGAGAAAGTTCAGTGATGCTAGTATATTGCAACCCAATACTTTTGAATTTTAAATTAGGAGTAGAGTTTTAGTGAGCCTTTAAAGGATCTAGCGTTTATTTTTGAAAAGTTTCTAAAACAGAAAGAATAGGGGGAAAGTTAGATTTATCAGCAGACAGATTTCAGAATCTACATGGAAAAAGGAAAATCCCTAAGGGAATGGGCAAAAGAAAATAAAATATGGAAACCCGAGAGCTGGCGAATTTTCCTAGTAAATGATCTCGTACCGTTTTATAAGCAAGCATATACACTACATGAACTTTACTGGTTTCTTAAGAGTAAAGCCTGTGGGCGACCTCTGGCGGATATTGAAGACGAGGAGCTGAGGAAAAAAATCAAGGTGGCAATTTACGGGGGTGCGGAAAAAAACCCCGAAACGTCATTTGCAAAGTTCATGTACGAAAACTTCGGAATAAGGGCAGAAGACGCATCATCTTTTGAGGATAGCCTAAAATACTTTGAAAATTTTGGAGATGGAGTCAAAGTTAGTCTGGGAGGCTCGTGGATCGATAGTATAGGAATTGGGAACTTAGTAAAGGAATTGAGAGATCTGATCACAAAAATTTCTCCAAAAATAAATGCTAAACTCTCCGAAATAGGTCTTCAGGATTCGTATCCTTATCCCCCTGCAGAGTCCATAGATCCCAGGGTCCTGCTCCCTAATTCGGGCGAGAGTCCGGAAAAACTACTGTCGCTGTTTTATGGGTTCAAGCAGAAGGCCTTAGACTTATCACTCGGCATAAACCCTTTTGTTACCTTTGTTTTTTACAGTAGGAGTATCCCCCTATTGGCGCTTATGGAGTTCCTTCAATGTAGCATAGAAGACATAAAAGGACTGGCAGAATTTTTGGGCCTTAAGCCGTATTCTATGCTTGACGGTAGCGTAATTACCCTACCAACCAAAACTCCTGAGACTGTATTCCTTCAGTATAATCGGTATGATTCCTCCTCAGTACTAAATAAAATAATAGAACTGCATGATAGATATCTAATAAAAATAGATCCTAGCATTAAACAATCCACTAACAACTACTTAAAAGAAATAACGAACCAAATCTGTGTGAATTTTGAGCCTTGGGAGGAATATAAACCGATTTTCGATTTCATAAAAAACAAGGTTCTCTCCGTAAACAGAAATTGGTGTAAATTGGGAATAAAAAATGGGAGGATCGAAAAAGTTTCACAGGAATATGTCAGCATAACGCTCCAAGGTAGAGTATGGTTGAGAGACTTCCTGCTGAAGATCTATCCGATTATGAGCGCTGGGCTGGCCGAGGTATATATATCGCCCGGATCGGTTGAACTGATCTTTGAACCTCTCGCAAAAGATTGGGTAGAAAGAGTGATAGAAAATGAAGGAAAAGCTTAGATTCCGAGTGGTTTCAGAAGTAAAGTTTCCAGAACTTGAGGAATTCCAAATACAAAAAGTTTCAGAATCCGCTGAAACCGAAAGGGAAGAAAGGCTGCTTAGCGTCCCAGTATACGATGTGTTGCTCTCAGCACCTGAATGCCAATTTGAAGCTAAGAAGTTCAGCACAGAACTCAAAGAAGTCGCAAAAAAGCCGATCTTCACACCTATCTTTGACGTGCAATTCACCCAGCGCAGTATAAAACCAATCTCAATTCCCAATACAGAACTGGTTCGAGTCCAAATACCTAGGCCTGAGATTAAAGTGTTCGATGTAAACCTGCTGACTTCCAAATTTCAGCAGTTTCCTGTTTTTAATACGGAATTGAAGAGTGTACAATCAACGCTCAGGGCAGAGACTTCGGCATCAATCTTCGACATCCTCCTTAAGCCAAGGGAAATCCTAAAGCAAAATATTGAGCTGGATACCAGTTTGTCAATTTCAGGAGTGTTTGGCGGTGTAGAATCCACGGCCTCGTCCCAAATGGAGCTCCCGATCTTTGAAGGATTCATTAAATGTGATAAAAAAATTCCCAGAGGGTTTAGCGAAACCTTCAACTCGCCCCTCGTCATGCTGGTGGGAGAAGACAGCAAGGAATGGCATATCCCGATAATCTATGTTTTGAGAGAGCTTTTCCGCGAGGTAACAGACAAATTCCCGAGGATAACTTTTAGGGAACCTGAAATTTGGGAAGAGGGTTATGAGGAATCTGTAGACTCAACAGAACCGCACTCCTTAGAGCAGTTTGCTTTCGAGAACAAGATAGAATTCCTAGATGCAAGAAGGAGGTGCTATGCGATTGAGGAGTTTGCTAAAATCGTTAAGGGCCGCATTAAATCGTCCTTTCTGCAGCAGTTCGGAGTTCTGGTTGTTGCGGTAAGATCGAATGATCTAGACCGAGCAAAAAAGGCTCTGGAATCCGAGGGGCTTAGAATCTATGCATGCAAGCCGGATGATGAATACTACGAAATTTTCTGCTCCAAAGTTCTTGGCCTAGAGCATCCGACCGGGTTCTTCGATGCCCTTAAAGAGTTTGAAAGGTGCCTTGAAAGCACTTTCAGACAATTCTCGGTCTTTGTAAAGAGGGGTGCTGATGCTACCGACAGGTTCCAGTATCCGCTGAAGGTGGCAACTTTCGTTTACTTGCTGAATGACATTATAAGCAGAAGGAAGAAACTGATCAGCAATTTCGAAGAGCTTTGCAGGTTTATCAAGGAAATTGGGGGGATAATAAGGATAGAGGAACAAGAAGGGGGCATAATTCCCGATATAACGTATTCCCCCGATGGCGAGAAAATCTGTATAGAAATTGAGACGCTTATAGGAACGATCGAACCTTTAAAGAAGGTCGACGAAACGATTGAAAAGTACAAGGAGAACTGCAGAATATGGGTTGTTCTTAGACCGGTTTCCGCGCTGCTCCACTATGAAGAACTGAAGACGAGGGAGAAAGTCTACAACATTGTCCACGGTAAAAATGTTGAGTTTAAGGTGCTCACACTTTCAACAGCAGGGGGAAAGTTCAAGTGGAGCTTGGTCAGCATTGACAAGTTTTTGAGGAAGAGGGAATATGGAGGACTTCAAAAGACGCGTTGAGGAAAAGGTGGCAGAAATTAAGCAGGAAGTCATTATTAGGGATGAGATACTAAAGAAGCTCGTTACCCTATTTCTCTCAGTTAAGGAGGGGATATTCCCGGGCAAAAAGCCCCCTAGGGGTATTCTGTTCCACGGCCCTCCGGGAACTGGAAAAACCCTGCTGATGAAAGTATTGGCGAGAAAACTGGGACTTTCGGAACCGATTATAATTCGGGGCCCCGAGATAATATCCCAGTACTACGGAAAAAGCGAGGCAAGGCTGAGAGGCATCTTCGAAGAGGCAAAAGAGAGGGCCGAAAAAGAAAACCTAGCGGTAATCTTCATAGACGAGATGGACTCCATAGCACCCAGAAGGGATCTTACCAAGGGCGAGCTTGAACCCAGACTGGTCGGGCAGCTTTTGAGCCTGATGGATGGGCTTGAGAGGGGGGCTACCAAAGGGCACGTGATCGTCATAGGCTCAACCAACAGACCTGAAGCCTTGGATCCAGCGCTCAGGAGACCCGGAAGGTTTGACTTCGAAATAGAGTTCGACCCTCCGAATGCCGAGGAGAGAAAGGAGATTCTCAAGATCCTGCTGAAAAACTATGCAGGCCTTACCTGCAAAGATCTAAAGCTAGAAGAAATTGCCGAGCAGACTGTTGGCTTTACGGGGGCTGATTTGCTCCAGCTGGTGAACGAGAGCGTACTGCGGGCAATTCTTGAGGGCAGGGATTTCATAACTCAGGAAGATCTGCTGAAGAGTAAAAGCTTTGTCAAACCATCAGCTCTGCGGGAGTACAGCTTAGAGAGCCCAAAAGAGGAGGTTGAAATTAAGAACGAGAGGATCAGGAGGTTAATCCAGGAGTTTAAGAGTAGGCCACATTTCAAACCCATTTTACTGCGCATGAAGCCGGACTTGGCCAACAAAGCTGCATCGACGATTGCTTGGCTTATCAGCGAGGAATTGAGATGCCCATATATCGTTGTAAGGGCAACTTGGTTTAGGAGCAGGTGGTTCGGAGAGATGGAGAAATCCATCAGAGAACTGTTTGAAAAAATAAAAAGAGCCCAGCCCTGTGTTGTCCACATCAAAAACTTCGATGCAATAGCGTCCGGAGAAGAGCACTTGCGCGGTGCAGTACTGGAACTGCTAGGTTATCTAGCGGAATTCAGAGATAGGGGTGTGGAAGTTTTTCTCATCTGCTCAGTAGTCACGGACATAGATCCTAACGTAAGGGAATACTTTGAAGGTGAATTTGAAGACGTTTAAAGCTTGTTCAAAAACTATTTGGGCCAATTTATCTTTATCTCAACTTTGGGGAGATATGGTTCAAGCCTAGCGACCAGTCTGTCGAAAAAGCTCGGAATGACGCCCCGATACGATACCTTCGGATGCTGGAATACATAGCATGCAGTTAGTTCTTCAAACGCCCTTTCCAGAGTTTTATCATCCACCTTCAGCTGAAAGATGAGCTCGCAAAATCTGGGAAGGAGTTTGTCAGAATAGCTGAGCAGATGCTCAAATGATGGTCCAAGCTTTACCGCGAGATAGAGAATTGCCAGTGAAACTTGCGTCATTTTCTTAATACTGGCCTCAGCCCTTTGAAGATGCTGTTCGAGACATATGGTTTCATAGAAACTTTTAATAATTTCTTTTACCTCTATTCGCGTATCTTCAGTTCTTTCACTCATGCTTTCAACTCCCAACTTTTTTAAGTCCTCCAAAACTGTAACAAGGGGGCTAACCGTTTGATATCTTAGCATTAGTGTTTGGGAGACTTGCTCTCTCTCGAATTGAGCCAAAAGATGGAGAGCATCGGCGCACTCGAAATTGTTTTCATTACAGTATTTTTTAAAAAGCTCTTCTATGTCTAGCGCCTTCACCATAGTTCATAGAGTTGCTAACCTTTTTATAAAGTTTCTTTTGTGAACTTTCTCGAAGCGTGAAAGTTTCAAATTCGTTAAAAAAACAGAGAATCAATAAAGGAGTATGCATATGTTTCTAATTCTTGAAATCTACCCAAACTTGATGAATTTCTCAGTTTCTATTGTATCCAAAGGCTTAGAAATATCTTCACGGCTCAAAAATTTTAAGAAAAAGTAAAAGTACTTGCCTTTTGAAGGGAAGAATCTTGTTTACACTTCAAAACACGCAGTAAACCAGTAGGAGTATAATAAAACCGATGAGAATAGGTATTGTTAGAATTCCAATAACAATCTTCAGCAGTTCGCTTTCCAAGCCATCTCAAATCTTTGTTAGAAGAGCTGGGCGACATGGCTAGGACTATTTATGAGGAGGAAGCCATAAAAAAGCAGATTGAATTAGCAGCCCGCAGATTCTGCTGGCCATGCTGTTCGGCGTAGGCTCGGATCTCTCCAGCTTTTGCTGTAGCATTGACAATCGTTTTCCTCATATACTCTTCTACGGGCTTTATTCCTATATTGGGAGATGGCTCAAGAAAAAGGCTGATAGATGGTAATCTCACAACACCACAATTTTGTGGTGCAAAACTGCTTGTAGAAGTCGGGTAAAATTGTAAGGTTTGAAATTCGATTTCAAAGTTTGAAGTTCTAACTGCTAACTGAAAAATTCATTCCACTACCTTCTACCTCATGAGTGAACCTAAGTTTGCATCTCAAAGAGATATTAAAAGAGTGAAGAAAACAAGGATGCACGATAAAATCCGAGATCAGGCTAAAACCCTCTCCTCCAGCTTCTGCACCCTCCTCAACAGGTCCTTTATCACATCATCCCTCTCCTTTATCGCCTTCAGATCGGCCCTGATCAGGGATAGCTCGGAAAATAAAGTGTCAATCCTCTTGTTCGTTTCATCTATCCTCTTATTTGTATCGTCGATCCTCTTGTTCGTTTCATCTATTCTCTTGTTCGTCTCCTCAATCCTTTTGCTCAGCTCCGCATTGATAGAGTCAATCTTTTTAGCCATATCTTCGAATCTTCTGTTCATTTCAAGCGTGAGGCTCTCGATTCTTCTGTTCATTTCAAGCGTAAGGGTCTCGAATCTTCTGTTCATGTCAAGCGTGAGGGCGTCAATTCTAGCATTCGTTGCGTCAATTCTTTTGCTCAGCTCTGCATTGATAGACTCAATCCTTTTAGCCATATCCTCGAATCTTCTTTTCATGTCAAGCGTGAGAGTATCGATCCTCTTATTAGTCTCGTCAAGCCTTGCCTCGACTCTGGAAATCCTCTGCTCCATCGAGTCCATCCTTCTGTTCATCGTTTCAATTGCAATTCTGAAGCCGTCGAGCTGTTTCTGCATCCCCTCAAGCTGCCCCCTGACTTCAGCCTTAAATTCGGTGAACTCCTTTCTCAAATCGCCTACAATTGCATCCCTGATCTTCTCCACGATCGCATCAATATGATCCATGGGATAATTCTGAATAGGAAATATATAAGTTCTTTCAACTGCACAAAACTTGTAAGCCCAAAAAATAAAAAATAAAGATCAGCCCTAAAGCCACTTCTGTATCACTTTAATCAGATCCTACATGAGAACGATACCCAGAAGATTACTCAGCTCTAGGGCAGGACTTGTTTCACGGCGACGACCTTGTCATAGGGGACGCGGAGCTCCTTGACTACCTTCTCGACAGTTGCTGCATCAGGGGCCTCCCAGTCGCACACTCCAATGCCGTTCTCGTCAACGAAAGTGCCCTTGAACTGAACGCCCGGATAATTCTTCAGCACTTCCTGAGCTTTCTTCATCAGCTCTTCTTTAGCTTTTTCGTCGAGCTTCGGTACCTTCTTCTTCAAGTGGATTACGAGAACCCTAACCATGCTCTCACCTCCTTATTCCATCCATAACCAAAGTATATAAGATGTTTCCTAAAAATGAAATAGCCACCAGACAATTTTTGTGTGAATCTGCAAGATGCGGGTCAGACCTTCAAGCGTCACTCTCTCCTTTTTCGCCAGACTCTCTAGTCTTTTTTAATCCTGTCAGTAACCCAAACTCGGGAACAAAGTTTAAAAGAAAAAATAAAATAAACTTCGGAGATGTTGGAATGAGCTGGGAAAACGCCATTCAAACAATCCTCGGAGTGGTATTTAGGCTACTTGAGAAGTGGAGAGGAGAAGAAAAAGAGAGGAGGATGAAACATTTTGAAGATATCAGAAAGAGCTGCCTTAAGCCCCTTTTCGGAGAGCTTGGCAGGTTAAAGGAAAAACACTTCACGCTTAAAGAAAGCGAACCTTGGTGGTGCGAGTTCAAGATAGAGGAGCTGTTGAAAAATCCTTGGTGGGAGACATACTCTTTTAAAAACGCTCCTTTTAAAAGCGCTCCAGCTCCAAGTTCTTTAGAAAAATCGGGAAGAAAAAAGGCAGGGATTAGGATTTTACCCAAAGAAGTAATGATGAACTACGAGATTTTATACGAAGACCTAAAAAACCACTATCCAGAGCTTTACAGGGATTTGCAGGAACTTGAGTCGCTGATAAAGACAAAATACGAGGCATATTTGCGAACATTTCAGAGATTCTGCAAAACCATCGAAGACGATCCCGAGTTCAAGGAGTTGGAGAAGCAGTTCAAAAAGCCATATGTAGACGAGAGTTCTTATCTACATGATGCTGTTGTTTTTCTGGCACTAGGTGTTGACAAATCCCACTGGCCCAACATTTACTCTTATTTTGGGCGTGAGCTTGATAGGGTTTTACGCTTGGGGAATAAGTTCTACAACAGCGCCGAAGCGCGGGAGCTGAGGAATCTGATTAATGAATTTAGATCCAAGATAGATGCATGCGTTGAGAAGATTGGGAAAATAGAGTTAAAGGGTGAATTAAAAGGAAAGTGTGAATACTGTTAAATTTAAATTCATATATATCTATCATCGGCGATGACTCACAATACCCCGAAATATGCGAAAGAACCGAGAGAGGTCGCTGATGAGCCTATAAGTAATTCCAATCCTAAGAAAAGCGAGAGGCGCGATACTTTCCACGACTTTTCCATAGAATACGTAAAGGCGCTTGCAGAGGTATTTGGGTGGAGGGTGAGAGCGGCTAAGGGCTCTAAAAAGGGGCCTGATTTGGTTATAGAGAGTGTTACCGAGAACGGAGTGAAGGCCGTCATGTTCGTGGAGTCCGAAGTGGGGCACGACCAAGGAGGGGGGAATATTACTTCGCTGAGCTTGCCAAGAGTTTGCAACCTTACTTGGAAGAATACAAAAAGGAGGATGTAAAGCCCTTTTCGCTTGTGGTGATCACTAACGCGCCTAGAAGGCTTGCGGAGTACGCCAGAGAACACAGAGATGAGCTCTTTAAGATCTAGACTTCCCGATAGTCGAGGGGCTCACACTCTTCATAGTCCCTGTGTTGCTGGTTAAAGAGGTAATGCCGGCAATATTTGTGAGAGCTATGGGCGCTGTTAGCCTCCTCGCCCCTTCAATCCCTAAAACTCAAATCTTACTAAATATAGCCAAGATCTTTTACTGAATCTCCAAGCCTGACCGAGCTTACCATTAAACTCTATGCGTTTTTGTTAAAGATAGCTTTTATCCCCCCATATTAACAAACGCTTAAATCTCTCCCAATCACACCATACGAGCTATTGAAGCCATGTCCGAGAGGGAGAGGCCCCTTCAGAACGATCTCTACAGGGCTTATATCCGACGTAGTGAAAGGTTATCGTTTCGCTGGCTTAGCGCTTTCGGTCCTTGGACATAAACCCGTTTCCAACGCAGTTAACGGCAATGAACTTGGCGATGAAGAATGTCAGGGCCCCAACGACTGAGGCGAACATAATCACGGCCGACTTCTTCAGCATAATACCCAGACAGAAGTTCTCAGTCCCCTTATCCAGTCATGACAAAATAGAGAAGTCTTAAAAGCGGGGTTGAAGCTCGCTGGGCTGTTCAAAAAGTTTGGGATGTTTATGGAATATGAAGGATCCCATAACCAACAGCATTAAGAGAACGGCCTGAAAACTGAGACTCCCTTCTTTGATACGGTAGGTTGACTATTGCCATTCTGAATCTTGGACTTTTTGAAATGCGTTGAAGTTGCACTTGATCCGAAAAGATGTGAGAATAGTAGTGATTACCTAACCTTGTGATTCGATAACCCACCAATTGGTTGAGTAGATGTCCACTTTCTCCAACAAGTACGATGGATAATACTGCAGTTTCTAGAGTAGGGGCTTCTTCACTTATTAGATGTAAAAATGAGTGTATAATAGGCTTAATCGTTAAATGGATGGCAACTCCTGAGATGAACTCTGCAATAGCTTTCCTAATCCCATATCTACGGGCCCCCTTTAAAAGTTCAGTTATTCCCCCCTTTATCTCATCATTTTTTGCTGCTTTTGCCTTTCGTATGCTCTGGCTAGAGGCCCTATATAGCTTCTAAGCATCCAAGGGGCCCCATATTGGTTTATTTGCTCTTGAGCTGCATTAACGAGTATCTCAAGCAATTCTTTTCTTTCTTTTGTTTGTTTCCCCCTATTATTTGCATCATCAATATTTGTCCCCCCTACTATCCGCTTAAATCTAGAGAAAGTGGGAATTTTAAATGATTTTTCAGTCTCCTGTGGCTGCGCTTCCCTAAGCCCAGAGGGGGACAAATCCCGAAGGCTGAAATCAGTCGTGCCCCCTCTTGAATACGACCACGGAGTACCATATATTTGCCAGAACTTGTACACATATTCGCTTACTTTTTTCTTCCGTTGCTCATCATTCAATTGCTGATTCTTTAGTATACCCTTCAAATCTTCAAGAACTTTGTCGAGTTCTATTAACTTAATTTTCCGATTGGTTAAATGGGATAGGACTTCGGAGAATAGGGAAACCCTCATCAACCTCTCTTTTGTATCTTTCTGCAAGTTAGAATAATTTAAAGGAGGCGCTCCGCCACTCGGCTCTGCAGAAATGCCCTCGATTACTTGTTTTAAATCCCCCTGCTTTGTTTTATAGGGATAGTAGACATTTAAAAGAAAGTCAAGAGAGCTCGCTCTCCCTTTCTGAAAGTCATCTGCAATTGATCTGAGATTTGCATCGAGCTTCGATCTATTATTTTCAAGCCAGTAAGTTGCTAAACTTGCCTCAAAGCAGTGAGCGTAGAGGGGAGGATTTCTATCAAGCTTTTCAATGAACTTTTTGTCTTCGTCATTGTACTTCCATATGTCATCCGCCGCAGGCCATGCCAGAAAATTTTCTATCAGGAGTTCTAGACCATCAGCCTCAACTCCATAGTAGCTGGCATAATTTAGGGTGGTTTTGAGAAAGAAAATCGGGGATCTAAGGGTAAACGGGGCGTCCGCGAGCAAATAGGAATCAATCCTGTAGTATGATACATATTCGGCGTATCCCGACTTAAGAAGTTCCGTCCAGGCCATCTCAGCATTTTTCGATTGCTCCGCTTCTAAAGCAAAGCGTAAGTAAAAGTCTCTCACCCTTTCGCTGAGCTCAGAAGGATTACTAATCCCTCCAAAGCATTTTTCAAGAATACTTCTACCACTCTCGCTTCTGCTAATTCTCATCTGTTCTTCAAGAAGCTTTAGAGGGGATACCATAAAATTAATAATCTTTTTTGTTTATATTTTTTTCCTACTTCATGATGGAATAAGATTTTTAGAGTTGCAGCAGCCCCTCCATATGCGCGTACTAGCGGTTGGCGCGCATCCTGACGACGTTGAGCTTGGCCTTGGCGGAACGATAGCGAGGCACGCTGAAGATGGCGATGAAGTGTACGTTCTTGTGCTTTCAAGGGGCGAGAGGGGATTTGCGAGGGATAGAATTTTGGTTTCAGGCTTGAGCGAGGAGGAGGCGATGAGAACGCTGGGAAATACCAGAGAAGAGGAGACGAGAGCGGCCTTGTCTTTCCTGGGGGTTAAAAGAGATAAAATAGAAGTTCTCAGTTTCCCGGACAGCGGAATCAGGCCAAGCATAGAAGCGATCGAAGCGGTTTCTCGTTTCTTCAGGGAATTGAACCCGGACATTGTCTACACACACTTCCACGGCGACTCGCATTTGGACCACGTTTCAGCTTCTCTCATCACGGTGCATGCAGGAAGGCATGCTAAAAACCTGCTTTTCTACGAGTCACCTTCAACATGGACTTCATTTTCTCCAAACTATTTTGTGGACATAGGCGGTTTTGTAGATAAAAAGATTGGGGCCCTGAAAATGCACAGGAGCCAGGCGGGGAAACCGTATATGAGGGAGGAGGTGATAAGGGCTAAGGCCGCATTGCGGGGGAGTCAGGCTGGGGTTGAGTACGCGGAGGCATTTATCGCCTGCAGGATTGTAAAGCGCAGGGGTATTAAACTGTTGTAATGAAAATGGAAAGCTTCTGAGTTTCATCGAAAATTTTTTATCATCTAGAATATAGGCAGTAAAAAATCAAATTCGGTGATGGAAGATGCTAGCTTTAGTTCGTGCGTGGAGGGTTCCAAGTCGCGGAGAGGCAACCGCAATGTTCTTCCCAAATTCTCGTGAGCTTCACATAGTCGACTTTGGCTGCAAAGACCCGGGGAAGGGCTCTCTGGAGGCTGTTAATGGATTTATAAATTTTTATAGGTCATATGAGCGTCTTGTAGATAACATCGATCTCTACATAACGCACTTCCACTACGATCATTTCTCTCTTCTCCCCTACATTCTCGAGGACCTTCAATCCGGGAAATTTAGAAATATCTACATCCCAGGGATACCTTTAGAGCCCGAGTCCTTGCGGAGGTATGTTTTGAAGTTTATGGCGTCGGCTATAGCTTTTATGCAAATTAGGAGAATTCCGAAAAACGAGGTGCTGGAGAAAATAGCTGAAAAATTCAGGAACAAGCGGTTAAAACCGCTTTATAGAGGAGATCAAATACCACTGAGCAACAATGTGAAAATCAGAGTGGTTTGGCCCCCCCGTTGTATCGATGAACATGTGTCTCTCGAAATGATAAGAAAGCTGGAAAATGATTTTAGGAGACTTATCGAGCAACTAGAAAAAGCGGATATAAAAATCGATGAGGAAGAAATTGAAAAGAATGTTAAAACTCTAGAAAGGACTGAAAAGTTCAGAGAAGAAGGTATTCCCAGCGAATATTCCTATTACTTTTTATTACCGCTTGGAGCACGCGTTCTTCAAGAAATGACCCGAACGGATAGAGAGCTGCTCTCCCGGATTTATGACACTCTTAACGATTTCAGTCTAATCCTCGAATACTATTATAATGACCGCCCATTCATAGTAATTCCCGGAGACAATTCCAATAGAGTACTCGACTATGTCGGAAAGCTTGAAATGTCCCAAAACAGAGTTAACCTGAAAAGAGAGATCTCTTTTTTGAGGGGCGCTCATCACGGAACGCATTATGGGGGTTATCTCAGGCTGTTTAAAGCCTATCTCACATGGCTCTCGGCCCATGGCATGTATAGATATGAATACTGGAAGGAAAATTATGTTGTGCTGACCGCGAGGAATTGTCCCGGGGTGGAGTTAGTCATACCCCGCCGAATTCTGCCTTGTATCCGATTTCTATTCATGAATACAACTGCAGGGAGCGGGAAAGCTATGCACAATCCGGACTCAAACTCGTCAGAGCTGGAGAATGTGAGGGGAGCTCTAAAATTTTTGAGAGATGAAAGAAAAAAAATGGTTTTTCTGGGTGGAAACTACGAAAAAGACCAACCCTTCCTTAACGCTATGGGGGATGCCGTTAAGTGTGTGGGGCTCATTCCGATCGTGGCAAAAGATGTGTTTGATGACATAAAACCGGATGAAATCCACGATGAATCGCTCCGACTCCTGCACAACTGTCATTACGCAATTATCGACATAACAAATCCTGCAGGTCAGTTGATGGAGCTTGAGAGGTGCAGAGATTACGGTGTTGTGACTTTTGTTACCTATTCTGCCTCTCACCCAAGCAAGATGCCACTGACACTGGCAAAAATGATGTCCGAGTGGGGATTGGGTTATCTAGTCCCCTACGAGGACTTATACTCGCTAAAAAGGTTTATAAAAACTGTTTTGCGGATAAACCACATTCGGGACAAAGCACCGGAAGAGATTGTAAAAGAATTAATTGGACAGCAGCAACCAAAAAAACTCGTCCTGATAACTTCTGCGGGTGTTTTGAAACCGGAATGCAAAGAGGAAGAGATAAATGAACTGGTTTCTAAGTTTGACATAAAGGTAATAATAACCGGGTGGGATATAAACAGCACTCTAAAAAGGGTGGGGCATTACAATGCTGATTATCTCGTCTGCGAAGGGGGCAGCATTCTTTATATAAAAACTGATAATAATTATGGAAGTGGGGAGGAGCTGTGCAAAAGTCAGGACCTGGACTTCGTAAAGAGGGTTAATAGACATCTATTGTATGCAACCCAGGAATATAAAGAAGGTAAAACAAAGATTCTACTCTCGCAGGCAGATGAAAAATCTATCTGCTATTATTTAAATCCTCCGAAGAAAATACGTGAAGAACTCGGGAAGTTTAGGAAAGAAAAAGAACCCAGCATAGATACAATCATAGAGTATATAGAGGATAAAACGAAGGTCAGGGGTCAAAAAATAGAAAATTCCAGAATAATATACCCTAAACCTGAAGATCCCAGATCTGAAGAATCTCTGCTTTATTACATAGAGAAAGCCAACGCTATTTATAGAACTTTCAGACCCTACTCCATAAAAATAGAGAAAAAGATCACGCTCGATTTGAGTCCCCCAGAGCAATATGAGCCATTCTCTTACGAGGACATGAAGCTCATAGTTCGGAAGACTCTTGAAAGAATTGAGAAAGAGGATAGAGACTTCTACGATAAAAATTACGAAGCGTTGCAGAAAAGATTGCTCCCCCAGAAAGACGTTTGCATTGATATCCTGTGCAGGTCAAAAGATGAAACCATAGACAGTGTTATCGAGCGTGTTATCAAGAATTTATCCCCCTCAGAGGACGTGCTGTTTGTCTACCTGTCTAAGGGAACCGAGTCCGATATTCCGCTGATCGTCAAATGCTATTCTTCAAAGTACAAATTTATCGCGATCGGAAGCGAGGAAGTTTCCGAAAGGTTGAGACGCGCTGGCGTAATAGTGCTTAGAAGCTCCATAAAAGAAGCTCTTTGTAATTTTCTCAAAACAATTGGAAGAGATCCATAGTGAGAAAGCGAACAAGTTTGATGTAATGGAGAGGGTTGCGAAAAATCGGCTGGAAGCGCTGATAGATTTTTAAGTTTTGAATTTAAAATTTCAAACATCAAACTTTGAATAGTTAGCCCAGTATTCTCATAGCCTTCTCGAAAACATCCCCGCTGAACTTTGCATGGACATACCTCGTCCTCCCCCTCCCCTTCTCGCCGAAGACAATGTCGATAAGCCTCAGCCTTTCAAGCTTTTCCAGAATGTAGTAGAACTTCCTGTAGCTCATCTTCACTTCGCTGCAGAGCAGCGAGTACAGCTCCCCCGTAGAGATTCCCCCGGCGGAGCATATTATCTTCATAACAGCCCTCTCCTCGCTGTTCAGCGCTGCGAGGGCTTTCGCTAGAAACGGCACAGCTTCGCCCTCGTGCGCTTTTTCAACATCCTCAGCATCAACCTTCGCAGCTTTTCTGCTTTCGGCAATCATTCCAGCTGATTTCAGCAAAAATATGCCGTATCTGGCATCGGCTGCGTTGCTGGCTATGTCAACGACTCTCTCAAACGCTTCATTGCTGAAGCAGCCCTCAACAAAACCCTCATTAACCCTCTTCATCAGTATCTCCCTGAGCTCGTCCCTCGTGTACGGGGGATAGTAGATTTCGACGTACTTGAAAACAGCTCCGGCGAACGGGTCGAGGCGGAGTGGAAAGCTAATATCTGTAGCGACCGCGATTATCCCCGTTTTGACGCCGTACTCTTCCGGGGCTTTGAGAATTTCGTATATTATCTGGCTCGCCGTCTCAGCTTTTAGAAAATTCACATCATCTAGAACGACGAGCAGGGGCTTTTCAAGCCTCGTCCACAGCTTTTCAGCTAGAACTGCCCTGCTTATCCCGCTGGGCGGTGGCTGGTGCGAGAAGACATCGCGGAAGATCTTTGAGAAGATCCTGTAGGGCTCAGCAGCGCTGGGGCAGCGGATGTATGAAATGTGAAATGAATCCATCTCAGCAGCCTGCTTCATGACGAACTTAATCGTAGATGTTTTCCCGGTCGATGGTGGGCCTAAACATAGCGCGTTCAGCAGTGATGAGCCGTGGAGCATCGGCTGCATGCAGCTCACCAGCTGGGAAATCTGTCTATCCCTGAACGGTATTTCCTCCGGAACATAGTCCGGATCGAACACTTCCCTCCTCCTGAAAATCATGTCCAT
>Ga0326760_1000533_pt1 | contig 19537 bp, 22 predicted proteins | sample GCREP_S_FD_207668 | JGI IMG/M metagenome (GOLD analysis project Ga0326760, IMG submission 207668) | Hot spring sediment microbial communities from Geyser Creek Basin, Yellowstone National Park, WY, United States - GCR.EP_S | ecosystem: Environmental > Aquatic > Thermal springs > Near-boiling... | reverse complement strand
GTGTGTGAGTTCTTGTCAAGGCAGTTGGCTGAACACGGGTCTCTGTAACAACCACATCAACAGTCCTGGTAACAACATAGGGAGCGGTGTCAGTCCTGTGAATAGCCCTCTCGCTAAATGGTGTTTGCTGTGTTACTGCAGTGGGCTTGGTAACAGTCCTCGTTACAACAAGCTCAGCTGTCTTTACTGCGGACACAGTCTCTGTAGCAACCCTGCGAACAGCACTCTCCCTGAGTGGGATGCTCTCGGCAGTGCCTGTGTGAACAGTTCTAACAAAGCTGTGAACAGTTTCAACAGTCCTGGTAACAACAGCTGTCTCCACAACCTGTCTATGGACAGGAACTACCCTCATGTTTGCAGGCACAGCACCCCTCTCAACAAAGCTTTGAAGAGCAGTGCTTGCTACTGATGCTGGCACAAGTATTGATGCACGCATGAAGTTTGTAGTGGGGTCGTAGACAAGCACTGGATATATATCACTGCCCTTGAGTAACTCCATTATAGCGCCCTCCACATAGGTTCTGAAAGCTGGGTCGCTACTCAAGAGGGATCGGGTATCAGGGCTGAGCTCCACCTTCAGCAGTTGAGCAAGCCTTTCAGGCGGTAAGCCGCCGCCTTCTGGGTGCTCCCTCAACTGCTTTAGAAGCTCTATGTTTGCCTTAACCACGTTGAACAACCTCTTGAGATCATTAACTATTGTGAGGTAAACACTTTCGTTAGGAACATACTTCTCTAGAATAACGTTGTTCAGGTACGCTCCCTCGCCAGTCTTTGGGTATAGGTAAGCCTGCTTGCTCACAAGCATCCTCATAGCGACTTCGTCATCGTACATGACAAGACCTCTGATAAGTGAGGAAGCCTCGTCGTTTGCACCTGCTACTTTCCAAGCCTTCCCGCCCTTCTCAATGTATTTGCACAATTCCTTGGCGTTGTCGTATACTGTGCTTGACTGGCTCCACACCTTGAGCATGGCGTCTCCAACGATATCGCCCCTAACAGCCTCTCTGAGCACCTGGACAGCCACGTCATCTCCCAGCCCGACCCTGGTGGCGAAGTCCCTGAACATCTGAAGGGCTTTCTCTTTATCACCAGTGCTCCTGTACATGAACTTAAGCACGGCTTCAAAGCCCCTGGCGATCTCAGTGCCCTCAGGTGCCTCAACGCCGTGCTCAACCCTCCTGGCGTACGCCTTGAACTCGTTGGCAAGCCTCTTGGGGATGCCAACATCAATCACCTCGGTCTTTCCACCTAAGGTTATCTTTATGGTCATCTTGCCTGCCGATGGGTCGTAGCTGTGCTCAATAGATACCTCCTCTGGCGCCTCCCTTACAGTCGCCTCAACAACACCCCTACCACCTTCAACAGGCACACCAACAGAGGTCCTGATCCTGTTGGCTAGATCCTTGGCTCCGAGCTTCTCCAAGCCGTCGGCAATCTTGTTGTATATCGTTGGCTTCAGCTTTGAAACTGCGTATCCTGTTGCAAGACCTGTTGCAACGCCTATGGCTGTGTTCACCAGCAGGTCTTGCCAGTTGTTCTGCAGGTAGCTGAGGAGCAGTTGCTTATCAACGGGGCTTGTGAGCCTCGACGCAATATCAGCTATGGTGTCCAGCGTTGCTGACAAGCCTATTGCGAGACCCAGGGGCGGTACAAGTGCGCTCACAGTGCCTATAGTAGCACCACCAACACCTGAAGCAATTTTACTAGCAATGTTGCTGGCGGTGTTGTCGTCAGCTCCAAGAGCCTTTGCAACACTTTTGACACCGCTGTATGCCAAGTTGTAGATGTGCCTAGCTGGGTTAACCATGGCAGTTGCTTCCGCTATGAGCTGTAGTGGCAGGGTCTTCTTGCTGGGCTCCATACCCCTTCCAACCTGCGACTCAAGCTCTCTGAGCCTCTGCTCAACCTCCTTGGCAATGTCACCGCCGTACGCCTGTTGCAGAGTCTGAAGGGTTTGCAGAAGTGCTGTCCCAGGGGAGAGAGGTGTTACAAGCCCTGCTCCAGCAACCTTGCCAGCTATAAGGGCGTACCCGTAGTGGTCGAGGACCTGCTTCTCATCGAGCAAGCCCTGATCCTTGAGTTGCTTGAGGAGCGCGAGTGCTTCGTAAGACTTCTCAACATCGCTGTGTGTAGCGGTGCCGGAGAGCACCTTTAGAAGGGCTTGGAAAGAGTCCTTCTTGCCCTCATAGACCTGCTTATAGACGTCGTCCCTCGCCAAGTCCATCAGCATGTAGAACAGCGCGGCATCTCTGCGTAGGGTGCCGATATCTGTCTTGGCTAGGTAGCTGTAGGTATCGGCTACCTGTTGCAGAGCCTTTTTGGCGTTTTCATCCTTTACCTCCTGGGCAAACCTGCTGAAGGCGCTCGCCATCTGCTGGGAAACAGCCTTAACATCTACGCCAAGCCTCTCAACCTCGCTAAGCAAAGCGTCAACATCTTGCTTTACCCTGTTCAGCTCATCAGTGCTCTTGGCGTTTAAAGCCCTTTGGAGAAGCTCGTTAATTCTGCTAATCCTATCCTGGTACTCCTGCTTAACACCAGGCAACTTATAGGGTAGCTTGCTCCACCACGCATCGACAATAGCCCTAGCCCTAGCAAGCCCACCAATAAGCTGAATACGCGCCTTCTCAAGCTCTGGAGAAACCTGTTGCTGAGGTTGCTGAACAACATACTTGCTCTTTATAGCTTCAAACTCCTGCCTCAAAGACTCTAGCTCATCAAGTGTCCCAGCCCTTAGAGCCCTGTCCCTAATCTGCTTAAGCATGTTAATATCTGCACTGAGGCTCGCCAAAGCCCTAGCCATCAAAGCGTCTTGAGGCACTACACTCTCTCTATACTGATAGAGGCTACTGATAAGCTCATCAACTTCGCTTGCGAGCTTAGCCTTCTCACTGCTTATATCCTCCACAGCTGTGGTTGTTGTTGTGGTTGTTGTAGTTGCTGTTTCTGCTGTGGCTGTTGTAACAACTGTTGCAACTGTTGTGGCTGTAACTGTGGCTGTGGTGGTCACTGTCACCGTAACTGTTCTTGTTACTGTGGTGTATGTTGTTGCTGTTGCGACAACTGTTGATGTTACGACTGCTGTTGTTGTTACTGCTGTGCCCGGCACTGTCACTGTTGGTGTTGTTGGTGGTGGGCTTGTGGGGGTGGAGTCGGCTTTGACTGGCTGTAGGTCGTGCACAGCTACTCACCCTCTATGATCTCTTCGTACACGAAAATGGCTATCCCCAGCGCCACCAGTGCAACGAATATTGCCTTGTCTCCCAGAGCCCTGAGCACGAAGCCTAGGAATGTCACTGCCGTGTCTGTAAATTTGTTCAGCGAGGGCAAGCCAATGCTTGACGCGTCTAGCTCTGTAGCCACTGCTGTGTAGTTCCCAACTCTGTACGCCACTGTCTGCTTGACAGGCACACCAGCTTGGCTTGCAACTGCCTGGGAAACCGCTGAGGTTGCGTTAACAGCTGAAGCAACTGAGTAGTCAATTAGCGACATCACCGCGTCTATGACTGCGAACACCACCACGCCAACAATAATAATTGTGGCTATTGTAGGACCCTTCTCCCTCAGGAGCGAGCCCAGCGACACGCTCACACGCCCCACCCCTAGCCCTTTCTGTACGTAACAAAAGCAAGGATGCTGTACGCAAAAGCCACCCCTATGACTGCGTACACCAGCTTCATGTCCACACCCACAGCTGTGGCAAAGTATGTCATGACAGTCAGCAGAGCCCACGAGAGGGTCATTACAAGCACAGCCCCAGCCCTCGGCATGCCCCTGAGCAACAGCCCCAGGACTGGCGCTACAACCATTAGCCCTGAGAGCATTGCCACCAGTGCCTGGTACTGCGCGTAGCCAGCTAGTGGCAGTTGCTCAGCTACTGGTATGTGCCTAACAACAAACAGAGGCACTCTGTAGCCGTTTATAGTCAGCGACACGACTGCGTATGTAGTGGTCTTTGGTAGCGCTATACTGTAGCTCGCAGTTGTGTTTGCTGGCACCTGGTAAGACTGGCTGGCTAGGGGATTCATGCTCAGGTCATATACACGCACATCAATGTTAGCGTTAACAGACGCGGAGAAGCTTATTGCCACAGTTGACGCGTTCGGCATGTACGCAAAAAACACCACACCTGCGTAGCTCATGTTGGTTTCAAGCACCGGGACTCTGAGGTAAGTGCCAGAGGAGTTCACAACAACAATGTCCTGTGCATGGATAGGGACAGGTATGAGAGCTACGCACGGTGGTGTGAAGAGTGTGATCACAGCTGTGAGCACCAGGAGGAGTAGGCTAGGACTCAAGCTCCCTCTGAACCTCATACAGCTCACCCAGAGTCCTAGCCTGCTGTATTCGGGGAACAAGGTCTTGCCTCCCCCTCTGGCTGGCTAGCTCTAAGAGCCACTGCCTCCTCTGCTCAACATCAGCCAGCGCAGATATGTACTGAGCCCACTGCATAACCCACGCTCTCCTCGTAGCAGAGTCCCTGGGCGGTGCCATGCTTGGCGCCTGGATTGGCACGTTTGGCGGTGGCGGTGGGTAGAGCTCCAAGAGCTTCTCAAGAGCACCGGGGCTGTACACAGCGTAGCCCACGAGCTCCTCAAGCCCCTCTGGAGCCCCGTACTTGGGCATTCTGTAGCTCGCCAAGAGCCTCCCCCTCTCATCAAGTAGCTGGATAAGGTACTCTGTAACAGTTGTTGTAACGGTTGTTGTTATGGTTATGGCTGGCGGGCTCGCCTGCCTGACCACAGCTGTTGGTATCACGCTCTGAGCGATACTTCCTCACCCTCCTCAACCACCTCAACCTGCCCGGGAGCCACAATGCCTAGGGCAACGAGCTCCTGAGCCACTTTCTTCACGTTCCTGCCCGCAATGGCTACCCTAGCCCACTCTGGTAGCCTCTCCTGCTCAAGCACCTCCCTGCCCAAGCCCATCAGAGACCTCGCAATCTCCTTGTCTGTGTGGGTGAACGACAGTGCCCCCGCCCAAACAGTTCTCTGCAAAGCGTAGCTCTTGCTGAACGGTATCCTGTTGCAGTGGTCGTCATAGCTCCACCCCCTCTTCACGTCCCTGAGTATAAGAGCCATTACCGACAGGAAGGTCTCTTCCGTCAAGCCCCTGCCAGGCACGTACGCACCCTCGTAGACCGCGTAGCAAGACCTCCTGCCAATGTACTTGTTCCTCCTGTAAGCCACGCCTACCCACCCCTCCTGAGCGCGTACGCAACTTTAAACGCTATGAGCAGTACCAGCACCGCTACAGCTACTCCGCCTACTGTTACGAAGTATGGGTAGGGATCCTGAATGATGTTGCCCGGCGAGTAGCCCTGAAGCGTTGTGCTGAGCATGTTGTTCACGAAGTTGAAGCCTGTTACAGCTGTTGTCACCACGTAGCCGGCTATGCCAATCAGCAGTAGAGCCACTATTAGCTCGAGCAGTGTTGGTTCTCTACCACCAACCTCTGTGCTCATGCTGGCACCGGAGCGGTTGTCTTTCCAGCTACTGCCCCTGCCCCACCAACTTGGACTGGCACTAGCCCAGCCCCCTGGGCAACCGCGGGAGGCGCTGACCCGCTCTCCCCACCCTCAATAACCGTGAGCGTTGTATTCGTTGGGGCAACTGTTGTGACTGTTGTCAGCGGGTGTGTATAGACCCTGGTAACAGCAGTAGCAACAACAGCAGTCAGGGTCTTAGTCCTAGTAACAGTAACAGTCGTTGTAACCGTTGTTGTTATCCGGGTTAGATACTCAACAGTTATAACACCATTCTTAAGGTCAACACCAACAACACGAGTCTCAACAGTCTGGCTCACAAGCACCTCACCACATAGCACACTTCTGCTAAACAGACTTATAAGCAGAGATAAAGCTAATCACAACTCCACCACATACAATAACCACAGCTGTGCTCAAGAACAAGAAAAACTGTCTTGTTTTTAGGCTCTTCTTTCGTATATTGATACTGCTATTCCTATGCCCATTACCATGAGTGCCACTGCTACTGCTGTTCCGTTTCCAAGCACTAGTGCTATTATTGCCCCTGCTACTCCTGCTACTGCTACTCCGTAGCCGAAGTCCCCTGTTCTCCTCCATATAGCCAGCGCTATTGCTGTGAAGGTTGCTATGAGTATGCTGTACTGTATTGCTGACGCAGGCTCTGTGAGCTGTACGCTTGTTGGTGGCGGTGCTAGAACAGGTATAGATGTTGGTACAGGTGTTAGTGCTCCTGGTGGTTGTGGCAAAGCCATCTGCGTGAGGCTAATGGTCTTAGAGGCTGTGTCAACAACCAGCAGGGCTGTGAAGCCAACCGGCAGGTACAGGGTCATTGAATCCTGCGCAACCTCTATGTTCTGAAGCTGTATGTTTCCAATAGCTATGCTCAGCCTAAACCCCTTGAACCCAACAAACGTTAGACCGGGTGCCTGCGATGGCACCACCCTAATGTCAGAGCCGCTGTACACTATCTGAATGGGCTGGACAACAGCAATTGTTGTCACAAGGAGCTCAGCTGGGTATGGACCGAGAACGCTTATGCTGATGGCGTTCTTAGTCAGGTAGCTGGCGAAGGCAGAGGGTATGACGCCGAACCTCTCGGCAATAGCTGATTGGTTCAAAACCATTAGGAACGGGTACATCCTCGTAAAGCTCGCTACAATCGGCGATACCCAGAACCCCTTGCTGTAGCCTGTTGCATAGCCTCTTGCCTGAGCCAAGACCCAGTAAACGGTCAGGTTGCTACCTTCGTAACCGAAGCTAAGCATTGGAACCATTGAGAACGAGACGTAGAAGCTGTCCCCAAACCTCCAAGAACCGTTGATATACGCAAAAGGCTGCGCAACAGAGCCGTTCACAAACAAGCCAATCATGTATGTAGCACCTGTAAGGTTATAGTTGTCTGTAAAGCCTATTAGAAAGACGCCTCCGCCTGGACCAGCACCCACGTTAGTCACAGCTGTGGTACTATTGGCATAAACAACCTCAACTGTTGAGCCAAGGTTTGTGAACAAAACGTTTGTTCCAACAGCTGTTGCCACAGCCACGTAGTTGCTGGTGGGGGTACCATTCACCTTCACGAGGAATACTGATAGAGATGTGTTTGCTATTATTGATGCGTTTCCCTTCAGCTCTGCCTTTACATAGACAAGCCCTGGCAGTGCCTTTGCGCTCAGAACTGACGCGTAGCCTGTTCCAGCTGTGTAGACAATGTTCTTCACAGCTGATGTGTATAGAAGGCTTGCTCTAGGCGATATGGATACAAATGCACTGTCAGTTGCATTCACAAGCACAAGCGTTGAGTTTACAGCTCTTGAGGATCGCACAACTGCAACACCGTTTGAAACACTTGCACAGCTTGCTGAGCCTGCGTAGAGCACGCAAAGCCTTCCGCTTGGCAGTGCACTGCTGTCTGATGCGTATCCCAGCCTAATGGTTACGCTGTCGCTGACCAGGTCACAGCTGTAGCTGTATACAATAGAGTCGTAGACAACCACAAACGTTGGCGAGTCAACAAGCTTTACACCGAGGCTAGACTCAGCATATGTTGCAACTGTGTGCGTCTTAGAGCCTATGGATCCAGGGGGCTGAATAGTAGCAACCCAGTTGCTACCACTCCAAGAAGCTGTTACGCCAGCAAGCTGAACAGAGACAGCGTTTGTGTTGTCGAGAACGAGACCGTCATACGCATGCACAATGACAGCCTCAACAACTATAGGCATAGTTACATTGATTCTCGTGCCACTAGCAATTGAAGTGCCGTTCACCTTAACACTAAAGCTCTGTACAACAAGCTTGTCAAAGACTATGCTAGTAGTTGTGTTCCCTGTAAACGTCCTCAAACCGTACAGACTATCGCTAATGCCTGTGACAGCAATTGTGTGCCTACCGACTGTGTTCACAGCTGTGGCATTCGTGTAGACAGTGCCCTGAAAAGCACTGTTATCATATGCGTAGACAGCTGAGATGTTGAGCTGGGGAGTTGCACCAACAGTTGCCCTAGGCTTAGCGGGCGATATGCTCCTAATCACCACGGTGTCCCAGATAACCGTGACGCTGTTGCTTTCAAACGCTGTAATGCCATACGTATTCTCCCTGACGCTGGTGGCAGTGTAGACAGTTGCAGACACAGCTGAGTAGCTGTCCACAAAGGAGCTTGCAGAACCGCTGTAAACAGCTGTGCCGTTTCTAGCAATGGTTATCGTGAAGCTCGTTATGGCTGTGTTATCAGACTCGAACCTCAGGCTCCACGAAACATTCACCCTTCTACCAACATCAGTTCTCGTAGTGTTCACAGAAAGCGTGACAACAACCTTGTCAACAATGATTGCCCCTGCAGAGCTCCAGGGCGAGCCAAGATTAATACTGTTCCAGACCATGACCCTCCAGTAGTATGTGCCAACAGCTGTGGGCACAGAGACAACAGCCCACATGTTACCTGAGCTCACCTTACCTGTGTCAACAACTATGTTGTTGAAGTTGCTGTCTGTCGCTATCTGAAGCTGGTAGGCTGTCTGATAGTCGCCTGAGAAAGTCGGGTTGAATACCCATGTAAAGTTCACGCTAGCGCCTGGATTCACTCTCCAGTTGCTTGCGGGGCTCTGAAGGGTTGGTGCTGGAGGTGGAGCTAGGGCAATGTATGCAAGCTTCACAGTGTATGGCGGGGAAGAGCCTGTTAGATACGCCAATACAGCATAGTTGTTATACACTTGAACAGCACCCGTGATATATATACTGGATGTAACAGCGTCAGTACCAACAGTTAACACTCTCCATGTCGTGCCATCATCTGTGCTACACGCAACATATACTGTGCTACCGGATATCCAAAAAACAACTAGCACACCATTCGAAGGGTTGAACTCTATTATAGGTTGGCTGGATGCAGAGGTTGTCGCAATGATTGCTGGCGATGTCCATGAAGTCCCCGTGTACTTCATGAACCTTATTCTCCCAAAGCCGTCTGTGTACACCAGGTACACAACATCGCCATTCGATGTTACTGAGAAGTAGCCCGAGCCACTAACAGCATCTGATACTGCTGTTGCTAGTGGGCTCCATGAATCGTTGTAGATGCTGTAGTGAATAGTGTTATAGCCCTTTGCAATGAACATGACCTTACCACCTGACATAGGCACTATAGTAACACCACCAATAGATGATAGTGTTCCTGGAGGGCTGGCAACCACCCATGTCGAGCCACCATCTGTGCTATAACTCGCAAAAAAATAGTAATTAGTATCACTTTGATTGTACTTCGCAACAGCAACCCATATCCTACCACTTGTGTCAATAGCCAGCCCACCACCATATATAGTATATGGGTAAACCTCCAGTGTAACTGGACTACTCCAGCTGATTGATGTACCGCTTATTGCCCCCTTCACAAAGTACACATAATAATTTGATGAGTAGTGAACTTGAGCTATGTACACAGTTGAGCCAGATATCCTCACATCTGCACCACCCATCGCTAGTGCGGGGGTGTAGTACCACACAGTCCCGCTCCTTGTCCATGTATTCAGGTCTGTGCTGTAGTAGTATGCTAGGTATGAGCCGTCCCATACGAAGAACCACCACCTTGTTCCGTCGAACACTATCTTTCTCTGAATGCCATATGCAACTGCTAGGAAGCTTGCGCTTGTTATCCCCGTGTTGACTATGTCTGCCTTTGTAGCTGGGGGCGAGCAGAGCAAAAGCACTAGGAGTGTGATGAGCACAGCTGTGGCTCTCAGCTTAGCACAACAGCGTAGTCTGGGCACCTGTTCTCACCCCCATACAGCATGTACACAACGGTATTGCTATCTGGGTTCACAACCACTTTAAGCACCTGACTCGCCTTGTCCAGGTATAAAACTGAGTAGTACAGGCACTTTCCAGCGGGGTCTGCAAAGTAAATGTCTGTGCCATCCCTAACCAGGTTAAAGTCTGTGAAGTTTGCGTTGGTTAGTGTAAACGCTATGAACACGCTGTACTGCTTGCTGAACACTATCTGAAGAGCTCTTTTTCCGCTCAGCAACCAAAGCGTTGTTGATTCTGTTGGCATTGCGTACTTCAGTGCTGTGAACCCCTTGGTGTTTATGAACATCTTTGACGACGCCACATAGGCGTTGCTTGACAGCCAGAGTGCTGAGTGGTAGTCAAACTCGTCGTATGCGTACCAGAAGCTTGCGTTTGTACCCGGCAGGGATATGAAGCTTGGGTACGGGTTTCTACCGCCGTACCAAGCCTCGTAGCTTGTCCCGCTCCAGGCGTAGGGCTCTGCAAAAACAATTACGCTTGGTATGCTTGAGAATGCGTAGCTGAGCTTAGGCGTGTTGCCCACAAGCACATACAAGCTGTCTACTGTTAGCAGGGTTGGGCTACTCACATTTATTGGCACAGCGAAGACAATCAGCGAGGATATAAGCTCTGGTGCTAGCTGAACAGCTATAACAACCCTTTCAAAGCCTTCTGCATATGCGTAGGGCAGGCTGAGAACGAGCATCGCTATGAGCGTAGCCACAGCTGTTGCTATAAAGCTCCGCAGAAACCTCATTGCCTACACCTGCTTAACAGTTGCAGACGGTCTCAAAGGCTTTACCTGCTCAGGGCTTTGAACGCTTTGCTTTAGTGCTGGGGGCTTCTCCTTTGCCTCTGCCTGTATCTTTCTCACAGCTGTTACTAACTGCTCAAGCCTCTCAACAGCCTGTGAAGGCGGTAGCTCTACAGATGCCCTTGCAACAGCTTTTGCAATCTCCTTAGCTGTGCTTTCCTGCACCATGTTCCTGAGCCTCTTGTACACCTCCTCCTCTATCACCGGCTGTGCCCTCGATCCGTGGATGTCCTTTATAGCCTTTACAGCCTCCTCAGCCCTCTGCCTAGCCTCCGCCAGCGGTCTGCCCAGCTCCTTTGCTGTCTTCTCAGCGAACTCCGCAATCGCCTTTGCCAGCTCCCTGACGTCAAGCCTGTGAATAACTCCCCTAAACCCCCTCTTCTCCGCTTGCTCAATGAGGACAAGTATCTCTGCTGTTGGCGCTGTGCTCGGCACTCTCGCTGGCACACCCATAATCGCGCTGTACAGCCACTCGCACCACTCTGGCGATGAGTTGCACACCCTGCTCACATACCTCCTGTCCAGACCGAGCAAATCAGCCAGCCTGCCCCAGGCACTCTCAGCCTCCGCCTGGTGGGGCGGGGCGATAAGCCTAGTGATTACTTGTGCGGGGCTCTGGGGCGCGGGTGCTTCGCGAGCCTTGCTCCTGAGCTTCTCAACAACATCTAGGGCTACAGACATTTTTCCACACCGGGTTTCTCAGCATGCAGTAAAGTGCTAAAAAGTTTTTAACCTCTTAGCACAAATCTGCTATTGGTAAGCACATATGAGCGTCATCGTACCCGGTACAACAACAACAAGAGTTGTTACACAAACAGCCACAGCTACGGCTACAGTTACGCAGACAAATGTTGTTACAAGAACTGTTACCCAGACTGTGCCAGCCGTTAGGCTGGACACGCTGGTGCTCGTAGTAAACACAGCCTATGTGACAGTCACAACAACAGTTACGAGAACTGTTGAGACAACAACAACAGTTACAACAACAGTTGTTGTCTCAGTAACAACAACGACCGTGACAAGGGCTGGCGAGGCAACCCCAGCACCACAGCCAGCCCCAGGCGGTAGCGGGGGCGAAGCAGTTAGGAGCCCGGGTCAGCCACTACCCATGTAGCGGTGCTGTTGGGTGAGCAGATTCGCCCCGGTTATGGACAGCGAGTACGATGAGTACAGCCAGCTCAAAACAGCTACCACGGCTACAGTGACTGTAACTGTAACTGTTACAACAACTGTTACGGTTACAACAACTGTGATCACAGCTGTGAGCACAACAACAATAACGAGATACGCCACCAAGAGCGTGTACTAGGTGGCTGTGCTGTGAGACCACTGCAAGCCATGTTCTTTGTCCTCGCCCTGCTCCTAGCCGTTCTACTCATAATCACCTGCTTTGTTCTTGTCGGTACCTCTCTGTACTCTGTTGTCTCAACTCTTGATTCGTGGAGCCTTAGGTACACCAACAGGTCTGCGACTGACATGAGGTATGTTCAGGCGTCTAACAACATGCTGTCCACAGCTGTGGTAGCACTACCGATAGCAGTGCTCGGAGCCATAATGGTCTTCTTCATGCACACAAAGAAGAGGTGAATGCATGTGTCAAAGGTTCTGCTGGTGCCTGTTGAGCCGGTTATGAAGCCCAGGAGGAAGACCACTCTGAAGATAGGTGACAGGGAGTACTGTGCCTATGAGGACAGCGTCCAGATTGCGCCTGGCTACGTGGCTTTCACGGACTGCTCGGGGATGTTCAGGGTCGTGCCTGTGCCAGCGCAGTTCTCTCCGATGGAGACGCAGAGAAACGTTTATAAACCCTCTTAGCACACAGATGCTAACAGGTGAAGCAAATGGCAAGAAGAAGAAAAACAGGCTTAGCACTACCTGAGTGGAGAGCAAAGTTTGCACAAGCCGCCAAGTGGTGTGCACACAACAAGGCTCCTGGAGAGAGAATACAGGATTGCATAAGGAGGTACCTAAAGGGCGGTATGGTAGCCCTCAGGGCGTAAAAAATATAAACTGTATTAGCACAACTCTGCGTAGGGGTCGGGCATGAGAATACATGTAGTTGACAAAGAGAAGCTCAGGAGAGCCGTTGCAGGAAAGATTGACCTTGACGAGGCGGACTTCAGAAAGCTAATGGTAATACTAATAACAATAGTCGTAGCGGCAGTAGCAGTAAACCTCGTGTGGGGTCTCGGCAACTACGTGCTAGTGCAAGTCAACGAAAGCGTTTCTGGAGCAATCAAGCCACTCATATCACCCAGCACCGTTGGGATAAGCTCAACAGTATACACGCTATACGTAATCATAGCAATCGTGTCAGCAGTAGCCGCAATGATAGCAGTATTCATAAAGCTCGGCAAACCACCAGAAGCAACAACCACATAGCCCCCAAAGCCGCTAAAACAAAATATTTTTTATTTTTTAACAATTTTCTTCTTTTCTGCGTGTCATGTCGTGTGCCTATATATAGCTCTCTGTAGCCACAGCTGTGGTGGGCCAGCGTGGTCTTGGTGAGCATCGGCAGAGCCCTGTACACGCTTGGAATGGGAATGCTTGTTGTCTACGCTGTCCTCATACCCCTTCTAGGAGCTCTCTCTGTCCTCGGTGTTTCGCTTCCCTCACAGCTCTTTGCAAGCATGAGCGCCACTGGGATCAGCGTGAGCCTCGTGTCCGGCTTAACCCTCGTGCTCCAGTACCTCCTGTTCTACAGGAGCATCCAGCCCATTGACGTTGTGAGGGCTGGCTCACTAGGGCTCTCAGCAGTGCTCGGAGCAGTGGCGTCAGTCGCTGTCCTAATACCAGTCAACGCAGTGATAGACATCTACTCAAGCTACGCGCCACAGCCAATACCAGCAATGCTCCTGGCACTCAAAGCAACACTAGTAACAATTGTAACAACATCAGTAACAGCATACACAGTGGCAAGAACACTTGGAGCACCACTAGAGTGATGAGCTATGTCTGTAGCTGTCAAGGCTAAGAGAAGGCTTTCTGCTGTGCTGAAACGTGTTGAGGTGCCTGATTCGGTTGCGACTCTGTACGGGGTCGAGCTGGGGGTTGATCCAGACGTTGCAAGGCTTCTCAAAGATGTTGCAACTGTCTCAACGCCCTACATAGTTGGTGGCACAGTTAGAGACTTTCTCATGGGCAAGGAGAACTACGACTACGACATAGCTGTTAAAGACCTTGACAAAGTTGTCGAGCACCTCAAGAAGCTTGGGTACAGGGTGAGCGAGGAGGCTAAGAGCTTCAGGGTTGTCAAGGTGTTTCTAGACAGCGATAGGCATGTTGATGTGGCTGGCTTCAGGTCTGAGGAGTACGACATGGTCAGCAGAAAGCCTAGGGTTGCACCTGCTCAGAGCATTGAGGAGGATCTGTCTAGAAGGGACTTCACAATCAATGCAATGGCTATAGAGGTCAGGGAGGTTGTTGACAACAGGATTAGAGGTGTTCTGATAGACCTGTTCAACGGTCTCGAAGACCTTGAGAAAGGAGTCATCAGGGCTGTTAGAAACCCCGTCGCGAGGTTCATGGAGGATCCGCTGAGGATCCTCAGAGCAATCAGGTTCGCTGTTAAGCTCGGCTTCGAGATAGATCCGCAAACACTTGAAGCTATTAAACAGCTTCACGGCGAGCTCAGGCGTGTCTCTGCCGAGAGGATTAGGGAAGAGCTTGAGAAGATGCTTCTAGCCGACCCAGCCACAGCTGTGAAGCTCATCTACGAAACCGATGTTTGGAGAACCATTATGCCGTGGCTAGGAGACATGGCTAAGGTTAGGCACGACTACAGAGCTCACCACCACGGAGAAACAGTTCTTGAGCACACAGTAGAAGCTCTGAACAACTTGAAGAAGCTACACAGACTAACGGTTCAAAACGTGCTCGCTGTTCTTCTCCACGATGCTGGCAAACCAAGGGTTGCTAAAGAGGTTAACGGCAAGGTGATGTTCGTTGGTCATGCAGAGGAGTCTGTGAAGATAGCTGAGGAGTGGCTCAGGAGCCTGAGGTACGACAACAGGACAATCCACCTCGTAACATCAGCTGTGAGGATACATGAGATGATACACCAAGCACGAGGCAACAGAGGAGCACTAGCGAGGATATGGGTTGAAGAGGTCAACGAGGATCCAGAGGCAATGGAGCTAGCGATACAGGTTGCTGAGGCAGACAAAGGCGAGAGATACGACGACGTTAGGCAAGTGATTGATGAGTTCATGAAGATCCCTAGACCGAGAGGTTACCTAGTGTTGCACCTACCACCAGAGAAGCGGGGAGCAGTGCTAAAAAAGCTGAGGATAATACAGCTGAGGGACAGCATAACAGACATGGGGAAGCTCAAAAAGGTGCTCAAAGGCATTGCAACATAACAACTAAAACAAGGAGAAAACTTTTGACAACCCCCCACACATTTAAACACAGCACTACAACAAGAACTCAACTCAATTATGTTGCAAACCCAAACTTTCGGCAAACATGAACATTGAGAAAACTAACTTATAAATACGAGAGCGACTCCCGAAACTGAAAGTTTTATGCCTAAAAAGCATAGACTAGAGAAAAAAGAAAATGGTTTTGGGTTTAGGGTATCCAACGACCTGGGAAGACCCTGACCAGGACAAGGTCAAGGTCTTCTGGTTTAATCTCAAGCTCTTGTCCACGCACAGGCTTTTTGAGACCAACAATCACTAGGTAGTCGTCTTCTTGCCAGGTGTAGAGCCCTGGGTTTGGTTGCAGGTTCCTGTTCAACGCTTGAGACAGCAACTTAACTGTTGATTCGTGGCGTACGTAGTTCACAACTTCGGCGTCTTTGGCAAGCTCTTTGAGCTCGTCTAAACTTATTCTTTTGTAGTACATCGTGTACTCGCTTCCTGTGAACATGCTTGGAGCTACACCACCAACTAGAACAATTCTTTTGCTAGCTTGAGTTTGTTTAGCTTTAGATTGTATTCGAACAGCCACTTGTCTCACCAAAAATATGTTTGGCATGCCTAGGGCTTATAAGTCACAAGGCTTTTCCAAATCAGGAAAAGAAAAGAGAAGTTGTTGCGACGTGAGGTGCTTTAGAAAAAGAAGTTAAGTAAGTAGTTGATTAGGTTGTAGAGAGTGTATATAACGTTGCTTGTGTTGCGGTTCTCTACACCCATATACCTCCACATGCCAAGCCTTTCTCCGCAAAACTCAACAGCATTCTCAATGATCTCTGGATACGCTGAAGCTACGCATTCTACAAACTCTTTCACAGCGTTAACGTATTCTGTAGGTGTAAATGCTCTGAGAAGCGTATTCATAAACGCTTTTGAGAACGGTGTTACGCTGAAAACCTTTGACTTTGGCAACGGGCTGTAAACAGCTCCAAAAGTTATTAACACAGCATCACATGTTCTTGCAATACTTTGTATATCGGGTCTTTGCAAAAGCTCTGAATCACCAGTTATTTGAAGAGCCTTTAAAGACCTCGTCATCACACCATAAGCACTTGCAGTTCTCAGCACATTAAAGAGAACATCCCTAAGTAGAATACCCCCACGTAGGGTGCCTCTGCTACCCTTCACAACATCTGCTAGAAAACTAGTGAGATTGCCATAAATCTTTTCAGCATCGGCATCAAGCACAGTCTTCAGAAATGGCTCTAAGCCCTTGCCCTCAATGGGGTAGGCAAACGGCAGATACACTGTAGAAGCCTTGCCCTGCCTAAAGAGCCTTAGCTGTTCTACAAGAACCTCAAGAGCTTTTCGCCTAGGCATTTTAGGCACCTAGACATGTTGCTAGTGCTGAAAACTCCCATATTTCAGCTTCCTTCTCTTCGCTGTTGTAATCTTTAAACAGCTTCTCATGCTTTGTGTAGAAGTAATGTGCAAGCTCATGATATAGAATGCTCTTGGCAACACACTTAACATCGTACTGCCATTTCCTAGCAATTTCTTCGATCTTCTTCGCCGAAACAACAATTGTGTTAGTCTTGACGTGGTAGTATGCAACAGCACCATCGGTATCGTGTAGAACTGCTAGGTGCGGTAACCTAGCTCTCTTAACCTTTGTCAGCTCTTCTCTAAACTCTTTCTTAACCTCTCTCCACGCATCATATATTATTGAGAATATCTCTAGATTCATATGTTCACCATGCACCCTTTTCTATTAGTTTCACAACTTGCTTGCCTAGCAACATTACTTGATCAACTTTGTCTGGGTGGTAGAGTAGCAGAAGGTGCATGACGTCGTTTGCAACTACAGTTACTGTCAGCATATCGAGGCTCAAGATCTCTTGGTACTCGGCAAACTCTTCAAATACTTTTGTAGCAAGAGCAACTAGCGGTATTTCCCCTACTTTGCTCAGATTCTCAACCGCATAGTCTAGAAGCTTCTTTGGGAACTCCACAATCTTTCTTGAGTATTTCTCGACATCTGATTCTGATGCTGAACCCACTCTATGTATTGTGTAGAGGTTTAGCAACAGTATGCCAGGCGTCGTTATCCTGGCACTATATCTAGCCGTGGGCACAACAGCGTTGTAGTCTGTAGCTGTGTTGAGGTCTAGGGCGAGGTACAGGAGCCTCTTGGGCTCGGTCACACCACAGCTCAAGCCACCAGCCTCGCAGTGGGATTCATAGGCAGAGAACAGGAACTCCTTATAAAGCCAGCTAGAAAGAAACGCAAAGCTCCGCATCACATGGAGAAACACTAGAATCCTACTCACAGCTGTGGAATCAACAGGCGTGCCAGCCTTCTTCACGATAGACGCATACACATTTGCCAAGAACCCCGCCAAGTCCAAGTTGTTGTAATCAATTTTAAGCGCCTTGGAGATGTTGTCGGTGTCTATAGCGAGGTTGTAGAGAGCAACACCAAATTGCCTAAAGGCTTGGTGGAAAGAAACTGTGTATGTTCGCCTCATTCCAAACACCTACGGCTTGCAGTAGATTGCATAGGCTTTGCGTACCACCACTCCGCGCTTCACGAGATTCTGCAAATCCTTGGCAACTGTTCTCATCAATCTCTTTCTGTCGTGCCCACGCTTTGCAAGTTCCTCGACAATCTCTTCTCTCTTTATGCAACCAGAAGAGTATATTATATCAACTATTTGTTGAATAATTGTTTTTCTTGTAGAGCTCATCTTTACCCACCAATTCTAATCCTCAGGCAAGGAGTATTTCCAGTATGTGTCAGGATCGTGAACAGGTCTGCTGTTTTCCTCGACCTGGAGTGGCATGTCTAGAGAATCCAGCAAGTGTGTTTTGATGACAAATACATCGTGATCGCTAGTAACTCTGCACACGCTTCTGAGCCTCGGCTTGCTACCATCAACATCAACAACAACTCTTATGATCTCAGGATACTCGCCCTCCAGCATCTTAAACACGTAAACAAGTTCAGCGTCCTTTTGGTAGAGGACGGCTAGTCGTATTGGGTCAGTAAACATCACAACATGGTAATTCGTTGGGTAGGAATCACACTCATCAAGCTCATCAATTGCTTGCAGAGATGCCACAGCGTGCTTGTAGTACTTGAACAGCAGGTCAGTGAGAAGTTTTACTGTCTGCTCATCGACAGAGTGGAAGTGATAATTGTCATCAAAGTGATAACGACAAACAGTAGCATACTCTTCTTTGCTGAAAGGTAGGCGAACATGGTAGCAGAAGCCTTTAGTCACAGCCTTCTCAACAAGCTCCAACCTATTGGCAAGCTCCTCAAATTGCCTTGCAAGCTCAGCAAAGCTTGGCTGTTTCTCCTCACTCACAGCTGTGGTGATGGATTGCTGAAGTACTTGTGGCTGTGGCACAACCACAACAGCTTCCTTCTCCTTCTGTCTCTCAAGCTCTTTTAGCATTCTTTCTAATTCTTCAACAGAAATGTCTTCTAACTTCTCCTCCATCTATCTCACCTCCTCAAGAAACTTCTTCGAGTAGTTTCAAAGCCCCTTCAGGTGTTAATGTTGCTTTCATATACTTTCCACCAGTTGCTTCAGCAATTCTTCTCAGGACGCCGTTGAATCCCTGTATCATTACTGCAACCAACGTGGTATTGGTTTTCTTGAACTCCTCAGGCTTTACAGTAACTTCATCTTCACCGTCAGTTATTATAATGATGGTGTTTGTTTGTTCTGATAGCTTCTTCTCAACAAGATCTTGCAAAGCTGTTCGTAAAGCACTATTGATACTGGTACCACCGTCAGACTTTACAGTAAGTATTGCTGTTAGTAATTGCTGGAAGTTATCGTCAGATAGCAGATCATATACGTCATAGTCAAAGAATCTCATGAAGAATCTCCTCTTCTTCTCCCTTGCTAACTTCAATAAAGCTAAAGCAACCGCCCTTGCCCACACAGTCTTCTCACCAGCCATTGAACCACTCTTGTCAATGAGAACATAGAAAGCCCCCTCCTTGATTGTCTGCTTTTCTTTCGCAACAAAGCCACTACTTGCTAGTTTGTAGTAGAACAGCTCATCTGGTAACGCCAGTTCTCTTGGCAATGCTTCTTCAAGCCTCTTTGTTAACCTGTACCCGGCAAGTTCATCACCGTGTCTATCCTTCTGCTTCTTCATCTTTGTGAATTTTGGCATGAAGTCAGCAATCTTACCAGCTAATTCAATTATCTTAACATCAACCTTCTGCTTCCTGATTGCATCCGCTAGTTCTGCTAGGAACTCTATTGTTCCTGGCTGTTTACCAGCATGTTTTCCTCCTGCAAATCTCATTATCTCCTTCATCTCCTTAGTAGCCTTCTCAGCCTCCTTGCCAGCCCCCTCCAATATCTCCTTGAAGTTCTCACCATTGATACCGAGCTTCTCCATAAGCTTCTGAGTCAATTGCTGAATTCTTGGGTTGTTCAGCAACCGCTGTAGAATGTTTTGTTGTTGTGAAGGCACAGGTGTTGGCACTAGTGTTGGTGGCACAGGAACATTTGGTGTTGGTGCATTGGGGCTTGGTGTGCTTGGTACTGGCGTAGGTGTAGGCACAGGCAA
>Ga0326760_1000532_pt1 | contig 19623 bp, 16 predicted proteins | sample GCREP_S_FD_207668 | JGI IMG/M metagenome (GOLD analysis project Ga0326760, IMG submission 207668) | Hot spring sediment microbial communities from Geyser Creek Basin, Yellowstone National Park, WY, United States - GCR.EP_S | ecosystem: Environmental > Aquatic > Thermal springs > Near-boiling... | reverse complement strand
ACAACTAGCCCAACAACTCCCCACAATAGGCTACAACGAAACAATGCTACCACTAGCAGAAGACAACCGACTCAAAGAACTAGCAAGACAAGGACAACTAAAACTCAGCCACCTAACCGCATACACAACATACTGCGTCCCAGGACTAGACATGGTCCCAATACCAGACACAACACAAGACAACATAATACACAACATACTCACAGACCTCCACCACACACAAACAACCAAAAACAAACCACTAGGACTAAGACTCATCCTAGCCCCAGCAGACGAAGGACAAGACATCCACCTAGGACCATTCGGACCCACACCAGTACTCTCACCACTCCAATAACAAAAAACATTTAAAAACCCACTATAATACTAATAATAGGGGCGACCCCCTTCCCGGAGACTCCACCCCCCGCTATTAGCAAAAATTGATATATCAAAATCAATTTGATATACCCAGCGGGGTAGGGAAGCCAGGTATCCCGCGGGGCTCATAACCCCGAGGTCGGTGGTTCAAAAGGGAAGCGCGGGTCGCCCCTTCGAATTTTCGTTTTTGGCGAAGTTGCTTTTCGGGGACTTGTGATTTAAAGGGAGGTCTAAGCGAAATTTTTTAAGTTCCTTGGTTTAGTTCTTATTTTTAATGGATCCTGTTGAGGAGCTTTTTGAGGCTGTAGCAAAGGGGGATGTTGAGAGGGTTAGGAAACTTCTAAAGAGTAGCGTAGAGGTAAATGCCAAGAACAGGAGAGGGTATACGCTTTTGCATTTTGCCGCCTTTTATGGTCGTGCTGAGGTCGCCGGTTTTCTTATCAAGAATGGTGCAGGCGTAAATGCCAGGGGTTATGATGGCGTTACCCCTCTACATGTTGCCGCGCTTGGCGGTAACGCTGATGTGGCTGAATTGCTTATAATGAATGGTGCAGAAGTAGACTCAAGGAACAATGATGGTATTACGCCTTTGCATCTAGCCGCTGCGAGGGGTTATGCAAGTGTGGTAGAGTTGTTGATCAAGCATGGGGCAGAAGTGGATGCCCGGGACAAGAGGGGCTTCACGCCTCTTCATGCCGCCGCTATAGAGGGCCACTTGGAGGTTGCTGATGTTTTGGTTAAGTATGGTGCGGATGTAAATGCTAGGAACAATGATGGTTTTACACCTCTGCACCATGCTGCTTCTGCGGGGCACAGTGATGTGGCTGAGTTTCTTATTAGGAATGGTGCGAATGTGAATACGAGGGAAAGCTGGTACAATTCTACGCCGTTACATGGTGCAGTTCTTGGTGGCTATGTTGATGTGGCTGAGTTGCTTATAAGGCATGGCGCAGATGTGAACGCCAGGAGTAAGGATGGTATTACACCTCTTCACCTTGCCGCGGGAAGGGGGTACGCTAGGGTCGTTGAGCTTCTCATCAAGTATGGTGCAGACGTGGATGCTAAGGATGATTTTGGCTTTACGCCTCTGGATGTCGCGATGCATGAGGGTCGCGTGGAAGTAGTCAGGGTCATAGAGAGGCTTAGAGGTGCCCGCTTGAGAGAGAATAAAAGCTGAGGATTATCATTGCAGGGCTAGGGGTGGGTTTTCCGCGAGCTCGAGCCTGAGCACAGCATAGTAAGAGAAATAATGCGACATAAATACAGGAAAACCCATTAAGGCATGGCACGTATGTCCTATTTGCTTTGTTCTTTGATTCTCGTAGCGCTAGCCTTTTATGCTCTAGAAAACCGTTCCACACATGCAGTGGAAAACCCTACTAGTTGCATTAATAATAGTAATAGTTGTAGTTCTGGCATTGGCATCCTTTTTCTTCGTGTTCCACCCCAAGGCGCCGAGCCAGCCAACCATTCAGCCAGCCGTAAACACGACACAGCCACAGCCAGCCCAGAATGTTGCACAGACAAAGACCAAGCCACCAACAATCATCGCCACGATTGAGACAAGCGGAGGGGGTAGAGTCCTAGCAAACGGTACGGGGACGGCTACATGGAGCCTCACAGCCCCGTTCACCATCGAGCTTGAAGCCATACCAGATGAATGCATGGCATTCACGCATTGGTTCATCAACGGGAGTTACGTGTCCCAGCAACGCCTATCCCTGAGAATTGCCGGCAATACTACAATCAAGGCGTTCTTCACAAAGCCACAGTACACCTTGACCATAAAGGCCAACATCACGGGCGCGAGGGCCATAGTCAACGGGCACTCCTACGACCTGCCAGTAGAACTGCCCTTCCCCGCGTGTAGCCACGTTGTGGTCGAGCCCGGCATCCATGTAAATGCGGAAGCCCTAAACAAAACCATATCCATGGACGTCACACGCGACACAACCATAACCCTGTATTATAGACAGCTCCCACCCCGATGGTACCAGGTCCCCATAGTGGCAAACGGCACAACGACACCAGTAAGAATGTACGCCACGCCCCTCGTAAAGAACAACGGGACAATAGAGGCCACAAGCGACGGATGGATACACCTAAAGGGCACGTTCGTGTTTCTAGAGGTCTACGTCCCATGGAACCTGACCCACGTAACAGTCGAAGTCAGGAACGCCACGCAGGAAGTCCAGGTGTTGAGGTTCTGTGACTGGGGCATGGTGCCATTTGCATATGGCGACATGTTAAGAAACGATAGGCCGAAGATCTACTTCAACGGGTGCCAATGCACGTTCCCATACCGGCCAGAAACGTCTCAGTGCTCAATACGATTCATTGGGGGAAGATACCCAGACGATGAGCCAGGGATGGTCTCGATATCCGTCGACGGTGAGGCCTGGGTAAGGATACAGGCGAGCCCCTGAAAACAGCCTCCACGCCTAAAATTTATATTTACCTTATGTCTCGTTTGTGTCTAGACTGCTTTGTGCTTGTTGCCGTGTAATTGGTTTTGGGCGCCTGGCGTGCGCACCTCGGCCCTCTCCAGGTTCTCCTTTATCCGCTCGTAGAGGGACTGGTACTTAGCGCCGAGCTACGGCAGCGAGGGTATGTCCGTCCCCGCGAGGATCTTGACCAAGTCGAAGAGCGCCCTCGTGAAGATGTCCCAGTAGGCCCTCTGGCGTGCGCTTGACGCATTTTTCAACCCTGTTTTATTTTAATGTATTTGTAGAAATAAAACAACAAAATTTTTATAGGAAAATAGAAATGTTGAGAATTGGTGCAGTAAATATGGAGTTAAATCTAGATATTGATGCTATTGAGCAGTATAAAGGAAAATGTGACGAGATTATAATTACAAAAAATCTTCTCGACGTAAAATAGCTCTAGGTGCTCCGCTTTTTCCTGTTCCATGGATATACATTGAACTTGAACAGAGTGATGAGACAATTAGAGAAGTTTGTAAGGTAAATGAAGCAAAGCGCGCGCGGTGGAATGTAGATCCATCTGTCCTCATTGTTCCAGAGTTTCTCTACTCTAGGCTCATCTATTAGGAAAGATGCAAAACTATTCGCCTTCAAACTGTTCACGATTGTTTGACTGATCACTTCGATGGCTGTATTGGACTTAACGAGCATCATGCGTCCCTGCATCACCCTTACGGCCAATGACTTGGATACGTCTTCGATTACGGCGCTTAGCTTATTTCTAAAGATGTCAACTGCTCTCTGCACCTTATCAACTTTAACATCCTTTCTCTGAAGCTCGATCGCCATAGGTTGTGGCATGACTCCTTTTGGCGTGTAGTAAAGGGCCTCTGCAAAGACGGATCTCATGGAAGAAGTGAAGGCCCCTTCTTCTACTCCTTTTCCTTGGGGAAGGCAATATTCCGATGCAACTAAGAAAGAATTGAAAGGTCTACTTCGGCGATTCTGCGCTCGAAGTAGAAGTAGTCGGATGCAACTCAGAAAGAATTTAGGAAAAATGGATAGGAATTGTTTTCTGAGTGCGCTAAAACCACTATGAATCATGACTCAGCAGGAGCGTTAATGCTGTGCTCATTTGTTGCGTGTGTAATTATATCGGTATGTTGGTAAATGAGATGTAGGGAGCGTGGAGCGATTTTCCGCGTTGATTCATCGTGAAGAACGTAACATTAGATTAGGCATTGGACTAAACAAATTATCTTGACTTAGGCTATAAAAACATAATAAATACAAAATGTTTACGGAAAACCTTTGTGTGCCTTAAAATAAGTTTACCTCCTGTATCTTTTTCCATGAGGCGATGTGTTGTCTGGGGTTAATAGTTTTTCTTGCGTTGGTTGGAGAATAACGTATATCCGACTGGTATTGATAGGGCCATGTATGTGAGAAGCATGAGAAGTATTAATGGAGAAGTCTTTTCCTGGCTTGACATATAAATAAGCAAACCTCCAATGCAGATCGTTGTCATGCTCGATACGTAGATGTGTTCTTTGATCCATGAATATTCGTAAGACTATTATGGGTAATAGTATTGTTACAAAGAATGCTATGACAAAAATCGTGGCGCTGTCAAGGTTTGTTAGTTGGGTAACCTGTATGCGTGGAACCTCGAACAATTGAAGCCCTGCAGTTATAATTGTTAGGAGTATAAGTAGCCGGTTTATCGACACGTTGTAGTGAGTCGTGATTATGCTTTCTACGAAATCTAGCCTCTTCCTTAGAGAATCATACAATTCGTTTATAGACATGATTGGCTTTGCTTTTTCCACAATTTCTCTTGCGTAGGGGAAAGCCCACACCCTGACGTTGAGGTACTCTTCTATTGCGTCAGAAATCTCTTCTCTTAACTTGTTCAACTGTCTAACTGAGTCGGGCCTATTTTCTCCCAATAGATAGTTATATGTTCTCAGCATGTACTCTTGAAGTAGAAGATTCTCCCAAACAAATATTGGGACAAGCTCGGTTTCCAAAACGTGCAAATCAATTATTTCTTCGGTAACCTTATTAAGTATATCTGCAAAGGGCTCTTTTTCAATTTTTGTTTTGAAATCGTTTTTTATTTGATCTATAACTTCCTTTGAGAACAAAACAATCATTCTGGAAGAGCTTATATTTATGTACAAGTCTTTTCTCCAAGATAAATTTCTGTCTGTTACCTCTTTTATTTTCTCATTGTCAACCAATTGTAGAAGTCTAGACCCCGTTAGGAGAATATAGAGGTCTTTTCTGTGATTTTGAATAAATTCTTGAAGATTATCAATGTCACTAATGATCACTGCCATGGAAGCCTCAGCATATGGATACCTCATCTTAGGTGAAGCGAATGGCCTAAGTAACCTGTTCATTAACGTTAGAATAATATAGTAAACGTATAGCGTAGCAATATTGTTTATGGTTGCATAGAATTTGTTTTCTCCAGCTTCTCTTATGTAGCCTTCTACTATAGAAAGTTTTTTAAACCTGTCAACCATTGGACGCCATAACCCTTCAACATACATACTCTCATTTTCTGTTACATAGACCATATCAACTAATTTCTCTAGTTCCAAGGCCATGTCTATTGGGAGCCAGAAGCCCAACACTGCGAACCCGGTCTTATGAATCATTAGATAAACTTTTATCTCAACATTCATGTCCAAAATCCTTGCTTTGAATCCGCGTATTTTCAGTCTAACAAGTCTTCTATTACTCCTATACTCTTGGAATAGGAGATCATAATCTATAGTGAGATGAGGGTCGCCTAGAACAACAGGTTCCTTAAAGCTCACGGTTTTCGAAAATTCTCTTTGAAGCATGTCTTTTTCGTCATACCAGTACATCACCTCTGCTAGCCCAGAGGACAGAAGTTTTTTCCCAGCCTTAAAGGCGTCCAGAGGCTTTCCGAGGTCAAAAGCTTTAAACCAAACAAGTGTATACTTCACAGATAGATGCCTATTTGTATCTTATAAAAAACATTTCGCCGTCGCAGTTTTGTTGACTTCTCGCGGGAAAAGCGTTAAACATAAAACCACGCCCGAGCAAAAAACTTCGGCTACAACTAAGAAAGAATTGAAGGATATGATGAACAATCCTCTGGTAAGTGGCCTCGTAATCCAAGCGATGCGACTCAGAAAGAATTGAAGGCCGAAGCTCTCCCCAAAGCCCGCATACTATAAGGCTTTGTTGATGCAACTCAGAAAGAATCGAAGGTAGTCCAGTGCCTCATACTGTTGTAGTATCAGCTCGAGGAGATGCAACTAAGAAAGAATTGATAGCAGGTAGGTGTGATTTGCTGGTCTGTCTACCAGCCTGAAAAATTTGGAAAGAATTAGAGGTTGCAAAGTTTTGTTTTATTGAACTTGTAGATTCTGAGCCTAGCCTAGATTCTGGACACACATATGAGAAGATATATTGCATTTTGACGGATTTGGTGTCGAGTCTTCAAGAAGTCCTACTACAGGATGCTGGGACGTTGGCAAATATTGATAGCAATAAAGTCAAAGAAGCTGTGGATTACTTCGAGAAGGAAATTCATAGCAAGTTACAGCTCACAATAAGTGATGAGACCGTTAAAGAATATCTGGAGGTCTTGAATTTGCCGTTCTGGAAGTACCGCTGTTCCCTATACGAGGTATGGGCAACAATGCATACGATCGATGACTTCGAGGATTTCGACGTCTCTTTTAATGTTGGTGCAACTATGGCACCTACACATTTTTCAATGATTCCACTAGTTGTATCAATCAACAAGTATGTCTTGTTTTCTAGGACTCTTTGATCATCTTGCGACTGAATGAGCCTTGGTGCCCTTGTTTTATCCATAACGGTGGATGTGTTTTCATCAACGCGCTCAAACCACTCGGGTAAGCTATACCTCAGGTATTTTTTCATGTTTTTCCCCAGTAGTATTTTTGCCAGTTGTCTTATTTAAACTTAATGTTTTGTAGATTAGTCTAGGAATAAGATTTAAGAAATTAGTTAGAAGATCCTTTTTCGCAAAAAAGTTTTTTTGCGAATGCGGCCAATACGTATTAGTTGGTACACGTAGCTAAGAACACAGATAGGCTTGCACTTGTTCCTAGCAAACTCAAGAATGTTATGAGAAGCTTCCAAAGGGTAAATTTGAGTGCTAGGGCAGTTTTGCCGGCTTCTTGGAGGAAAAAGTGTAAAAAATTTAAACCCCTCCTGGGTAAAAAATTTCGGATGTAACTAAGAAAGAATTGAAGGTCTGGGCTTATGGTAATTTCAAAAGAGTAACCGTTTACTTCAAAGATGCAACTCAGAAAGAATTGAAAGGTCTTCATGTTTCTAGCGTCCAGTCCCCACATCGCCAGGACTATTTCTCCAGATGCAACTCAGAAAGAATTGGAAGTATCGGCAAGCTCAAGATCCATGTAATGAGCTGGCTGTTTCCCGGGCTAGGCGGGCGCGGGTAATCACAGTTTACTTCGGGAAGCCTGGTCACGAGTGGTTACTTGTTCTCCCACAGTCTCCCCAGGGACCGAAGCCTGTTCTAGCTGGTTTTTCACGCAGTCCTCTACTGTGTGAGCTCGCGAAGCACCCTGTTCACGCGTTCCCACTGATCGCTCCTTACCCTAATTTCCAGCTCTTTCTCTGCTAGACGAATCTCAAGTGCATCCGTGTGGAAGCCCGCGTGTGCTATGAAATCTCTCTTGAATATGCTCTCATCGACTCTGCCTTCGTCCGACCCACATTTCAGTTGCAACTCATCGCACCTTAACCACCCGCTACCGCTTCTGAACTTTAACCATTCTCCCTCCAAGTACACGAGCTTGGAGATTTCTCGATTCACAAGCGCGCTAATCACCTTGGACCCCTCCACAAGCTTCTTCAACCTCCCAAGCTCATCAAGCGTAACAGCCACTTCCCCCAGCTGAGTAGGCTCCCTAGTAAGCTCAAGCAACTTCCTTGCACCCTCTAGCACAGCGCGTACGTGGACGAGCACCCAGAAGCCGGCGGCGAATCTCGTGCCGCTCGACACCTCCAGGGTACCTGGGCCCCCCTCCCGAACCCCCCTCTTGGACTTCCAGCAATTGACCGCCCCCTCGAGAATTCTCTTGAGCTCATCCATAGGGGCTACCTTTGCCAACAGGGCGAGCTGGAGCAGGGCGCCCAGCCTAAAGGCCCCGAGCAGGGGCAAGGTCTGCCCTTCCAGGAGGTTCCTCGCGTCGCCGAGCTCGCACCCCCTCACATCGGTCAGGACCTTCAGAGCCTGCTGGCTCTCGTACGAGATGTAGCGCGCCAGGTCCCACGGTTCGAAGGCTCTCTCGAGGATGAGGTTGTAGTTAAGGATTGGCGGCTCGCCATCCTGCCCGGGCTTGCAGATGTCCTCGCTTGACCTCGAGGGCGCACGGACTCCGGCAGGGTACGGGTCAGACTGGTACACCCTCAGCCTCACCCTACCAACTCTAGCCGTGGCCAGGGCTGCAGCTGCTTCCTCGCAGGCCCTCAAGGCGAGAGTTGGCATGAAGTTCATTCCGTGGCTAACGTCGAGCACGATGCTTGTCGCGTCGGCTTCGAGGGCTTTCTCGAGCACAGTGTACGTGAGGAGTGGGAGGAACTCTGAGCGGGGGCTGGACTCAAAGAGCAGGCGCTTTCCGTCGCTCTCGCGCCGCTCGTAAACTCCGGGAAGGACTGCGACCTCGGCCTCAACTCCGCACAGGTATTGCCCAACGTACCTCTCCACGTGCTCCAGGATCTTCCCGTAATTTCCTGCCTCAACAGTCTCGTAGTCGGCCAGCGTGTCGAGCACAACTACGAGGATCTTCGCTGGGCGCTCCACTTCGCGGAGGATACTCAAGGTTGAGAACGCCCAGACGCGCTTCTCTCCAGAGATGTACTCAGCGTAGAACCAGCGGCTGGGATCACCCCACGTGGCAACGGCGAGAACTCTTTCCTGCTCCATGTGAGCAAAACTAGTTAAGGAGGTATAAAAGGCATGCCTCCGGCTTTCTCTCGAATGAGAAACCTAAACTTTTGAGGGGTGGCAAGACGCGCTAAGGCTGTTTAAGTGCGCACCCTGAGCAACGAACCGTAGCCTAGGCAGCTGAACAAGCCGACGGCTCTTAGGCTCCTATTCCTCAGCTTCAGGACGGTGCCCGGGGGTAACGCCTGCAGCAAGGGTCTGCGCCTGCCGCAGACCTCGCTGAAGCCGAGCCCCACAGTCTCAGCCCTCAGCTTGACACCCTCTGGGACCGGCATGCCTACGATTTCCTCAACATCCTCGAGACCGGGCGTCGAGCCCGGCTCGACCTCGCCCTCCGTGTGGAAGAGCACAGGTGACAGCGCGATTGCGTACTCGCCTTCCTCTGAGAGCAGCTCCCGCAGCTTCTCGGGTGGTTCCAAGAAGAGGAGCCCAGCCACTCTGCCCTCCCCTCCCAGCCTCACCACGCCTATGCGCCCGGGAGCGGCGTCTGCCAGGTCGACGGCGTAAACGAGGGAAGCTGGGTAGGGCTTGAGGGCGTAGCCGTAGAAGCTTGCCCTGTACGTCAGGCCAGTTTTCACAACTTTCTCCTCCTCCAGGAGCGTGATGCCCACGCGAGTGATGAGCTTGAGGCTGTGCCGCGCCTCCGTGAGCTTCTCACCCCTTCTAGCCGTGCTCACATAGCCACCCCTGCTTTCCACGTCCACGAGGCTGCTCCCCATGATCCCCGCGGTGAAGTAGTAGTGCCCTTCCACCTCGACAAGAGGGCCCCACAGGAGCGGCTCCTCGCACCCTCCGGAGAGAAGATCCACTTTCCTCCCGCCCAGCCTCTCAGCCAGCGCCTCAAGGTCTGCACACTCTCTCCCGCACACATCCCGGTCCAGCTGGACGCTTAGCGCCGCGCCTATGGCTCCGAGCACTGTGGAGGGTGGTGGCGTGGTCCTGACGACCTCCCTCGAGTAGACCTCAACGCCTCCCGTGTGACCCGCGGCGAACCTCAGCGCCTCGACAACCTCGAACTTCGCAGCCAGCCTCATGGGTACCCCCTCACCACCTGGAAGGACTCAACAAGCCGGGACAGGGCGCTGCGCCTCTCTGAATTCCCGTGGCTCCTCCACCCTTGCTGCGCGAGCTCCTCGAGGAGCCTCTGCAGCCCGTCGAGGAGATCCTTGCCGCGGGGATCCCTGCTCACGTTCCTCTCGAGGGTGTACCCCAGGAGCTTGAGGGCCGTGTCCCAGCTGCCTGTCTCAGCCGCCCTCTCCACAGCATCGCTGAGCCGCTGGAAGTCCTCGGGGAGGTTCGCGGATAGGAAGCCGCAGAGCCTGGAGAGCCACATCAGCTCTAGGGCTTTGAGCGCTCTGTGCCCGTCGCCTAAGGGCAGCAGGGCCACGGCGCCGCTCCTGGAGTCGGAGAGCACGAGCGAGTCCTTCTTGGTCTCTCCAGCGCTGTGGGACCAGACCGCCTTCTTTGCCACCTCGTCGAGCAGCCTGGCGCTCTCAGCTATCTCGTCGGACATCAGGTCCAGGATGTTCGCGACGCGCAGGGAGAAGCTCTTCCCGTAAACAACCGGAGCTGGGATGAAGTAGTCGCCGATCCTGTGGAAGCCATTCTCCCCGTGGTATAAGCCCCGCAGGATGTCCACGGCTGCGAGCCCCGTCTCAATGGGGAGGAGCGCCAGATCGTCGTCACCACCGCTGAACACAGGTGCTCCATTGAGCATGTGGCGCACCGTCATAACGTCCCTTAAAGCTGTCACCATGAGAACCGTGGAGAGAGCCAGCGAGTAAGTCGGGCTCGGGAGCATTATGCCCTCCTCCCGCTGCCGAGCATCGCCACCCTCCTGCGCGCTCGAGAGCTCCTTCCGGAGCTCCTCGGCCAGAAGCCTCACGTACTCCCTAGCATCTCTGAAGGCCTTGCCGATCTCCCTCCCTCCTCTCTTCTCGGCCTCCTCCCCTAGCCTATCGAGGAGCTCGACGTAGCTCCCCACTGGGATCCTGCCCTTAGAGAGCTCGCCGATGCTGTCCGCATCGGCTCTGAGGATGAAGTAGTAGCTCCTGAAGGAGGTGAAGAAGTCCTCGGGGAGCTGGAGGCCAGCGACCTCGTATACCTGACCCAGCTTGCTTGAAACCCTTCTTACTGCCTGCTGTACGAGATCTCTCACGCTGGGATCCCTTGCAGCCTGCTCGCGAAACACCTGCTTGAGAGAGCTCTCGTAAATCGACCTAGCCTTCTCCGCGTTCGCATCGAGAGTTATGTCGAAGCTCATCACGCTACCCTCTATGTAGTTTGCAACCTTCTCTGCTTCCGCTCCCAGCGCTCTAAGGTGCTTAGCTATCCCTGCAAGACCTTCCTGCTTGAGAAGGTCAAAGGCAACGTCCTCCGTGCTGTCGAATTTGAACTCAAGGCTATCCTTTAAGTACTCGTAGAGCGCCCGCTTGGTGAGACAGAGCGGTCCTAGAGCCTCACCAGGCTTGACGCTGATCTTCAGTTGCTCTTTTGATATGCTAGGCTCTCCCAATAGCTTCAGCAGCTGCTCCACCATTTTCTGAGCTCTCTCAGTGTACTCGATTGCGCCTGGAGCCGCCACGCTCTTCCCTAGCCTCAGTATCGCCGGCTCAGCGCCGCAAAGGCTGCACGTGAGGTAACCGACACCACCGCTATCGTAGAACTTCTCAAACTCCGCGATGGGCTTGAGCTCGCCGTCTTCCAGGGTGAACCAGGCTTTCGGAGGCACTATTTTACGCGAAGCTTTCAGGCTGAGCTCGTAGTAGAGTAGCGCGAAGAGGGCCTGCCAGGTGAGCCTCTTCGCGAGCTCCTCCCCACCGATCCTGAGCCTCTCAGCTAGCTCCTTTTTCACAGCAGCGAGCGCCCTGAGAATCTTAGCCGCCTCGCCCTCCAGTCCGGAGCCCTCCCCTCCCCTGACCACCCTGAGCCATTCCCCGTACAGCGTGCCCACGTCGACCACGATTATGCGCGGCCTCAGCAGTTTCTCGAAGGCTCTAGGCTCCGAGCGCCTAATGAGCCTGTACAGCTTGACCGTGAGCCCCCCTCCTTCGCCCTCTCTCAGGACACTAAAGAGGAAGGTCCTGTAGGGTTCCTCGAGACTCTGCCTCTCGCCTAAGAGCAGTCTCTCTACAACCTCGTAGGCCTTCTCGTAGGCCTTCTTCAGCCTATCCTCCAAGGAGCTCTCAGAGACCTCACCGCCTCCGGGTAGCTTTTTAGGTACCAGCAGGCACGCGGTCCCGGGGATCACTGGGTAGCTGAGCAGCTCCTTGAAGCTTAAAGCTGCCGCGGGCAGCTGAGGGTAAAGGGATGCGTAGAGCCTCGCGAAATCCTTCTCAAGCTCATCGCCTCCACCCAGCTGCGCCCAGACAAGCGCGTGGTAGTACGGGTTGAAGCGCGGGGACGGCTTCAGCAGCACGTCCGCGCCGAGCTCCCACACGAGCGGCAGCAGGGTTAGCCAGGTCAGCATCGAGATCAGCCAGCTGCCAGCCCAGAAGTCCCCGGTCTTCCTGGCAGACCCGACTACCTGCTGGATACCGGGTATGTCCACCATGGCCGCGTAGCCTCCCACCTTACGGTCAGGCCACAGCAGGTTCAGCGTCAGAGCTGTGGCGTAAACGTGGTCGAAAAGCGTGTGAGTGGGAGCCCTCGTGTCCGCCAGGCTGGGTGGTAACCTCCTGGCAGCCCACTCCACCTCGTAGAGCGAGTACAGGGCGTGGTATGTGGTGCGGGGATCCCCCCTGTACTTGGCGAGCTTCTCCGCTAAGGCATTAATGAAGTCCGTCAGCTCCTGCTCCTTCAGGTCTCTGATCTCGACCGAGAACTTCGGGTTGAAGATATTGTGAAGCCTTCTGTACTCGAAGCTCCCTCGCACACTGGCAAACGTGAAGTTCGTGATCCACCTGTCCGAGGTGCACGCCATATCGTCGGCATCGTGCACGAGCTCTCGATACTCCTCGGGGCTGCCGAAGACCTCCTCGAGCCCCAGCTTTCTCCAGACCTCCCTAGCCTCGACCTCATGACCGCCGGCAGCTATCCTCACTGCGCCGCTCAGACTCCACATCTTGTGGGGTGGGTCATGGAGGAGAGCCCACGCCTTCGCCCCGAAGAACTTCCTAGCGCTTTCGTTTAACTCCCCGCCATCCACGGTTAGAGTATGGCGAAACATTAATTATTAAGGTTTTTCCCATTTTTCAGCGTGAGCGCGGCTAAGCTGCTGTTCATCCATGCTCTCACCCCGTTGCACCCAGGTGCTGGGAGGTTCGGCGCCACCGAGGTTGTCGACCTCCCGGTGCAGCGCGACGAGTTCGGTTTCCCCACCATCTGGTCCTCGAGCTTGAAGGGTGTTTTGAGGTCGAGCTTCGAGCTGAGGGCGAGGAGCCAGACGGACGAGGCGAAGCAGGTTGCTGATGAAACCTTCGTGAGAGCTGTCTTCGGGCCGGAGCCCGCGAGCCCAGAGGTCTCCGAGTACTCCTCCGCGATCTCCGTGCTGGACGCTAGGCTGCTCATGATACCGGCCCGCTCCCTCAAGGGGGTGTGGTGCTACTTGACTTCACCGCACCTGCTCAACTACTACAGGGTTTATCTCGAAGTAGCTTCTGAGTACGTTCCCCAGCTGAAGACGAACCTCGAAGGGGTCAAAAAGCTCGTAGAAGCCGCCGAGAGCGCATTCAAGAGTAAGGGGGCTGATGCAGATCGGACAGCGCTCGTTAGCGACGAGCGGTGTGTGATTAGGAGCGACCAGAGGTCCGTAATAGTGCTCAACGAGGAGGAGTTCGCGGCCGAGGTAAGGAGCGAGCTGGCGGGAATCTGGAACCTGCTACCAACTGGCATCGAGCAGAGGAGCATCGCGGTCGTCACTGATGACGCGGCTGAGAGGCTCGTGAGGAAGAGCCTGGTGGTCCAGCCGCGCGTCAGGCTGGACTACGAGAGGAAAACCGTGTCGCAAGGTGGCTTGTGGGTCGAGGAGTACTTGCCACAGCGCACCCTCATGGTCTCCCTCATTATAGCGAAGCAGCCTAGGCAAAGGCCCGATAATATAGCGAAAAGGATAGCGGAGAGCTTGAAGGGTAGCGGAGCTGAAGCGGAGGAGCTTGCGGATAAAGCTTTGAAGTCGCTAGGCAATTTAGATGCCACCGCCATACTGGGTAGGCTCTCTAAGCTGTGCTCAGCGGTTCTCGGCGGCAAGGAGACCGTGGGTAAGGGAGTCGCCAAGCTGCTCTGGTACCCGTAGGTGGTAGGCATGGGCGCGCGCACCACCGATCCCGCGCTAGACCTCGCCCTAGAGTGCGTGAACGCTCTGCGCAAGGTATACGGAGCTGAGAGCGATGTGCCGGGGAAGTTTAGGACGAGGTGCAGGCAGTTGATCGAATCAATCTACTACTCGGGGCTTGCCTACACGCTGGCTTACGCGGCCTCAAAAGCCGGCGACGCGGCGTTCGAGCAGGCGCTCGCGGATCCGAGACCTGAGTCCATTGCCTCGTGGGCGAAGGACAAGGTGAGGGAGGCGGAGGACGCATCCTACGCGCTTTACGGAGCTTTCCTCTTGGCTTCGCTGAAGCGGATGGGGGTCCCGGAAGTCGCTAACGCTAAGACGTTCCTGGACGTACTGGCGAACCTCAACAGGTCGCCGACCGCCGCGATCGCCGAGGATAAGGCGCTGAGGCTCGCCGAGTGGCTGAAGAGGCTGGCAGAGAGCTTGTTCGAGGCTGAGTGAGAATGAGCCTTGTGGAGCTGGAGCTCCAGCTGGAGACACCGCTCTTCGCGGGGGGTCACGACCCACTGCAGCTGGACGATCTGTGGATCCTGAGGCCTAGCGAGATCAAGGGCGTCTGGAGGTGGTGGGCGAGAGCCCTGGTCGCGGGTGCTTTATACGATGCCGGAGAGCTTAGAGGACGTAGCAAGGGCGGCATGCTGAAGGCTCCTGAGCCCAAGGAGGCGGAGAGGATATCGAGGCTAGTAGGCGTGGAGATGGGGCTCGGCTACGCCGACCCCCGAGGCGGGCTAAGCAGGGCATCCAGCTACTCGCTCGTCGTAGAGCCCGTTGACGCCAACAGGATTAGTAGATACAAGAGAAGCTACCGGGGCGGTCTCCTTACCTTCCAACTCGGAAACAGGCAGGTGAGGTTAAGCCTGCAGAGGCTAAGCTTACTAGCGCTAGGTCGCCCGCACGGGTGGAACGCCGGGTACCTGGTCCCCGGTGCACGCTTCCGGCTAAGAGTAGAGGAGCGGCTGCAGGCGAGACCCGAGGCTGTTGAAGCCGCTCTTCTAGCGCTATCCCTAGCCCTGACGTTCAGCGGCTTCGGCAAGGGCGGTAGGAGGGGGCTCGGCTGCCTCCGAGTGGTCAGAGCCACAGGCGGGTATGCGAAGCTCTTTGATGCAAGAATGGAAGCCTCTGAGAAGGTGACACGCGCGATAAACGCGGTGAGAAAGATGGTCGGAATAGCAGCTGTTGAGAGTGAAGCAGAAGAGCTACCGCCGCTTCCCAGCGTCAGCGCCAGAAAGCTAGCCGGTGGCTACGCGGTGAGAGGACACACTTTGCGACCCTTCCAGGTTCTGGAGGTTAGAGGAGCCGATGCATGGCGTCTTCTCGAGGAACTGCACAACTTCTTCCTGAGAGCTACGAGAGCGAGGAAGCTGCTCGGCGACCCTAAGGCGCCTGATACCCTGAGACAAAAGCTTGCAGCGTGGGTTCTCGGCTTACCGAGAGAGCAGCAGAGGACAGGATATACGATACAGAGGAGAGACATAAGTAGGAGGGCCTCGCCACTGCTGCTAGCAGTGCACGAGGCTGAGCGCGAGGGGGTCGCCCACCTCTCCGTGTTCGCCTCTGCGGACTGGCCAGCTCAGCTCAGCTGGAGTGGGAGCACGACGCAGCAGATCACGATCAGTGAGAAGGACATTGCTGAGGCTTTAGTTACCGCTGTCGATGAGTTCTGGGAGTACGCTGTAAATTGCGGGTTTAAGGTGAGCTTGGTATGGCCGTGAAAAGCTGCCTCGAGAAGGCTCTGCCGGCCGCAGATATGAACGTCTCAAGCTACCTCAAGTGCAAGTTTCTCGAGAAAGTCGCGGAGGAGCTACGCCCGCGTAGGGGTGGCCGCGCGGTAGAGGAGCTCAGCAGACAGCTGAGCCAGTTCAGGTACGATATAGCTAAAGAGATCACTACCCTCTACTCCCGCGGTAACGTAGCGAGCCTCCTGAGTGCCGCGAAAAAGCACGTCGACGAGGCAGCGGGAGCCCTCGCGGAGCTGGGCTACCAAACCGTGGTGGACGGGGTCTACCTGACCCTCACCCCACTCGCGATCGGCCTGCGGAACCCGTACACAGAGCCCCTGGAGATCTCGATCTCCTGGGACCCCTACATGAACCTGCCCTTCATACCAGGCTCCTCGCTGAAGGGGGCTGTCGCCTCGCTAGCGTACTTAAGGAGAAGCGAGTGGTACAAGCTACTCGTGGGCAAACCGCAGGAGTCAACGGTCCAGCCTGGCTCGATCGCGCAACAGGGTGAGCAATACGCATCCCCCATCGTCTTCCTGGACGCATACCCCGTGGAGGTGCTCGGGGGCAACCTACTGAGCGTGGACCTCATCAACCCCCACTACCGCGAGGTTGAAGGGAGGATAAGCGAGCCTGAGAGTAGCCCCACGCCTCTACGCTTCCCCGTTGTATCGAGGGGAGTCGCGTTCAGGATCGTAGTCTGCGCCACGAGGCGGTGGCTCCTCTCGTACAAGGGGAAGCCCAGCCTCGAGGAGCTTAAGGGACTCATTGGCCAGGCTCTCTCGAGAGGTATTGGTGCCAAGACCTCGCTGGGCTACGGCCGTTTTGCACCTGGCGGCAGGCAATTAGGATGAAATAGCCTCTAAGAACTCTCGAAAACCCATTGAGTGCTTTTTAAGCTTCTCAATATCGATCTTCTCTGCCAACCCCTTATAAACTACTTCACTTTTGACCCTGTCCTTAGTCCCCAAATACTCCTTTAACCTCTTTACCGGGTCATCGCACCTCTCTGACTGCTCAGCGCACAACCCTATCAAGATCCAAGATTCTATCGAGCACTTGACACGTATCACTTTCGCGAGTCCCCCAAGCCCACGCTCTACGGAGTCCACGAGACTCGGATTCCAATGCTCATCCTTTAGGACGATAACCTTTCCCTCTGTGTACAGTGCATTAACAAGTCTTCTCAGCTTATCCAGTCTATTGCCCCGCATGCGGTGTACCTTAATTTCTGTTACGCCTATTCTTTTCGCAATGCCTTCTATGAAACCCTCATCGCTAGGACCCTCCACAACGACGTATATCACGTAGCTTCGCCTAACAGGCCACTGTACCAAGCTTCACCCATGGTCCCCCCCTCCTCTAGGAACCTCTTCACGAGCTTCACTTCCTCTGTCTCGGAGAGTTTCCTTACCTTAGTCTCGAGGCCTACCCTGCCTACAACGTAAACTTCCTCTGGCTTGACGTGGTCAAGAAGGTAGGGGGAGTGCGTTGTGGCGATAACTTGGGCTGGTGCATCCCTCATCGCGTCCACGAGCGCCTCAAGGAGGCTCGGGTGCACGCAGCTCTCCGGCTCCTCTAGCACGACAACGCGGGCGCCGCCGTAGAGCGCAGTAACCAAGGCAATCATTCTGAGGGTCCCGTCGGACACGTTGCTCAGGGGTACGCGGCCGAGCTCCCTCTCTTCAACTAGTAGCTTGACGTGATACTCGCCGCCCTCAGCTACTATCCCGGGAACTATCCCTTGAACGCCCTCTATAAGGCTACTGACTACTTCTTCAATAATTTCGAACTTCTCCCTCTCCTCCAGGTACATGCGCAAGAGAAGAGTTGCCAAGCCCTCACCCTCGTACCCCATGCTCTCAGCGCTAAGCAGAGCCGGCCTCCTCACCCTGCTAGGCGACGGGGAGAGAATCACTATGCCCCTAAGCAGGCTTGCGAGCTCAGCGAGAGCTGGATGTGCGTCCTCGGGAATTTCGGAGAGAGCGCTCCTGCGTACGTAACCAGCTTTATAGTAATCCAGTTCCCCGGAAACAGCCCCCTCCTTCACGTCACCGTTCACGTCCAAGTACTTGAACGCCGGCCTGGAGCCCTCGTGGTAGAGCAGCTGCACATCCTTCAGCCAAGCCTCCTCCTCATAGCTCCTAGCGCCAAGCCTTACCGCAAAGCTGGCGCGCTCGCCCCCAGGCAAATCCGCCTCCAGCCCTACCTCCGCCCGACCTGCTCTATCGAAGCCAAATATGAGGTGCCACGCCTCCTCGTAACCCTCAAGCACGGGTCCTCCCTGAGCATCAGCGGCGAGCAGCGCAAGGGCTCTAGCGACGTTGCTCTTTCCGCTCGCATTTCGACCAACAAGGACGTTGAGCCTCCCCAGCTCGATCTGCACATCGCGCAAGCTCAGAAAGTTCCTCGCCCAGAGACTCCTCAGCATAGCTTCGGTATCACGGTCTGTGGTTATTTAAAAAGCTTTTGGCGCCGCACGCTCTTGGTCGTCTAGGTAAGCCAGCTAAGCGTGCTAACGAGCGCTTTTATATTCAACAATTCGGGAAGCCCGCAACGTGTACAGTGCTGCGAGACGGATAGCGCACATAGAGAAACCCCTCAATTCTTTCTCAGTTGTCTCCCGGGGTGATGAAGCGCGCGCAGAGCTCAGGAGTCAGCGGAGAAATTGTTCACCTGAATGTATGTGCTAAAAACCTCCCTCACCGCCTATCGCGAGGAAAAATACAGCGCGCTCGCGCGCCAACGGAGGAGGCGAGGCTAGATGTCGTCGAATGCCGGTAGGGTCAGTGGGTTAACTCTTGCTCTCGCCAACAGCAGCAACTGGACAGCACCAGTCTTCAAACTTACCCGCACAGCCACATCTTCCTAAGATAAACAAGCCATATAAGTAGTTACCCCACACAGTGCTCCTCTAGAGCGCCGGGAACAAGCTAGCCCATAGCTGCAAAGCGTAGGGATCTCCCTTGATTGAGGCGCTAAAAATAGGCGCAGAGAGTTAAAATACAACGCCGGTTAGCCGGCAACCGTTCCGCAGGTACGTCTCAGCCTCCAGGAAGCCCTAATGCGCCAAAGCGAGCATTCCTCCAAAAGTTTGTCAAAATTTCCCAGCGAGAATGCTAAAAGTTTTTTATGAAGCTTCTCGTCGGGAAGCTATTTTGGAAAGAGATTTTGAGGAGGAATTCCCGGCTTCAAGCGGGAATTGCGGGAGCGTTCCCGCACGGGAAGGTTCAGAAGCTTCCAATCTGCGGGTTTGGGGTGCGGGGCAGTTTTGCAGGCTTCTGACGGGAAAGCAAAAAACATATAAGCAACAATGAGGAGATAGAGTTCGGGTGCAACTCAGAAAGAATTGAAAGCTACTACTCGTTGGGAGACCCTACCCACAGGTTCCTAAAGGTGCAACTCAGAAAGAATTGAAAGCGTGTTGGTGTCGATGGCTTCCTCTGAGAGAACCTTCTGCCAGGGTGCAACTCAGAAAGAATTGAAAGAGGGACATCGCGGTACTCCAGTACATCTCGCGCTTCAAGGGTGCAACTCAGAAAGAATTGAAAGACGAGGAGCTGCAGCGCGTCGTGAACGTGCTCCGCAGCCAGTGGTGCAACTCAGAAAGAATTGAAAGCGTTGCCGAGCTGTTCAACTATTTCAGGGCTGAGAGAGCCAGGTGCAACTCAGAAAGAATTGAAAGTTAGGATAGGTCCCGCTCCCCTTTCGAACCGGTTTTCACGCTTGGTGCAACTCAGAAAGAATTGAAAGTCGCCCTGAGCCACCCCGTGGACGCGGTCGAGGAGCTGGAAAGGGTGCAACTCAGAAAGAATTGAAAGAGCAGCCACGGCAGGCGTCGCCGTGAACTCGGCG
>Ga0326760_1000530_pt1 | contig 19658 bp, 15 predicted proteins | sample GCREP_S_FD_207668 | JGI IMG/M metagenome (GOLD analysis project Ga0326760, IMG submission 207668) | Hot spring sediment microbial communities from Geyser Creek Basin, Yellowstone National Park, WY, United States - GCR.EP_S | ecosystem: Environmental > Aquatic > Thermal springs > Near-boiling... | reverse complement strand
TAATAGTGATTTCTAATGAAATCCCTAAGCTCAGCTTCCCAATTACCACTACGATTCATAAACTCAGAAATCAAGAATTCAGCAACATACCTTGGAAGCTTAGCCAACTCAAGCTCATATGCAAGCCTCTTATCAACAGCATAATCACCAAAATACTTCCTAACCTTATTAAACAATTCACTCATAATATCACCCATCACCCAATACCAATTTCCTCTGCCTCCTCGGACCAGGAGGCTCCGACACCTCAACATTAACATCAATAACCCTCTCAACACCACCCCAACAATACCGTATCACGCCACCATATTTCCCAGGCTTTAGCGGCGGAACATCTATTCTACACTTACCCTCAACGATTTTAAAGGAACCTTTACCCCAAGGAAACTCATAAACCACTTCCAGCTCTTCACCAGATGGATTTACAACATCAACCTCAATGTAAGACTGCACATCAGGAGGTAGTAAAGTGTTAAGCACGGAAACCTTAGGTTCCTCAGGCAACTCAACCTCCTCCTCAACTGGAAGCTCCCCACCAGAAAGGATAACCATAAGCTTCTCAAACTCACTAAGATCATCCTTAGAAAGCCCGAAAAGCTGAGCCACAGCCAAATCCAACTCCCCCTCAACCTTCTTAAGCTCCTCCTCAGCATCAATACCCCTACAATAATCAGGCTTAACACCAGCATAAACACACCTAGCAAGCTCATGAGCCCTCCTAGAAAGCTCAGCAATCCTCCTATGCACATCATTATTTGGATTAAACCTTGGAATCTTAATGACATCAGCTATATGGGTTTCCTGCCTTAATTCATAAGTATAAGATGCTATGATAGCCCTTACTATAATGGAATTCAAGAAACCCGCCACATAATATGCTTCCTCAGGACTGTTAGCTATCACCAGTATAGTGCTATCATCTGGAATAACAGGCCTACCATTTATAGGCTCCACAACAGCACACGCAAAACTCACAGCCTTCCCAGTAATAGCACCAGCAATTCTCTTCCACACAACCTTATATTGCGATAAACTCGGCTTAACATTAAAAACCCAGTAAAAAGGCGGGGCAATTTTTTCGGCATTATTTAATGGTATTTTCCTATATGGCTCTAGCTTAGATTTATATGGTTCTCCTCCTCTACTTATCAGGTCATTGAAGTAATTATAGAAGTAGCTATAGGCATTTGGATATTTAAGTCTCATATCGTTAAGGCTTATGTCCTTGCCTTGAGAATCTACTGGCAAGATTATGTACCTATTCTTAAACTCCACGTACCATTTCTTTACGTCTCTTCCTCTTATCAATGGGTAAATTAGATCATGTTCAATTATGGCTTCTATTTGCTTTACTTTTTTCTTCTGTCCTGGCTCAGGTGGATTTGTTATTATTAGCCTCCCATCTGGCGTTCTACCTTTTATTTGAATATAGTAAATTTGATTGAAAGCAACGTAAACTCCCGCGTGCGCTTCATAATATTGCGGCCCAGTTAGCAATTTTCTGACGGCTTCAATTACTTTGGGTGTTATTTGCATCCATGGCGACTCAGGTTTCTTAGGTTCTAGGGGGATCATAATAGCTTCGTATCTCTTAGTTTCTTTGAGAACATCTTCTAAAGGTTTGTCTGTGGGTATGGCTTTGCCGCTTGGGTTAATCCATATAACGTGTCTTACTCCCTTCATATTTTCCTCGAAGGCTTTGTGTAGGGCATCTTTCATATTATCTGGTATTTTGTTTGGATCTATTTCGCAGATTTTTTCAATTACTATGGCTGAAGTTCTGTTTACTGCTCCTTCAAATGGATAAAGGGTTACTAGGTCATGTATAACGTGGATTTTAGTTTTTCTGGCTAGGAAGTTTCTGAATCCTGCGCCAGCTTGTGTTTTAAACACGGTGAATGGTGCAAGGAAGCCTAGTTTACCGCCTTCCTTCAGGTATAAGTCGAAGCATCTGACCATAAAAAGCATTGCCAGATCTCTTTTAACTTTACCTAGACCCGTCTTCCCCCTGATTTCTGCTAGACCGTATTTATCCCAGAGTTCCTTACTGGCTTCTCTATAGGATTCTGGTAAGTTTTCCCAGTTAACCCATGGTGGATTGCCCACTACGTAGTCAAATTTGCCTTTGAGTATGGGGGCGAAGGCATTCCTTATTATTGCTACCCATACTCTATTCTTACCCTCCTCTTCTAGCTTTAGGAGTTTCTTGTAAAGTTCGGCTAGGGTGTTGAGTTCTCCTGAGTTAAGCTTGTAGGATAATTCCAGCCTCTTCTTGAAGGTTTCAGCTTCATATTTGTTTTCAAGACCTCTAGTTACTTCAGCCAATACGTTCGTCAATAATCCCTTTTTAACAACATTAATGGGTATTTCGAATTCCCCGGCGCTAGTCCTCAGAATATATACGTTTCCAACCATTTTACCTTGCTTTTCGACCATTATCGAGTCTGCCAAGTATATGGGTATCTCTACTGTTCCGGTGCTGTAGGCTAAGAGGTCTGCTACTGCCAGTAGGTAGTTTGTTCTAGCGGTTAATACTGCTAGTGGGTTTAGGTCAAAACCTACGACGTTGTCTAATACATATCTTAAGAGCATATCGGTTAGGTAGTGCTCTTCAGCGTATCTCCTAAGCCTACTTATGTAGAGTACTAGGAAGGTGCCTGAGCCGCATGCAGGGTCTAGGACTCTAATATTTAGGGGCTTTAGAGGGTCTTCTTCGCCGATTTTGTTGAGGTTTTCGAAGCTTAATCCAACTTCGTCGAGTAGGTAGTTGGCTAGCCAGTCTGGTGTGTAGAATTCTCCTAGTCTATGTCTTAGGTCGCTTGGTACTAGGTTTTGGTATAGTCTCTTAAGTAGGTCTCTTGCGAATTCTGGTTCTAATTGTGGTGTGGCAATCTCGTAATCAGATAGTTGCCTAGCAAGTTCCGCTATTAGATCTGCTAAGTTTTTGTCGAATACATCTAAATACCAAGAGAAGTAGTCTCCTTCGAGGAAGTTTTCAATGCTTAATAACCTCTTGAATATACCCCCACTTTCAAGTTCTTGTAGAGTCCTCTTTAATTCATCTAAACCACCTTTGGAATATGCATCATCCAGTTCAGCTATATACGACCTGTAGAATTTCCCTCCACCATAAAGATATGTTATTTCTGCTGCTATTAGCTTTAGCAATAGAGCATAGAACGTGTGTATAGAGAATATTAATGCATCATAATTTACGCTTCCTTGAATTCCATATTCGGAGGCTAACTTTGGAAGTTCCTCCAACTCTTCAGGTCTATATCCAGTTGCCTGTCTGAAGAGCCTCATCCAATCGCTGAATAATAGTTTAGCTCTACTATCATCCTTAAGACTGATTATCATATCATAAAATGCCCTAACCAATTTAATTGTAACCTCAGATTTAGGTCCAAAATCGCTTAGCAGATGCTCCACATCTAGAGGCTTCCTCCTGAGACCTCTTAGAGCTTCTACGAACTTAACTATTGCTTCCCTTCTAATATCGTAGGGGCCTCTCAAAATCCATGTATCGGTTCTTTGATCATATTTAACGAAGGCAATTTTATCGCTAATTATAACCCCCAAGTATCTTGCATACTCAGCCTTGTTACCAGCCTCTTGCGTTATGTATCTTATAACTTGCTCCCTAGCTCTTTGAATATCACTTTGAGTAGAGAGTTTACCTGGTGCTTTATATTCAATAACCACATGCCCGTAAAGTGCATCAACTCTAGCACCAGATATCAAGGTATACTCATACTTACCAACTTGCATTATACCCAAAGGTTTTAGGATAAGTTCTTCAATACATCTAGAAACCCATACCCTAACATCCTCTTCGCTACGAGCCCTCATAATAGAGTTCTTAAAGCAAGCTACAATGCCATCTATATCCACGGGGGGAGTTGTAACACGGGAGCTCACGCAACACCACCAGAAGTTTTAGGCTTAATCCTTATAACGAATTCTGACATCTTATTGCTTTTAGGACTTAAACCATGATAATGATTGAATATCCCCCTACAATTCGGGCACTCCAATTTCTCAACATCGTAAAACCTAAATCTCCACGTCTTTAAACTCTTAAACTCCCCCTCAAAGCCACAATAAGGACACTTAACCATACTCCTCCTACCCCTCTTCATCCTCTATTTTTTAATGGTTTAACAACAATTATAAGATCTCCACCTTCAGCCCTAATCTCCCAACTAAGCTTATCACCCACTGAAAGATTAAATTGCTTAACAATTCCAATGGGGATAGTTGTTCTTAAAGACCTACTTCTCGATGTAGCTTTAGTAAGAACTGTAACCTCTCCCATTGCCAATTACCTATCATAAGTATAGGTAAAATTGTATATAAAGGTTTAGATGCTCCAATGCTCATTGAGAAATATGATACCTTCTTAAAGTAAACACTTTATATGCAATTAGCACTATAGAAGTTATGTATTTAAACTAAGAAACTCATGCTTACCCGGGAGATGCGAAAGAAGGGGGCTAATGGTTGTGAAACCTTCGGAGAAGATTGAAGACATAAATGTTGAAATCGTCAATGTAGTCGCCACTTGCAAGTTACCCTTTAAAGTGGATCTTGAAGCGCTAGCTGCCAAGCTTCCAAATAATGTTAAGCTTAATTCAAGATATCCAAAATATAGATGTGCCTATTTGAAAATTGAGGGTATGAGGAGTATAGTTACTATCTTTAGTTCGGGAGCCATGATATGCGCTGGCTCTAGAAGCGTAAAGGATGCTGAAAGAGACCTAACAATAGCATATAACATAATTCTAAATCATGCAGAACACTTAAATAAAATTAACATGGATTCCGCATCAACTCATAGAAAACGTATAGACTCAGATGTAACCAGAAGGAAGTGAATGAATTAGTAAAAATTTAAGAAATTACTTTTAATGTATTGTGTAAAAAGAAAGCTACTTCCTGATTAGATTACTTCAAATATTTAAGTAAAAGACAGTCTAAAACCTTTTATGTTCAAATTGTCAAAGATAATATCATGAGTAAATGTCCGAATTGTGGATTTGTGAATTCAAGTCCAAGAAAGATGTGGAAGTATGGGAATTTCACAGTCCAAGCATATACATGCAGCAATTGTGGAACACGGTACCAAGAATACTATGATAAGAGTGGGAAACTTAGCTTCATACTAAAACTGCAGAAAGGAAAGGGCTACGTTAAGGCATGAATGCATCGAAGCATAATATAGTTTGGTTAATTAGAAGGTCACTGACTACTAACTATTTACATAAAATGAATTAAATAATAAAATTTTAACAGTCGTTTAAACGATTTGCTTCTTTGTGTAAATTATGGAGGATTTTAAAGTTCCATTTCCCAACCACGTTCATTAACTAGGCTTATAACATGAAGCTTAAATAGTTCGTTTCCCATATGTAAGGAAAATGCTGAAACGAAAGAGAGTTTCTCATCTGTTGAGACGTACCAGTTTGGTCTTCTTGATCCTATCCTTTCAGTAACCTCTTTCCATAGTTCTTCAAAGGAGTCAAAAGTGTATACCTTATACTTATTATCTGCCATTTTATCGACAAGGAAAACGCTAATGGGTTTCCCTTCAAACTTTAAGCCTTTAAGTATGCGCTCCAACATCCAAAGCCTGAAAGCTCTATCAAGGTTTAAGCTATCAGATGGCGTAACAAAGGTTACAGATGGACGTTTAAGATAATATTCTGCGATTTGCCTTAAGACTTCACCTACATCAGTCCATTCCGACCCTTTAGCTTCCGCAACAGATCCATCTTCAAATTCGAAGTCTGGACCTGCATCTTTGCCAAGAAGATAATGAGCCTTTTCCCTGTCCAAATATGCTTTAAACACTTTTTTAACTTCACTTTCCTCCATAATCCTATCCTCTATACATAACTCTGGAATTTAAATATCTAGAAATTTCGTTAAAAATACTAAGACGGTAAGTGTTTACCCTTCATTTTGATTATGACATAAAAACTTCTTATAGGAAACTACAAAAGATTGCTTTATCACTAGAGGAATTTTCTGAATATGAGGATTAGTAAAAAGGAGAGAACTAAAAAACTAAAGTATACTAATCGATAAACATCAATAATAATTTTCATTATCCTCTATATCTTCACATACCACTTTATGTTAAGCTTTTCTTTGATTAGCTCGTTGACTTCTTCGACGTAGCTTATTTTTCCACGTTTGGGTTGAGGGGTTGTGGGTATTAGCGTTTTAACTTCGATGATCTCGATGTCTTCGTATTCTATTTTTGGTGAAAGTGTTACTAGGATTCGCTTTGTAATGTTTGAGGTTATTGTTGGGTTGTGGCGTTTGAGTCTTCTGGCTTCAGCAAGTTGCACTCCCTTATCTCCAGCTAAAGTTGCATCGATAATCCATACACCATCATGCATGTAAACTTCTATGTCGGGTTTACCTCGTGGAGCACATTTGGGAACATGTCTATTATCCAGTATGTCTAGCTGACCATTCCAGACAATGCAGGGAGGAGATTCAAGTTCACGTGATAGGAAGTATTTTAAGCCTAGGTTCAATGAGAATGCCTCTGCCACGAGAAGTTCGAAGCAACCTGCAACTATGCTTCCAAGCTCTTCTGCAATTTCTACATCTCTACATTGTGCTGCTAGACCAGTAATGAAGGCAAGCTTTCTAATTTCATTTAAATCCCAAGAGACTTCTTCAATAGACCGTGAGTTTATTTGCACAATCCTTCACCTTATTTAAAATTTCGCAAGCTAAATCGCATATTATACTCTTCATTTTATTGATATCTCTGGAAAAGCTTAGTACTTCTTCTGGTCTTACGAAGCAGTTATGTATTTCGAGAAGTGGCAAAATAGTTTCCAAATCTACTTTGCGAAGCCCTTCTAAATATTCATTTAAACTTTTCTCATTCCAGTTTATCCTTCCAACCCAATCAGACTTATTTCCTATAACGATTTTAATGTTAAGTTTCGGCGATAATTCTTCTACAATTCTAACTTTATCATCGATTCCCCATTGAGCGGCAAGTCGAGAGACTATTTCACTTCTAAATATTTCTTCTTCACTTATTTTCATGCAAACATAGTGCTCTATTTCATCTGGATGAATATTTTCGCTTTGTATAACTGTATTTATGAGGGCATGTAATGCGAGATGTATGTAATATTCAATGCCCCATAGAACCTCGTTAACAAATTTCTTCCAATTCTCTTCTAGATTTTCCTTGCCTTCCTCTTTCTTCCCCAATTTCTTCTGCTCTTTTCCTAATTCTTCAGTTATCCACCTAGTAATGATATGGATTATGTCTTTGGGAATTTTAATATTAATAACGAATCCTCTGGTAAAATCTTCTGATAATTTTTCAAGTTTCTTTATATCCTCCTCAGCCATTGCCTCCTTTATGGAGAATGAATCCATGATGTAATAGCGTGGTACCTTTATTATCTCGCCGCTTTTAGAAATTTCTCTTACAAATTTTCGGCCTATGTAATTTACATGAGATGGTCTGAATCTCACCCTTACAGTTGTTAAGCTACTGGTTAATAGACGTGGCTCTTCTTTAATAATCGTTTCGAGATGAGATGTCGTTGCATAAAAAACATCTTTTTTCTTCACAACATTTTCTCGTACTTTGTGATTATTCTTAATATAGTCCAATATAACATTCCTCTCATCATCGATTTTGATTGTCTTTACATATAATTTAATGTAAGATCCCCTATAGCGATGATATCTTACATGGTAAGGAAGATATCTGAACAAAACGTCCCGAGTATAAACTTCACTTTTACCTTTTGACTTTTTAGGAGGTGTAAGCTTAAATCTGTAACCACCAAATACCTTACATTTAACATTTAAGTCCCCTATTTTCACTTCTTTAGGCCATATTCTCTTTTTCTCCGCCTTCTTTCGAATTCTATTAGCTAACAAACTTCGAGGATTGAAAATGATCTTACAGAATAGCTCAGTGGACCCTCTCTTCAGTTCTTCAACCCACTTTTTAGCTTTTTCAAGTTCTCCTTTTGTTCTGGCAAATACTATGGATTCGGACTCCTGTCCTTCCCTTCCAGAGCGTCCTTCACGTTGTGTGAACTCATTAATGGATGGTGGAAGTCCAAGGTGAATGATTCTTGAAACATCTCCTATATCTATCCCAACCTCCAGCGTTTTGATTGTGAACATCCATTTACATTTTCCAAGTCTAAACTTTTCGGTAGCCAATTCTCTTTCAGACATGGGCATATCTCCAATGTGAAGCACAGCCTTTACATACTTCTTTACGCGCCACTTCTTGAGCAACTTTTCATAGTAATAGTCTTCAGCCTCCCTTTTATTGCGTGCAAAAACTATCGTTTTATCCCTTGCTTTCTTGCAATACTCCTTAAGTACTTTATCTACCAAATTCTCTTGCTTATCTTCATTCAAATCTGAAAGATCAATTACATAAACAGTCTTCCTTCCTCTAACAGGCTCTCCAGAAATTAAGCAACAACGCATTCCAAGGGCGTTCTGTAGATTTTCTTTAACTTTTTCAGCATTTCCTATTGTTGCTGAGAAAATCATGAGTTTTTCAAATTCCTTATATCCTTCTTTCACAAATCTTAAGAACTCCATGAGCAATGTAAGGTCGAAGGACTTGTAGAAGTGAATTTCATCGAGGACAATAAGTCTTGGGGGTCGTTTGAGAAGTTTTAGAAATTCTTGTCCCACAAATGTTGAGGCTGTCGTTAATATTACGCAAGGTCCTTTCTCTATCTTCTCCCGTTCTTTACGACCTTTAGACCGTTGAGCAATTTCACCGTAATACATTACAACTTCGATTGGTGATGGTAAATATCCGAGGTCATATGCAGAATCGAAATATCTCTTCCATCTGCCATACTGATCTCTAAGGAGTTCACGTGTGGGATAAACTACAACGGCATAACCAAAATCTGGATCCCTTTTGTAAGCTTTAAGCAAGTAGAGTACAGCGATCTCCGTTTTTCCACTAGCCATCCCCGAAGATACTATGATACACTTCTTTTCGCTTGAATTCTCAAGCTCATGCAACGCTTTATATTGATGCCCATAAAGTCTCTTTTCCTCATATCCTCCACCAAATATGGCTTTAACCTTATCACTGTCATACCATCCTAAATATTCACCAAAACTCATTTCACTAATTGTTGGAGCTCTTCCCTCCAGTTCAACTTCGAATATTGGGATATCCCCTTTCTTTAAACTTTTATAAGAATCCGTATCACGGAATTTAAGCGTAAGCCCCTTTGCCTCGACTTCTTTTACATCTATATCAACTGTTAAGTTTTGATCCGTTATCGTTTTAATCCTATTCTTCTGATTTTCCATGAACATTTTTAGCAGGTCATGTAAGTGAGGTATATACTTGCCTTCTTTATCTAATGGATATGCCCTAACATCAACAGTTTCGCCAGGCTTAACTGGTCTGGTTAGGGGGATGATATCACAATTAAAACCCTTTCCCAACAAATTTCCTCCTTCATCGTAAATCACAACTTGAAACTTCTCTAGTAAATCTTCAGTTTTACTGGTTCTCGTCTCGAACAATTTAAGCTGAGACTCTTGCTTCTTTCTAAAACTTACTTTCAACTCGCTTATTGTAATGTCAACTTTAAAATTGTCTAAAGTCAATTTTAACTCTAATAAAAATATAAAATTGAATCATTTTTAATTTTTCGCGCCATTACAGCAAAGCCTAATAAGAATATATTGTTGTGATTTAGACTTTAGATTAATTATAAGGCTTTAAAATAATTTAATAATGATGATGGTAGCACAACGTTAATAGTAAGGGTTATATGGTGAATTTCCTTACCTTAGTTACTAGAAATATTTTGAAAAATTATGACATCATTTAGGATAGATGAAGTTTAGAGGTAAACAACATGGATGCTCAAGTTGTTGATGAAAGATTAGGTAATGTTTTGAGTATGGACATTTATGGTTTATCTTGGTATACGTTATACCAGATGGAGGTTCAGGGGAAGCCTTCTGCTAAATACAATGTTGACAATGTATACTTGTATTTGAGGGCACTTATGGAGGAGGATAGGGATGCTCTTCATATAGCATTGTATGATAAAGAGGTTGCTGTTGGAGTTCTATTGGGCTATTATGTATTGTTGAAGAGCAAGTTTTATAGTGAACGTAATTTACGGCAAGGGTTATTTAGAGTTCTTAAGGTAATAAAGAGCTACATTGATGATTATGCTGCTGGAGGCGAAGTACTGTATGCACTTAAGAAATTAGATACTGTGACAGGTCTCGTGAAGGAATTTATTAATGTTGATGATAGAATAAGGGGTGAACTTAGTAAATTGAAGGATAATTTACTGAAGGATAGTTTACGTATAGAGGAAGCTGAAGACATATCATACATTATTTGGGTTGTTTGCGAAACTGCTATATATGATAAGAATGGGGAGAAAAATTTGTTGGAGATTATTCTAAATGATAGGCTATACAACCTCGTAGCGGTGGATTATAAATCTGCTCCCGTATATGCGAATGCTCTCTCAAATATCATCTTGAAGTGCAAGTTTAAAATTGAAGGAGAAATCTACGATGTATTATATGAGAAGACCGAGGAACTTATAAAAACATTAGGATTTTATGTTAAAGAATTTGAAAAAGAAGAAAACGTGGATATGGCATTAGTAGGCAAGCTTAAGTTAGGTGTTTATAATCTTGAAAAAGCTTTGAGAAAGTTAGGAGCTTTAGATGAAGTTCAAAGAACAAAAAGAAAGTATGGCATTTTATTAGCTATAGCAATAGCATCAATAATCGTGCTTTTGCTTACCCTATATGTGGCACCTCAAGTTCTATTATCATTCTTATTCTCAAATATGAGCATTATAATAGGTGCATTGCTTTCAATACTTATCATTGTAGTAGATTCAACACTTAGAAAAAGCAAAATTTTAGAACTCATAAAATTACTAAGTAACATCATAATAAACGCAATATCAAAAGTTAAAAGTCGTTAAACAGTGTTTATGGAAGGTGTACATCTTGACTGAAAATATATATGTGAACTGTTTAAGTGCTGAAGGTGCGCCTTTTATTGATTTTAAAGTTGTTGCTAGATCAGCCACAATACTTCCACCAGTTGAGGATAATATGAAAAACATGTATATGTTGTTATCATGGTTTGCATTCAAAGGTATAGCTGATGCGGAATTTAGACGTAATACTATATTTGTTAAAGGTGATGATTATAAAGTTGCTGAACAACTAAATGAAAGCAAGATAGCTTTTGTAGGTGAAAAGCGAGAAGTTACAACGCTAAAATTAAATAACGATTTAAGTGTAATGAGAGTATTATTTTATAGAGCTCTTTCAAGATATGCTATGAAGAAGGGATTTAGACCTCCCTTAGGCAAGAAAAGGAGTAAGTGGATGAAGCTGTTACCTTTAGGCATTAACTTGGAAGAACTTATAAAGCAAGAGTTGGCTATTAAAATGAATGACGATCTCGCTGTTTATCGCGGCTTATATGTAATGCTTGAGATATTTAATGATGGTGAAGCTATACTTTGGGTAGACCTATATTCGCCTATAGTGAAGCTGTCAGAGCAAAGACCTCTAAGTCCTAAGGAAGCTAAATCTCTCGGTCTTAGGGATATTTATACAAGCTTCATCCCAGCACCAAAGAAGAGATTTGAATTAACAAACAAGTTGCTTAAGATTTTGTGTAGTGATTCTAAATTGAATGTGGTTTTTGCAGATGGATCCTCAGCATCATTTACATATGCTTTTCCCATATTAAAAGTCACGTAAAGAAAGTATTAGAGGTGTAGGGTTTGTCTTTCAAAAAGTTTTCTGCCTTACGTTTACAGGAGCCTGAAATACAATTCTACGTGGGTAAACATATAAGTCCTAGAAGAATAGTAACATATAAACCATTTAGCTATAGGGATCTTCTTAATGAGGAAATACATGTTAAACTTTTAGCAGATGCTGAAACATGTGATTTAGGTATACAACTTGTCAATCATTTAATAAATGGTTGCTCAGTTGCTAATGAGAGTATACGTCCCTTCAGTGAAATCTTTGGTGCAAAAATTGTTTTTCATAAGGACAATGATGTTGCAAAAATTTCATCAGAAAATCTGTTAGTTAAATTAGAGGAAACTCTTGACATTTTGAGATCAGAAGCTTCTAGAGGTATTGCTATAATTGCACTTAAGGATATACCAAGTGATATTTATGCAAATATTAAAGTAAAAACTTTATCAGAGCATCCTAAATCAACGAGAGCGCAATTCATTAAGAAAGAAACTATAGAAAATAACATAAATAGTGGAGGTTATGTATATCTATTACTAAATATAGCTACAGCAATATATGCAAAGGTTGGAGGAATTCCTTGGAAGCTTTCGAGGAGCATTTTTCCAGTAAAAGGGTTAATTTTAGGCATATCGTTCTCCAAGAAATGTACCAAGAAGTCAGATAAGGAAGTAATTTATTACGGTGCTGTACAAATTCTTGATGAACATGGAGAACACCTGTATACAGAGATCAAAATGTTTACAGCATCTCCCAAGGAATTGGAAACAAAAGGGTTGTTTGTTCCATATGATAAATTGAAGGACATCCTAATCAATACTATTAAACAACATGGCAAAATCCCACAAATAATAATACATAAATCAGCTCCTATAGTAGATGATGAAATTAAGGCGGTTAGGGAAGTTGTTAAGGAATATAGTAGCGATGAATACCCAATATTTTACATTTTTGCACACATTAAAACGAATACTATTTACAGAGCTTATGACCCCTCAGCATCAGATTATAGCATTAGAAGAGGTCTCATGCTTTTAAGATCAAGTAAAAGCAGTAATTGGATTCAACACATACTATTTACTACAGGGAGATTATACAAATTGGCATCTGAAAGAGATAAATTGGGGACGCCAAAACCATTAGAAATAGCTGTTGATACTAATATGTCTGACATGTCTAAATTGCCAAACTATATTGGAGAGCCGGTTCTTGCTTTAACAAAACTTGATTGGAATACTACGGATCCAGAGGTAAGAAAGCCCATTACAATAACATACTCTAGGAAAGCAGCTCAAATAGCACCACGAATTTTAAGTTCACAACTCCCAGATTTAAAAGTAGCCGATATAAGGTCCCTCATGTGAAGTAAAGTGTCTGAATAAAATCGGTGAACATTCTTTTATATCAAAGCGCGCTTTGACCTTTTTGAATACAATATTCACTTAATGTTATTGTATCATTATTTCTTAACTATTTTAAAAATCGCTCTAGAATTCTGAGCAAAGGTAAAGGATATAAATTGTAATGAGAAGAAATTATTATAAAATGGTGAGTGTTGGCTTTGTCAATATCAGAAAAGATAATAGAGGCAAAGGAGGTGCCTTTACGTACCTTATTTAGTGAGGAATATGTCTTTGAGGTGCCTATTTTTCAAAGACCTCTAAGTTGGAGGGAAGAGAATTTTGAACAGTTAATTGAGGATATTAAAGATTCTATGAATCTGGAAGAGGGACATTTTCTTGGTTCTATTATATTGCAACATAAGCAAGGGAATGTATACGACTTAATAGATGGACAGCAAAGAATAGCTGCTTTAACTATACTATTTGCTGTGATTAGAGATATCACTGAAAAACCTGATTTAAAGAAACGTATTCAAAATTACATATACCAAGAAAAAGATCCATATAAAGGTCTTCCAGAAGCTATGCGCATTACACCATGGGAAGATTTAGAAGACATTTTCAGACGGTATGTTTACACTCTTGATGGGACGAAGAGGTTCCTTGAAGATTTTAAGAAAGGTCGCATCTCATATGGAGGTAAGTATGATCCTGTTTATCACCTCTACGAGGCTATTGATACCTTTACTTCTAAACTAAAAGAAGTGGATTTGGAAGAAATTGTTAAACATATGCTTCGTAACGTCTATGTAGTATGTATTAAAACACGCGATCTAACTACAGCCTTTAGGATATTCAATGTTGTGAATGCACGAGGTTTACCGCTAACCCCATCTGATCTCTTAAAGAGCGAGAATTTAGGTGCAATAAAGGATGAAGAAGAAAGGAAGAAGTATGCTAATATATGGATGAGTATAGAAGATGCCATTGGAAGAGAAGGGCTTGATGATGTGATCAGCCATATTCGCATGATAAAAAGAAAGGAGAAGGCAAAACGTGGGATATATGAAGAGTATCAAGAACTCTTTAAGGGCGACCCTGAAAAAGGAGTCCGAATCTTGGAAAGGGGTGTAAAATTTATTGACTATGTAAAGGAAATTGCAGATATTTATGATCAAAAGGTTTTAAACCCGGAGATAAAAGTAAGAAGCAAAGAAAGGGAGAGTCTCTACAAGAATATTGTTGATCTTATGAGAGAGTTTCTGCCTTTCTCGGATTGGGTACCACCATTACTTGCATTCTACCATAAGTTCAAGGAAGATAGTGAACTTCTCAATTTTCTCTTAAAACTCGAGAAAAAGTTTGTAACAGAGTGGATTGCCGGCTTTACGCCTACTGAACGAATAACGGATTCTGGCAAATTGATAGATTTAATAGAAAAATCCAGAAGTGCTGAGGAAGTATTAGAAAAAATGTTAAAACCTCCGATGTACTCTTTTGTTGAATACGGTTATAGGGATGAAAAGGAACTTTTAAAAAGTAGATTGGATGATCCGAGATTTTACAGAATTTACGATGGGAAGTTAGCAAAATACATTCTTTTGAGATTAGATATGGAGGAATGGGAATTGGAGAACTTCCCTGGATACCAAAATATAAAGGAGATAACTGTTGAACATATACTTCCTCAGAATCCTCCAGAGAATAGTGAATGGGTGAAAATTTTCACAAAGGAACAGAGGGAAGAGTGGACTAATAAACTGGGAAACTTAGTCTTGTTGAGTGGAAGGAAGAATTCTAAAGCTCAAAATTACGAGTTTAAAAAGAAAAAAGAAGTATATTTCAGACCGAAGTGCACACCGTTTAGAATAACGCAAGAGTTGGAGAATGTTAATGAATGGAACATGGAAAACTTACTATCTAGACATAAACGATTGATTGATAAATGCATTTCAATTTACGCAAAAATCGCCTAACATTTAATTAGTGTGCGGATGAAAACAAATGAGTGAATTAATGTTCACCTTATTTACCTATATTTTTCTTTAGTTCTAATTCTTCTTCTATACGTGCTATGCTGTCTTCAAGATTAGTCAGTCTTTGATTGATACTTGTTGTAAAAGTGAGGAGAGCTTCTAATAATTCCAACTGATGAATAATATAGTATCCTACGAATTTCAAAGAGAAGTTAGTCTGTATATCTATGGCGCCCATTAGATAAATCTTTGTCTCGTTTAAAATCTTAAGAAACTCCTCAATACTCTTAGCCGATTTCAACCGTTTCATATATTCCTTAAACTTTTCCTCAAAATTTTCATCTAGCTAGAAGTGGGAGGAAATAAATTTTTTGAATTCATAACATTATTTTGGGATTTAAGGGATGGTGAGGGTAGGGGTTTTTGCAGATACTCATTTAGGTAGGTCTATACCTAATGTTGTGGCGGATTATAGGCGTCAGGCTTTTCGTCATGCATTTACTCGGGCGATGGATGTTTTTGTTGAGGAGGATGTTGACTTGATGGTTCATGCTGGGGATCTTTTTGAGAGGAGGAGTATGATGGCTTCTGATAGTTCTTTTGTGAAGGATGAGTTGCAGAGGCTTGTGGATTCGCTGGGTGGGGATGTTAATGTTGTTATGGTGAGGGGTAATCATGATGGTACTGTGGATAATAGTGCTCTTGATTATGTGAAGCATCCTTTAGCGAAGTATTTGACTGTTTTGGGCGAGGGGACTTTGCAGGGGGAACCTGAAGTTTACTTGGATGGGAATCTTGCAATTATAGGGTTTGGCTATACACCTTACACTTCTAGGAGGTTGGCTGAGGTTAAGGATGTTGTTAGGGAGAAGTTTGAGGGGCTTAAGGTTGATAATAAGATTTTCTTGGCTCACATGTTTATTGAGGGGCAGGATATACCGCCAAATGTACCTGAATATCAAGTGGCAAGTCTAAGTCTTCTTGGGGAGTTGGGTGCAAACATTGTAATTGCGGGACATAATCATAAGCATACACCATTAAAGGAGGAAGGTGGATTGCATATTTTAACTCCTGGAGCTACGGAGTCTATAGATCTTTCAGATGATTCGCCACATGGAGTTTGCATATTGGAAATTGGTCGAAGCATACGATATAGGTTTATCCCCATAGAGCCTCTCTACAGGATTAGGAATGTGGTCATTGATAGTATGGGGGTAACACAGCATTCTGAATGGTTCATTGATAAAGCCGTTGAAGCTGCAAATCAGTTTTTAGAGCAGATTAAATCAGAAGGTAAGAAGGGTATGCTACGAATTGCTCTTCGAGGATTTCTGGATGGAAACAAATTCGATTTAGAAGCGGAAATTGAGAAGAAGATGCAAAGCATCCGTAAGGAAAACCCCATATTACTACACGTGGAAATAGATAACGACTTAAATGAATCCACTCCTATCGAAATCAATATTCCAGAACATATAATAAGCTTAAAAGAATTTCTATGGGAAGCATTTAAAATACTAGGCGAGAAACATAAGGATCAAGTCTCTAACCTCATCGAAGAAGTAAGTGAAGCCCTTGAAAGGGAAGCTAGTCCACAAACAGGCAAACTAAAAGAGTCAGATAGAGAACGCTTCATCAAGAGATGGCTGAAAATTTTGGAGGTTGAGTAAAATGTTGTTTGAACGTTTAGAGTTAGTAAACTTTGAGGGTTATAGGAAGGCGGAAATACGATTCACAGAAGGCTTAAACATTATAACGGGGAGAAACTCGACTGGGAAAACAGCTATCCTCGAAGCCTTAATATTCGCCTTATACGGAATGGTCCCAGGAGTTGAGAAAAGACTCTTAGTTTCAAAACTTCAAGGCACGACCAACAAAATGTCTGTTAAACTTTCAGCCAGAATAGATGATAAAAAGATTGAAATCTTAAGGGAGGGAAGACTCGTTGAAAGAAAGGATAAAACAAGAGAGTTCAGAACTGAGAGGCTGAGTCTTAAAATCGATGGGAAGGAAAAACCCTTTAGTGGCGAAGAAGATCTGAAAAGGGAGATAATTAAGTTAACTGGAATGGGAGTTAAAATGTTCACAAACCTCATTTACGCAAAGCAAGGAGAGCTTACAAACATTCTTGAACCCAAAAAAGAAGATATGGATCTAATTTTGGGGATAAGCTTAATGGAAGAACTTGAAGAACAATTAGAATCTGCAAAGAAATATCTTGAAAAATATGAGGGGAAAGATGTTGGTACGATGCTTGAAATGCTGAAACCACAGCTTGATCAAAAGAAGAAACAAATTGACGAATTAACAAAACAAATAAAAAGCATTTCTCAGGAAGTTGAAAAGTTGAAGAGCATAGTAGAAAAGGCAAAATCAAAAGAGATCAAAAAACTTATGGAACAAATAGAGAAAAGAGACTCTCTATTAAAAGATATTGGGGAAAAAGAGGCGGCAATCTTAAATAGTTTACGTGAAAGAAATGTAACGAGTGTAGAGGAACTCAAAGAAAGTTTAAGAGAGTTAGACAAAGAAATTGGAGAACTTGTAACAAGATTGCAGGAACATGAAAAAGAAGAGAAGGAAATTGACAGTATATGTCAGCAACTTAATTCCAAACTCCTTGAAATAGACATTAATCTTAGGAATGCAGGTGTCACCACCATTAAAGAACTCGAAGAAAAAAAGAATTCTATTCAAATAAAACTTAATCAACTTAATAAGGAATACGAAAATGCAGAAGCAGAATTTAAGAGGGTAGAGTGCGAGAAAAATAAACTCGAAGGTAAAATATCGGCGCTTAGAGATGAGATAAAGGCTCATGAGGAATTACTAGACAAGGGATATGCAGAATGCCCAACGTGTGGGCAAAAAGTCGATCCAGAAGTAGTTAGACAAAAAATAAATAGTAAGAAACATGAAATTAAAGATTTAAGCGAAAAACTCAGAGTTGTAAAATCTCAATACGATCATTGGAAAAGAGAGCATGATCTATTGAAAGAAGAAATTTTGCAGCATAATACAAATTTAGATAGGCTAAAGGGAATTTATGATAGTCTTATAGATTTGTTGGGAGGGGCAACAAAAGAACAGCTAGAACAAAGACTAGATGAAGAAGAAAAAAGACTTGAAGAAATTCGCCAGACAATAAATGAGTGGGTAGCTCAACGGTCACAATTGGAAATCAAAAAGCAAGACTTTCAGAAAGCAATAGATAATATTGAAAGAATGAAGAAAGAAGTAGATGGACTTAAAGAAGAGTATCAGAAATGCCTTAAGGAAATAGAATGCAACCTGCAGATTTTAGGTTTCTCATTTGCCCCAGAAGATAAAGAACTGAAGGTTAAAATAGCTGGGAAGCTTCCATTAGGACCAGAAGAATTGGAAGAAAAGGAAAAGGAACTTAACGAGAAAAATGAACGATTAGAAGATTTACGTAAGAATTTGAATAAATTGAAAGAGGAAAAAGAAGGAATTAGTAAAAAAATTAATGAACTTCAGAAGAGGCTTGAGAAAGCGAAAGTTTGTGAGAATTTGAAGAAAATTATTGAGGCTGGAATTAGGGAGTGGAGGGAGCGTATGTTGAGGTGTATAGCTAAGGAGGCTTTGAGGGTTTATGAAACTCTTACCGATCAGAGGGTTTATATGGCTTTCAGGATAAATAAGGATGATTATACCGTTGAAGTTCTTCCAGCATATCTTGAAGAATATATACCTGCGAAGAGGGTGGGTGGTGGTCATCAAACATTGATAGCGTTAGCTGTGAGGATAGCCCTCTTAAATGTCTTGAATAAGCGAAGCCTGCTAATCTTGGATGAACCGACATATGGTGTTGATTCAGAAAACTTACCACAATTGATGAGCTACTTCTCAGAAGTAGCTAAAAAGATTAAGCAAACAATTCTAGTAACCCATTATGGGCTTGGAGAAGAGGAGGCGGCGAATATAATCAAAGTGAAAATAGCTGAAGACGGCTCATCAATAGTAACTTCAAAATAACTTAACGTATGTTTCATTTTAACACTTTTAATGAAGATAAAAGAGTTAGATGAACGTTTTAGAGAAGAAGATAAAAGAGTCTTCGATCTAAATCTTTCGCCATTATACGGGATACCTCGCTATCTAACTTTGAGGAAAAAAGTTTTGACAGATTACATTCATATTGTGCAAACTACAATCAGCCATAAAACTAGTAAACTAGAAACTTTACGTAAATCGATGTCAAATGTGCATTATGATATGTAAATCAAATCTTTAAAGTTAGTGACTTACACATCTTTTGAATTATCTTAATGTCAACACATTCTACTCTTTAATTCTTTTCTTTATTTTTATAACACAGTTTTTGGTTGACTTGTTTTTGGGCGTTAGGGTTTTGTTTTATTGAGGGATTAGGATGTAGAGTTCTGATGGGCAGTTGAAGGCTTCTTGGACTTTATCTGTGAAGAATGGTGGCATTTTGGTTGGAGGGTGTTGTTTCATTGTATTTTTTTTTTTTTTTTTTTTTTTTTTTTTTTTTTTTTTTTGGGTTTTT